>Ga0206817_1012_pt1 | contig 78543 bp, 76 predicted proteins | sample Alteio_BWOrgCont_89_FD_152873 | JGI IMG/M metagenome (GOLD analysis project Ga0206817, IMG submission 152873) | Enriched cells from forest soil in Barre Woods Harvard Forest LTER site, Petersham, Massachusetts, United States -... | ecosystem: Environmental > Terrestrial > Soil > Temperate forest >...
CATCACCGAAGCGGAGCCCAACGAAGCGGCGATTTTGGCGGCGGCAGGCCACGAAAGTCCAGATTTGATCCTGCTCAGTTCAACCTTGGAGGACGATCCCACCCGAGGATCCCACGTGGCGCGCCGGCTGCGCGCAGCCCACCCCAAGATAAACATCGTAATGCTGCTCGATGCCTCCGAGCCCGACGCGGTCGTCGAAGCCTTTCGTGCCGGATCTCGAGGCGTGTTCTGTCGCAAAGAGCCACTTAGTAATCTGGCCAGGTGTATTCGCTCCGCTCATGCGGGACAGGTGTGGGCAAATAGTCGCGAACTGGGGTTCTTGCTTAAAGCGCTGGCTGAGGACATGCCAATGCGCTGGGGAGAGACCAGCGACTTATCGCTCCTCTCCCGGCGGGAACAGGACGTGGTCCGGTGTGTTGCTGATGGACTGTCAAACCGGGAGATCGCCCGGCAGTTGAAGTTGACTGAGCACACGGTCAAGAATTACCTCTTCCGGGTTTTCAATAAGCTCGGGGTTTCGAGCCGCGTGGAACTCGTCCTGTACGCTTTCCGGCTAGCGCAATCCTCGCATCTGTCCAGCCCTGGAATACAGGCATCCAATGTCGAGGCGCGCGACACTGCCGCCGTCAACCAACCCGAGAACCCAGAGAAACTCGCGAATGGCCGAGGGCGACCCCGAGGTGTTTCGCGCAATACACGCACGTAGACCAGTTTGCTGCGTCGCCGCGCAAGTGCGTTACGAGTTGTCAGGCTAACGACCCCGGCGGAGCCTGAGCCTGGTCACAGCTGCGGCCAATGCGTTTTCCAACTGTTGCAGGTGGCGTTGTTCGGTGAGATAACTGATCACCATCATTCGTAACACGCTGCTGCCGTTCACGCGAGTATCAGAAATCCACCTGCTGCCATCCCTTGTAACTTCCTCGACGATGGTGGCATGCGCCTCGACAAGTTGTTGCTGGCTCAGGGTAGCTGCTTTGAACCGGAACGCGACAATGGGCAGAATCTGGGGTGCAGCTAACTCGAAGTGCTCGGAAGCCTGTATCCAGCAGGCGAAATCACGTGCGAGATTGAGTTGACGGTCGATGTGCTGTTCGTAAGCCTTCCTCCCGTGGACTCGCAATGTGAGCCAGAGTTTCAGTGAGTTCATACGCCGCGTCCATTGAGTGCTGATGCGGGAATTGTCGAGGCCTTTGGACTCGGCCGCTTTCGGCATGTACGGCGCTGCCACGGCAAAAGCTCGCTCCAGCATCTCGGGATGGCGGGTAAGGATGACGCCGGCCGCGAGCGGCATCGCCATCCACTTGTGGGGATCGATGGTGATTGAATCGGTTCGCTCGATGCCGAGCAGGAGGCTTCGGTGCTGATCGGAAAAGATGGCCGATCCACCGTAGGCACCGTCGACGTGCAGCCACAGGTCGAAGCGCCGGCAGATTTCAGCGATGGCCACCAGGTCGTCGACAGCGCCGGTGTTGGTCGTGCCGGTCGTCGCCACTACGCAGAATGGCCTTCTTCCGGAAGCAAGATCCGCGGCTATCGTCTGCTCCAGAATTCGCGGGTCCAGCTGTACATTTTCATTCACGGGAATGCGCCGCAGCGCTTTGCGCCCAACCCCGAGCAGGCCGGCGGACTTATCAATCGAGTGATGTGCCTCGTCAGAAGCATAGAGAACAGGTTGTGCACCAATGGAAGCGACGCCGTCCTCGATCACGTCCGGAAATTTCGCGGCCAGCGCGAGTGCCAGTCCGGTAAAGTTCGCTTCATTGCCACCCGAAGTAAACGTCCCGTTGAATTCCCCGGGCCAGCCCACGCGTTCTCCAATCCAGCGGACAGCTTCGTGCTCAATCTTCGACGCCAATTGCGAACGCTTGACGGTGGCGAGTTGTGGGTTCAGCGCCGCCACCAGGGTTTCAGCCATGACGCCGACATAAGTGGGCGTCGGATTCATCAGACCAAAATAGTTACCACTGGGGACATGAAAACCTTTGTCGACCATCTCGCGAAAGATTTCATCGAGCACTTTGTCCGCATCTTCACCGTTCTCGGGCAGGTGATTGTTCAAGGCAGCGAACGTCCTCTGCTCGGCCGGGAGCTGCACCGGGCGATCGGGAAGGGAAGCAAAGAACGCGTCGATTTGATCGATGAGGTGGTATCCGAGTCGGCGGCGGGTGGCGGAATCCAGGTCGAAGCGCATGGCAATTTGATTCTAGTCGGAAGGGGAAAGCGCGAGGTATCCGAACCTTGCGGTTAAAATCGCGACGATTGGTGAAAAGATGGCGAGTGTCGTTCAGAGCGAAGAATCCACGCACGTCCTTTGTGGTTAAGGCATTCTTAAGGCATCAACCACAAAGGACACAAAGGTACACAATGGAAACCTCGATGGCGCAGAAACTGAACCAGCTTGCGCATCGATGTTACTTGTCCCCTGCACCTTCCGCGGTCGATGTTTTCTCTGGCCTCAGCAGAGGGAACAGGATCACATCGCGGATAGTGTGGGAATCCGTGAGAAGCATCGCGAGCCGGTCCACGCCTACGCCCACGCCACCGGCTGGCGGCATGCCGTAGGAGAGCGCCCGGATGTAGTCTTCATCCATCTGGTGAGCCTCCTCGTCGCCGCGCTCGCGTTCCTTGAGTTGCTGTTCGAAACGGCGGCGCTGATCTTCGGGGTCGTTCAGCTCGCTGAAGCCGTTGGCAATTTCCATCTGTCCTGCGAAGATTTCCCAGCGCTCGGTCCAGTCGGGCTCATCGGCCTTTTGTTTGGAAAGGGGAGAAACCGCCGTAGGAAACTCGTAGATGATCGAGGGCTGAATCAGGTGCTCTTCAGCGACAGCGTCAAACAGGTTGGCAATGGTTTTTCCGACCGGCTCTTTGGGGTCGTAGGCGACGTGTGCGTGTGCCGTGTTGAAGCGCCCCACCAGCATTTTCACGGAATCATGAGAGCTGAAGTCTGAGATTGCAGGCTTCGCACCTGCCGCGTCTGGCCAGTAGTGAATGATGGCTTCGCGCATGGTCATGCGCCGCCAATTTGATCCCGCCCAATCGATCTCGTGCTCGCCCCACTTGGATCTTGTTGTGCCGTTAACATCAATCGCTGCCTGCTCGATCAATCGCTGTGTTAGATCCATCACTCCGCGGTAATCGGTATACGCCTGATAGAACTCAAGCATGGTGAATTCGGGATTCCATCGCCAGCCTAGACCCTCGTTGCGGAAGTTGCGGTTGATTTCGTACACGCGGTCGAACCCGCCAACCGTCAGCCGTTTGAGATAAAGTTCAGGCGCGATGCGCAAATACAAATCCATGTCGAGAGTGTTGTGATGTGTGACAAACGGTTTGGCGACCGCGCCGCCAGCGATTTGTTGCATCATCGGCGTCTCGACCTCGACGAAGTCGTGCGCGTCGAGGAACCGCCGCATGGATTGCACTAGTTTGCTGCGCTTCAGAAATACAGCGCGCACCTCCGGATTCATGACCAGGTCGACATAGCGTTGACGGTATCGCAGCTCAACATCGGTCAGGCCATGCCACTTTTCCGGTAACGGCAGCAGGTCCTTGGAGAGGAACGTAATCTCCTCGACGTGAACGCTGAGTTCGCTGGTACGGGTGCGGAACAAATATCCACTGACCCCAACGTGGTCGCCGAGATCGAGCAGTTTGTAGAGTTCGAAGCCTTTCTCTCCGACCGCATCTTTTTTTACGTAGATCTGCAACTTCTGTCCTCCCTGCTGCAGATGCGCAAATCCGGCCTTGCCCATCAACCGGATGGCCATGATCCGTCCGGCAATCCGAACCTTAACTCGCGGATTCTCCAATTCCTCGGCCGACTTCGGCGAGTAGTCCGCCAGAATTGCCGGAATCGTGTGCGTAAATTCGTACTTGGTCGGGTAGACCTGTTGCCCGAGCGCTTCAATCTGTTTCAGCTTGTCGCGCCGCAGTTCGTAAATTTTCTCGTCGAGTGCCAATGGGTTCCTTTTGATCTGCGAAGCTAGAGAATCGATTATAAACAAGCGCTTAAATAGCAGTGCCTTGGATCACTCTCGGGCGGTATTCTCCGCGGACTCTGCGGCGGTCCTGCGCGACCTCCGCGATTTAAGATTTGGTGTTCTGCCGCCGACCAAACCTTAAAACGTAGAGAGCGCTGAGACGAGCCGCAGAATGCACGGAAATGCAAATTGCTCGTTGTATCTTCGAGGTTAGTGCAATTGGCAGACTGTTTGGTGACGAGAGTCCTTGAAGCCATCGGCTCCCGGCGGTACTATAAACTACTTTAGGATTTTCAATCGAGCCGGGAAGTTGAAACCCAATGCCGCAAAACTACGTTCCACTGTTTATTTTTATCGCGGTGGTAGGCGTAATGATCCCTATCACTTTACTCGCAGCGAAGCTGGTTCGGCCCGAGAATCCGAACCGCACGAAGTTGATGCCCTATGAGTGCGGCATCGATCCCATTGACAGTGCCCGAGGACGTTACACGGTCCGCTATTACATTATCGCCATCCTGTTCGTGGTCTTCGACGTCGAGACCATTTTCTTGTTTCCGTGGGCGGTGAAATTCAAGGCGCTCGGCGCATTTGGGTTGATCGAGATGCTCGTCTTCCTTGGCATCCTGATTGTCGGCTACATCTGGATCTGGGGAAAAGGAGCGCTGGAGTGGGTGTAGAGCGGCCGCACTCAGCACTTGGCACTTAGCATTCAGCCAGGAAAGAATTCATGCGAGAACCGCAAATCGTCTCTGCCAACCATTATGACTAGCGCGAATTCCGACGGAGAAACTTTTGTTGCCAGCCGCTGGACGAAAGGGAACTTGCTTTTCCCGATTCGCATTGTGGTGAATTCGCTACATGTCATTAAGTTGAAGCCGCGCTTGTTTGGGGCCAACGAGGAAAGCATCGCCATCGCGCAGGTCGCATCCGTGCAAATTTCGACTGGACTTGTGTGGTCGACCATCCGCATCGATTCGTCAGGCGGGACGAACCCGATCACCAGCCACGGGCATCGCAAGGCGGACGCGCAGCGTATTCGCGACCTGATCGAGTCGTATCAGGCCGCAGCTCATCGGGCAGGAAGCACTGCGCCAAGATGAATTGCGTACTCGTCGTTGACACGTTATCCGCAAGCTGTTAGAAGTTAACGTTCTCCAAACCTGTTGCAGCGCCGGAGGTCTGCGCCTTCGTAGCTATGCCTGAGGAAACCAAATCGTCCACGCCGTCGGGCGGTGAGTCAAAACCGGCCGCTGGTCATGTGCCCGCTGCGCCGGCTAAACCTGCCGGGCCGACCCCTATTCCCTGGGATTCTCCCATGGTTGCCAAACTCAAGGGTCAATACGGCTCGGGCGTCCGCGAAGCGTGTACCTATCTTGGCCAGAACTACATGGTTGTTGAACCATCTGTTGTTTCCGAGTTGTTGCAGATTCTGCGCAATCGAGAACAGTTCGACTATTGCGTGGATATCACCGCGGTTCACTATCCAGAGCGGGAAACCCAGTTCGAGCTGGTCTGGATTCTGTATTCGTTTCCAAGGAACGAACGCATTCGCGTAAAAACGATGATCGCGGACGGTGAAAGCATCCCGAGCGCGGTCTCGATCTGGGCCACCGCCAACTGGCTGGAGCGCGAAGTTTACGACATGTTTGGCATCCGCTTCGACGGGCATCCGGACTTGAAACGCATCCTGCTGCCCGATGGCTGGAAGGGTCATCCGCTTCGCAAGGATTACGGCATCATTCAACAGGATCAGGAATGGGTGCAGGCCAACCTGGGAATCGAGAGCGGCCAATAACCATGACCGACCGGACCATGACTGAGCAGAAGACGACTGAGCAGAAGACATCCGACCCAACAAGGTTCTTGTCTCACTTGGAGCTCGATCAGCCCGACAAGACCTTCCTCGACAGCAATGAGCTCGTCATCAATATGGGGCCGCAGCATCCCGCGACCCACGGAGTTCTGCGAGTAATTCTGAAGCTGGATGGTGAGAAGGTTCTGGGCACGGAGTGCGTGATCGGCTATCTTCATCGCGGGGTGGAGAAGATTGCCGAGAACCGCACTTACACCATGTTCAACCCTTATGTCGATCGCATGGATTACGTGGCCGCGGTCTCGAACGGGTTGGGCTACTGTGAAGCGGTTGAAAAGCTGCTCAACATTGAAGCGCCGCCGCGGGCCAAGTACATTCGGGTAATTCTGACGGAACTGAACCGGATGGCGAGCCACCAGCTCTGGCTGGGTACGCACGCACTCGACATCGGCGCCATGACGCCGCTCTTTTACACCTTCCGCGACCGGGAAGAGATTCTGAAGATCTTCGAAAAGTATTGCGGTGCCCGTTTGACTACCCACGCTTTCCGCATTGGCGGCTGCCAGTACGAAACCTACGAGGGCTTTGAGCGTGACGTAATCAAGTTCCTCAACTTTGTGCCTCCGAAAATCGACGAATACGAAGAACTCCTCACTAGCAATCGCATCTGGCTGGAAAGAACAAAGAATGTCGGAGTGATATCCCGCGCAGACGCCATCGCGTTAGGCGTCACTGGCCCAGTGTTGCGAGCCAGCGGAGTGAAATGGGATCTCCGCAAAGCTCAACCCTACGCCGCGTACTCGGACTTTGACTTCGAAATTCCGATCGGCACGAACGGCGACACCTACGACCGGTACACGGTGCGCATGGAAGAGATGCGGCAGTCGCTGCGCATCATCCGGCAGGCGGTCGAAAGGATTCCCGAAGGCCCGATCATGGCGAAAGTGCCAAAGGTGATCAAGCCGCCTGTAGGAGAAATTTACCACTCCATCGAAGCACCCAAGGGCGAGTTGGGATACTTCATTGTGAGCGACGGATCAACACAGCCCTACCGCGTGCGAGTAAGACCGCCATCGTTTGTGAACCTCCAGGCGCTGGACATTATGGTGCGCGGAGCCCTGGTCGCCGACGTCATCGCTGTGATCGGCACGCTCGATATCGTGCTGGGCGAGGTGGATCGCTGATGCTCGATTACATCACCTCCTATCTCAGCAGCGACACGACCCCTGGGCAAGCGGGCAATGTGTTTTGGGCCTTCGTCTATATCATGGTGGTTTTCGGCGGAATCTCGGTTGCGGTCATGGCGATGAACTGGCTGGAGCGCAAAGCTTTGGCACATTTTCAGATTCGCCTCGGCCCCATGCGCGTCGGCCCGCACGGCTTGCTGCAGCCAATCGCCGACGCGATCAAGCTGATGACCAAAGAAGACATCATTCCTGCCGAAGCCGACAAGTTTGTCTTCTGGATCGCGCCGCTCATTATTCTGTGCGCTTCTTTTGCTGTCTATATTGTCGTTCCTTTCGGTCCCACCCATGCGATTACGGATTTGAATATCGGTATCTTATTCATGCTCGGCGTTTCTTCCCTGAGCGTATTGGGAGTCGTGATGGCTGGCTGGGCCTCGAACTCGCATTACCCGCTGATCGGCGCGCTCAGATCCAGCGCTCAGATGGTTTCTTACGAAGTGGCCATGGGAATGGCCGTGGTTTCCGCGGTGCTCATGACCAGCCTGCACGGGCTCGGGCCTTATGGAGTCGGCGTCGGCACGTCGGGAACCGGAACGCTGAGCATGATTGGTATCGTCCAGGCGCAGCAGGAGCAGCATGTCTGGTTCCTGTTCAAGTTTTTCCCTCTCGGATTTATTGCATTCGGTATCTTCGCCATCGCTATGGTCGCGGAGACGAACCGTGCGCCGTTTGATTTGCCGGAAGCCGAGTCGGAACTGACCGCTGGCTTCCACACCGAATATAGCGGCCTGCGCTGGTCGCTCTTCATGCTGGGCGAGTACGCCGCGATGATCGCGGTGTCGTCGATTGCTGTGACTCTGTGGCTTGGCGGATGGTACCGGCCTTTCCCCAACACGCTGACCGGTGAGACCTGGGACCTGGTGTTCTCGCTGTTTCCGGGATTGAGTTTCCTGGCACTGGCGGCGATTGCTTTCGTGGGCGTGCGTCGCATGCCGAAGCATCCGTATTTTCGAGTGCAGACCATTGGGCTCGCAGGATTCGGGGCTGTGCTGGGTTTGATTGGTCTGATATTGTTTGCGCCTCCGATGCGCGACCGGGTTCAGGACATCTTTTGGTTCGTAGCCAAGGTGGCGGGCTTCATGTATTTGTACATCTGGTATCGCGCCACCTTTCCGCGATACCGCTTCGATCAACTCATGAAAGTAGGATGGAAAGTGCTGTTGCCGATTGGAATCGGAGTGCTCATCCTGACCGCTGTTTTGGGAGTTGTGCTCTAGTATGCAGCAAGTGGTCCAACCCGGCATGCAGCCCGTAGCCACGACGTTCTTTTTTTATTTTTTATCCGGGCTTACTTTGGTGAGCGGGGTTTTCGTCATCACGCGCAAGAACCCGGTACATTCGGCTCTGGCGCTGATTTTCGGCCTGCTTGCGCAAGCTGGCCTGTACTTGATGCTCTATGCGCCCTTTGTCGCCGGCGTCCAGATCATTCTCTACGCGGGCGGCATCATGGTCCTCTTCCTGTTTGTGATCATGCTGGTGAACATCGAGCGCTCGCAGAAAGAAGAGCAATTCAACAAGCAATGGTTAGTGGGACTTCTTGCTGCCATCGCGCTCGGTGCGCTGTTTGTAGTGGTGTACGTAAAGGGTAAGAATTTGTTTCCTTACCGCATCGCACAGCCGATTGAGAACAGCAACACTCAGCAGATCGGCGTAATGCTCTACGGGCAATACATGTTCGCGTTTGAGATTGCCTCCCTCCTGCTGCTGGTGGCGATCATTGGCGCGGTGGTGATGGCGAAGAAAAGAATTTGATCAGCGGCTGCTAGCTTTTGGCTCCTAGCTTCTAGCTAGAGGCCAGAAGCTCGAAGCTAGAAGCTCTTTATGGCTCCAATTGGCACCCTTCATTATCTCGTGACCGCCGCGGCTCTGTTCATACTGGGCGTCATCGGCGTGCTGACCCGCCGGAATGTGGTCATCGTTCTGATGTCGATTGAACTAATTCTGAATGCGGTGAACCTGAACCTCGTGGCGTTTTCGAGGCTGTGGGGGCTGAACGGCCAGGTATTTGCGATTTTCGTGATCACCGATGCAGCAGCCGAAGCCGCAGTGGGCTTGGGAATCTTGATCGCCTTCTTCCGCAATAAAGAAACGGTGAATGTGGACGAAGTGGATCTACTCAAATGGTAGAAGCCCTACGGGCGAGGAGCAGTAAGTCAACGACCACCGACTAACGACCGACGACATGTTTTTCCTAACCCACATCTGGCTGATTCCTCTCCTGCCGGCTTTCGGCGCGGCGATGATGTTCTTCTTTGGCCGCAAGCTGCAGAAGACGACCATCAACACGGTCTGCGTCGGTGTCGTGGTCCTGGCTTTTCTCTTCGCGTGCGGCGCCGTCTGGCAATACACAGACTTCGCCCACGACAGCCCCGGCAAGCCCTATCAAACCATTGTCTACACCTGGTTGGGAACCGATACCGGCCAAATGAACTACGTGATGCGCGACGGGAAACCAGCCCCATTTCAGGCCGACGTGGGATTCCTGCTTGATCCCCTCTCCGGCATTTGGCTGCTCTTTGTGACAGGCGTCGGAGCCCTGATCCACATTTACTCGACTGGCTACATGGCGCACGAAGGGGGCTATTACCGCTTCTTCGGATACCTCAACCTGTTCATGTTTTCCATGCTCACGCTCATTCTCGGGAACAATTACGCGCTGATGTTCGTCGGGTGGCAGGGTGTGGGCTTGTGTTCGTATTTGCTGATCGGATTCTATTTCCATCGCCATTCCGCCAGCACCGCGGCTAATAAAGCATTCATCGTGAACCGCATTGGCGACGCCGGCTTCCTGTTGGGCATGTTTACCATCGCCTGGTACTTCGGATCGCTGCGATTCACCGAGGTTACACACCTGGCCCGTAGCGGACATTTCGCCATCGGCGATCCGATCATTACGGCCGCGACCCTGCTCTTGTTCATCGGTGCCTGCGGAAAATCGGCGCAGATTCCGCTTTACGTTTGGCTTCCTGATGCCATGGAGGGGCCGACTCCCGTTTCCGCGCTGATCCATGCCGCAACCATGGTGACCGCGGGAGTGTACATGGTGGCGCGGTCGAACGCGTTGTTCGTGCTTGCGCCGACTTCGATGAAGACAGTAGCAATCGTCGGTGCGCTGACTGCGATCTTCGCTGCATCGATTGGCTTGGTACAGAACGACATCAAGCGCGTGCTGGCGTATTCGACGGTCTCGCAACTCGGTTACATGTTTCTCGCTCTGGGCGTGGGTGCATTTTCTGCCGGCGTCTTCCACGTATTTACTCACGCGTTTTTCAAAGCGCTGCTTTTCCTTGGATCAGGATCGGTAATCCATGCTATGAGCGGTGAGCAGGACATGCGCAATATGGGGGATCTGCATAAGCGCATCCCCATCACGCATTGGACTATGTTCATTGCGACGTTTGCCATTGCCGGCATCCCGCCGTTCGCCGGGTTTTTCTCGAAAGACGAGATTCTGTGGCAGGCATGGTCTTCCGAAGGCGGGGCCTATCGGCTGCTCTGGTTTGTTGGATTCATTACTGCATTGATGACCGCCTTCTATATGTTCCGGCTGATGTTTCTGACTTTCCACGGGCGGCCCCGGATGAGTCATGAGGTCGAGCACCACATCCACGAATCGCCTAAATCAATGACGGTGCCTTTGGTGATTCTGGCAGTCTGTGCAGTCGGCGCCGGGTGGCTCGGGTGGCCGCACAGTATCGGTGGATCCGATCATTTTGCGAAGTTCCTGAATCCGGTATTTGCCCACGAGGCGAGAGTCTTCCAGGAAGAAGGGAAGACCGCTCAGTTGGCTGCTGGCGAGAGGGAAGAGGAACATACGAGTCCGATTGAATACGGACTGATGCTTCTTTCTGTGGGCGCGGCTGTGATCGGCTGGGGGATGGCTTGGCGCGCGTATCGTCACGCGGATAAGGGCTATGTTGAGCCCATCGCGGTTGCGGCGCCACCGCTTTCTGACGTGCTCTACAACAAATATTACGTCGATGAAGGCTACGACTACGCTTTTACCGGCCGCCGCAAGGTTGGAGACGTACGGCTGGGCGTAATGGGATTAGGCGAAGCATCGTCATGGTTCGACTCGCATGTGATCGATGGCCTGGTCAACGGAGGAGGATGGATCACCCGCGCGTCAGGCAGTCTTTCAAGTTGGTTCGACAAGTGGATCATTGACGGTGTGCTGGTCAACGGTCCCGCGATCTTGTCGCGGATGATGTCATACCCCCTGCGGCTGTTGCAATGGGGCCTGGTGCAGTGGTACGCGCTGGTGATGGTGATGGGGTTGGTTGGATTTGTCGCCTACTATGCGTGGCGATGAATGATTGTGTGGCGCGGGCGCCATCGCCCGCGTAATGGACAAAAATGCAAAGCCATATTCTCTCGATCATCTTATTTACGCCATTAATCGGCGCTCTCTTGCTCATATTTGTTCCTCAGGAGCAAAAGGACGCCATTCGCTGGATTGCAAACCTCTTTTCGCTGGGCGGCCTGTTGGTTTCGATCCCACTCGTGCCGTGGTTCTGGGCGCAGCGTTTCGAGCCCGGCTTCAAGTTTATGGAGGGCGCGCCCAATAACTGGATTCCCTCCATCGGCGCCGGATACGTCCTCGGGATCGACGGCATTTCGTTCCTGCTGATCATGCTCACCACACTGCTGGGTTGGATCTCCATCCTCTCGTCGTGGAGCGCGATCGAGAACCGGGTGAAGGAATACTACATATGGTTTCTGGTACTGCAGACGGGAATGCTTGGCGTCTTCATGGCGCTCGACTTCTTCCTGTTCTTCGTTTTCTGGGAAGCGATGCTGGTACCGATGTATTTGCTGATCGGCATCTGGGGCGGTCCGCGCAAACTTTACGCCGCCATCAAATTCTTCCTATATACGCTGCTTGGTTCGGTGCTGATGCTGCTGTCTGTCCTGTTTCTGTATTTCTACAACTTCCGGCAGACCGGCCAGTACACGTTTAGTATCCAGGCGCTCTACAAAACTGCGCCCCATATCTTCCACGATCCAGCCTACGGTTCCACGTTTTCTATCCTGCTATTTCTGGCATTCTTTCTAGCCTTCGCCATCAAGGTGCCGATGTTCCCATTCCACACTTGGCTCCCGGATGCGCACGTTGAAGCGCCCACGGCGGGATCGGTCATCCTGGCTGGCGTTCTGCTGAAAATGGGGACTTATGGGTTTATCCGATTTGCCCTTCCCTTTTTCCCGGATGTCGTGATGCATCCCAAGGTACGGTTCTGGATGATTTTTCTTTCGATTATCGGAATCATCTACGGCGCACTGGTCTCGCTGATGCAGAAGGACATGAAAAAACTCGTGGCCTACTCGTCGGTCAGCCACTTGGGTTTTTGCACGCTAGGCATCTTTGCCCTGAATCCAGCGGGATTGAGCGGTTCGGTGCTGCAGCAAATCAATCACGGGATCTCGACCGGCGCGCTGTTCTTGATCGTCGGCATCCTCTACGAACGACGGCACACGAGAGAGATTTCCGAGTACGGAGGCATCTCCAATGTGATGCCGCTGTACGCCACGATCACGATGATCATGTTCCTGTCTTCGATGGGACTGCCGCTCTTGAATGGTTTCGTCGGCGAGTTCACGATCCTGCAGGGTACCTTCATGGAGAATTGGAAGTGGGCGGCGTGGGCTGTGCCCGGTGTGATTCTGGCAGCGGCTTACCTGCTGTGGCTGTACCAGAGAGTATTCTTCGGAACCGTGACCAATTCCAAGAACGAGAAACTGCACGACCTGACGCCGCGCGAGGTACTCACCTTTGCGCCGTTGCTCATCATGGCATTCTGGATCGGCCTGTATCCCAAGCCGTTTTTTCAGATCCTGCAGCAACCGGTAAACCAGTTGGTGCTGACCGTCCGGCCCGATTATCCGGGGATCAACGGGGCGGTGAATGCGACCGCCCAGCCACGAGAGCCGCTCCCGACAAACACCGCGGCAGTCGTGGCTTCCGGCATCGCGAAAGGGAAGAAATAAGTGCCTGGCATTCCATCACAATACTTTACCGGCACGGACTATCTTCTGTCCCTTCCCATCGTAATGCTCACCTTGTTCGCGCTGGGCATTCTGCTGATCGATCTGATAATCCCGCCGGAGTGGAAGTGGGCGAATGCAGTGTTAGCGTTCGTGGGCGTACTTTTTTCTACGGTCGGCGTGCTAATGATTCAGTACAACCAATTCAAAGCTGCAAAGGTTGGCCGCCTGCTCGAATTTGGTTTCGTGCACTCCATGGTGCTCGACCACTTCGCGATTTATTTCTACTACTTGTTTCTTGCCGGAGCAGGGCTGTCGATCTTGATGTCGGTTCGCTACCTCGAGATCGAACACGAAAACCACGGCGAGTTCTATGCACTGATCCTGTTTTCCGTCGTGGGCATGATGTGCATGGCCTCGGGTTTCGACATCGTGCTTATTTTCATTGGCTTGGAGTTGATGGCGATCTCCACCTACGTGCTGGTTGGATTCCTGCGCCGCGATCGTCGCTCCAATGAAGCGGCTTTGAAGTATCTTCTTCTCGGAGCGTTTTCGTCAGGAATCTTCGCTTATGGATTGTCTCTTCTGTACGGCCTCACCGGCAGCACGGACTTGGGAGAGATCAGGAGGGCGCTTACCATACAGATGGCCCAGAACGCCAATCACGTCAGTCCGGTGGCGGTGATTGCCTTGCTCACCACCGCGACGGGATTGTTTTTCAAGATTGCTGCCATCCCGTTCCATCAGTGGCTGCCGGATGCCTATGAAGGCGCACCGACCAGCGTTACAGGGTTCATGTCGGTCGCGGTGAAGGCGGCTGCCTGGGCGATGTTGTTACGCATCTTCCTGTGGGGCTTGTATCCGTTGCGGACGGTGTACGTGCCGCTGCTGATCTGTGTTTCGATCCTCACTATGACCGGCGCCAATTTGGCCGCACTCACACAGAACAATCTCAAGCGGTTGCTGGCCTACTCCTCGATCGCTCACGTCGGCTACATGCTCCTGGGATTGATTGCCCTGGCTTCGGTGGATTATCCTGCGCCCGCATTCTCCGACGGCTTCAAAGGTATTTTGCTGTACCTGCTGGTCTACACTTTCATGAACCTGGGCGCTTTCGCAGTAGTTACGTCGCTGCGGCAGCGGAATGTGATCGGCGACGAAATCGATGACATCGCCGGACTGTTCTCGCGCGCTCCGACCGAAGCCGTTCTGATGCTTATTTTTCTTCTGTCCTTGGCAGGGATCCCGCCGCTGGCGGGCTTCTACGGGAAGTATTTTATTTTCCTGAGCCTGATGGAGAGCGGCCACTATATTTTGGCGTCCTTGGCCGTACTGTATGCGGTCTTCGGCCTTTACTACTACATGCGTATTGCGAATGCCATGTTCATGAGCGAGGCTTTGGATAGAGCCCGGCTGCCCATCAGCGTAGCCATGCGCGTGGCACTTGGCGTAACCGCATTCGCTACTGTCATCATCGGCATCTTCCCCGAGCGATTCATCCGACTCGTGACTTGGTCGATGAACCTGGGTTAGGGTCGGAGACGTTGCAGGCGACGTCTTTACCGTCGCTGTAGAGACCCAGCTTGCTGCGTCTCCTGCGGCAGGCCATGTCCAGGTTTAGAAAGTCTGCAATTTATGCCTCCCCGCGAAAACGACCCGCCTGCAAAGAAGAGTATGTTGGTGCAACTGGCGAACTATAGCCAGTTGGCATTCATTTTTCCCGCAGCCACTGTCGCCGGATGGCTGATCGGCCTGGCCCTGGATCACTGGCTGCACACGACGTGGCTGTATTTGGCCGGACTGATTCTCGGGATCATTGCCGGCTTCGTGGAACTGATCCGGACCGTTACTTCTTCCGACGCAAACAATTCATGAGTGGAGACGGAGAAAGCCGGGCCGATGCGTTCTACTCTGGCGCTCTGGCGCGTATCCCACGGTTCATGATCGTGACGGCTCTTCTCCTCTCTGCGGGTGGATGGCTGCGTTTTGGCTGGCGCGTTGCGCTAGGATTCGCCTGTGGATGTGCCATCGCTTACCTCAATTTTCATTGGCTGGAGCGTGTCGTAAGTGCCCTGGCCGACCGCGCCACCCAGACCGGTTATAAGCAATCGAGCGGTGGAATCGTGTTTCGATTCCTGGTGCGTTACTTTTTGATGGCGGCCGCCGCCTATGCTATATTCAGTGTTTCTCCCGCGAGTCTGTATGGGCTCTTTGCGGGCCTGTTTCTGCCCGTAGGGGGCATCGCGTGCGAAGCGGCGTATGAGTTATACATGGCTTTGGCGCGCGGATTCTGAGTACCCCAAGCAAAGAGTTTTAGTAGCAAAGCTAAGGGCTAGGAGCTAATCGCTAGAAGCTGGATCATGCACGAACAACTCTGGTTTACGGCACTCCTGAATCACCTTTTCGCTGGCCCAGTTACCGGGCTGCTGCGGACGGTCCACCTTGAACCGAAGTATCCGGATGCGCCCATCGCTAATTCGGTGGCGATGGAGCTTCTGGTATTTGTATTTCTCGTGGTGGTATTTGCCCTTGTACGCTCCCGGCTTTCGGTCGACAGGCCAGGTGCGTTGCAGCACATCTTCGAGGGCGCTCACGGATTCGTTCAAGGGCAGAGCCACGAAATCATTGGACACCACAGCGAGGCCTTTACACCGTTTCTGATGGCGCTGGGCTTGTTCATTCTGATTTGCAACTTGATCGGCGTGATCCCTGGCTTTGAATCTCCTACCGCCGTCCCAGTGGTTCCGCTGGGCTGCGCGATTTGCGCCTTTGTGTATTACCAGGCTCAGGGATTCAAGCACGCTGGAATCAAGTACCTCAAGCACTTTGCTGGACCTATGCCGGCGCTTGCGCCCCTGATGGTTCCCATTGAACTGATCAGCCACCTGGCCCGAGTGTTGTCGCTGACCATCCGTCTTTACGCCAACATGTTTGCCGGCGACATGGTTACCTTGGTCTTCTTTTCGCTGGTTCCGATCGGAGTCCCAATCGTGTTTCTGGGATTACACATCGGGGTGTCGTTGTTACAGACGTATATTTTTGTTCTGCTGACTACTGTGTATCTGGCTGGAGCTGTGGCCGAAGAACACTAAGAGTCAGGTTTCAAGTTTTAATGTTTAGCTATTCACCGTTCAGCGTGAGGGCGTCTGCAAGGTATGACGTCAACCACCCACTGGCGGTAATTCATAGTCCACGAGGAGAAACACGATGCGTAAACTGAGTAATCTGTTCATGGTGTTGTCGTTGTTATGCTTTGCCGTTCCTGTGTTCGCGCAGGGCGGGGAATCTGCTGCTGGTGGTGTTAACTGGGTCGCGATCGCAGCCGGATTTTCTATGGCGTTCGCCTCCGGCATTTGCGCTCTGGCACAGGGCAAAGCCACTGCCGCGGCGGCTGAAGGCTTGGCTCGCAATCCCGCGGCCCGGCCCGGCATTCAGTTGGCGCTGATTCTTGGCCTGGCTCTGATCGAGTCGCTGGCGCTCTACACGCTGGTCATCATCTTCGCCAAAGTGAAGTAGAAGGTTTCCAGGTGATGCAAAAGCCCCTGCTCGATTGCAGCAGGGGCTTTTTATTTGGGTGGTTGCAGAAGAGAAAATTCAGACCTTGCGCTCGCCCTGCCACTCGGTGCCCCTAATCTCTGGAGCACGCTCGACGGCCTCCATCAGGATGCCGCGCAAGCGGAGGCGGCTTTCGAGGTCAGTATTCACGATTTCAAATCCTACTTCGTTCACCCGGGCGCGCCGCAGCAACACCTGCCCGCGAATGTGGCGGACACCAGTCGAAATATCGATGTTCGCTTCCGAGCCCACGCGGAGGTTGTCCTCTTTGGTGCCCATGCCACCGCCCAGACTCAGCTCGCGAAGCAAAATGCTCGACTTTCCCCAGGAGCTGCTGATGATGGCCGACAACGTCTTTCGCAAAACGATTCGTTCGTAACGCCGCTGCCGCACCCAGGGGCAGGCCGGAGCAGCATCCAGCGGCGCAATCGCCAGTTCGCCTGGCGCCAGGCCACTGTCCGACATCACTTGGGCCGCATAACGCGGATCAATTTTGGCCAAGGCTTGTGCAGCTGCGATGCGCAGCTCGCGATGATTCGCCCACTTCCACATCTTCTTGGCTTCAAGCAAATTACGCAGAACCTGGATGGATTCAGGTTCGCGCAACCTCCCCAATGACTCTACGGCTTTGATCTGGATGATCACGGAACGACCCTGGGCCTCGCCGGCTTCGGCCATAACCATCAGAGGCGGCACGGTTGTCCGGTCACCGCTCATCCCGATCTCATCGATGGCCTGGGGCAGGACCATTGCATCCAGATGCTCCAGAATTTCCAGTAAAGTGCGACCTCGGTCCGGGGCAGCGCCATAGGCGATCTGGCGAACGACAATGTCGTGATAGAACCGGTTCCATTCCGGCAGGCGGATGGGCAATAGCTCCAGCAACGTCGGTACGTCCAGACGACTCAAGAGCCCGACCACGGATGCTGCCTGCCGTACTGCCCCCATCCGCAGCATCTCTCGCGCTTGTTGCAATCCGGCCGGACCGAGTTCCTTCACTATTTCGACCATCCGGTCACACTCTTCCCGCCGCATGCAGCGGAAGAATCGATCGGAAAGATGTTCGACCGCCGCTTGCGAAGTGCGGCGTAGCACGAGAATCAGATCCGGGGGAACTTGGGGCAGTCGCAGCGCCTCTTCAATGAACTCCGGCAAACGGTTCTCGACTCCGATGCGTGGCCGCAACTCGTTGGCCAGCGCAGGACGCTGTTTGGCCACACCTTCAATGGCGCCGCAAACCTCACTCAAGGCGGCGAACTGTTTGCGGTTGCCGGCTTCGGAACTCAGGCGCACGAAGGCCGCGCTCAGCAGACTTTGCACTTCCGGATCGGTGTCCCTGACCAGTGCCTCACCAATCTTGTGAACGATGGGGCCAATCAAATCAATGCCGGGGGCGGCGAACAGATCGGCCAACTGGCTTAAGCCGATGGCCGCCTTGCGGCGAGGCTCGGCATCTTTCGCCGTAAGGCAATTCGAGTAGTTCTGGAGGATCGCTGTAGCGCCTTCCTTGTCACCCCGCTCCAGCAGGACTTCTAGGAACTGGCGGATATTTCGAGGCGGTACGCATGGGGCTTCGCTCGAGAGCAGCACGCTCTTCTTCCCGGTCTCCGGCACCTCCGCCCAGAACATCCGGTCCAGAATGTCGGCATGGGACTCGACCAGAATTCCGGCCTTGCTCATTTTGTCTTCATGCACGCGCAGGATCTGCCGCAGGGTATCCATTTGCCGGCTCATATGCTCCAGCATCTGGTGAACGGCATTGACCTTGATGTCTCCCTTTTGGAAGCGCTCCATGGCGAAGCGGATCGCCATGTGTTCTGCCGCCTTCATCAAAAGAGGGGTATCGTTTTTCTCCGCAGAATTTTTCGCAGCCAGCGTCTCCAACAGTTGCTGCAGGTTGAGCTTGGTATTCGGGTCCGCGTTGCTCAGTTCGTTCTGCAACGCCTCGGTTTTGGCACCGGGGTCGGCACCGACTTCTCCGAACTTGGTGAGTAAACGGATGGCTTGAATAACCTCTTCTTCCTGTAGTGGCACTACCCCACCCGCCCAGGTTCCACCGCTATTGCCGGTGCCGGTTCCGCTGCCGGTTCCAGAGCCCGCTTCGCCGCTGGCGACATTGGGCACGCTGCCAATCGGTACGCTACCCCCTCCACCCCCGGCGCGCGAGCCCTCAGCCGCGGCGATCAATTGCAGAAGTTTCTGCGGGTCGTTCAGCCATTCTTTGAATTCAGGACCGAGAGTCTGGGCAGCAATCTGTGCCGCGACCGTTACATCGGCCGTGCCCGGATCAGCCGCCACGAACTTGACCTCATTGATCCGAATCGTCGATTTCTTGTTGTCGCCGAATATGTCCTTGATTTGCTGGACCACATCCTGGGCTTTGGAGCCGCCCGCGGCAAAAGCCCGGATCAACCGCGCAAAGTCGTCAACCGTGACTCCTTTTGAAAAGTGAATGCTGGCCAGGCCAGCTGCGGTTAACAGTTGTGCGAAGCTGCGTTCCGCTTGTCCCGATTCAAGGGCGACGCCATCCAGCAGGAGACGGTTGTCGGAAACTCCCAGCAGGAATCCGCTGTCAGGCAAGCCGTGCTGCAACTCATTCCACGTGACTTCGAACTGTCCTTCGGTACGCTTGTGCTGGAAACCGTAAAGCCGAACGTACTTCACCAGGATGTTCAGGCTGTGAATAAAAGCGCGAGCGGACGCATTCCTGTCTTCTCTCTTGGTTGTGGCGGCGGTGGAAATACGTGGCTCCTGAAACTCCTGCATAAGGTTAATGCACAAGGTAAGAGGATGCATGTTACGGAGGTAATTGCGCCAAGCCGGACGGCAGGCCCCCCTCTCACTGGGCCAGTTACGCATTCCCAATGGTTTAGGGTCGATGTGCCCTTCGCGGGCGTGTTTCGCAAGAGATTGAAGATGCGGCTGAAACCAACGACAATACCAGCAGTCGCGCCACTGGAATTAATTCGCTCCAGCGGCGACAATGACGTGTGATCCCACAACGGCAAGAGTTCGCATGTCCACTGTAGCCCACGCAACAGCAAGAAACGCGCCGAAGAAAACTGGTCTCACCCTTTGGATGGAGCGCGTACTCGAAGAATGCGACCGCGCTAGTGTCGAGTTTGGCAGCGAACCCGTCCACAATTTGCGAGTGGCGTTGCGCCGTTGCCGCTCCATGGCCGATGGCCTTCGTGTCATGGATCCGAATCCGGGTTGGAAGGAGATGAAGAAGGCTGGCAGGCAGCTCTTCCGCGAGTTGGGAGAACTGCGAGATGTACAAGTGATGGAAGAGTGGGTCGGACGGTTGGGCGATTCAGACGACCCCGTGACCGCCGCACTGCTGCTGTTCCTCGCCGGCCGTGAAGCGCAGCTCAAACAACAAGCTGCTGGGGCCTTGCAGCAGTTCGATCGCAAGCAGTGGCTGCGATGGGTTACGTCCCTGCCGCGCCGGGCCGCCAGGATGCGGTCTGGAAGCCTCCTATTCAAGCACCTCGCACTGGAGCGTTGGACAGAAGCCTACGAATTGCATCATCGCGCGCTGCGCAATCGCTCTCAAATCGCTTTTCACCGTCTGCGCATCGGATTGAAACGCTTCCGCTACATCGTGGAAAACTTCTTGCCCGAGCAGCATGCCGCATGGAGCGACGAACTGAAGGAATTGCAGGATGTGCTGGGCGAGGTTCACGACCTCGATGTTCTTTGGGCGGCCGCCCTCCGAGTGAACGCTTTTCCGGACGCTGAGTCGCGTTCAAAATGGCACTCCAGGATCGTCGAGGAGCGCACTCGCCGGATCGATAAATATCGTGGCAAGATGCTGGGCAAGGCCTCGCTGTGGCAAGTATGGCGGACGCAGTTGCCGGCAGGGAAGCAGATCGAATCAGCCGCCTTGAGCCGCCTCAGGCTATGGGCTTCATTGCTTGATCCCGATTTCAAACATTCCACTCACGTCGCCCGCTTGGCGCTTCAGCTTTATGACGGCTTGCCAGAAAAGCAACCGCCGGCGGACTCTGAGCCCTCTGATCGACGCAACATTTTGCAACTGGCGGCCCTGCTTCAGGACGTCGGCCGTTCCAAGGATGAAAAAGGACACCACAAAGCCACATACTCTCTCATCCGGCGACTCCCCGCTCCCCTGGGCTGGAGTGAGCAAAAGATGCGCTGGGTCGGTATCGTCGCGCGCTATCATCGCGGTGCTCTGCCGGGAGCCGGGGAAAAAACGCTGGTGGGGCTAACCCCAAGTCAGCGTCGATGCTTGGTGCAATTGGCGGGAATCCTGCGTCTGGCGAACGCTTTTGACGCCGAGCGCGACGGCCGGATTCAGCGCCTCGAAGTCCATCAGCACAACGGCTTCCTTGAGATTGCCGCCCAAGGCTACGCTCCACATGATCGCATCGCCGAAAGCATTGCCGCGGCACGTCACCTGCTCGAAACCGTCTATCTCCGACCGGTGATGGTAAAACCGCTCAGGGCTTCGAAGCCTAAGCTAGAAGCTAGAAGCTAGAAGCTAGAAGCTAGAAGCTAGAAGCTCTCGAGTCACTTCCTTGTTCGCTCGCCAGCGAGTACAACCTAATCATCTCTATGACTCACGCCCAGTTGGTTCAGAGAGCGGTCGCGTGGCTGCGTTCCTATCGATGCGGAGTGGTTCTCTCCGAGCAAGCCTGCCTCAGTGGCGAAATGCCCGACGCCATCGGATGGAAGCGAGCCTGCCACTCCGTACTCGTCGAATGCAAGACTTCTCGCGCCGACTTCCTTGCCGATCGCGACAAGCCCTTTCGCCGCAAGCAGGAACTTGGGTTAGGCTGTGAACGCTTCTACCTCACGCCCGCAACCATGCTTCGTCCCGAGGAACTGCCGGCTGGTTGGGGACTGCTCGAATGTCACAGCCGAAAAATCAACCTGATTCGGCCCTCCGCGAAAAACCTTCGCAGCGTCACCGGTTTTCGTTATGAAATGAATCTGCTGCTCGCCAGTCTTCGCCGCGTGGAAATCCGCATTGAACCGCGGAACCTGACCGAGTTCTTAAAATGGAAGAATCGCCTGGCAGAGTACAACCGGGGCGCATTGCCGGAAGGCATCGTTCCCGCCGAGGAAGAACCAAACTTCTTTCTGGAGACCGAAGCCGCCTCCAATTGAATGTGCTACCGAAGCATCTTGATTCGTGCGAATCCGTGGCTGGCCTTCTTACGCAAAAAAGAAAACCGGGCTGGTTGGCCCGGCTTCTTGAGGCGTCGGGTTGAGATGCGGTTACATCACAGCGCGGCGCAAGCTGACGCCGAATTTTGCACGTCGGGTCAGCCAAAAATTGCTATCTGCCATCGGACAAGAAGAAGGAAACATTGCAGGGGTAAGTGCAACTCTAAGGCCAGGGTGGCGATTAACGATCGGTTGATGAAATGGATTCAAGTCTATGATATGCAAAGCTTTGTTTGTTTACTGGCCGATGCTGTAAACGTTGCCGATACTTGCACTCTAATCAAGATGCAAAAGTTTGCACATCCTGGAAAACGACAATCACAACTCCCGCCGACCCTCCATGGACTTCAGCATGGTGATCTCGTCCGCGTATTCGATATCGCTGCCCACCGGAATGCCCATGGCAATTCGCGTCACCCTTAGCCCCGCGCGGCGCAATTTCCCCGAAAGATAGGTCGCAGTCGCTTCGCCCTCGACCGTCGGGTTGGTAGCGAGAATGACCTCATCCACTTGGCCGTCCTCGACCCGCCGCATCAGGTTCGAAATGCGTAACTGTTCCGGGCCAACGCCATGCAGTGGCGAAATCGACCCATGCAGCACGTGATAGACCCCGTTGAAATGTTTGGTCTTCTCTATGGCGCCGATGTTGGTTGGTTCTTCGACCACGCAAACCATTCGCTGGTTGCGCGTAGCGCTGCTGCAGTAGACGCAAGGATCGACATCCGTAATGTTGTTGCAAACCGAACACAGACGCAGCTTCGCCTTCACATCGCGCACGGCCGCAGCCAGTGCCTCGGCGTCCTCATCAGTCGAGCGCAGGATGTGAAAGCCAAGCCGCTGTGCGGTTTTGCTGCCAACCCCCGGCAACTTTTTGAGTTCGTCGATCAGCCGCGCCATCGGCTCCGCAAATTTAGACATAAGTAGATTGTGCGACTGTGTAATTTGGCAATTGTGTAATTGAAGCACCAAAAAAGATTACGCAATTGCCAGATTTCACATTCCCGGAATCTCCAGCCCGCCCAGCATTCCGCCCATAGTGGATTGCATGGCTTCATCCACTTTCCGGCTCGCTCCGTTGATCGCCGCAGTCACCAGATCCTGCAACATTTCCACGTCGCCGCTCTTCACCGCCTCGGGATCGATCTTCATGCTCAACACCTGTTTGCGCCCATCCATTTTGACGACAACGCTGCCTCCACCGGACGAGCCTTCAACCACCGTCTCCTCCAGCTTCTTCTGCAGTACTTCATATTGCCGCTTTGCCTGCGACATCAATTCCTGCAAGTTGAATCCGCCCATTTCATCCTTCCCAATCAACCCAAAAAATGCACGCGCCGGCGTCCTCGCCCCTGCGGCTCGGCCAAAGATCCAGCCTCACCGTCTATCCTTGTAATCAATAATCGTCCTGATTTCCGCTCCGAACTTTTCTTTCATTCGGCGAACGATCGGATCCTGTTCCGCCCGGCTACGCCCCCCGCCATTGGAGGACGGCCGACTCGCAGCCGCGCTCGGCACAACATCACCCGGGATGACTTTCAGTTTGAGTGCACGCCCCGCAACGCCGCTCGCTGTCGCGATCGCGAGACGCCTGGCATCCGCGCCCAATGTCATATCGATCACGGTTGCCGACGAAGTCACCTTCACCACCAACTCGTTTCCTTCGATCTGCCATTCGCCGCCTTCCAGCATCGAAACCAGCATTTGGTGACCGCTCCCCGCCAGCGCATTCAGCACAGAGTTGCGCAGCGCTTCGTGGCGCAAGTCCTCCGGCGGCACCGGCTGTCTTTCTGGAACCTTCTCCGGTCTGACAGATATTTCGGGTGCAACTTCTGCCACTGCTGCTGGGGCAGCCGCCCCCATGACCACGTTTGCCGTCGCTTTACCGGTCGCGACTGCTGGCAAACTTGCTGCGGGGTTTTCGTCAGCCAAGAGCTGCGGTTTCGATCCGGTCTTTCGTGCCGAATCCGCCGCAAAGGGCGAAATCTGATTCTGACTGGCGCGAGCCGCGGGTGACGATTCCGTTTTTCTTGCATCCGGAACAACGATCGGCCGCCCCGTCGTTCTCGGAGCACTTGCACCTGCAACGCCCACTGCGCTCAGCAACTCTTCGATCGGCAACAACCGTTGCGCGTGTGCCATCTTCAGCAGGCCCAATTCCAGATGAAACCGCTGTTCCTGCCGATATCCAAGCTCCCCATGCGTGCGCAACATGATCTGCAAGTGCCGCGCCAGGTCTTCTTCGCTGAACAACTCGGCGACGCGCGCCACCCGTGCCCGTTCGTCGCCGGAAATCTGCAGCAGGGAAGACTCTCCACCGGCGATTTTTGCGACAACAGAGTTGCGCAGAAACCGAACCATCTGCCGCGCAAAATGAGTCGGACTGTGACCTTCGCCGATCAGCCGGTCAACCAGCCGCAACACTTCCTCGCTCGAACTCAGCGCCACCGCTTGCATCACTTCTTCCAGCACCGCGGAAGGCGCCGCGCCTGCCAACTGCCGCACCGCATCGGCGGTAAGTCGTCCATTGCAAGAGGCAATAGCCTGATCCAGGATGGACAGCGCATCGCGTATCGATCCGTCCCCGGCCTCTGCCAAAAGTGCGAGAGCATCTTCATCGGCTTCGATCTTCTCCCGGCCGACCAGATCCCTCAGCTGTCCAAGAATCGCCTCAAAGCGAACCGCCCGGAAACTGAAGTGCTGGCAGCGCGAGCGAATGGTCTGAGGAATATCCTCCGGCTGGGTCGTGGCCAGCATGAAAACCACATGGCTAGGCGGCTCCTCCAGCGTTTTCAGCAAAGCATTGAAGGCAGCATCGGTGATCTGGTGCGCTTCATCGAGAATGTAGATCTTGAAGCGGTCTCGCGCCGGACGATACCGCGCCGCCTCGCGCAATTCTCGGATCTCATCAATGCCTCGGTTGGTCGCCGCGTCGATCTCAATCACATCGACCGAATTGCCCGCCCGAATCTCCGTACAGGACTCGCAAACCCCGCACGGCTCCGTCACCGGCTTATTCCCCGTCCCAATCGAAGACCGGCAGTTCAATGCCATCGCCAGAATGCGGGCCACGGTCGTCTTGCCGATACCCCGGTGCCCGCTGAAAATATACCCATGGGCTGTCCGTCCCTGTTCGATAGCGTTCTTCAGGGTCCGCGTAACATGCTCTTGTCCGATGACTTCGGAGAAGTTTTGCGGACGGTATTTGCGCGCCAGAACCTGGTAGCTCATGATGTGGAAGCTCGATTATACGTGATGCCAGAACCGCGCGGACGTTGTCAGGCTGCGGAAGAACGTGCAGCTCCCGCGATCCCCACGTAGGCCCCGACGCCTCGTCCGGGCAGCCGAGCAGAGCGAGGCGCGAGCCGTATCAGAGCTCGCGTCCACTCGTGCCGCAACTGGTTGTATCGCCAACCATCCCGAGATTTGTCTTCCGTCCCCAACGAAGGCCTTGCGGAAAAGATACTCCACAGGATAGGCTTCTTGCTTGGCTTTCGAGCCGAAAGGGGCTTCCATGCAACTCAAACTGACTGTCCGGACTGTGGATGACATCGTAGTGGTCGATTGCGCCGGCCGCATCGTTTTTGGCGAAGAGTCCGCCGATCTGCGCGACACCGTGAGAATGGTAATTACGCAGAGCAAGCGCGTCGTGCTGAACCTTTCTGGCGTCACCTACATCGATAGCGGCGGGCTGGGGACGCTGGTTGCTCTGTACACCACCGCCCGGAATAACGGCGGCTCGATCAAGCTGGCTAATCTGACTCAGCGAGTGGGCGACCTGCTGCAAGTGACCAAGTTGGTCACCATCTTCGACGTCTATGACAGCGAAGAGAAGGCCCTCGAGTCGTTCCGCAAAGGCGCCGCGGCGTAAGGTAGGTTTGGTTTGGTGCGGCGCGGACACTCCTGTCCGCGTTACCCGCGCCGCCATGCCGTTCGATCTCAACGGTCGCCCAATCCGCTCGACGAAGTTCCAGCAGCCACTCGCATGACGATGGAAATCCGAATCCTGGCCGCGATCCGCAAAATTCCCCGCGGCAAGGTTTCGACCTATGGAGCAATCGCACGGGCCGCAGGATATCCCGGAGCCGCCAGACAGGTAGTTGGGACGCTGCGCCGTTGCTTCGACTTGCCCTGGCAGAGGGTGCTGGGCGCCGGAGGCGAAATTAAACTGCGCGGCGATTCGGCAATCGAACAGCGACTGCGCCTGGAATCTGAAGGAGTGGTCTTTCGAGGCCGTCGCGTGGATATGAGGAACCACGAATTCAAGTTCGCCAGAGTGAAAACTATAACCAAAGGAAAGAAGAAGCCATCCAGCCGGACAATAGCGCGTAAACGACGACCGACCGACGGCTAACGACCAACGGCTAACGACCGGTCTTAAACTGTTCGTCGATTTCCACCTGATAGCCCGCGCTCAGGCGGTTGGTTTCGTTCGCCATCCCCACCACCGCCATCAACTCTTTGAACATCTCATCGGTCATCCCTTTTTTCCTGGCGGATACAGTGTGTGAGGCAATGCAATAGTCGCACTGGTTGCTGACGCTGACCGCAACGTAAATCAACTCTTTGGTCAACGGGTCGAGTGCTCCCGGCGCCATAATTTGCTTGATGTCTTCCCATGTACGTTTGAGAGTTGCCGGATCGCTAGCAATGGCCTTCCAGAAATTGTTGATCCAGTCGGTCTTGCGCGTGACCATAATGTCGTCATAAACCGCCCGCACTTCCGGGCTCGCGTCTTTATACTCGACCAATCCAAGGGTCGCCATCTCATCTCCAGACTAGATTTTCTCTGCGCCCGGCGCCGATCTTCACTGCGATAAGCTCTTAAACAGCTAGCGTTTCGGCACCTGCCCGCTCAGCAGTTTTCCCAACTCAACCGAAGGGCACCGCAACCCCACATAGAACGTTCCAAACAAAGCATAGACCGCGCTCACTTCGTCAAACCGCATTTCGTAGATCAGCTTCTTGAATACCAGCGGATCGTCGGCGAACAAATCAACGCCCCATTCCCAATCATCGAATCCAATCGACCCGGTAATGATCTGCTTCACCTCACCCGCATACCGGCGGCCCACCAGTCCATGTTCGTTCATTTGCCGCGCCCGCTCTTCGATCGGAACGGTATACCAATTCTTGTCTTCCCCGCGGCGACGATCCATGGGATAGAAACAAAGATATCGATGCTTGGGGAGATCCGGAAACAAGCGTGGCCGCATCGCCTCTCTCTGCCGTGCTAGTGTTTCCTTAATTGCGAGATTCCATTCCTCCGAGTGCGGGGCTACGCCTCGTTCCACGAGTTCGTTGTAGATCTTGATCGTGGATTCATACAGGCCGAGCTCAATCACCGAAAGGTACGAAGTCGTCGATTCCAGATACTCGCTTAAGCGAAGGCCGGCCATCTGCAATTCCGTCTGATTCAATTCTTCAAACGATTGCCGGAAGTGGACAAACATCAGATCGCCTTTATGCCCAATCAGCGAATAAAGTCCCGACTGCCCCGACGCATTCTCCTCCATCTTTCCCAAAACCCCGCTGGCCTCATCAACCATCTCCGCCTTCTGCGCCGGCTCCAGCGACCGCCACGCGGACCATCGAAAGCGCATCATTTGATGGAGCACGCTGTAGCCTTCGATTGTCAGTGGGACGGGTGGAATTTCCGACGAGACGACGGGCGCGCGCGCCCCTTCCGGACGAACGGTGCGGGTAGTTGACATGGCTTTCCTCTTCGCACCTATTGTACCCGCGAACCTAAAATCATCGTCAATGCAGGCGAGGGCCACTCTGACTGGCCGGCGTACTCTGAACCCCGATCTTAAATCAGCGGTTCCCTAAGGTTCTCGAGGACTGAGGTTTAGTTTAGCGGTTGGCCAGGGTCGCGATTTCCCCCAACCCCAGCAGGTCGTTATCGGCAGTGACTAGGATTAAGTCCAATACGCGAGCAGTGGCGGCGAGAAAGCGATCGGCGGGATCCTGGTGTGGCAGCTTCAACGTCTTCGCGGCCAGCGCGATCTCGTGGGTAAGAGGCGCCTCCCTGAGAGGCGCAGTCGCGCTGGCTACCCACTCCCCTAAATTTCCGTGCAGACGAATTCTTCCCGTTGCATGCAGGGTCAAGGCTTCCCATGTGCTGATAGGAGACAGCCACAGCTCGTTCGCTGGGCTTGCCAGTTCGTGCTGTACCCTCCGTCCGAGGCGCCTCGGATCCTGCAGGCTCCAGAGCCAGATGTGAGTGTCCAGAAGCAACTTCAATCGCGTAACACCTGCCATTCATTTTCTTCATTCGCAGGACGGACAATGTCGCTGACGATTTCGATGGTGTGCTTCATCGAACCCATCCAATGATGCCGAATCTCCGGCGAGGGAGGAACAATCTCCGCCACGGGCTTGCCAAAGCGAGTAACTCTGATCGGCCTTCTGGTTTTCTGCACCTGTTGCAGCAGCGCCAGACACTTGGCCTTGAACTCCGATATCGCCACTTCCTTCATGACTAGAATATTAGACCATAGTCGAAAATAGTGGTCAACTTCGAAAGTGGCGGGTGAGCGGCATGTTGACGCCGGATTGTTGGGGAATCGCTGGACGCGGCAGCCCGCCAAGGATTGCAGGCTCGATCTTTCAATGCACTCGATTGGACAACACAGCCTCGACGTAGGTGACCGCATCGCAAACATCGAGTCCTGAGGCCAGCAGCCCGACAACATCGTCCTCGCTCAAGCCGGCTTGCTGCGATGCTTCCTGCAACCTCTCTACTGCGACGAAGATAGGTACCCGGTACTTGCTTTCCATAACTTCTAGCCTCCTCTTGCTGGTTGCCATCAATGTCGAAAGGGGCAGCACAGAAACACCGGGCCCTCCCCCGAAGACCCTGGTTCGTCACCGAACTGCCCCTTCCTTGCTCTGAAATCCAGAGCAAGCTTGAACGCAGTTTGCGGCGAACCTTCTAGCAGCGGAGCGAACGATGGAGGAGTGGCAAAAAACTGGATGAAGCGTGCGCAAACACCATGGAGTGTTCGCGGCGGTGTGAAGTAGGGTGAGCGGAGAAACCGAACGGAAGCAGCGTGCCGACGCTCAAAAAGTTGGGTGCGGATGTGACCCGGGAATGGACATCAACCGGCGCACTGTTGCCATGAAAAGCTGTATCCGGTAGGTCCACTTCGGGCAATATCAGGATCACCACGATAAGGAACAGCAGGGTCATCAGAACGAACAGATACGACGGCTTTATCGTCCAGCGCCCCATGGTTCCCGAAGTCTAGCACGCAATTCCGTGGCGTCAATCCCACTAACGTGCCATCCGACTACGACCATGCCTAGTAGATACCGAACAAGTCGGACTCGAGTAGCAAACCTTCCCCGCGTCACACCGCGCGCAACACGATCATGCTGGCATCGTCCTGAAAATGCCCGCCGCAATGCCCGGACGCTGCCTGCGTCAGCAGTTTCTCCAGCTTTGCAGCGCTCGCACCTCGATTCTCCAGCGCGACCCTGATCACGCCTTCCTCACCAAACTCATCATGGTCCTCGTTCGAGGCTTCGACCAACCCATCCGTGAACATCATCAGCGTATCGCCCGGCCGCAGTTGCAGATCGCTCTGCTCGTAAACCCAATCAGGGAACTGCCCGAGGACAGCCCCCGCCACATTCAACTCGCTGGCTGCCCCGTTGGCCCGGACCAGCACCGGAGCATTGTGCCCGGCATTGCAATAGGTCAAGCGATTGTCCTTGCTATCGAGCACCGCGTAGAAGAACGACACAAATTTCCCCACGGGCGCGATCTCGCAAAGAATGCGATTCAACCTGCGGCACAATTCGCGCGGCGATCGCGTATCCCAGATCAGCGGCTTCAGCGCCGCCTGCAAGCTGGACATCAAGAGCGCCGCTGGCATCCCCTTGCCCGACACATCCGCAATACAAAGCACCGTCTGCGTCTCGTTAATGCGCACCACATCGAAATAATCTCCACCCACATATCGCACCGGTTGGGTCATGCCGGCGATTTCGTAGTCTTTTACCTGGGGAATGCTCTTCGGGAGCAGATTGTTCTGGATGTCCCGCGCGTCCTGCAGTTCATCGGCGCGCTGGCGCTGCGCTTGCCGCAAGGATCGGCAGCGCTCCACTTGCGTCTCCAACTTCTCCAGCAGTTGCCGGTTGCTCCACGGCTTCTGCACGAAATCGGAAGCGCCTCGCCGCATCGCTTCCACGGCCAGGTCGACGCTGCTCCATGCCGTCATCACTACCAGCGGGATGTTCTCGTCGATCAGGCGTATCTGCGAAACCAGTTCAAGGCCCTCACCGCCCGCAGTCGTATCGCGGGTATAGTTCAAGTCCATGAGCACGACATCGAACTCGCCAGACTTCAGCGCCTCCAGCACCCGCGCCGGATGGTTCACAGCTTCCGTCCGGTAGCCCTGGCTCTTGAGCAACAACTGCAGCGCATCCAAAACATGCGGCTGATCGTCCGCCACCAGGACGCGCCCGGCCAAGGAACCCTCAGCTGCGATCTCGGCTCGGTAAGGAGGGTATGTTTGTAGGCTTTCCATGCAGAAGGGAATTGCACCCCGTGGGCCAGCCACCGCCGATTGCAAGATGTTGATTTGAAATAGAAAAGTACGGGGATCAAGAGCAATTCCAGGGCATGACTGTGCGGGCGCGGAATGCAGTGTCCGAAAACGAACAGAGGCCAGAAGCTCCTCGCGCTAACCATGCGCACAGGTTCAAGACTCTCAGGCAGAAGCGACACGTAAGGTTGTCATCCTGGAGCGAAGCGAGGATCGGAGCAATTTCTCCCGCGGGAGCCGGCCTCAAAAATGATTTCGGGAAGGGCACGGGTTTGAGCCGTGCCGCCAGGACCTGCTACTTCGACTCAGCGCCCACACGCCGCCCACCAACAATCCGGGTAGAGAAGTACAAATCCAAATCACAAATAAAATAGGTGGCGAGAATGCATTTTCATCCTGAATAACGACTAAACTATTCCAGCTTTCGCAAAACAGCCCTAAAAGCTGACCCTTCTTCGAGTTGTGCCAGGAAATCCCAAGTGATATTCTGTGAGCGTATCGTTGGAGCACGGGTGTACCGGTGGAAGCCGGGGTGCCGAGACGAAGATCCCGCGCCTGTGCGGCGGGAAATCCAAACTTGACGGTTTACGGAGGCAGTTATGTCTTCCAAAGGCGACTCTCTCGCCGAGATAGTCCAAGCGTCTTACCTGCAACTTTCTTCGGTCGCGTCGGATCTAAACACCGTTTCTGATCAGCTCGGTAAGTCCGTGGCTGAAATAGATTTGGCTCTTAAGAAGCTCAATCTGGGGATCTCGGTTTGGGTTAATGTAACTCACTGGCAAGACGATCAAAGCTTTGACTTTTACGACCAAGAAATCGGTTACGCCAAAGTTGAGAGCAAGTGGGGACTCTCTCTCAAGACGGTATCGGGCAACAGTAACTACCCTGACCAAGATCGCGTTGAACAATGGTCTTTCAACGATGGCCCGCGCCAATTGAGGCTGTCTGCGATTGAGAAATTGCCAGAATTGTTGACGACGCTGAGTAAGGAGGCGATTGTCACCACGGAAAAGATCAAACAAAAACTCGCAGAGGCTCAAGAAGTGGCTACGGCGGTGAAGACCGCGGCGTGGGGTCCCTCCGAACCTGCAAAGCGTACGATTCGGCGTATTGGCGAGGAGCAGAAGAAATGACAATCTCTGGTCTGCTCTCACTGCCGAGCGGTGTTGCCGCATATGCTTCGATTTTTCCATTGGTCATCGGCGGGCTCGTGTTTTATGCGCTTTACAAGAAAGGGGACGTGCGGGCGGTGTTCTCGCACGGGAAAACAGTTCTTGAACTGGAGGCCAAGGAACGAAACCAGTCAGGCAAATGAGGATTTGGGAAGATTGATCCTATGAGCCGCAACTCGATCATCAGGAAGCTACAAGAGGAGCTCGCCCAAGACATCACCACCGAGCGCCAGGTGGTGTACATCCTAGCCGAGATACGAAAGGCGATTGAGGAGTCAGGCGAACTGAAGAACTATTACGCCTTGGACTTCCACTGTTCCTTCGCGCTCCACACAAAGATGGATCGCGTCGGTGCTCAGCGGATTCTACAGCGCTTTGACGAAGCCCACGCTTTGTTAGTCAATAAGCAACCTCTACCACCCGAACTTCGTCGGGAAATTGAGCAGACAATCAAACTGGAGAGATTTAGGCGCGACCTGAAAGCCTTTCTCGCCGCCAATAACCTGCCTATGCGGCTATTCACCGAGCCAGACGCATGGCCGAAGTTCATCCATCACTATGGGAACATCATCGACGAGTGCGAACTGGCTATAAAGGGAGACGGCGCGAAACTGAAATTCATCGACCGCGTGACTGTTCGATTACAAACGGCTTCATCAACTCTTGATACACCGTTCGGAAGGCAGTTGTTGTTTCGTTTGCGCTGGATTTCTCACGGCAAAGACGGAACCAGCGGAGAACACTACGTGATGTTTGGCTTCGACGTACCTGCAAAACCGAAGAGACGTGCGAAGCGGCAAGCCCAGTCCAAGCGAGTTATCGCATGACAAAACCCCCTAAACCTCCCAAAACCGACGAGCAGCGCGAAGCCGAAAGGCGTCGGAAGGAATTTGCCGACAAGCTGGAACTGATCGCGGAATATCTCGGAGAGGATGATTTTGTATCGGCGGTGAAGGGCTACAAGCCGGACGTCTCAAAGGAAGAACTGCAAGACTGGGTTATGCTGTTTCGCGCCGCCGTGCGCGAGAAGCGCGGGCTTTACTGACAATGCGTTCGAAATTCTGTTCGGCCTTCTTGAACTCTTCCTTGCCGAGCTTCTTGCGCTGGGACTCAATCAGATTCTCGAAGCTCTCCGTAAGCGCCGCCATTGCAGATTTTGGTTTCTCAGCCGACGTTGCCACTCCAGAACCTTTCTTGGTAGCCGTGCTCTTGTTGCTCATACAGTGTAGCTTACTCGGCAAGACTGGCTAGTGCCATGTCACCGAGGTATCTTGATCCTTTAGATTCTGAATTCCTGCCGTGGGCACCCCTCAACCCAAGAAAACCGCAAAAAGCGCCTTTCTGCCCAAATCTTGTCAAGCCCCCTAAACCACCCATTTTCTCCCAAGCTCCTGATTCCGCAGGAAATATGAATATCGGAATCGTGTCTCACTTACCCCCTCCGATTTGCTAATCTAAAACTAGAAGCAAAAACAAGCAGGCGCGACCGGAAATCCGGCTCGCGCCTTTTTTATTGGAGTTTAAGTGCGTAAGAAATCACCCAATCCAGACCACGAGACGCCGCAGGTCAAGCCTCTGGTACGCGGACCGCGAACCCTAAAAGAGAAAGGCGAGTTGGCCGAACTCGCCTTCCTGCACAAGGCCGCAAGCCTCGGCTTCGGCGTGGCCAAGCCCTACGGAGACAGCGAATCCTACGATTTCATCCTCGACTCGGGGGAGCGTTTCTGGCGGGTGCAGGTGAAGTCAATTTACACCAGCTCCCCATGGGTCTATCGGACTCAAGCCCACCACAGCAATGGCGAGACATACAAGCCTGAGGACATCGATTTTCTCGTGGCTTACATCGTTCGACGCGGCATCTGGTACGTAATCCCGGTGAATTGCATAGCAGACTCGACTGCCCTGTCATTCTATCCCTCGGGATGCCAGAAGGGCGGGGGACGGTTCGAATGCTACCGCGAAGCTTGGGACCTCATGGCCCCAGGCGGAGACCTAAACCCGCAATCGCCATTACCGATGCGTAGGCCCGCCTTTCCTCGCCTCCGCAAAGAGTTTGTGAAGCTCCAAGCCCACCCAAAGCCCAAGAAGTGAAGAGTCCACTAACGATGGAGGGCGGGCGTCTCCCCCGTCCACCCTCCGCGACGTCGACTGATCCCAACGTCGTTTCCTAGCTAAGTTTCTCAATCAAATTTTCGGTGCTCGAACTGGGAGCCTTTGACACGCGCTGCTCTTTCGATTGCAACAGCCGGTCAATCTCTCCGATCAGTGCCATCAGCTTGGTTGGATCTTTCTCCTGCGCGGCCAACTCGCACAGTTCCATCCAGCTTTCTTTCTTGTCCCAGGCCATAAATATCTCCTCCGGGATCGGTGAACGACTTATTGCACATTTGTTAGAACAAGTCTGTTACCTAACAAACCTCGGAATCTCCTAATTGCCCACCCGAATGGGCTTAGGATTCATCTAGCGGATCTCAGCCTCTATAGAGTTCGGAGGCGGCGTATCGGTCGATCGCCGCTCGGGACGGGCCACGACGGGAAATCCGGCGGCCAGCTTTCGCATACGTTTTGTATGTTCTGCAAGGGCAGCCTTCAGGCGCTGAAGAGTGTCGGTTAACTCGGGAGACTCCGGAGTCGCGGCAGCCTTGTGGCAAAGCGCTTTGATCCGGTCTTCTAGTCGCTGAAACATGGCCAGAGGCTAAAGAGCTCGAAACATCGTCCCACAAACCGGGCGAGTGTTCGATACAGTACACACTGTAGTCACCCTGAGTGGCATCGGACGCAGCAGCACGCTGGGAGACTAATCAAGGAGGGAAGACAATAGGCGGCCCTGGGGTTGGGCACGGACTTCGTCAAACTCATCCGCCCGCGAACGAAACAAGCCCTGACGATGGAGGACAAGCGTCTCGCGAGCCTGCCCTGAGCGAAGTCGAAAGGGCCCAGCCCGGCGAGGGCGCCCTGCCTCCATCGTCAAATAGAATCGAACGAATCACCTACAGCGCGGTGCAGACTGCTTTAACTTCGGTGTATTGCTCCAACACTTCGTGTCCCATTTCGCGGCCCCAGCCGGACTGCTTGTATCCGCCGAAGGGCAGGGCAGCGTCGAAAATGTTGTAGCAGTTGATCCACACCGTACCGGCGCGGAGTTGCGAAGCCAGACGATGCGCTTTCTGGATATCTCGCGTCCAAATTCCCGCGGCCAAACCATAGACCGTATCGTTTGCTTGCGTAACCAGTTCTGCAGGATCGCTGAACGGAATGGCGGTGACCACGGGTCCGAAGATCTCTTCCTGCACGACCTTCATCTTCTCGGTCGTGTTCACCAGAACCGTGGGCTTGACGAAGTAGCCTTTGTCGCCGTGCCGGCTTCCTCCGACGACCGCTTTGGCCCCTTCGGAGATTCCGGACTCGAGATATCCGCAGACCCGATTCAGTTGCTCGGCGGAAACCAGCGGACCCATATCGGTGGCCTCGTCCTGCCCCGATCCAACATTGATCTTACTCGCATGCTCGGCCACGCCTTCAACGACTTTGTCGAAAATACTGTTCTCGACATAAAGGCGCGAGCCTGCGCAGCAGCACTGTCCGTGGTTGAAGAAGATGGCGCTGGCGGCACCGGCAATCGCAGCTTCGAGATCGACGTCGGCGAAGACGACATTGGGAGATTTCCCGCCCAGCTCCAGGGAAACCTTCTTCAGATTCCCCGCGGCCGCCTGCAGAATGAGTTTGCCGACTTCGGTCGAGCCGGTGAACGCGATCTTGTCCACGCCGGGATGAGCGGCCAGCGCGGCTCCGGCAGTTTCGCCGTAGCCCGGGACAATGTTGACCACGCCATCAGGGAAGCCAGCCTCCTGAAACAGTTCACCCAAACGCAGCGCGGTAAGCGGCGTCTGCTCCGCCGGCTTGAGTACAACGGTGTTTCCCGTAGCCAGCGCCGGACCCAGCTTCCATGCCGCCATCAGCAAAGGAAAATTCCACGGAATAATCTGGCCAACCACCCCGACCGGCTCGCGTAGCGTGTACGCCAGAAATCTTGCCCCAGCCGCGTAAGGCACCGAAATCGGAATGGTATTCCCCTCAATCTTGGTAGCCCACCCCGCGAAGTAGCGGAATAAGTCTACGGCCAGGGGGACGTCGGCTACGCGGGCTACCTTCAGGGGTTTTCCGTTGTCGAGGGATTCGAGTTCGGCGAACTCTTCGAGATTCTCTTCGAGGAGGTCGGCGAGCTTCCAGATGGCGCGGCCGCGCTCGGAGGGAGTTAACTGCGACCATCGGCCGGTCTCGAAAGCGGCGCGGGCGGCTTTGACGGCGCGGTCGATGTCTTCGCGATCACCTTCGGCGACGCGGGCAAGAACCTCGCCGGTTGCCGGGTTATACGTGGCGAAGGTTTTACCGGACGCTGCTTCAACCCACTTGCCGTTGATCAGGATTCTGTGTGTTCTGGAAACAAAGTTGGAAATCTTGTCTTCTGGTGGAGCGATCTTCAGAGCGGTTGCCATATTTTCCTCCTGGCGTACGAACATTGAATGCCTTCACCGGGTGAAGCCTTGAGGCGCGGCCCTTCCACAAAATCGTTTGTGTACTTGGTAACAATTGCGAATTGTAGCGCATTTCACTGGCTGATGGACGCCCCTTTCTGTCCGATCATGATGGCTTCCTGCATCTGGCGGAACAGGTCGCCGATGGCGGCTGGCGAATGGGACATGAATATGGTGTTGCTCTTATCGTTGGCGCCGATTTCCTTCATGGTATCAAGGTATTGGGTCACCAGTACAAGCATCATCACGTCGTGGGGGGTGGATCCTTCGACGGCCTTGGAGAAAGCCTCGACTGAGTCTTTCAGTCCTTCGATAATCGCCTTGCGCTGGTTGGCGATGCCCTGGCCCTGTAGAGCTTTGCTCTGGGCTTCGGCTTCGGCCTGCTTCACTTTTAAGATTTTCTCGGCTTCGCCGCGGGCGGTGGCGGCGACCTGCTCGCGCTGGGCGGCGTTGATGTCGTTCATCGCGGCTTTTACTTTTTCGTCCGGCTCGATGTCGGTCACCAGAGCCTGGTCGATGGCGTACCCGTAGGTCTTCATCACATCGTCCAATCCCTCTTTGATGGCAATGGCAATGTCGGACTGCTGCAGGAAAGCGTCGTCGAGAATCATTTTGGGGACGTGGCCGAGTATGACGTTGAACACGTAGGAAGAAATTTGCTGTTTCGGATTGGCCAGCTTATAGAAAGCCTCGTACACCTTCTCAGGAATTACGTGATATTGAACGGAGACGGGAATCTTTACGAATACGTTGTCTTTGGTTTTGGTTTCGACGTCGAGAGCGAGTTGCTGGACGCGCAAGTCGATGCGGCCAGCGATCTGGTCCAGCCAGGGCAGCTTGAAGTTGATGCCGGCGCTCGCTACGTGAAGGAACTTGCCCATACGTTGGATAACGACCGCCTCGGCAGTTCGCACCTGGAAAAATCCGCTCAGGATGGTACCGACAGCGAAAATAGCCACGATTCCATACAAGAAAACCGCGAAACCTTGCGAAACGTCCATCGATAGTCCTCCTTGGAGTTTTGGGTTTCGGCGCAGACATCGACCAGAACCGAAAGCATGATAGCGGTTAGGAAGACTTCTCACAATTCTGAAGTCGCAACCTGACGCCGACTGTTAGTTTTCCCAGTCGTATAATTGCTGGCACTCGATTAGAAAGTGGAGAGTGAACGGATCGCGGAGAAAGTGCGTTTGGTCACAAACAAACCCAGCGGACGAAGCCCCAGTCCATTTGCGGTGCATACGGTATGTCTTGAGGCATACCCTGATACGAGTCGAGAGTCGATCTGCAAGGTGCTAGGTGTGGCGTATCAGAAATACACGGCAATGGTTCTGCAGCTGTGGTGCGAGGCAAGGCGTAAAGATTCGCGCTGCACAACGCACAGATCCTTCGCTTCGCTCAGGGATGACGATGACGAAGTGAGGTTATGCAGATAAGTGTGTGAAGTTATGACATAAACTCGTGGATCAACAGGAGGGTGGATCATGAAGAATCTGTCGAGAGTTTCCCGGCGTGAGTTTGTGGGGCTGGCTGCAGCCGGACTCAGTCTGGCTGTACCGAAGGGACTGCTTGCCCTGGTGCAAAAGGAAGCGGCAGGGAAGGCGCGGGCACCCATCAGTGCGGATCAGGCTCTGCGCGAACTTGTTGAAGGCAATGCGCGTTTTGTGAAAGGGCAACCGGCCAGCCCGCGACGCAGTCCCGAGGATTTTCGCGCGCTTGCAGAGGCACAGTATCCGGAAGCGGTCATCGTGAGTTGCGCGGATTCCCGAGTTGCACCGGAGATCCTGTTTGATGTGGGTGTGGGCGACATCTTTGTCGTGCGTGTGGCTGGGAATGTGGTGAACGGCTCGGGTGTGATGGTCAAGGGCAGCATTGAGTACGCGGTCGCTGAGTTGAATGTGCCCCTCATCGTGGTGTTGGGTCACAGCGGTTGCGGCGCGGTCAAGGCTGCCATGAAGCACATTGATGCCAAAGACTCACTGCCGGGTGCGATCAATGGCATGGTGGAACTTATCAAGCCCGCAGTTGCTCAGAGTAAGGGAGCGCCCGGCGACCCGCTGGAGAATGCGATCCGGAAAAACGTAGAGATCGGAGTTGAGCGGCTTAAAGAACTTGAGCCGATCCTGGCGCCGCGGATCAAAGAGGGGAAATTGAAAGTCGTGGGTGGTGTGTACGATCTGCGTACGGGAGCGGTGACGCTAGCGTAGCAAGGGAGGTCCTGATGGGGTGAGTTTTTGATTGTGGCCGCACAGGTCGCGGAAGCCCGCGCCTGCAGCGGTCATTGCGGGGCTGGGGAAGGATTTGATTCGGTCAGTATCTTTGCGGGGGGTCGCACCGGCGACAGGATATAGCAAGGTAAAGGGTTCTTCCAGGGCAACGTGGGAGTTGGCAGGTTCTTGGCGTAGGTCAGGCCGTGTTTCACTTCAACGAACTGACCTTTCGAATCGAAGACGAACCGTCTCGATATGTTTTCGAGAGTGTCCTGGCAGGTGTCGTCTTTTACCGCCGTAAGCTTGTAGAGCTTCGAGTAATCGAGCGCGGTGTCCGGCACTTGCGGCTCATAGAGGAAAAATGCGTAAGAGAGTCTCACAAATTGCGACCCGGTGGGCGAGTACATTTCGAAGACGTAGGATTGGTGGTTCGCACCGAAACCAGTCAACGGAGGTCCGTCCACTCGGGCCACAAAGTTGCCGGTCAGTTCCATCGCTAGCTGTTTCGCAGAACTGGCAGAGGAATCAGTCGGCATGGCTGCGCAGGTCAGCAGGAGGAACAACGCAACCGGAACCCGGGCGCGAGCCCTGGGCGGCAAACGCCACCTCCGGAGGTGCGCGCTATTTGAGCTTATTGCCAAATTTGACGTCCCAAAAAGTTGGATTAACACCCCGCGCCGAACCCGTGTGCACGATATAGCGGCGTACAGGCGAGGACGCCTGACCTAGCCAGGCAAAAACCTGGCCGAGGCAGAAACAGCAACCTTGACCCGCTAGCCTCCGCTCTTCGCCGCTACCGAGTGTCGTACGGGGCTTGTTCCTTTTGCTGTAGCTTGTTCAAACTTCGTCGGCGCGACTTGCATCCCGTACGTCTGGCCCCCGACCCAAAGCAGGTTGAGAAAATCAATCTTGCCGTACTTGTTGAAGGTGACATCCGTCTGGGCGTGCGGACTCTCGGAGTTAGTCGGGGTGCACTCAAGAAAGGCAGAGTGGGATCCGTCAGCGCTTTCGATCAGCAGAAGCGAGACAGACTCCGTTGCCGGAGTCACCTTGTACGAGCCCGCCGGCAACTTAACGTTCCCCGCGTAAAAGGGAAATGTTGTCTCGAAATTCAGGCTGTTGGTTATCTGTCCCACAGCGGGTACCGCCGACAGAAGCGAAAGCAAGGCTGCCAGAATAAGCAGTTTGTGGCGCTTCCTCATTTCCATCCTCCATCTCATGATTCGACTTTGGGCGCGAACTTCAACAGCGTGCGCCATCGAAGTTCGCAATCAAAGTGCGGATCAGTTTCCAGCAGACAATCCTTTGTTGACCAATACCTTAACTTCGACACGGCGGTTTTCAGCCCTGCCTGAGGCGGTCTCATTGGATGCTGCGGGATCGACTGTGCCCATGGCTCCGGGAGCTATCACGTGCCGCACGGGCACTTGGCAGTCCTGGATCAAGTAGGCAATGACTTCCTGCGCGCGGTCCATACTCAGCTTCTGGTTCATCGCCGCATTTCCGGAAGAGTCCGCGAAACCTTTTACCTGGATGAGATAACCAGTAAGACCGACGGCGCCCTGGGCCAGCTGTTTCAGCGCGGCCTTGTCCGAAGCCGAAATTACAGAGCTTCCGACCGCGAAGTTAACTACCGCGTCACCTTTGGTGTCATACTCGGAAAGTTCAGAGAACCGCTTGGTGGTTGCCTGAATCTCCTGCTGGTTGGCGTCAATCTGTTCCTGGTTGTTTGCGATCTGCTGCTGGTTGGCCGCGGTCTGTACCTGGTTTGCCGCGATTCCCTGAGCATTGGTTTCGGTGGCCTGTTTGTTCGCGGCAATACCTTGCGCGTTGGCGGCGACTGCATGTTTGGTTGGGGTCAGTCCGGCTTGAATGGCTTCGGCCATTTCCAAGTCGTCAGAGCTGAAGTTAATAGTCTTGGCGACCACGCGGCTCTGGGCATCGCCGACGCCGTCCACTGAGACCTTGAGACCGGGGATGAGAACCGTAGCTGACATCTGCTTCTTGCGGAGGCCGAGACCTTTTGGCTGTTGGACCTTGGTGTCATCATTGAGGACAATGATGACCTTGCCGGACTCTGGGCTATTGACGGTCAGAGTTTCTCCAGTTCGTCCGGTGATTACTCCGCTGACCTTGGCCTTTTCACCGTCGGAGATGGCGAAGGATAGTCCGACTGTCAGGCACAGCAGCAGCGCGGCGCATGCAATGCTTCTCGTGCGAATTTGAATCATAGAGCTTCATCCTTTCGATGGTTGGCCCGTGAGGCTGGCTGGCATTCCAGTCAGCCTCACGGGTTTGGAGTAGCGCTTCTACTCGGCAGGAGGGGCTGGTGCAGCAGCTTGTTGCCTGGAAGCTTTTTGCTTCTTCGGAGCACCGGTTTTATCAGCGGGCAGAGAGGATTCGTCCACGATGGTAGTTTCTTTGACGGTGAACGTTCCGCCCTCAGGGACAAAGTAGAACTGTGCCTTGCTGCCAGTGTCCCTTGCGTCGCTCTTGCGAACTTCTATGCGGCTGGCGTCAATTTGCTGTTTGGCTTCACCGCCGGTGAGGTAGCTCTTGGCATTGTAGGCGCGGAGCGACTCTACGTTGTTGACTTGAACTTCTTCGACCTCCTGAGCATAGCCAACCACCACGAGTTTTCCATTGGGTTCATGCTGCAGGCGAAGAGCAACCTCGTCCAAAACGGCCTTGCACTCGTTGTCAATGCGGGCAAGCTTCTTTTGATTTTTGAAGTCGCAGTCGCTGATCAGGCTTTCGCTAACCACGGTGACAGGGGCGGGGAGCGCTTCCACGTTGGCGGTGGCCACGCAGGTGCCGCTGAGGCCGTGGACGTCGGTCACTCCGATGGTGACATTCACTGGTCCCGGTGGGACGTTGCTGGTATCCAGAGTTGCCGTACTCGAGAATTGGCCAGGTTGTGAGCCCGCCGTGGTCGAGCCTTCGGTGACGGCGCCGGCGCTAGCCGAGAAATTGCGCTTCTCGATGCGGCTCGCATCCGGACTGCTGCCCTGGGCGCTGATGGTAATGGGATCACCGGGATGAACCGTGGTCGGGCTGGCGGAGCAAGCGACCTCGGGTGGGCGGGGCTGTTTTACGGTGAACGACGCCGAGCAAGAGGCAGAGTTCATCTTCTTCTCTTTGGGGTCGGTGGCATTGGCGGTGACGGTGTAGCTGCCCGGGGCGAGGGTCGAGGTGTCTACCGTGGCTGACGTGTTGTCTCCCTGAACCTGACCGCCCGTGCCGTTCCAGGCGTACGTCAGCGTGTGCTTGGGATTAAAGTCGGCGGTTTGCATGGAAGCCTTGACCGGTCCTTCCCAAGGCAACAATTCCGTGGGCGTAGCGGAGCAGGACGCCTTCGGCGGTGGCGGAGTGGCTCCGCCAAAGCGGAAGCTGAGTCCAGTCGAATAGCGAAGGTTCTGCTGCCACTTGGCGTTGTTGATGGTTCCGGGAACGCCGGGGATATTGAACGGCGAGAAATGGGTCGGCAGATAGTCGAGTTGAACCGGACGGAAACTGATTAAGCGGCTCAGCCGGATGTCGATGCCTCCGCCCACTGCCAACGCTGCAGCATTCTGCGTGCTCGCGAACTTGGTACTCGTCGCGCCCGGGGTTACCGTTACCCCTGGTGGAGCTACGGCTCCGGGAGGAATGAGCGAGTTGGGGACGGAGAAGCTTCTGGAATTATGGAAACCTCCGGCCAGGAATTCCAAGAATGGCGATACGACTCCCGCCTTATTAAAGAAGACGCGTGGCCCGAACAAATAAGTAAAAGCTGTTTGGTCGGGTGTGAGGGTACGGCTGCTGCCTATGCTCAGCGCGCTGTTGTGAACGCCGCCCAGTTCCCCAACAATTCCTACCCACTTGTTGAAGTTGAACTGAAAAGAGCCGACTCCTCCGTTGGCAGTGAAGGCGTTCACAGGACCATTCGCATTGAACCTTACGAAGGTGTAACCACCGTAAACTTCGGCTTTGGGAATGTCCTGCGCAACTGAGCAGATGGCAAACAGCAAAACAACCGCGACGCTCGCAATTCGCTTGTTCATTTGAGTTTCCTTCTTTTCCTACTCAACCCTGCTTTCAAGAGACTGAAGTGAGCTTGGATCGTGGGACTTGCTGTCTCAACAAAAGCATGGCCAGTCGGACAAATTTAAGTCGTGCGCTGCAACTGAGGAGATGTTAGAAAGCTATTCTCTCCGCGCACACTAGCAAATGTGCTAGTTTGCGTTGGAGATTGTTCCAGTTTTGGCCCGCGGCGCGGGTCCGGCGCGCAAAGGGGACTCAACGGTTGAGAAAATGGGCCTTCGTGGGCCTTGCCGACAAAGCAGCTCTGAGGATTGAATCCACCAGGTTCGCAAGCCCGTTCTATCGAGGTGTCCGACTGATTGTGTCAAGACGCTCATCGTCTTTCTGTCGGTGCTTGATCAGGTTGTTGCTGATGGTTGAACCTGACCCTGTGGGAACCGGCCGAAGCGTGGGGCGCCGATAGCCCAAGGAAACCAAGAGCCGCAAAAGACTGGCAGAAGTTGTAGGTATGCAGGGAGGCGATTGCGGATAGCATTTCGTTGATGAAGACCGTCGGACTGGGAAAAACGGGCAGACTGAAACGCACGCGATGAATCATATTCATGAGACCAAAGCTAATCCTGAAGGGTCAACCCGCGGGCAGAGTATGGTCATGGAACGTCGCAAGAGAGCTCGGCTGTTGATTGCGGATGACCACATCTTGTTGGCCGAGGCCTGCAAGAATCTGCTGGAGCCGGAATTTGAAGTGGTCGCGATCGTCGGGGATGGGCGCGCGCTGTTGCAAGTGGCGGCGGAGCTCAAGCCGGACGTGGTGATTGTGGATATTGCCATGCCGCAGTTGAATGGATTGGACGCGGGCGAGCAAGTCAAGCGTCTGTTGCCGTCGGTGCGCTTAGTGTTTTTGACCATGAGTTTGGAGTCGGAGGTGGCGGCCGAGGCCTTTCGGCGGGGCGCCTCGGGATACGTGGTGAAAACTTCCGCCGCCGAAGAGTTGATCCTGGCCATTCGGCGGGTGTTGAAAGGGGAGTCGTATTTGTCTCCCATGATCACGGAAGACACGGTCAACTTCCTGTTGCGCAGCGGCCAAGTCTACGACGCCGAGAAACGAATCTCCGCCCGGCAGCGGGAGGTATTGCAACTGCTGGCGGAGGGCAAGTCGATGAAAGAAATTGCCAACATTCTGAACCTGAAACCGGGGACGGTCGCCTTTCACAAATACAGCATCATGGAAAGACTCGGGCTCAAGACGAATGCCGAACTGCTGCAGTACGCCATCAAGCGCCACATCATTCCTTCGTAGGGCGAACAACATCTTTCAAACTACCTGTTCCCAAACGTCCATTTGAGTCCTGAACTGGTGCCATAGTCGCTTCCCGTAAGACCGGGCGGGGGCTGGGTGTCCCAGTTGCCGTAGAACGAGACGTTCCAGGACAGGTTCGTGAAGAGCTTCACGTAATAGGACGCGTTGGTATTGAAGAAAAGGCGGCCGGGGTCGGAGAGGGCCGGGACAGTAGTGACAGTGAAGTCCAAATTGGTTTTCTTGAACTTAAAGACTTTCACTTCCGCAGCAATCAAAGCGGCCGCGATGTTTTGAGTTTTTTGCGAAAGGGTTGTGGATTGATTGTAATCCGTGTCCTGCCATGCCAGACCGCCCAGCACCGTGATCCTCATCCGGTTGGTGTTCTTCAGGAAACGGCCGATGCCGCCGCCCAGGTTGGTTTGCAGTCTGATTCCTTGTACCGAGCTCTGCAGGAAGGTACCAAGGCCTCCATAAAAATAGTTGTCCCACGGCAGGAGATGATAACTGCTGAGAGTCAGCTGGTTTCGAGTGGAAACCGTCGCGCCGCTATTGGAAGCCAGGTTGGAATTGAAAGTAGCCTGAGCGGCCCAGCGTTCGCGAAGATATTCGGTCTGCGTGCCAAAGTTGTATTGTGTGGCCTGATTACCTTTCGAATAGCTGATGCCAAGGTTTATATCGCCGTTGAATCGTTGCCAGAACTTATCCGACGCTTGACTCATTCTTGTGATCCGGGCCGTGTCGAGGACGGTCGTCTCCTCGTCAGTCTCCGCAATTTTAATCTGCACCGGCTGGTTGGCAGCGGTGTCAACAGTGCTGAGCTTTCCGGTGTAAACCAGGCCGCTCTGGGTTCTCACGACGAAAAGATGACTGCTCTCCAGGCGGGCGACCTTCGACCATTGAACCGAAATCGTGCCGTCGACGTAATCGAGGCCGACTGACAGCACTCCGGCGTCGAGCCCTTTGACCTCGCAGGTCATGCGGTCACCATTCTTCATGACGATCACATCGGTCTTTTCCCGCGCGAAGAGCGGCATCGCGAGTAGAAGGATGGAGCTAAGGACAACAGCTCGGGTAACGATGCGAGTGTTCATAGCGTTCCGATCTCTGCTGGGTTCGTGACTCCCAGGCCTAATGTCTTCAGTCGTCGCAGGCACGACTCGTACCGTATCTATTTTCGTTTTTCCTGACTACTGGTATTTTTTGTCGTCGGGATTTGTAAACCGAGCCTCAGATCTGGATTGCAACCTATCCTCCGCCGGCGTGGGCAGATTCGGGACTCAGCGCGACTCTCCGAGGGCGCCATTTTGTATCCCCACCCGCAGCAAGGCTACAACTCTTACCAGTTACCATAAACTCGAGCGCTGGATTATGCTGCTTTGGGTCTTTTCCCCGGGAGGGTGAATATCGCGATGAAAGCTAGATATTGTCGGGCAGTTGTGCCCCCAGAAGAACAACCATGATTACCTCGGCCGGGACCGGCTTAGTGGCGGGGCTGCGGCCACGATTTCTAGAGGGGTTGGCGCCAGCCGACCTTAACGCGATTCTTGCGGCCGCATCTCAGCAGCGCTTGCCGGCGAATTTCGTAGTCACAAATCACGGCGACCTTGCCACTCGTTTGTTCTTGCTGATAAAAGGTCGTGCCCGATTCTTCTACATCACGGAGGGCGGCCGAAGAATTCTTCTACATTGGCTTGCGCCGGGAGAGATATTTGGCGTTATGGCCCTTGTGCCGAATCCTTCCCTCTATCTGGTCAGCGCAGAAATGCTGAGGGATAGCCTGGCATTGGCGTGGGAGCGCTCTACCGTTCAAGACCTGGCAGCACGATATCCAAGATTAGCGTTAAATGCGTTGACGACCGCGTCCGAATACCTGTCCCTCTGTGTTGCCAGTCACGTCGCCATGACCTGCCGCAACGCTCGGGAGAGGCTGGCCGAGGTGTTGATCAACCTCACGCGCGGAATTGGTGTGGAAGTGGAGGGTGGCGTGGAGCTCGATGTCACCAATGAGGAGTTGGCCAATGCGGCGAACATTACACCGTTCACCGCGAGTCGTCTGCTGAGCGAATGGCAACGAAACGGCGCCTTGGTAAAGAGCCGCGGTAAGGTCCTGCTGCGCTCCCCAAAGCACCTCTTTCTGAAAGCGGCTTGATTGGGTTCGAGCCTTCGCGCTCGGAGGATTCGGTAACGGTACGCTTCCGGTCGGCAAGAGGGAGGTTTGTGGTGGAGCGGCGGGAGTCGGTCGCCCATTAGCTGATCATCTCTCTTACAGCCAAGTCCCCAGTCTGGGCGAAGCGGCACAAGGTAGAGACGAAGAAGGACTCAGCTTCCGCACAGGAGCTTCTGGCCAAGCAAGTGGGCATCTACGACGAGTCCGAACGTTGCAAGCTGCTTTTGGGAAATCAGACTTCTTGATTCGGCTTATCAGCGATCCACCGCAAGCCGCAGTGACTTTCTTAGGGACGCCGCCAAATGCTATCGACTGGATACGGAGATGCTCCAGAAAGCAGTTGCCAAGGAATTTGCCGCGAAACGAGAAAAGAAGACGCTCAAGCCGAAAGGTCGCAAGACGGCAGCCTAAGTCCATCCATTTTGAGTTCTGGCGAAGTGCTGGTTTGCACTCCCCCATTCTTTGTTGGACTAGCCGACCTGGAAGTCGCGGTCGTCAGCGCGGGAAGGCCGACCCGCCGCACCAGATCTTGGAAACGTGGGTCATCCCGCAAGCCGTCCATGGTCGGATCGATATGAAGATAGATCAGCCAGTGGCAGTGTTCTTCGTAGGCCTTCTCCAAGCACTCAATTGCGCGATCGTTTTCTCCCAAGCCGATGTGGATCCCGGCGAAGAAGAAGGGCGCGACATACTTTTGCTTTGCTAGTTTTGTCAGATCGCCGAGTATTTCAACTGCTTCCGTTGTCCTACCAGCTGAACCCAAAGTGTGCGCAAGCGCGGCGCGCATCAAGGGACTGCCGTTTGACAGCTTTACCGCCTTCTCACCCTCGGCGATGGCCAATTCGTTGCAACCCGTTTTCCTGAGGACCAGGCCGAGAATCCAATACGTGACGGGGTAGTTTGGCTCCAATTCTACGGTTCGTCGGAGTTGTTCGATGGCTTCATCATATCGGCGACCGTGGTAGAAGGCCCATCCGACGGCGACGTTGATTATGAGCGACAAGGGATCGAGTTCCTGGCCTTTCTTCATTCTGGCCATAACTTCTTCGTGTCGCCCCATGGTCATTACATACTCGGCGTACCAATGGTTCGCAGTAGGGTAGGTCGGACTCAGTTCGAGGCTGCGCTTAAATTCTGTCTGAGCCTCTTCCCAGTCCCAATCGTGAAGCCACAACAAGGCCGCCATAGACGTGTGGGCTTCGGGCAAATCCGGGTCGAGGAGCAGGGCGGTCTTCGCCGCCGCTTTACCTTTAGGGAAAGCTTCCTTCGGCGGCAGATAGCTGTTCCATCCCAGGAGGACGTAGGAGTCGGCCAAACCCGTGTAGGCGAGGGCATAGCTGGGGTCCTTCTCGACTGCCTGTTGAAAATACTCGATCGCCTTGTAGAAACCTTCTTCGGTCCACCGGTTCCAGTGGTGACGACCTTTCAGGTAAAGCCGATACGCCTCGTCATTATCTGTGTGGCGTTTTGTTAGTCGTTTTTTTTCCGCTCGGGTCAACTGCAATCTGAGTTTTTCCGATATTTCGTGGGAAATTTCGTCTTGGACTACAAAAATGTCGCCCTGCTTGCGATCATATTGCGCGCCCCATAGTTGAGAGCCTGTGGCTACATCGACTAATTCGGTCCCGATGCGCAACGAGCCACCACTCTGCGTCATCCTTCCTGTGAGCACGGCCCGCACATTAAGTTCGCGACCGACGGCTTGCGGGTCAATTTCTCGGCCTTTGTAACGGAACACTGTGCTCTGCGCCATCACTCGCAGCTTCGGCAGCGTGGCCAGAGTATTGATGAGGCTGCCAGTGATCCCATCACTGAGGTATTCGTGCTCAGGATTGCCATTGGTATTTTCGAAGGGTAAAACTGCAAGCGAGTCGATCGTCTTGGAGACTCGCTGGGGACGGAGCACGACGTTTTGTACAGAGGAAGTCCGTGACCTGTGCTTGCCGTTCGAGGACAAACGACGGTTGGTTGGTGACAGGACCGATTCTGTTTGTTCTTCCGCAACCCTCCGGCCCGACTCCGCATCTCGTTTTAGCCGTTGCAGCTCAGCCCGAACATCGGCCGCGTGCTGATAACGCAAATTTCTGTCCTTCTCCAGGGCTCTGTGGATCACCTCCTGGAGCGCCAGAGGGATGTCGGGATTGATTTGTATTGGCGCCACCGGGTTGCGGTTCAGGATGGCTTCGGTGATAAGACCCGAACTGGCTCCTTGAAAGGGCAACTTGCCCGTTGCCATCTCGTAGAGAACGATACCGAAAGAAAACAGATCCGTCCGACCATCCAGCGCTCTGGCCCGTACTTGCTCGGGAGACATGTAGGCGACGGTTCCCAGAGCTATGCCCGGGCTGGTGAGATGCTCTTCGGGTACGTAAGACAGAGCTTGCGTCGGCTGCGCCGCAATCTGATGTGCACAATCCTCCGGAGGAATATTTTTCGCCAGGCCGAAATCGAGAATCTTGACGTGCCCGCGCTTCGTGATGAAAATGTTGGCGGGTTTGATGTCACGATGAATGATGCCTTCGCTGTGAGCAGCGTCGAGCGCATCGGCAACCTCGATGGCAATGGCTACAATACGCTCTGTATCCAAGGTGCCTGCGGCTATCAGGTATTTTAGTGTCACGCCATCCAAGTACTCCATGGCGATGAATGCCTGGCCTTCGTGTTTCCCAATTTCGTAAATAGTGCAGATGTTGGGATGATTGAGTGCGGACGCTCCACGCGCTTCGCGGCGAAAGCGTTCCAGGGTAATGGGGTCGCGGGCTGCGTTCTCAGGCAGGAACTTTAAAGCAACAAAGCGGCCGAGATCTTGGTCCTCAGCTTTATAGACTACCCCCATGCCACCGCTTCCTAGTTCCTCCAGGACACGATAGCGCGAGATGGTTTGCCCGGTGGCCGATTGGGCTTGAAGCACACATTGATATTAGATGAGGAGCACTTCCGTGGATACTGGTAATACTGTCAGTTACGTCGGAAAATTGGTTTTATTGGACTGGCGAGCGTACCGGGATCGCCAGAGGTGAACGGCGAACTCCCAAGTCCGCATCAGGTTCCCATTACCCGACACGGCAAGAGTAAGCGTTACTCAATCGGCATTATCTACAGCTCCAGGTGCCCCATCTCGAGCTTCGGGCTTTGGTGTTCTCTCGAAAGTAAGTTCGCTGGCACAAAAAGTTTGAACGGTCTAGAAAATCCGATGACCGCAGAGACGAACTCCCGCATAGGAGGAACGGCCTCCGTCCCCTGACCAGGCACCAGTCTCTGAGGTTCAGCTATAGCAAATGGTAGAGTTGTCGAGACTGGCCAAACCTGGATCTGCTGCTTTTGCCAGCGCCTGGTCTGTCTTCCTGGTCCCACTGCAGGCAATTATTCCGTGCCGGTTGGGGAGTCGCCGGGGAACCTGAACACATCGCTGGCCCGGCGCTCGAGTGTCCGAGGCGCAATATCAGCTGCCTTCTGAACACCGATGCCTTTGTCTCTGGACAGATACGCTAATTGTGTCGGCGCCGCAAACTGGGTACCGGAAGCTTCGACGATTTCGGCGATCTTCAATATCACGTCTTGGCGAATGGTGGTGAATTCTGTCCAATCGCCCGTCTTGCCGTAAGCGAACAGCTCCATTTGGTACGCAGCGCCCACAAAACTCATTACCCGAACTCTGCAGCTCCCGGGTTCGATTGCAGGATGTTGATCCAGCATGCTCTGCACCCGGTAGAGTACGAACCGTAATTGTTCAGCTTGGGTTTCTATCCGCAGCGAGAAAGTTTGATTGATAAGCAATTTGCTGCGGCGTGCCATGTTTTGGAATTGCATTTGCGCCAGCGATCCGTTAGGAACTACCGAAAGGTTCTGGTCGAGGGTTCGCAGCTTCAGAGAACGGAGGCCGATATCTTCCACGGTGCCAAGTTGATCGCCGATCTGGCAGAAGTCGCCGACACGTAAAGCCTTGTCCATCAGCAACGAGACCCCGCCGATGAGGTTTTCAAGTGACTTTTGTGCGGCCAGCGCGATTGCCAGTCCTCCGATGCCGAGGCCAGCAAGCGTCGTCTTCACGTTAAACCCAAATATACCCAGTGCGACGACTAATGCGATGATCAGCAGCACGATGCGGTTGAGTCGTTGCATCAGGATGAGGATCGACTCCCCGCCTCCGCGTTGCGTTCGCGTCCGGTTTACCGCGTGTTCGAAGCCACGGTCAGTAATCCTGCTTAGGAGCCACAGGAAACATCCCATGAGGAGCGTAGCTATGAAACGAAAGTAGTAGACGCGATACAAAAGCGGCGGCTCCAGCAGGTAGACGAAAACGCTGTGCATCAAGATCGCAAGGATGCACCGGATCGGCGTGCCAAGTGGCGTCTCCCAGACTGTTCGGAAACGCAGTTTTCGGAGTTTGTACCAGACTCGCCTGGGCGTACTGAGCAGAAACGCCAACAGAGAAGCCAGTAACCACGAAATCGGGATCGAAAGAAGCCACTCAAGCCACTGCGCCAGTGACATCCTGAGCAGCCGCCGACCGCTCAGCGCAGCGGGAACGATTCGGTCGCCTAACCTCGGCGCTTCGTTTTTCATCTGGGCGTAGAGCGCCGGGATATTCGCAACCGTCTCTTTCGAAATCAGCCATATTTCTCCTGACTCCGGATCATCCACCCGCACCAGGATAACGTCCGCAGTCGTGCCACCCACCGTCAGCACGCCAGCCCGGACCTCGCCGGGTGGAAGTCCAGGTTCAACTGCGCCACTGGGATCATTGGTCAACAAGCCGATGTTGCCTTTGAACTTTGGTTGCAAAGCTTGGAGTTCCTTGGCCATCTGTGCCAAATTCATGTCTTGCCCGGGCACTGGCTGCAGGTAACGAGCCGCGGTCTCGTAGTCCTCGTGTTCTGTGCATTTCAGCAAACCCATCACCGCGCTATGGGGAGAGTCGCGTCCGAGCAGATCGATCGGTGCAGTAGGTTCAGCTTTGGTTGGAGGCGCCGCAGTTGTCGGAAGCTGGGCTTTTGAATTCGCAGTTGAGCCTACGAATACGAAGATAGCTAGAGCTACGTCGAGAGCGTAGATTGTGCCGCGGTGGAATCGGCGGTTCCTGTCCGATGCTCTATATAGAGTCACGGTGACCTGCTGTTCACACTTGTTATTCCCATCCGGCTTACGCGGCTCACTGTCTTAATTCTGGGCTGCGCGGCATGTGTCCTCACCCGGAGCGTCATCGGTCTCCATGCCGTGGCCTTCGATTCCAGTCATGCGACCCGTTTGTCCGGTACCGGTTCTTTCTTGGCAAATGCGCCTGCTTTACCCGCGTCGAGTAACTGTGCCCCGTCCACCCGCCCGAAAAGCTCGATCAGTTTGGCCACGACACCGGTCCAACCCGTCTGATGGCTCGCTCCCAAACCCGCGCCGTTATCTCCGTGGAAGTATTCGTAGAATAATAGGTAATCTTTCCAGTGAGGGTCGGTCTGAAATTTCTCGGTCCCTCCGTACACCGGTCGCCGGCCGGACTTGTCTCGCAGAAAGATCCTCGTCAATCGACTGGAAATTTCCCGGGCGACCTCGAACAGATTCATCCGGTTGCCGGAGCCTGTTGGACACTCAATCGTGAAGCTATCGCCGTAGTAGGCATAGAAGGAGAGCAAGGCCCGGATCAGCAGTGCATTCACCGGCATCCAAACCGGGCCACGCCAGTTGGAGTTTCCACCGAACATACCGGTGTCGGATTCAGCCGGGAGATAATTTACTCGGTATTCCTGTCCGTCCACCTGGACGACAAACGGATGTTCGTCGTGATAGCGGGAAAGCGCCCGTATCCCGTAAGGACTGAGGAATTCGTTCTCGTCGAGCATGCGGGTCAGAATCCGGCGCAACCGCTCCGGATTCACCAGTGCAGCAATACCGCGGCCGGCATACCCTAAATGCCCTTTCCCGGTTGGATGAATGCTGCCCCACAGCTCGGGCATACGTTGGTAGCGTTCCTGCAGAATCTTCTCCGCTCGGGGTACCCGCTCGCGCTGCCAGGGCTCAATCACAGTGGTAGCGCATAGGGGTAGCAGACCGACCATGGAGCGCACCTTGAGCCGCCTGGCACTACCATCAGGGAGGCGCAGGACGTCATAGTAAAACCCATCCTCCTCGTCCCACATACCCTCCGGCCCCGTTTGATTCATGGCTCGTGCGATCCAAATGAAATGCTCAGCAAACTTCAGCGCCATGTCCTCGTACATAGGGTCGTAGGCAGCCAACTCTATGGCGATCTCCAACATGTTCTGGGAGAACATGGAAACCCACGCGGTGCCGTCCGCCTGTTCAAGGCTGCCACCGGTCGGCAGCGGGGCGCTCCGGTCGAAGACGCCGATGTTGTCCAGCCCGAGGAACCCGCCCTCGAAGAGGTTTTTGCCAAACCGGTCTTTGCGGTTCACCCACCAACTGAAATTCAGGGTCAGCTTCGCAAACGAGCGCCTCAGGAAATCGAGGTCGCCTTCCCCTTTAAGTGCCTGCTCGGTCCGGTACAAGAAAATGGTGGCCCAGGCGTGTACTGGCGGGTTGACGTCGCTGAAGTTCCACTCGTAGGCTGGGATTTGCCCAGTCGGATGCAGGAAAAATTCCTGCAGCATCAAGTCGAGTTGTTCTTTCGCGAAATCGACATCGACCGTAGATAGCGCGATCGTGTGGAACGCCAAATCCCAGGCGGCATACCACGGATATTCCCATTTGTCCGGCATTGAGATGATGTGCTGGTTCACCATGTGAAACCATTCGCTGTTTCGCATGAAGCGGCCACCCGGCTTCATCGGATCCTGACCATGTTCCGTGAGCCATAGGTCAACGTCGAAAAAGAAGTATTGCTTGCTCCACAGCATTCCGGCCAGTGCCTGCCGCATGACCCGAGCCTCATCTTCGTTAACACTTTCCGGCGTGATGTCGCTATAAAACTCGTCCGCCTCATGCCGACGAAGTTCCACGATTTGTTCGAAGCTCTTAAAGGGATTACCGATAGCGGCAGGTGCCAGATCGCTTAGCCGCAGTCGGATCGTGGTGGTTTCGCCAGCCCCCACGTTGATTCGGTGGTGGGCGGCTACTTTTGTTCCTGTGTGCTGTGGGTTGACGGCGTCTTGCTTCCCGTTCACTACGTAGTTGTTGATCCCATCCTTTACATAGGGACTGGCATTGGGCGTGCCGAAGATTCGCTCGTTGTTGGTCTCATTCTCAGTGAAAAGCAGCGGAACATCTTTCTCCGAGTACAGATAGCGATCACCCAGTTCGGTGTGCGATGCTGCGACAAATCGGGAGTCATTCTTACTCGTGACTTGCTTCAAGGACGGCCGCGGTGTATCAGGCCACCAAGTCCAGGTGTTGCGGAACCACAGGGTCGGCAAAACGACTAACGTGGCCGGCTCTGGCCCCCGATTGCTCACGCTGATCCGTATCAGGATGTCCTCAGGAGTGTTTTTGGCAAGCTCCACGAAGACGTCGAAGTAGCGATCATCCTTGAAGATGCCAGTGTCCAGAAGTTCGTATTCCATGTCGCCGCGATTGCGCCCCTTGCTCGTGGCCACCAGGTCCCCGTAAGGGAACGCCGCCTGCGGATACTTGTACAGGTACTTCATGTAGGAATGGGTTGGCGTACTATCGAGGTAGAAGTAATACTCTTTGACATCCTCACCGTGGTTGCTCTCGCTGTTGGTCAGCCCGAAAAGGCGCTCCTTGAGTATTGGATCCTTTCCGTTCCAGAGAGCGACGCTAAAGCAGAGAAGCTGTTTCTCGTCACTGATGCCGGCAAGGCCATCCTCACCCCAGTGATAAGCGCGGGATCGCGATTGGTCATGGCTGAAGTAGTCCCAGGCGTTTCCATCCAGGCTGTAGTCCTCACGGACCGTGCCCCACTGTCTCTCGCTCAGGTAGGGCCCCCACTTTCTCCAGGAGATTTTCGCCGTGCGCGCTTCTTGAAGTCGGAGCACTTCCGGATTCCTGCTCATGTCTCACCTCATCTTTCGTTCGGCGGGAGTCTCTTCAGGGATGAGTCCTTCCGTGCCGTTGTGGCACTCCAGTGCAAATCTGGCTCTGACGCAACTGTTGTTCGTGACAGGTGAACAGAGATGGAATAGCCATACAACTGGCAGTCTTACCAGTTCAAGACCCTCATTACTACGTGTAGCCTGCACATGCTTCGTGGGTTCCTCTGCCCTTCATTCGTTCTTATCGCGGCAGAGTTTTGCCGGAGCTGGTCCGATAGGCGATCAGGAACTACGTTATCGCTGCATTAGTCTCCTTGGCCCTCGGTTAGGCATGTAACGTTTCATCATGCCCGGGGTTGAAAACAGCATAAATGGAAGAGCCACCATGAACATCCAACCTTTATTCTGAGTACCGTCCTTCTCGTTGCTGAGCCTCTCTTCGCGCGAGAAAACACCGATGTGCTAATCGTGAAGAACGGCGACCGCATGACCTGCCAAGTTAAAGGTGACTTGGTCCTAGCATTAATTTCCAATCAAGCTTGTACTTTTGGCACTTCCGCGGGCAAAGGGACCTCTTCTAACATCATTTCGTAACATCACCTGGCTTCGTACTGCAAAGTTCCACAACTCAACAACCCACCCCAAAACGAACTTAAAGATCACAAAAGGAGACAATCATGTCGGTCAAAACCCCAAAGGAATTCTTCCTGGTCCTGCTTAGCGAACTGCGGCAAGGTACCGAACGAACGACAAAGATCTTTCAGGAGATTAGCCAAGTCGCCCAGAACCAGACATAAAAGAAGCTCTGGAAGCCCGGGCTTTCGTATCAGACAAAGTCCTTGCCACACTCGATCAGTGCTTCAAGCTCATCGGTGAGCAGCCCGTGAAGCTTAGTGGCCGCATGCACGACATCTTCGTGGAGGACTTCCGTAAGGAACTCGCTGAGATCGAATCCCCCGTGGCGAGGCACCTGTTCATCCTAGCGAAAGCCAACCACCTGATCCACCTTCGCGTCGCTGAGTACGTCAGTCTGATTGCGGCAGCCGACATGACGGCCCACTACGGTGTCGGTGTACTGCTGGAAAGCTGCCTTGCGGATACGCTGGCCTTTGTTGAACGGACTCGGCGTCTGATCAGAAACGTCATCGAGACCAAGGTGGCTGAGAGGGTAACCGAGAAAAAAGTAGCCGCGTAGCGGCGCTCTAAAGAACCAACTGAAGTAATCGATTCGAGCGTCAGAACGATCCGATTAGAGTTGGGACTTTAAAGCAGTTGGGAAACCTGTCCGATAGAAACTTTCTGCGCGTCGGTTGTCTTAAAGTGCCCGCAAGATGGGCACTTTGTTTTCAAACAGCGCGACCTAAAAAATCGACCGAATTCTTGGAGTCGCGCCGGGCACCGTAGGACGGTGCGGCTCCCGATTTTATTCGACTGTGCGAGTAAGCTGCTTATTCGAGTATCGTCGCGCCGGCAGGGATGACGATAAGTCGGGCGCCTCCATTAGTCAAATGTGATCCTAGGCATGAATTGAACGAAGCCGAGAAGTAGTGGATTTTCCGTTGCAACCAACTTGAGCGCGCAGATTATCTGACTGGTGCGATGCGCGGGTGGCTCCGTGAAACCTTGTAGGGAACGTCTGTAAACGATTGTTGGACAATTAAAGCACAGCGAAGTTGTCGACGCTTGTAAACCCGCGACGGCGCGAAGTCTGGGCCTCGTGTCTAGTTGATTGTCCGCGAACCAGTGATGAGGATGTCCACCAGTCTCCTGGCGCTTTGCTGCCAGTCAGGACCAGACGCGACGTGGGAGACGCCGATTAGTGCGCGGAGCAGGTCGAATGGCTCCAGATCTCTGCGTATGTCTCCGCTCTTGATTGCGCGCGTCACCAACGAATCAATCGCTCCCTTGATCTGAGTGCGCGAGCCTTCGAACAGCTTCGAAGGCCCTCCGACGAGCGAATTCAAAGCGGGGCCGATGATCTGCTTGGTCGCGATGTAGTCGACGAATAGCAACATCCACGCTCGCAAGGCTTCGATGGGAGGAAGGTTTGCGGAGAACTTCTTCTCGGCTGCGGCCACCCTTTCCACTTCAGTCCGATAGACCGCTTCGATCAGTGCGTCTCGCGTGGGAAAGTGGCGATACAGGGTTCCCGCTCCAACACCCGCCTCTTTAGCAATGTCATCGAGGCTGGCGTTCGCGCCGGACCGAGTAAACGCCTCCTTCGCCACCTCCAGAATGCGCTCGCGGTTCCGCTGCGCATCGGTGCGCGGTTTTCTCGGGGCAATTTTCTGAGTTTTGGCGGGCATAAAAAAGTTGCAACCGGAGGCAGCCTCCGGTTATCTTATCTAGTGATTCGGAGACAGTCTCCGTTTTATCTGGAACGCGGCGGCCTGTCAATAGCGGTTCCGGGTTCCGCGGCTTCGATCTCCCGTTCCGAGAGGTAAGGAATATGAATGAACTGGCTGGTTACAAATCATGGAAGAATTTCAATTTTCCTTGCGCCGACGTCATGACGATGGCGGAGCGAGAGTTGTCTGCATTCTTCAATGCCGTCACCCAGTTGTTCGGGTCAGAACAGGCGGAGGTCTCGGCAGAAGACTGGTTGCACGAGTTGATCGGGATCGACGCTCTGCCCACTTCAGCCCGCGAATGGCGATTGATCACTGCGAAGGTTTTGACTCGGCTCGCAAGACGAGTGAGCGCTTCGCCTCTATCGACCGAATTCACAAATGCTTAGGAGGAAGAGAATATGCGTGTGTTTGTTACCGGTGCTACAGGCTTTATTGGTACGGCAGTCGTCCGAGAACTGATCGACGCTGGTCATGATGTGCTCGGTCTTGCGCGCTCGGAAGCGGCAGCCAAATCCCTTGTCGCGGCGGGAGCCGACGTGCATCGCGGTTCACTCGAAGATCTCGAAAGCCTTCGCAGTGGAGCAGGGGCTGCCGACGGAGTGATCCATACCGCCTTTATCCACGATTTCTCAAACTACGGGCCTGCCGCCGAAGCGGATAGGCGTGCCATCGAGACTCTCGGCGCCGCGCTCGCGGGCTCCGATCGCCCGTTCATCGTCACTTCCGGGACCTTGCTCGTTCAACGCCAAGGCTCGTTCGCAACAGAAGAGGATGCACACAATCCCAGCTTCCCCCGCAAGTCGGAGGAGGCGGCCCTTGCGCTGGCGGCGTGCGGAGTCCGCGCATCTGTGCTTCGGCTTCCACCATCGGTCCATGGCAACAATGATCACGGCTTTGTGCCACGCCTGATCAGCATCGCACAAGAAAAGGGCGTTTCCGCATACATAGACGACGGGCTGAATCGCTGGCCCGCTGTGCATCGGCTCGATGCAGCTCATTTGTACCGGCTCGTGCTTGAGAAGGGTATTGCTGGGGCGAGCTATCACGGCGTGGCCGACGAGGGCGTGCCGACTCGAGAGATCGCTGCGGCAATCGGCCGCGGCCTAAACGTATCGGTCGTCAGCAAGTCGCACGAGGCTGCAGTCGATCATTTTGGCTGGATCGCTCGCTTCTTTAGCATCGACAGCCCGGCTTCCAGCGCGCTGACGCAGGAACGCCTTGGATGGCGACCGGTTCAGCCCGGGCTCATTGCCGATCTGAACGCGGAGCACTATTTCGAACACGCTACGGACGCCGTGGCTTTACATGGCTGACGCGTAACAATATCCATGAATGTCACATCGAACGTGCCAACACTAGGAGGCAGAAAATGACGAACATACTTGAGACAACTTCATTTGGGGCGAGTTCTACCACCAACGAGGTTTTGTCCGGCGTGAATCTGAAGGGCAAACTAATTTTCGTAACTGGTGTGTCGGCCGGCCTGGGTGTCGAAACGGCGCGCTCCCTGGCCGCGCACGGCGCCCAGGTTGTGGGCGCGGCACGAGATTTGAACAAGGCCAAAACTGCAACCGAGCAGGTGCGAAAAGACGCCGCGGCCAATGGCGGAGGCTTCGAACTGGTTGAACTCGATCTTGCCAACCTGAAAAGCGTGCGTGCCTGCGCTGATCGGTTGCTGGCGAAAGGGGAACCGTTGGATGTGGTCATCGCCAATGCCGGAGTGATGGCCACACCGTTCGGCCGCACAGTCGATGGCTTCGAAACGCAGTTCGGGACGAATCATCTGGGCCACTTTGTCCTGGTCAACCGGATTGCGGCGCTCATTCGGAGGGGAGGACGGCTGATCAATGTGTCTTCCGCCGGTCACCGCTACTCCAACGTCGATCTTGTCGATCCCAACTTTGAACGAACACCCTATGACCCCATGGTCGCATATGGCCGATCGAAGACGGCGAACATTCTCTTCGCCGTTGCGTTCGACAAACGGCACCGGGACCGCGGCGTGCGCGCTGCGGCTGTACATCCGGGGGGCATACGGACCGAGTTGGGTCGTTACGCCGAGCCCGGGCGGATCGAAAAAGTAATCGAAGAAATCAATCGCCAACTCGCCGCACAGGGTAAGGGCCCTTTCCAATGGAAGTCCATTCCGCAGGGAGCCGCGACTTCGGTGTGGGCGGCTGTCGTTGCTCAGGCTGACCAGATCGGTGGGCAATATTGCGAGAACTGCCACGTTGCCGAAATCGTGCCGGACGATACGCCCATCACCGCGGTCAGCGAAGGGGTACGCAGATATGCGCTCGATCTAAAGAGTGCGGAGGCGCTCTGGAAGAAAAGCGAAGAAATGGTTGGAGAACCGTTTTAACTTTTCTCATTACCGCCGAGGAACAACAGCACCAGGAGAAATGAAATGATTGAACAAAAAGACCTCGCCGGCAGTTTCACCCTGCCCGGCAATTCGATGACATTAAACCGTATGGGCTACGGTGCCATGCAACTGGCTGGGCCGGGCGTGTGGGGAGCGCCGCGGGATGTGAAGACCGCCATTGCGGTTCTGCGAGAGGCGGTAGAGTCGCGAGTGAACCACATTGACACCAGCGACTTCTACGGACCCCATGTGACCAATCAGCTAATCAAGCGGGCGCTCCATCCTTATGCCAAGGATCTCGTGATCGTCACCAAAGTGGGCGCTCGTCGAGGTCCAGACAAGTCCTGGATCCACGCTCTGTCCCGACAGGAGTTGGTGGATGCCGTCCATGACAACCTGAGAAATCTGGGCCTCGACCGTCTCGACGTCGTCAATCTTCGAGTCGGCGGAATCACGGAACCGGGGCAGGAATCGATCGAGGAACCGCTGACCGTCCTCGCCGAACTCAAGCGTCAGGGACTGATCCGGCATATCGGTCTGAGCAACATTACTCCCAAGCAGTTGGGTGAGGCTCGAACGATCACAGAGATAGTTTGCGTGCAGAACTTTTACAACGTCGCGCACAGGAGTGACGATGCTTTCATCGACGATTTGGCCGCGGAAGGTATAGCGTATGTTCCGTTTTTCCCGCTGGGAGGTTTCACTCCATTACAGTCATCGGCGCTTGACGCAGCCGCAGCGTCGCTCGACGCCACACCAATGCAGGTTGCCCTTGCCTGGCTTCTCCAGCGCTCGCCCAACATCCTGCTGATCCCAGGAACATCTTCCATCGAGCATCTTCGCGAGAATCTTCAGTCTTCGATGCTTCAAATTCCCCCTGAAGTGATTACCGATCTCGACGCAATCGCCGGAAATGCTTGAAATGGGAGGTGAACGTTTTCTTTCTCGGAGATTTACGAACCAATCGAACGATCGAAGGGCCGGTTATTCCTCGCAGGAATATACTGGGGGAAAATGAACTGATTAGGTTTTCGCACTGCCGTTCCAGGGCAGGCTCCGTGAGAGAAGCCCGCAGGAGATCCCACCTCTGCAAATGATATTAGACGAGATAGTGGTGGAGGCGGCGGGAGTCGAACCCGCGTCCGAAAATGTTACTGGTCAAGAGACTACATGCTTATTCCAGTTCATGCCCTGGGCATTACCCCAGGACGTTCGCGGTTAGCGCTCAGAACGGACAAGAAACGCCAGCCGCTAGCCTGAAGATCTCGCCCGCCCGGCCCAGACGTAGCCGGGAAGACCAGCCCTCTGTGTGACGCTCGCTCACCGCCCAAGGGCGAAGCGGTGGAAAGCGGCTGCCTAATTAATTAGGCTGCGTATGCCATTTGTTGATTGGCAATTATCATTTTGCACGCGATTACGGGTGTGTGCACCCCGGCATGCCTCTTGGCCGCAAGCATCTCCGTCGAAGCCGTGACGCCCCCACTGGTGGGATTGGCCATGTAAAGACCTACTTCCAATCTAGGTGGAAAAGGACCCGAAGTCAAACTGTCGAAGGGCCCGTCTTCTCATTAGATGTCGCCGGGCACGGACACGCCTGCGTTAGAAGCCTAACGGCGTGCCTTGATACAGAGGAAGCAGTTTGCAACTCTCGACAATTCGGTCGGTTTGCTCGACGGTCGGGTTGAGGAATTCAAAACCATGGACCCTGCCAACGTTACGTCGTACCAATGCAGCTACTTTCCCACCCGCGATCGGCTCTAGTTCTACGATGTCGTCTATCTTCAATGACTGGGCAGTGATAGCTGAGAGACCACTTCCGCTGATTTCGATGGTGATCCCCGCTATGGCTGCGCCGTCGGCGCAGCGGATCGTAATGGGAACGCTGAATCGGTATCGCGGATGCCGCCTCCGGTCAGGGAAGGTCGTGGACACGTTTTGGGATTCAAGGTCAGTCCGCATGGAGGTCCTCCCCCTTATGAGCACATCGGCGGGAGTCGAGTTTTCCTTTAGTAAATCCAAGCTGGTTTTTTGCATCTTCTGGGCGCTCTCAACATCTCATTGAGAACACTCGCCAATGAAGGAAGGCGTTGACTTAACATGAGTTTCATCGTCCAACGCTGTCAGGAGAACTGCCAGTGAAGTCGGAGTGTTTGCCTTTCAGTCAGATCCCGCATACCACGCCGCTTTTTGCCGATTTCCTTTCCGACTATTCCAAGGTACAGCAGTTTTATCCCCGGTCCGGGTACTTCAATCAGTGGTTCCAAGACGAAGCGTCGAGTCTGACGTTTGACTCCGAACGACGGCTGCGTGTTTCTGTTATTCTCGAACGCCAAAATCAGGGGTGGGGCGCATCCGCAAGAACTCTGGAAAACATTGGCCGGCTTCGTGCAGGCGCTTCGGCGGTGGTTACCGGACAGCAGGTGGGACTCTTCGGTGGTCCATTATTCTCGATCTTCAAAGCGCTCACTGCGGTCAAGCTGGCCGACCACGCGATACGATCTGGCATCGATTGCGTGCCCGTATTCTGGCTGGCGACCGAAGATCATGACCTTGCCGAAGTGAACCAGATCTCGATTCCGGGATCCGATGGTGTTCTGCAGAAGCTGACTGTACCCGCTCAGGGCCAGCCGGATTCGCCAGTCGGAATGATACCGTTTGGCGCAGAAATCGAGGCAGTGATGGAAACGGCCTCGGGGTTGTTGGAGCCTTCCGACATCTCCGACTTTCTTCGGGAGGCATACCGTCCGGGAGAGACCTTCGGCAGTGCTTTTGCCCGATGGTTCGCTCGGCTATTTTCGGACTGGGGCGTGATTCTTCTGGACGCGGCTGATCCAGAATTCCACCAGATCGGGCAACCTATCTATCGGGCTGTTATCGAGCGCGCTGCTGAATTGGATGACGCCCTGTTGGCTCGGGGCAAGGCGCTCGAAGCCGCCGGCTATCATCAGCAAGTCAAGGTCACACCGTCGTCCACGCTCTTGTTCACGCTTCGAAATCGTGCCCGCGTGCCGGTGCATCGCCGTGGCAACGGGAACGGGAGTACTGACTTTCTAATTGAAGAGGAACGAATCTCGCAGCCGGAGCTTCTGCGTCGGATAGCATCGTCGCCACAGGATTTTAGCGCCAACGTCCTGCTGCGGCCCGTGATGCAAGATTACTTGCTGCCAACTCTAGCCTACACCGGAGGATCTGCCGAGGTTGCTTACTTCGCCCAGGTGGCGGTGGTCTACGCGGCTCTGTTGGGGAGGGTTACGCCGATTGCTCCGCGCTTCTCTGCGACCATAGTAGAGCCAAAGCCGAAAGGATTCCTTGAGCGTTACGGGCTGCGCTTGCCTGATCTTTTCGCCGGCCCAGAGAGTTTGCGCGAACATATGGCCTCGCGCACTTTGCCCAAGGAGCTGCGATCGGCGTTTGATCAGGCGGAACTTTCGCTGGAGAAGTCTCTGGCCGCAATTCGCGAGGGTCTTGCCCGGCTGGATTCGACTTTGGTCGATTCCGCCACCAATGCTGCTTCCAAGATGCAGCACCAGCTCACGCAACTGCGCGCGAAGGCGGCTCGCGCCGAGCTTCGCCAGACGGAGGTCCTGAGCCGCCACGCCGATTTCCTCAGCAACTCGTTGTATCCCGGGAAGGCGCTGCAGGAACGTGGAATCGCGGGCGCGTATTTTGTTGCACGCCACGGATCGGAGTTTCTGCGTAGCGTGTACGAAGCCATCCACCCGGACTGCCTCGATCACCAGGTAATCAGCTTATAAGCTGCGACGGGCGTCGGCGACCCGGCTTCACTTCAGCTTCTCTTCCAATTCCTCTAGCGATTCCACCCGCGGCAGGCCGGACTCGCGATGCGCTCCCGATACGTCGAACAAAATGGCCTGCATTCCCGCGCCGGTTGCACCCATATAGTCGACAGAATACATATCGCCTACGTAAAGACTCTGTTCCGGAGCGGCGTGCATTGCGCGCAGGGCGGCTTCGAAAATGGCTGGGTGCGGCTTCTCGTGTCCGACCAATCCCGAGTCGGTGATGGTGAGGAAGCAATCGGCGATCCCGCACCGTTCCAGAACGTCGGCAATCTTGCCGTCGGCATTGGAGATGACTGCGAGCGGGTAGCGCAGTCCCAACCGCAGCAGACTATCGCGCGTGCCGGGGCGAATGTCGCGCCAGTTCGCGGAAACTCGGGTGGCATTGACCAGAGAATCGCGCAACCCATCGTCATGGACGCCAAGTTCCTGGAGCAAGTGTGAATAGAAGAGATACCAGTAGCTCTGATCCGCCTTGCCGTCGTGCTGCAGGATCTCGTCGAATTCCTTTTTGGTTCTGCGCTCGATTGCATGCCATTGTTCGAGAGTCGGGGTCAACTTGCGCTGGTGAAGTGGAGCGAGAATATGAGTTCGGTCAGGGAAGAGAAGAGTATTGCCGACGTCGAAGAAGATGGCTTTCACTGGGGCGGACATTGAGCGAGACTCATCCTACTCCGCTTCTTTGTCCCGCTTTTTACCATATCGTAACGCAACGCCTACTCCAATAGTCATGAATCCGACGGGAGGGATGAGCAGGACCACGACTCCACGGGTTATCGCTTGTTGACCTTCTTTGTTAAGAGCGCGGGCAGAGCTGTAGCACATGGCGCAACTCTGGGCCAGGGCGGGAGCAGTCCAGAGCCCAACCAACAAACCCAAGACTACTATGCGCAGTTTCATCGGACACCCAGATGCACAATGCGAAAGGCATCAGGAAAGAAAATACACATCAGGCACAGACACGCGGTCACGGCCGTCATCATGACCCACTTCATAGCGGCAATCTCATATTTCAAGTGCATGAAATAGCCGATGATCAGTGCCGACTTGATGATGGAGAGAATCATGAGGGCTTCAAGCATTTGCAGTGGCTGAAAGACCTGTCTGTAGGCAAGCACTACTTCGACCGCAGTGAGGAGAAGCAGCACTCCCCAGACCCAGAAGTATTGTCCTTTGCCTTCATCGTGCGTTGCGGCGGCGGTGTGCATTTAAAATTTCTCCCGTTTGACTCGGAGACTTCTCGTACTGCTTTCACGAGATCCTTCGGGGCTCGACGCCCCTCAGTATCACGTTAACTACTGTTTCTCCCAGCTCACACCCGCGTGGACATCAGATAGACCAGCGGGAAAATGAACATCCAGACCAGATCCACGAAGTGCCAGTACAGTCCCGCGATTTCGACGTCATGTGCGTCGTAATCTTTCGGTTTCAGAATCAGAACTACCAGAGCAACGATGAACCCCGCCAGCAGCGCGTGCACTCCATAGTGGAAGACGCTGCTCGATGGAATCAGCCACCACGCGACCGCCCAGATTGCCAGCAGGATGGGCAGAAACGTTTTGCGCAGCGAAACTACGCCCAGATAGATAACTCCGATGGTCACGTGCAACATGTGCATACCAGTCAGGGTGAAGAATGTCCCGCCGAACTGGGGCACGTTAGCCGACCATGGATTCTTGAACGGGGTCATGCCTTCGCCGATGAGCTTGGTCCACTCCATCCCGTGAAGAACGATGAACGCTGTGCCGAAGAACATAGTAAAGAGGATCCAATTGCGGGTCCAACTGCGATCGCTGCGCCTGGCCGCGAGGACAGCCAACACCATGGTCAGCGAACTCGAAAGCAGGCAACCGGTCATAATGGTCGCGTTGGTGATGCTTTCTTTGCCGAAAGGCGTTGGCCAGTCTGGATTCGAAATGCGTCCGTAGCTGTAGGCGAAAAGCAGCGCTCCGAACGTGAGCGTATCGGAGAGCAGGAAGAGCCACATCCCGATCTTCTTGGAGTAGGTGCCGAATAAGGACGGCTCGTAAACATCTGCCATCCCGTGCTGCACCGCGACTTCAGACATGTTTTCGGTCTCCCTGGAGATTTGTGTGGCGCGGAGACTTCCGTCCGCGTCTTTCCACTAACGGATAAACCAAACCAGCCCAAATATATAAAGCCACAACAAGAACATGAAATGCCAGTACCAGGCTGTAACATCCACTACAATGCGTCGCGCCTCGACGGGTCGGTGCAGCAGCGAAACCAAGGCCGCATAGAGCAGCACCAGAATGCCTCCAGCAAGATGGACCGCATGGGTTGCGGTCAGCAGATAGACAAACGAGCTGCTCGCACTGGTGGCCAAATAAAAACCGCGATCCGCAAGCTCGCGCCAAGCCATCCATTGCCCGGTCAGAAACCCGCCGCCCAGCAAGACGGTGACACCGAGCCAGGGAAAGTCCTTGCCCTCGCCCAGAGAAACGCCAGGGATGGAACGAACCGGCGCCAGTGCCGCTTGCCGCGTAATCTGCCTCCGAGCCAATTCCGCGGTAACGCTGCTTACCAGCAAGAGCAAGGTATTCACCAGCAGCAACGAGATTGGCAGATCGACCGGAATCCAGTCACGAACATACGTGTTGGTGCGTTCATCGAGAGTAGGCAAGCCCCGGCGCACCACGTAAGCGCTGGTCAGGGAAACAAAGATCATGGTGACGGAAGTGAGCCCGATCGCCAGTCCCAACCGAACCCGCCGCAAACGCTGCCCGTAGTCGGGCGAACCATCCCCACGTTCGTCGCCGCCACCGCCGTATGCCGGCGGACGTGCTCCGCCGCCACCCTGGCCGGTACTTGTTACGTCGATCGAAACTGGAGAACTCAAAGTTGCCATTATCTCTTCTTGTAGCGCCCGCCGTCCCGGCGGCTGTCGTGGAAGCGTACCGCCTCCACTGCCGGCAAGATGCCGGCGCTACTAATCTAATGCGATGCTACCCTTGCCGGATCGGTCTGCATCACATAATCCCGCGGTGCGCCCGGTACGCTGTACTCATACGGTCCGTGATTCACCACCGGAGTCCGCCCTCCAAAGTTGTCGTGCGGAGGCGGCGTGGCCGTGATCCATTCCAAGGTCGTCGACTCCCACGGGTTGTCGCTAGCCTTCGGACCCTTGAACATGCTCCAGAACAAATTGATCACGAAGATGAACTGAGCAGCGATGGTGACGATTGCCGCATAGGTGATGAAGGTGTTCAGCGGGATCAACGGGTGCAGGTAGGCGAGCTCGGTGAATTGCGAGTAGCGTCGCGGTTGGCCCGCCATGCCCAGATAATGCATCGGCATGAAGATGCAATACGTGCCGACAAGCGTAATCACGAAATGCACTCTGCCCCAGGTCTCATTCATCATGCGGCCGAACATCTTAGGGAACCAGTAGTAAGTTCCGGCGAACATGCCAAAGATCGCCGCCACGCCCATGATCAAATGGAAGTGGCCGACCACGAAAGCGGTATCGTGCAACGGAATGTCGAGCACTGGCTGCGCTAAAAACGGCCCACTCAACCCGCCAGAAACGAACAGGGAAACGAAACCGATGGCATACAGCATCGGCGTCTGGAAGCGCACGCGTCCCCCGTGAATGGTCCCCAGCCAGTTGAACGTCTTAATCGCCGATGGAACGCCGATGGCCATAGTCATGAGCGAAAAAGCAAAAGCCGTGTAAGGACTCATGCCGCTCATGAACATGTGGTGTCCCCACACCATGAATCCTAAAAAGCCAATGGCCATAATCGCGTACACCATGGCTTTGTAGCCAAAAATCGGCTTGCGCGAGAAAGTCGAAAGCAACTGCGAAGCGACGCCCATGCCCGGCAGAATGGCGATGTAGACCTCGGGATGTCCGAAGAACCAGAACAGATGTTGCCACAACAGCGGCGAACCGCCTTTGTGGGTCATAACCTGTCCGTTCACGACCACCAGAGGAACGTAGAAACTGGTTCCCAGATTGCGATCGAGCAACAGCAAAATGCCAGCGGAAAGCAGCACGCCGAAAGCGAGCAGCCCTAGAATCGCGGTCACAAACCATGCCCAGCAGGTCAGCGGCATGCGCATCATGGTCATGCCCTTGGCTCGCAGGTCCAGGGTGGTGGTGATAAAGTTCAACGCGCCCATCAGCGACGCAATACAGAAAATCGCGATGCTCGTGATCCACAAATCCGCACCCAGTTGCTCACCCGGGCCGGAGTTAGTCAGCGCACTAAGCGGAGCGTAACCAGTCCAGCCATGCAGCGGGGCTCCTCCAGTTACGAAGAAGGCAGCCAGTATTGTGACGAAAGCCACAAACGTCGTCCAGAACGAAAGCATGTTCAGGACCGGGAACGCCATATCTGGCGCGCCAATCTGGATGGGCAAGAAATAATTTCCAAATCCGCCCTGCGGCGCCGTAGTCAACACGAAGAAAACCATGATCGTCCCGTGCATGGTGAGCAGGCTGAGATAGGTTTCAGGTTTGATCTCGCCGACGAGTGGCAGGACGGCCGTCGGCCAGATCATGTGAATCCGCATGAGCAGCGACAGAAACATGCCGACAAACACAGCCACCAGAGCCAGAAAGTAATACTGCAGCCCGATCACCTTATGATCGAGGCTGAAAATGTATTTGCGGATAAAGCCCTGAGGGGCATGCGCGTGGATTGTTGCCGTAGTCGCCATTACTGTTTCTCCGCCTCCCGAGTTGCCAGCCACTTGTCGAAGTCTTCCTGGCTCACCACGTGCAACATGCCGTGCATCTTGTAATGTCCGAGTCCGCAAAGTTCGGCGCACGCGATCTCGTAATCCCCAACCTCGGTTGGCGTAAAGTGCATATGGATCGCAAGTCCAGGGACCGCATCCTGCTTGAAGCGCATCTGAGGAACAAAAAAGCTGTGGATCACGTCCACCGCCCGCAGCGTCAAGTCAACTTGCCGGTTCACCGGAAGATACATTGTGCCGGTAACCACATCATCTTTGGCTGCAGGATCGGCCGTATCGAGTCCGAGGGCAGCTTCGTTTCCGGCCGACGGATCCATGAGCTTGGCATCGGTCCGACCGAATTTTCCATCAGCCCCAGGATAGCGGAAGTACCAGGCGAACTGCATTCCAGTCGCTTCCACCGGAACCGAACCAGTGTCCGCTGGCGCAAAGCGCTCGGCCGCCCAGATGGGACTGCCCATGAGGTTCAGCCCAATAAAGAGGATGGCGGTCAAGGCCGTCCAAACCAATTCCATCGTGGTGTTGCCATGAGAGTAGTTGACCTTGCTGGCGGTTCCACGATCACGGTACTGCCACACGAACAGGCCGAGAGCGCCTTGGGCGGCCACGAAAACTATTCCCATGAGCACATAAGTCACGGCGAATTGATGGTCGATCCCAGCCGTCGACGTCGATGCGCCGTGCGGGAGCCACCAGGTTTGTGCTGCGAAGAAGTAAGTGCTAACAAAGGTGATCAGCCAGATAATCGCCAGAAGAGCGAGGCCCATCTACAAGACCTCCACGGAGCGTGGTTTGCGCATTGTCATAGCTCGTTCAAAAAATTTTGAAGCTTCGGTTGGACCCGAAGTTTATCACAGCCGTGCGTGATCCGCGCAAGCACTTGCTGTGGAAGGAACCGATTCGGGAACGTGCTCTTGAAAATTCGACAAAGAAAAAAGACAATTGACGCAAGCCGCCCTTTGTGCTGACTTGGTTTTCCTTTGTGTACCTTCCTGTCCTTCGTGGTTTAATGCCTTTGACCTTATGCCAAAGAAATCACCCGGCCACGGCCACGACACTCGCTACATTCGCCTGCAGAAGAACTATTGCTTCGCTTGCGGTAAGAACAACCCCGAAGGCATGCGCCTCAAATTCACCTACGACGAAGAACGCAATTGTTTTGTCTGCCGCTTTCGGCTGGGCAAACGCTACACTGGTCCCCCCGGCCACGCCCACGGAGGTATTATTGCGACGATCCTGGACGAGGCCATGGGCAAAGTCAACAAGTTGCGTCACGTAGTAGCGCTGACCTCACAAATCACGGTGAACTACCTGAAGCCCGTGCCGCTGAATAAACCCCTGCGCGTGGAATCCCGCGAAGTGCGTGTCCGCGGACGGCAACACATCAACATGGCGGAAATCCTTAATCCCAAGGGCGAGGTGCTGGCGCGAAGCCGAGGTCTGTTCATCGCCATCGATCCGCAGAAAATGTTTGCCGAATTCGTAGATCGATAGACATCACGGAAGCAAGAAAAGTGGTCAATGAGCGTAATCGATTTATGGCCAATATTTCGGACGAGCGCGTAGAATGGACATGCACCTGTCGCGGGCCGTAGGGAGATAGGCATTGAGATACTTGCTGATAACTCAACTAATGCTTCTCTCGTCCGTTGCATTCGCTGGCGATAGACCTGCTTCATGCGAGCTTGTGGGTAAGAGCGTCGTGAGCCGTTCTTCATCTGGCCTCGCTCAGGTCAGCAACTTGGGGCTTATCCAAATTGAATGCCATGTCCCGGCGCGGCCGTTCCCGCCCAAAGCCGGTGAGGCCAGATACGTCCTCAGAGCAGCGACAGTCGCATACGAGATCTTCCCGGATGGAAGTAAGAAACCAGTACCTTCAGAAGTGAACCAAACGGGTGCCGGTTACAACACGGAAGCGGAATGGGCTGACTTCGACGCTCATATTCCGCTCGAGCCCGCAGAACGCGATGACGAGGCTCGCAGGTTTCTGGCGAGGATGGAGAAGTCGGTGCCATCTCCTCAAGTCACAGAGGAGGTTCACCAGCGGGCGCTGGAACGGATTCGTGAAATCCTTCCACAAGAACGAGTAGGCCATTTCCAAGTCGAGTGCCGCGTCTTGGATGGTGACCGCGTGATTGGCGTCGGCGTCGTCGAACTTGAAGTGCTATTCAAAGGCCGTTTCTCTGACGTTGGGTCGCTTACCTTTTCTCCGGCTTAGACCTAGGCGACAGAATCATTGACTGTCGAAATCAGGCCGCTCAAAACCCCGCCTTGAGCTTCTCCAGCGCCCTAGCCAACTGCTCGACCCCACGCCGAAGTTCCCGGGCGTCCACCGCCGCAAAGCCCAGCACGATCCCGTCCAGCCTAGATCGTCCGTAGGCGTAACGGCTTAACGGAACCACCTCGACATCGTACTTTGCCGCTGCCTGCGCCGCCCGTTCAGCAGGTATTCCGCCTTGTAGCCAGCCCACTGTCCGCAAACCGGCTTCGACGACAGGAATCTCCAGCAACCCGCCAAGCCGCACCCGAGCAGAGTCCACCAACACCGACAAGCGTTCCGCGTACAACTCCCGCATCCTCCGCACGTGCCGCGCAAAGTGACCTTCACGGATGAAGTCGCACAAAATCGCCTGATCGATCAGCGGCGGATGATGCGTGCTGACCGATTCGGCCGCAGCAAAAACGTCCACCATGTCTGATGGAACCACCAGATAAGCAAGCCGTAGGGAAGGGAAGAGCACGTCCGTGAAACTACCCGCGAAGATCACTACTGCAGCCCGATCCAAACCCTGCAACGCCGGGATCGGCCGGCCGGAGTACCGGTATTCGCTGTCATAGTCGTCTTCAAAGATGATTGTCCGCGACCGCCGCGCCCATTCCAACAGCGACAATCGTCGGCGCAGGCTCATGGTTACACCAAGAGGGAACTGGTGCGCCGGAGTCACATAAACCAGCCGGGGACGCTGCCGTGGAAAACGTCGTCGCCCGGCCTCGAGGTTCAAACCTTCAGAATCCACGGGCACCGGACAGATCCTCGCCCCTACGGCGCGGAACACAACCGCCGCGCCGGGATATCCCGGTTCCTCCATCCAGACCGGATCGCCCGCGTTTAGCAACAAGTGCGCGGTGCGGTCCAGGGCCTGCTGTACGCCGGAGATGATCAACACTTGGTCCGCCGTGCACTTCACTCCGCGAGATGTATTCAGGTATTCGGCCACCGCTTCGCGAAGCGGGCGATATCCCAGCGCTTCTCCCCCAGCCAGCAACCGTGCCGAGACCCCCCGCAACCGTCGCGCCGCCACTTGCGCCCAAAGGCTGGTGGGAAAAGCATCAAGCGCCGGCTGGCTGGCGCGAAATGCCCGCGCCGGACGCGACTCGGCTCGAGCCAACGGCCTTAGCCGCCGCGCGTAGTCGGAGAGCGGGATGCCGCGTCTCCGGGTTCCGGCCGCCGTTTTCGCGCGCGGCGCCTGCAGCAGTTCGTCGGGCAGAGTCTCACTGACGTATGTTCCCGAGCCCATCTTCCCTTCGACATAGCCTTCGGATCGCAACTGCTCGAAAGCGGTCACGATCGTCGGACGAGAAATTCCGTATTGCGCCGCCAGATCACGCGTGGCCGGAAGGCGAGCACCCGGCCGCAGATGTCCGGAGAGAATCGCCGACCGCAGTTCCTCATAGAGCCAGCGGTAGAGCGGTGTCCCGCGTGCTCGTTCCCGGAGGTTCAGCGGCAGCGTACTCGACTGTTTTGCCATGCCCTCCTCATCACTCTGTCATCTTGAGCGCAGTAGCTGGTTCGCAAAGCGAGCCAGCCACGAAGTCGAAAGAATCCCTACCGTCCCATTTGCCGTTTGGGTGCCTCAAGGCATTCTCCCCGCCGAGTGTCCTTCTCCTGTCCCGAGCAAGTGGTATGGAAAGAATATAGGAAAATGGACATTCCAAGCTAGCCAATACTTCGGTAAGGTAAAGCCAGTGGTTGGCCCAAGAGTTCACGCTGTCATCCTGAGCGAAGCGAAGGATCTATGCATCCCGCTCGCAGTGCCAGCCCTTGTGCTTCGCTTCGAACGACGAATGCGGATTTGAACCGCATATTTCAAGGACCATACAGAGTTCTGCGTAGAAAAGAGGACCCATGTCGAATAACAACGGAAGATCGACCAGCCTGCGCCTGAAAACCGGCCTGGCCGAAATGCTGAAGGGCGGCGTCATCATGGACGTCACCAACGCCGAACAAGCCGTAATTGCCGAGAAGGCCGGCGCCGTCGCGGTGATGGCCCTCGAGCGCGTCCCCGCGCAAATCCGCGCCGAAGGCGGCGTGGCGCGCATGGCCTCGCCCAAGAAGATCCGCGAGATCATGGCGGCCGTTTCCATCCCTGTGATGGCCAAGTGCCGCATCGGACACTTCGCCGAAGCCCAGATTCTGCAGGAACTGGGCGTTGACTACATTGACGAGTCCGAAGTACTCACTCCCGCCGACGAAGCCCACCACGTCGACAAACACGCCTTCACGGTTCCGTTCGTTTGTGGCGCCCGCAATCTCGGAGAAGCCCTGCGCCGTATCGCCGAGGGCGCAGCCATGATTCGCACCAAGGGCGAAGCCGGCACCGGCGACGTAGTCCACGCCGTGAAACACATGCGCCAAATCATGCAAGAAATGAAAATCCTGACCGTGCTCAGCGAAGAAGAACTCTACGCCAAAGCCAAGGAACATCAGGCCCCGTATGAATTGGTGAGAATGGTCGCGAAAGAAGGGAAGTTGCCCGTCCCCAACTTCTCCGCCGGAGGCATCGCCACCCCCGCCGACGCATCTCTCGTCATGCAACTAGGCGCCGAATCCGTATTCGTAGGCTCTGGCATCTTCATGCAGGACTCCACCACGTTCGCAAACCCGGAGGAGGCAGCGAAGCGAGCCAAGGCGATTGTGCAGGCCGCAACCCACTACAACGACCCTAAAGTATTACTTGAAGTAAGCGAAGATCTGGCGGGTGCCATGAAAGGCCTGGCCGTAGCCGCTCTGGACGACGCCCACCTGCTGCAAACCAGGGGCTGGTAAGTCCGAGGGGCGCGTGCGCGAAGGAAGTCACTGGCTGGTTTTCCTTTGTGAACCGGAGCCTGCCCTGAGCGGAGTCGAAGGGTGTCCCTTGTGGTTGATGGGTGTCCTATGAAGATCGGGGTATTAGCGCTGCAGGGCGATTTTGATGCCCACCGCAAACGGCTCGAACAGCTGGGTGCTGAAGTTGTGCTGGTCAAAAAGCCCGAGCACCTCGACCAGATCGACGGCCTGGTAATCCCCGGTGGAGAATCGGGCACGTTTCTCAAACTCCTAGGCGAATCCGGATTCGAAAAGCTAAAACAGTTCGTGCATGCGAAACCAACCTTCGGAACTTGCGCAGGCGCAATCCTGCTAGCCAACGAAGTCGAAAATCCGAAGCAATCCGGGCTGGGCGCGCTCGACATCCGCATTCGACGCAACGCCTACGGCCGGCAAATCGACAGCTCGATCCGCCAAGGGTGGTTGGGTAAGGAGCCGCTCGAAATGGTATTCATCCGCGCCCCTAAGATAGAGCGCGTGGGTCCCGGAGTCGAAGTACTTGCGACCGAAGGCAACGATCCCGTCGCCGTGCGGCAGGGAAGAGTGATGGCCGCAACCTTCCATCCCGAACTCTCCGAAGACACCCGGGTGCATCAATCCTTCCTGGACCTGGTAGGCGACGGAAGTTAGAACCGATAGTAACCAGCCGGGCAAAACCCCAAAAACAATTTCCGAAAAAAGTTCTTGACATCTTCAATTACGTAACCGTATAGTTACGCATTATGCGGAACCGTTTGGTTACATATTCGTCGGAGGCAACCTTCAGTGCCCTGGCCGATCCAACTCGCCGGGCAGTTCTGGACCTGCTTCGGCAGGGAACCCAGCCAGCTGGGCAAATCGCGAGGTCGTTTCCAGTTTCGCGGCCCGCGATCTCGAAACATTTGCGGCTGCTACGGCGAGCGCATCTCGTGCAGGAAAGGCGCGAAGGCCGCCATCGACTCTATCAGCTCAACCCGGAGCCGCTCAAGGCAGTCGATGCCTGGCTGGAGCATTATCGCGTTTTCTGGCAGACCAGTTTGGTCAACTTGAAGACTTTTGTCGAAGCCGAGTACGCCAAAGAAAATGCCCATCGGGCAAAACACAAATAACTCACGGAGGAATGAAAATGAAAGCATTACGTATTGCAGCGAGCATATCGATGATATTGTCCGCCGCTGTCGTATTCGCCCAGTCGGACGCGCAGAAATCGTTCGACCAGCTAAAATCGCTCACGGGTTCATGGGAAGGGAAGAACGCCATGGGTGAACCGGTGCAAGTTTCCTACCGCGTGACCGCAGGAGGATCTGCTTTAATGAGCGAAATCATGGGACACGGCGAAGACATGATCTCAATGTTTCACTTTGACGGCGCTAATCGCCTGCTCTTGACCCACTATTGCGCTGTCGGAAACCAGCCGCGCATGCAGGCCATTGCTTCGCCTGACGGCAAGACCATCACGTTCAACTTTCTCGACGCCACCAACCTGGGCAACCCGCAATCCGGCCACATGGACCACGTCGTGATCGCGATGCTCGACCCGAATCACCACACCGAGGAATGCAACTTCGTCGACCATGGCAAAGAGATCAAAGAAGTCTTCGACTTGAAACGTGTCAATTAAAGCTCGGGTAAGAGGCTACGAGACAAGCAATCAGGAGGCAGTCTATGGCAGAAGGAGTCATCACTCCCGATCAGGATGCAATCATCAGCGAAGTGGAGATCAAGGCTCCGGCGGAGCGGGTTTTTCAAGCCCTGACCGATCCCAGGCAGTTGCTGCGCTGGTGGACGAGTGACGAGTGCCAAACGGACTACTTTGAAATCGAGCCGCGTCCGGGAGGCAAGTGGCGCTTCGGAACTAAGCCCAGCAAGTTGGTTGTGAACGGCGTGAGCCAGTTCTTTTGCGAGGGCGAAGTGGTGGAATGCGATCCGCCTCGTCTGTTGACTTACACGTGGATTGCGAACTGGCACGTCGACAAGTCCCGGCGCACGACGGTGCGCTGGGAGTTGACACCGGTCAAAGGTGGCACGCACGTGAAGGTCACGCACAGCGGCCTGTCCCAGGAGGCGGCTGCCCGCAAGGATTATGGCAGCGGCTGGCCCGGAGTGGTGGGAGCGCTCAAACAGTTTGTCGAGAAATAACGGAGACTTATGGCAACACCTGCGGTTACGGCAGCAGACACAATCATGTTTCAGGAGAGCCTATGACGACAGCAAGTATTCTTCCCGATCTCGACACAGTGGTGGTCGAGATATTTATCGCGGCACCGCCGGAGCGTGTGTATTCGGCAATCACCGATCCCGCACAGACGGCGCAGTGGTGGGGCCAGAAGGGAATGTACCGGCTCACTGGGGGGCAAGCCGACGTCCGTCCCGGGGGCAAGTGGTTCACTGAAGGGATGGGAGCGGACGGGAAGTCATTTCGAGTGGAGGGCGAATATATCGAGATCGATCCTCCGCATTTGCTGGTACACACATGGCAAGCGGACTTTGTCAAACATCCCAAGAACACAGTCGTGCGTTGGGAGTTGCAGCCGCACAGCGTCCATGGCCTGCAGCACAGCGGTCCGCAAAAGGTCGGCACCGGAACCATGGCGAAAATTACCCACAGCGGATTTGCCGGCGACGTGAAGGATGCAACCGATCACGGCGAAGGCTGGAAGCGCGTGCTTGGGTGGATGCAGGCGTTCGTGGAAAAGGGAGAGACGATCGAGACGCGCACGGCCTAACTTGGAGCTTGGAAAACGCCCGGCTGCGCGGCTTGTTGGGCTGGATAAGAACAAAGTCAAAGTCCCCACCCTAACGTCGAAAAGCACGACGTTAGGGTTGGCCGCCCGTCCAGTTAGACGTGAATCTCGTTGTGTCTGTCATGCTTCTACTCCTTAACCCCGAAACTCCAGGGTTCCGAATCAGTTAGCTCGAATTTGCAAGCCTCGATTTGTCAAGGCAAGACCTCAAACACCGTACCGCAGCCTCCTTGACAAGACTGCCCTGTGCCACCCCATTCTGTCGTGCTGAAAAGGTCGCCGTTGCTGTCGAAAATCAGACCCGCCGTCGGATGGTCCCCATCGGGGGACCCCGCGAGGTTGTAAAGAACAGTGAGCGGCCATGAATTCCCACTTTTCGGAGGCTTTAAGCGAAAGACGACACCCCTGTGAGTTCCTCCACCGAGGGCGGTGCCATAAAGATTGCCCAGCGAATCGAAGATGAGCGTGCCTCGCGGACTTAGACCGTCATTGCGATCTCGAAAGCGGTGGAGGGCAGCCTCTTTCCAAGGGCCGTGCCCCCCGGTTGGAGCGATTAAATCAAAAACCAAGCCATTTCCGCTGATTGCCCCGGCCGATGCCGTGCCGCAGAGATTATCGTTTTTGCTGAAGACAACGCCTGCGCTAGGATTAGCTCCATCCTGCCCATTGAAGCGATATAGCACCTTCTCGGTCCACGTGGCGCTTTTTTGGAGTGGCGGACTGAGCAGGAAGGCCGTGCCGCACCCCCCTTTTCCGCACTCCCCGCTTTCGTCGCCGCCTCCGAACGTCGTCCCATAGACGTTGCCTTTGCCATCCAGCACTAACCCACCGTTGGGAGCAGCTCCGTCCGTGCCGCTTCTGAAGCCGTGGAGCACTTTCTCCGTCCATTTGCCGCCCTTGGTTTTGGGCGGGCTCAGCTCGAATACCGCTCCACAGTATTGATAGAAGCCATTGCAAGCCGTTCCGTGGCCCCCGCCATACTGCGTTGCTCCGTAGAGATTGCCCGCGCCGTCAAACACCAAATCCCCGTTGGGCAAATAGCCCTGCTTGGCGGTCGGGAAGCTGTAGAGCACAGTCTCGGTCCACTTGCCGCCCTTCTGCTTGGGCGGCGAAATCTCGAACACCGTGCCGCAACCCATCAGGGTTCCGAGCAGCACACAATTCCCGGTACCACCGTAGGCCGTGGTGCCATAGAGATTGCCCGTGCTGTCCATCACCAGTCCGCCTGCGGGAGATGCTCCGTCCTGGCTGGCGTTGCCTTTGAATACGTACAACACGGTCTCGGTCCAAGGGCCGCCTTGCCTGGCTGGGGGGGCGAGCTGGTACACCGTGCCGCATTGCCACCGAGACACAGGAAGAAGAGCCGCCTTCCGTGGTCGCTCCATACAGATTGCCCGCCGAGTCGAACACAATCCCACCCACCGGCAGGGAGCCGTCGGGAACCCCCTGAAAGCTGTACAAGACCCTTTCCTTCCAATTGGCCGAGGCATGGGGCGAAAGCGCGCAGATCACAACCAATAACGATAAGAAGCCTGGCAATACCGCTTTCTTGGGGTGAGTCATGACGGGAAACCATCTCCAAACGTGGATTCCGGCGTGCCGGGCCAGGAAGGGCACGGATTTGCCGGGATAGTACACCCGTTTTGCTGTTGGTGTCCACAGATTAGGAAATCCGGTAGCGATGCAGTTTGATAAGGAAGCGAGCCAAACGCGGGATTATTGGGTCGCAGAGAACGCGACCCTTCGCGCGGCTCGCCCAGATTCCTCACCGCGCAAAGAACGCTTGTTCGGAATGACAATCAAACTGAACCACTACCGGAAATCCCCAAAATACTGGTAACCCAATCCTCCCTTACCGTGAATGATTCTACTTACGGGGAAAACGCCCGGCTGCGCGGCTTGTTGGGCTGGATGAGAACAAAGTCAAAGTCCCCACCCTAACGTCGAAAAACACGACGTTAGGGTGGGCCACCCGCCGGGTTCTACGGTTTGAGCTCGAACACAGTTCCGCACCCCTGAAAACTGCAATTCGTCCCGATACCGCCGTTCTGTGTTGTGCCGTAAAGATTCCCTAGTTTGTCGAATATCGGAGCGGCAGCGGGACTATTGCCATCCGGATTTCCCGTGAATGTGTGAAGTACGTTCAGCGTCCAAGGCCCCATCCGGGTGGGCGGGCTCATTTTGAAAGCGTTGCCACCCGAAAACCCGCCGCCGCCGCCGTTTGTCGTACCGTAAAGGTCACCAGTCGAGTCTAGCCTCAGACCAGACATGGGATCTGCCCCGTGCTCGTCGTTGTCCTTGAAGCCGTACAGTATCGCCTCAGTCCAAGAACCAGATTTCCCGGACGGCGACGCTAGCCGAAAGACCGTACCGTACAGACCTGGACCGCCATTCAGTGTGGTGCCATACAGGTTGTGCTTACTGTCAAGAACCAAGCCCGCTGAAGGGTTGCCGCCGTCCGAGCTACCTCGGTCAAAACGGTGGAGTATTTTCTCCGTCCAGGCGCCGCCCTTCACGGTCGGCGGCTTGAGCTCGAAGGCCGTGCCGCACCCCCCTTTTCCGCACTGTCCGCTTTCGTTGCCGCCTCCGAACGTCGTCCCGTAGACGTTGCCCTTGCCATCCAGAACCAAACCGCCGTTGGGAGCAGCTCCGTCCGTGCCGCTACCGAAGCCGTGTAGCACCTTCTCGGTCCATTTGCCGCCCTTGGTTTTGGGCGGGCTCAGTTCGAATACTGCACCGCAGTATTGATAGAAGCCATTGCAAGTCGTTCCGTGGCCCCCGCCATACTGCGTTGCTCCGTAGAGATTGCCCGCGCCGTCAAACACCAAATCCCCGTTGGGCAAATAGCCCTGCTTGGCGGTCGGGAAGCTGTAGAGCACAGTCTCGGTCCACTTGCCGCCCTTCTGCTTGGGCGGCGAAATCTCGAACACCGTGCCGCAACCCATCAGGGTTCCGAGCAGCACACAATTCCCGGTACCACCGTAGGCCGTGGTGCCATAGAGATTGCCCGCGCTGTCCATCACCAGTCCGCCTGCGGGAGACGCTCCGTCCTGGCTGGCGTTGCCTTTGAATACGTACAATACGGTCTCGGTCCAAGGGCCGCCTTGCCTGGCTGGGGGCGCGAGCTGGTACACTGTGCCGCATTGCGCCACCGAGACACAGGAAGAAGAGCCGCCTTCCGTGGTCGCTCCATACAGATTGCCCGCCGAGTCGAATACAATCCCGCCCACGGGCAGGGAGCCGTCGGGAACCCCCTGGAAGCTGTACAAGACCCTTTCCTTCCAACTGGCCGAGACATGGGGCGAAAGCGCGCAGATTACAACCAATAACGATAAGAAGCTTGGCAATACCGCTTTCTTGGTGTGGGTCATGACGGGAAACCATCTCCAAACGTGGATTCCGGCGTGCCGGGGCAGGAAGGGCACGGATTTCCCGAGATAGTACACCCGTTTTGCTGTTGGCGTCCACATTTTAGGAAATTCCCCAAAGTACTGGCTAACCCAATCCTCCCTGACCGTGCACGATTTTACGTGCGGCGTATGCCAAGCTCACTTGATTGCACGAGACCAACCCGCCGCCCCCAAACACCCGTAGATTGTGGCGGGTGTCGTGGTTCCCGAAGTCTGCGAGTAAAGATCGCCGGTTGTGCAACTCCCCACAGGCGGTACCGTTCCGACTAGCCACGACGGCGCGTTCAGACTCGTGGTAAAGCGGGAGTACCCTATCTGCGTGGAAGTGCCCGCCTGCACCGGCTCGCCAACGATATACAGCCCGACATTTGCATCCGCGAGGGTGGTGGAGGTAAGGTCATCCGCAAT
>Ga0206817_1001_pt2 | contig 76989 bp, 71 predicted proteins | sample Alteio_BWOrgCont_89_FD_152873 | JGI IMG/M metagenome (GOLD analysis project Ga0206817, IMG submission 152873) | Enriched cells from forest soil in Barre Woods Harvard Forest LTER site, Petersham, Massachusetts, United States -... | ecosystem: Environmental > Terrestrial > Soil > Temperate forest >...
GGAGCGCACTTGCTTGAGATACAGTTCGATTTTTTGCGCGGGATCGTTTGGCTGCAACATTTTATTTCTCCTCTTTAAGTACGCGGCTCAGCAACTGGTTGAGGCTGGCTGAGAAGCGGGACCAGATCCGGCCCATGGCGGTGACGCGACGACGGCCCGCAGGCGTCAATCGGTAGTATTTCCGTGGGTGTCCGGCCTCGGCTTCCACCCACTCTGAGTCGAGCAGACCTTCCGCCTTCAAACGGCTGAGCAGCGGATATACCGTTCCTTCGGTGATCACCAAATCCGAATCCTGCTCGAGCAGCCGCAGAATTTCCAGCCCGTACAATCGTCCGGGCCACAGGCTCGCGAGAATGGCGAGTTCCAGACAGCCCTTGCGGAGCTGAACTTCCCACTTGTCCATCGGACTGCTGGGAGGCGTGGCGGCTTCGCTCGGGCTGGCGATCACAAATATACTATGCAATGCAAGGTATAGTGCTGTCAAGTGCTTCATGAGATGAACAAACATGCAGTAAGCCCGTCGCACCGGGCGGATGATATATTTCTGTGCTCGACCATTTCCCGGGGGACGGCATGCGATTGAGAACAATTAGCAGTCACGGATCAAGTTTGGGCCTGTGGGTACTTCTGTGCGCGGTCACCGCGTTCTGTGTCCAGCCCGCCGCAGGTCAAACCACGCTCGCGATTCGTGGCGCAAAGCTGTATCCCGTAAGCGGACCTCCAATCGAACATGCAGTGCTGCTCGTTGCCAACGGGAAAGTCGTAGCTGTAGGTGAGGAAGGCAAGCTGAAGATTCCGCGTGGCGCCACGGTCGAGGATGCCGCCGGCAAGGTGGTCATCCCCGGAATCGTTGATTCGCACTCTCACATCGGCATCATTGCGAATCCGATGGCTTCGGACTCGGGCGATGCCAACGAGTCGAGCGGCCCCATCGAACCGGGACTGCGCGCGCTCGACGCCATTGATCCGGCTGATCCGAATATCCGGTTGGCGACCGCCGGAGGTGTGACGACCGCCAACATCATGCCGGGCAGCGGAAACGTGATGGGCGGGCAGACGGCGTACGTCAAGCTGCGCGGCAACACGATTGAGCAGATGCTGATTCCGGGAACCATTGGCGGAATGAAAATGGCGAACGGTGAGAACCCGAAGCACTACGGCGCAAAAGATAAGGCTCCCATGACCCGCATGGAGGAGGCGGCGCTGGCCCGCGGAATCTACGAAAAAGCCGCGCAGTACAAAGTCAAGTGGGAGGCCTACAACAAAGCGGTCGCGGCCGGTGACAAGAATCCGAAACAGCCGGATCGTGATCTCGACCTGGAACCCGTGGTCGAGGTTCTCGAAGGCAAGCGGGTGGTTCACAACCACACCCACCGGGCGGATGACGTCATGACCGCGCTTCGCCTGGCGGATGAATTCCACTACCGTCTGGTGGTGCAGCACGGAACCGAATCCTGCCAGGTGGCGGACGAACTCGCGAAACGGCATATCCCCGTGAGCTTCACCATGGTGGATTCTCCAGGAGGAAAACTTGAGACTATTGACTTCGACCTCGGGTGTCCGGCCACGCTGGAGAAAGCCGGTGTCAAAGTTGCTCTCAACACCGACGACCCGATCACGAGTTCGCGGCTGATCATTCGCCAGGCCGCGCTGGCCGTGCGCGGGGGCATGAGCGAAGAGGCCGCGCTCAAGGGGCTCACCCTCTATCCCGCGCAAATGCTCGACCTGGGCGATCGCCTCGGAACGCTTGAGCCCGGCAAAGACGCCGATTTCGTCGTGCTGAGTGGGCCACCCTTCAGCGTCTACACGCACGTGCTCGAGACCTGGATCGAGGGGCAGAAAGTTTTTGATCGCAGCAAACCGCAAGACCTGCGTTATGCGACCGGCGGCTTTGGCATCGCTGATCGCGCTCCCGCTTCTCCAAGAGGAGGGAACTGATGCGCGCGCTTCCCCGGTTCACTCTCCTGATGTGCATTGCTACGACCTTTGCAACCACTCTCCGCGCGCAGAATATCGCCGTGCTTGCTGACCACCTCTACACCATGGCCGAGGGAGTGCAAGGCGGGCCAGGAATAGTGCTGGTCCGGGACGGAAAGGTTGAAGCGGTGCGCACCGGCCCGCATCAGCAACCGCCCGACGGGTACACGGCGCTGCGAGCCGCTTTCGTTACCCCGGGCTTGATTGACGCCGATACCACCGCTGGGATCTCCGGGGCCTACAATGTTTCCGCCGATCAGGATCAGGATGAGGCTACCGATCCGAACACGGCCGACGTGCGCACCCTCGACAGCTTCAATCCCAATGAACGGCTCTTGCGGTTTGTGAATCAGTATGGCGTCACCACGGTGCAATCGGCGCCTGGTCCGCGCAATCCCATTGCTGGACGCGCCGGCATCTTCAAGACTGCTGGCGCCGGCTCCGCGCCAGCGACCGTGGAGCAGTTGGCGCTTCGCGCGGAGTCCGCGATGGTGTTTAACCTTGGCGATACTCCCAAAGCCACCTATGGGAAAAAGGACAAAGCGCCGGCCACGCGCATGAAGACGGCGGAAATCATCCGCCATGCGCTCGCAGATGCGAAGGCTTATGAAGAGAAGTGGGACAAATGGAAGAAAGACGGCGGCGACATTTCCAAGCAGCCCACGCGTGATATGAAAATCGAGGCTTTGCTTCCGGTCGTGGACGGGAAACTGCCGGCGATTTTCAATGCATATCGCGCGGACGATATCGACACCGCCATCCGTATCGGCACCGAGTTTCACCTGCACTACATGTTGGCTTCAGCGACCGAGGGCTATCTCATCGTCGACGCGATTCGTCGCGCGGGAGTGCCATGTCTTGCTGGTCCGGTCATGCAGCGGCTTGAGTCCTTGCAAACCGCCAACGCCACCTTCGAGAATCCGGCGATTCTCAAGCGAGCAGGAATTCCGATCGCGCTGATGACCGGATACGAAGGCTACGTTCCGAAGAATCGCATCCTGCTCTTCGAAGCCGGCATTGCGGCCGCCAACGGACTGGGCATGGAGGACGCACTTCGCGCGGTCACGGCGGACGCGGCGAAAATTCTTGGCGTCGATGATCGCGTCGGCTCACTCGCGCCCGGCAAAGATGCGGATATCGCGCTGTTCGACAGCGATCCCTTCGAATACACCAGCCATGTCGTGGCAGTGCTGACCAGCGGGCAGGTGAGCTACCAGAGAAAGTAGCGGCGAAGTCGGACCGCTTTCTCGGAATGGTCTCGAAAACCGCGATACCTGGGGGCCGACTTGGCCCAAATTGGAACCGAGTTTACTGTTTAGTACCGGGTACCCCCCCCCTCCCCCCTTTCGTGCGCAAAATCTTGAAAACACAAGATTTATTTTGTGACTATGTGCTAGATCTTTGAGTTTACAGGACTTACGCGCAAAATCTAGAGAACATGGGAGTTAGCAGGGCCCGGCGGTTCCATTTTGGGAACGCGCAGCGCCTGGAGGTCGGAGCGCTGCCGCCCGACCGGGCGGTTCAAATTGTCAAAGAACGGACATTATCCGGTGGATAATGCTTTATAGGATAGGTTATCTGGTTGGAAGAAAGCAGTCAATCATAAAGAGTTCTCGGGCGGCAGCTGGTGGTTTTACCGGGTGATTTCAAAGGCCGTGCCGACGGTGGAGCGGAACAGGGGAGATACGGGATGTTCCCTAGTTTCTTATATAACTGGGGAACGTCCCGTCTGTGCCTGTATTTCATTGGTGTTTCGACTATCGCTTAGGGATGTATCTTGAAAACTACTCCGCAACCGTTTGCGCATCCGGTACCACCCTGAAGCGTGGTCCCGTAAAGGTTGCCTGCCCAGTCGCGAATCAGACCTGCGACCGGCAGCGACCCGTCCGCACCACCGGAGAATGTGTGCAAGACAGTTTCCGTGCCCGCAGTATTCAGCTTGAACACCACTCCGCAGCCAAGTCCTGCATTGCAGGAAAGGTTACCGCCGTACTTGGTAGTTCCATACAGATTGCCTGCCTTATCCATGACCACAGGCGCATATGGCTCAGATCCGTCAGCCCCGCCTGAAAATGTATAGAGTATGGAGTAGTTGTTGCCAGTCTTGTCCATCTTGAATATAGTTCCTTGAATGGTTGTGCCGTACAGATTGCCAGCTGCGTCGAGAATCAACCCCGCAGCGGGCTGGCCTCCGTCAGCGCCGCTGGTGAACGTGTGTAATATCGTTTCTTTCCCGGTCGGATCTAACTTGAAAACAATTCCAGCGGGATTAGAAATATCTCCGCCCAATTCCGTCGTACCGTATAAGTTACCCGCACTATCCTGAATCAGAACTCCCGCGGGGTCAGCACCGTCGCCGTCCGCACTGCCAGTAAAGTTGTACAATACAGTTTCTTTGCCATTATTCAATTTGAACACTATTCCGCATCCATTCTGGGTGGGGCAGCCCGACCCGCCGCCTCCTGTAGTGCCATAGAGATTGCCAGCCTTGTCACGGATCAAACCTGCGAACGGGTTTGACCCGTCGGACGGTGCCCCTGCAAAAACGTGCGGTTTAGCTTCCTTCCCAGCTGCATTGATCCGGTACGCGATCCCATGCACGAGTTTGAGGCCGACACCGGTCGGGGTTGTCCCATACAGATTTCCCCACGGATCTCGAACTAAGTTCCCATAAGGGTGTGTTCCATCTCCCGGGCGATCGGTGAAGCTATACAGCGTTGTAAGCACGCCAGCGGTATCCAACTTGAAGACATTCCCGGCACCCCGACCGCCGTTTAAAGTGGTGCCGTACAGGTTTCCTGCTTTGTCACGGATCAAACCTGCGTAAGGATTTGCTCCGTCCGTCCCGCTAAACGTGTAGAGCACCGTAAAAGTTTGCGCCTCCACGGGCTGATTCGCCACAACTCCGAGCGTAGCGGCCAGCATGAACATAGCAGCTATCAAACTCCGACCGCTGGTCCTACGTTGCATAGACTCCGACATGAGCTTCTCCTTACGTTCACCTTAATCGGCTATCCTAGACCTCCCACGTCTAATGTCAAAGAGACTTTCTACCCGTAACCTCGTTGCGAGTTTGCGGCACGACTGAAGTCGTGCCCTTCCCCAAAAGCATTGGCCCACCGGGCCGCACATGATTGCGCCTCTGCTTTCTCGCCTCCCACCTTTCCGCACGGAACGCGGAAAGATGGGGCACCCTTACTTTATATGTGAACTCAGAATTGCGTTCCTGGCCGCTTCGGGACTGGGGAGCTCCGGTCGGGATGACAATTTTGACGGGTGAAAGGCAGTAGCAGCGGCCGCGAACCTCGGCTTCAGCATTGACCTCGCGGTCCGGGGGGCGTAGCGTTAGTCTTCGGCTTTCGGGGCCGATTTCCCGGGCAAGCCGGTGAGGAGAATTCATGAGATACGGGTTTCGGTACGGTGTTGCGCTGGTCTTAGGACTCACGCTAGCTTCGGCGGCTTGGGCGCAGTGGTCTTCCAATCCCGCCAAGAACCTGGCGCTCGCGGACAAGGCCAATGGCAATGATCAGGTGCAGCCGAAGGTCAGGCCGCTCGCGCACAACGGATGGTTTGTGAGCTGGTTCGACGCCGATCCGAACGGCAAGCCGCCGATCGGCTATAGCGTCTATTTGCAGCGCCTAAACGCGGGCGGGGTGGAGCAGTTCCGCCACGACGGCATACAAGTCGCCCACTTGAGCAATAGCTCGACCGAGGACTACGGCCTCGACGTCGACACGCAAGGGAATGCGTTGCTCGCCTTCCTCGATACCCGCGAGGGATCCAACCAGCAGGTGACCGCGGCTAAGATGGGCCCTGCCGGGAAGGCTCTCTGGGGAAAGCTGGGGGTGCAGCTCACTCATGGCTCATCCGCTTCGAACGCCGCTCCTAAAATCGCGGGGACCAGCGATGGCAGCATCGTCGTGGCTTGGACAAGCAACAGCAACGTCGTGCTTCAGAAACTTGATGCAAACGGCCATCCCCTGTGGAGCAAGCGCGTAGTGTTGAAAGAGTCCGGGTACAACTATGGGTTAGCCGACTTACATGCCGCCGACAACGGATCCGTGATTGTCTCGTGGACACGGGATTCTGGCTTTGGCACCGATCGGTATTTGTATGCCAACAAGCTGTCGCCGAGTGGACAGCTTCTGTGGGGAAAGGGGCATGTGCACGTCCTCGATAGCGGCTCGCTCCAGTTTGGCAATTTTCCCTATTTTGTGCCGGACGGAAACGGTGGCGCCGTGTTCGCCTGGTATACCAGCATTCCGGCGCTGCAATGCTTCGCGCAGCACATTCGTGCCGATGGCAGCGAGGCTTTTCCGCATAATGGCTCGGCGGCTTCGACGAATACCAGTCAGGTGAGAGTCTCGCCCGCGGGTTCTTACCGGGCGGCTACGGACGAGGTGTTTCTTTTCTGGACGGAAGAGGATTCCAATCAAGTACTGAATGGAGTCTATGCTCAAAAATTTGATGGGAAGGGCACGCGCAAGTGGGGCGATTCTGGGTTGGTGGTTGTCGCTCTGGGAGCGGATCAGCAAATCTTTGTGCAGAATGTGCAGATCGCCGACGGGGCGCTCGCGTTCTGGGTGGATCAGGTTGGTTTTGGAGATGCGACCATCCAGGCTACTCGTCTCAACCGGCAGGGGAGGGTCGTGTGCCAGCAGTTCCCGGTGTCTTCGCTGCCTGCGGACAAGGCGAGGCTGGCGTCCGATATAGCTTCGTCTGGACTCGCCGCGGTGGCCTTCGAAGATGACCGTATCGGCAACAACGGCATCTACACTCAGAACGTCAACCGTAACTGCTCGCTGGGCCAGTAGTGCGTTTTTGCTTGTATGTCTTTGTGTTTTAGGCGTTTAGAGGCATCAACTACAAAGGACACGAAGGTACACCAAAGAAAGCTGTGGCTTAGCTTAGGTTCACACCGGCACCGCCAGCTTGCTACGCATCTCCTTGGCCAGAGCGTCGACCGCTCGCATTTTGGTTTCGGCAAATAGGGGAAGATTTGGCACGTCCAGCGCCATCTCGCAGGAAAGCAGCAGGGCTGTGACCGTGTCTTTCAGTTCGCTGCGCAGGGTCTGCTGCGCCTCTTGCCTGGCAACCAGCAACTCTCGCTTGCGCCGGTGCAGCGCGGAATGCAACTCGCGCGACACCCGCTCGATTCCGCTGATGGCGAAGTTTGAATAGACGGGGACGGCGTTTCCCATGTGCTTCAAAATCGTCTCGACGTCGTCCGGCTCTGCGTCCACCAACAACTGATCGATAACCGCAGCTGAAAATTCGTGGGCTTGTAGTTGTGCTACCGCTTCGCGCAAGGTGGCCGCGACCTGCACGGGCTCGGCCGTGGCCTCCTGTAGCGCATTGGCGCAATCTTGAGCTTTTGCCAGAGACGTAATCAGCAGAATCATGTTCTGTTCAAGAGCACGTCGCCAGCCAGAACTCTCCAATTGATAACAAATGAGTTGCGAGACTCCTCCGCTCGCGCTCGGCCCATTGCGGGAAGCCGAGTCCGGATTCGAACTAGGCCTGCGAATCGTACTCTTTCAGCTTGCGATAGAGCGTGGTCTTGCCGATACCCAGCAGCCGCGCGGCCAGGAGCTTGTCCCCGTTGAGCTGCGTAATCGTGTTGAGAATCGTCTTGCGCTCCATTTCCGAGATGGGGATAATTTTTGCCAACCCATCCCCTTCGACCGTTGCGTGACCGTTCCCGCCGTGGATCGCACTGGGTAATTCCAGTAGCTGAATTTCCGGGCCGCTGTTCATGGCACAGGCGCGCTGCAAACAATTCTCCAATTCCCGCACGTTGCCGGGCCAGTCGTAGGCGAGCAAGGCCTTCATGGCGTCGTCGCTGAGGGTGCGCTCTTGTCCGAAATCGCGTTCCATCCGTTCCAGGAAATATGCTGCCAGCACCGGGATGTCCTGGCGTCTTTCCCGCAAAGCAGGGATGCGCAGGTTCAGCACATTCAATCGGAAGTAGAGGTCGCGCCGGAAGGTTCCCTGCGCCACCGCTGTTTCCAGGTCGCGATTGGTCGCCGCCAGGATTCGCACATTGATGGTGGTTCGCCGGGTGCTGCCCACCGCGCGGATTTCTTTCTCCTGGATGGCGCGCAGCAGCTTGGCTTGAAGATCCACGGGGAGTTCCCCAATCTCATCGAGAAACACCGTGCCGCCCTCGGCCATCGCGAGCAATCCTTCCTTGGCCTGCGCCGCCCCCGTGAAGGCGCCCTTCACGTAGCCGAACAGTTCGCTTTCGATCAGGGTGGGAACCAGCGAGCCGCAGTCCACGGGGATGAACGGCTTGTCCCGGAACGGACCCGAGAAATGAATGGATCGCGCCACCATTTCCTTACCCGTCCCACTTTCCCCCAGAATCAGCACCGGGTGGTTGCTGAGCGCAGCCTTGGCAATCATCCGGTAGAGCTTCTCCATTTCCGGCGCACGTCCCACGATACTGCCGAAACCCAGTTTTGATTTGATCTTCTCGCGCAACATGCGGTTTTCAGTTTTCAGCCTCAAGTGGACGGCCACCCGCTCGAGCAGAAGCTTGAGTTCGTCCATGGTGAAGGGCTTGGTCACATAGTCGTAAGCGCCGTTTTTCATGGCCTGCACTGCGGACGGACGGTGGCGTAGCCGGTGACCACGACGACCTCGGCATCGGGGCGGCGCTGCTTGATCTTGTGCAAGGCCTCCAATCCTCCGGCGCCGGGCAATTTCAGATCGAGCAGAACCACATCGACGGCATGCGAGTCCAGCAAACGGTAAGTGTGCTCGGCGGACTCGGCAACCATGGTATTGAAACCCAGGGCCTGCGCTACTTCGCGGCAAACATCGCGAATTGCCCGTTCGTCGTCGACGATCACGAGATTCAGTAAATTGGCCGCCTCGAGTTGAGGTGGGTTGAACGCATGAGCAGTGGCGCTGGTCATACTGATTTCCTCTTCCTGTTTTAGCTTTTCCCGGTTCCCGGATCTTCTGATTCGGCACCGATCTTGTTCGCGACTGGTTTTGAAACATTGAGTGAGTGGGATTCCAGTCCCACTCGCGGCAGATGCACAACCACTCGCGTGCCTCTTCCGGCCTCGCTTTCTACTTCGATCCTGCCTCCTTCGTGAGTCACAATGCGATGGACTGTGGCCAGTCCCAGTCCATTTCCCTGCCCTGGCTTCTTGGTTGTAAAGAAAGGCTCGAACAGCCGGGCGCGCGTTTCCGTGTCCATCCCGCAACCGGTGTCGCTGACGGCCAGGACGACCGAGGAGTCGCAAAACTGGTTGCGCGTATCTCGCCCAGGTGTTGAACCATCGCAGTTTCTGGTGCTCAGGGTGACCCGACCGCCGTCCGGCATGGCATCGCGAGCGTTCAAAACCAGATTCAGGATGATCTGCTGAACCTGGGCTGGATCCATCTTCACAAAACCGAGATCATCCGCCAGTTCGGCAACCAGTTCGACGTTCTCGCACCCCAGACCTTCCCGAAGTAAGAGAAACTTTTCAGAAAAATTAAGAGATCGAAGCATCGATCTCATCTAGAGCTTCTTTGCTCTTTGTTGTCTATGACGTAGTTCATTAGCTAACTTCTTGAGTTGTAGGTAGATTTGCCTTCTAGTAACCTTGGATGCCCTATCCAATCTGATCTTGAGTATTACGAAGTCATCCACTATCCTGGCACATTGACTACAGAGATTGCCATACTTAGGATGCCTTAGTAGCTTAGATTGACCTTTGAAGCAACCTTGACACTTAGGCATGGCTCCTCCTTTATTTAAGTCAGTAGGTGGGTAAGTAACGTATATACATACATGGCACAACCTAAAATTGAGATCTTTGTCAAACTACCATTACATCTGCATCAACGGATCCCTGAACTGCAGCAGTACTTCAAGGTAGATTCTATTCAGGCTGTAGTAGTAAAGATGTTTGAAGGGTACGTTAGTGCGTTACCAGCTAACCAAGCAACTAACCAAGTAACTTAGAAAGTGGGAAGCCATGAAGCCAAGTAAGTAACTGAAGAGGAGAAGCTTGTAATCCAAGATCGACATGCTTCTCCTCTTTTCTATTGATCTAGGCTGCTGCCTTCTTGGACTTGGTTTCTGCTGGTTTGGTGTCCAGCAATCCTCTCAACCGAGCAATCTCAGCTGCTTGCTGTTGATTCCGGGTTTCTGCCTCGGCTTGCTTCCGAAGAAAGCGTTCTTTGTCAGCAAGGGTGGCATACCTTGAGGCAATCTGGGTAGCCGTCATCTTCACGCCTTTTTCGTCTGTGAAGATCTGTTGTTTGAAGTTGTTGAGGTTGGTAAGTGATTCGTGATGTGACATTGTGTAAGCTCCTTTTTCTATTGGGTTAGTAGTAAGATACCGTTATAAACACTAGTATTTGGATGGACGTGATCGAGATTAAAAACGAACCAAGGCTAGGAGGAGATACACCCAGCGTCTAGCCTTGATTCATGGATCTGAGCAGTTTTAGTGGTTGACTTTGACTGTCTCCCCTATCCCTGTTCCCCTTCATCCCAGCATTGCTTAACCAACACCATGCAAGCAGTTAAGCGCCAGATGATGGGCAGTTGAATCAAAGAGTGCAGTACACCTTGCTGCTTCTTTATTACCAGGCTCCGATTCACCACCCATCGGCAGGAAAGAATAACTAATCACCTGTAGTTGATAAAGAACACTTTTTGTTCTGGCCACAATGTGTGGTTAGCACATTACCAATGCTGCTCTGAGCAGCCAAAGCTAAGCCAGATATTCTCCTGGCTTACCCTTGGTTACTTAGAATCATCATTTTTAACCTCTTCACCATAGATCTTGATCTGGCACAGCCTGATTACCTCTTCCCGTGGCATGAAGTACCGTCCTCCAAGCTTCTGACCACCGTACTTCCCACCATCAATCCATTTGATCAGGGTAGTATTGCTGACAGGTACTCCTAACGTCTTAAGTAGATAGCAAACATCGGACATGATTACCAGTGGAGGTAGCTTGTCTAGGGTTGGAGGGGATGGAAGGGATGCAATCTTCATTTTCTTCTGCATCTCTTGTAGTTTCTCTGGTTTCATCGGGTTAGGTTCTCCTTTTCTGGTTAGTTTGTTGATTAGTAAGCAGATATTTGCGTTTGCCATTTGTTTTGTTAAACATACAAATATTATTGCATGTAAACGCGCATTTGTCAAGCATTTTTACGAAAATGTTGAAAATAAAGGTCTGTTTTTAGGGTCTATGGGTTAAAAGGATAGGACTCCGATCAAGCGTGTGAGAAGATTTCGCACGTCCGATACGACCGCATTCACACTCAACAAGCGAGGCTCGACTGCACGCTGCCGCGCCACCGCCATCAACTGCTGGATGAGTCCCGCGCCCTGCTCCCCGGCCTTGCGGATCTCTTCCGCGAAACGCCGTAAGCGGTGGTTCTCTTCCAACCCGGCCAGAATCAGTTCGCTGCACAGCACCATGCCGGTCAGCAGGTTATTGAAGTCGTGAGCCACACCGCCGACCAGACGGCCAATCGCCTCCATCTTGTGGGCGTCCCGCAATTGTTGTTCGGTGAGCAGGCGTTCGCCCAGATCCTCATGTTTCACCAGAAGTTGTGGAATTGCGCTCATGGCAGCATCTTTCCAAGTATGAAGTTGCTGGTGCGAGTCGCACATTGCTTGCGCGCTCCCCATTTGGGAAGTCTAGGCGGGCTTGGCTACGAACGCTGTGATGGTTGAACAGGGATTAGCAGCTTCAAACACAATCCAAAATGGGAGGAGGGATTTGCTGCGAACTCATAGGCCCATAACACACAACCGTACTTCCAAAACCGCGTCAGCCCAACGGATGCAAAGGCTGATTCACTCGAAAACTCAAGCGGCGCCCTGTGGAAAACTTCACATCGCCATGGGTTGGAATGGGGGGAGGATCAGTTTCGTTCCCGCCGTCGCCGACGGATCTCTTCATCGTCGCCGTGCGTCTCTCGTGCGATCCGCCTTTGGCAAAAATGCTCGACGTCTCCAATGGAACAGACCGTCCCTTCATCGCAATCGATACCAGTGTCACGCGCAAGTAACCTGGAGTATGCGCTCCCCCGGAGGCCTTTGCCGCGACCACACTCCCAGTGAACGCCGTGCCCCGCGGCACCATTGTTTTTCCGGCAATGACCACAGGCTCGTCCAGGACAGCCTGGAAGGAGTCTCCGGCTCGGCAGTTGGTGCTGGACAACTCTGACTGCAATCGGATGATAATTTCGGTTCCGGCAGGAATGCCCTCGGGCGCGATTTCGGCGGTGGGAGAGATTCCGCCGTTATCCTTGACGCGATCGAAGGGAAGGTGTCCACTGTCAGCGGTCGCCCCTGACCCAGGGACCGCGAACTGCCGGGAGCATCCCGTCACCCAAGCCAGGGTCGCCCAAGCTAAGGGAATGACTACCGTTAGCCGAGCCACTTGCCGCCATTTCTCCATTCAGCGCATCCTGCCCGTGGCAATCTCGGCTGACAAGTCGCAAGGGGGATGCCAACTATTGGGCGAGATGAATCATGGGCTTAGAGGCTACGGCGCTCGATCCAGATGTAGATTTTGCACAGCAACCCCGCCGCGTACGCTGACGGCACTCCAAAATGGACACGACCGCCAACCCGGTGTACTATCGGCGGAATCTGCGCGGTTGTTCGGCTCTCCCACCGGCAACGCTGGAAATCCGCTTAGGATTGAATTTGTAGCCATGGATCGTAATCGATACTCTCGTGTTGTCATCCATCGTTTGGCACTCTTCACCGTCGCCCTGACCCTGACTTCGGGTGCAACTGCGGAGTGGAAGGAGAAGGTGCTCTACAGCTTCCAGGGCGGCACGGACGGGGCCACGCCCGCAGGCGGGGTGGTGTTCGACAAGCAAGGTAATCTCTACGGGGCCACGCAGCAGGGCGGCGGAAGTAATTGTTCTCCGATGGCGGCCTGCGGCACGGTCTATCAACTTGCTCCACCAGCCAAGCAGGGCGATCCTTGGACCGAGACCGTACTTCATGTGTTTCAGGGCAAGCAGTCCAACGACGGCGAGTTCCCCTCGGGCGGCGTAATCGCGGACGCGTTGGGCAACATCTACGGAACCACGGCCTACGGCGGCACCGGAGACTGTGTGCTCTTGGGCATCAAGGGCGGATGCGGCACGGTGTTTGAGCTGTCGCCGCCGCAGACTAAGGGTGGCAAGTGGACTTACACCATCCTGTACAGCTTTCCGACCGCTAAACAAGGCTACGTGCCAAATGGCGATCTGGTGTTTGACAACGCGGGCAACCTGTATGGAGCCACCATCTTCGGCGGAGGCAAAGGCACGACCTGTGACGGGTTCTACGGCGGCAATTGCGGGGCTGTGTTCGAGCTGAGTCCGCCGAAGACCAAGGGCGGCAAGTGGACGGAGAAGGTTCTGCACAGCTTCGCCGGAGGCACGGACGGAGCCAATCCGAACGGCGGTTTGGTCTTAGACGGCAAGGGCAATGTCTACGGCACGACGTACGCAGGCGGTGCGCGGTGCGGTGGCGGCGGCTGCGGCATAGTATTCACGCTCCATCCGCCGGCCAAGAAGGGCGGCCCGTGGGCGGAGAAAGTGCTACATCGCTTTAGCGGCCAAGATGGCAGCAACCCTGCGTCAGGCCTCGTTTTTGATGGAAACGGGAACCTTTATTTCACAACTTTCGATGGTGGTAGAGATAACTCTCCATGGGGCACGGTTGTTCAGTTCGTGCCGCGCTCCGACGGCACATGGACGGAGCACGTGCTACACACCTTTCAAGACAACGGTGACGGAGGTGAGCCGCGATCCGGTCTGGTCTTCGATCCGATGGGCAACCTCTATGGGACCGCTGGTGCCGGTGGCATAGGGGAGGGCGGCACGATATTCCGACTGCGACCGACCGGCGACACCTGGGCATTCACCACACTCTATAGCTTTACCGGGGCCCCGGACGGTTCCGACCCAGATAGTACCTTGATTTTCGACAGGACTGGAGTTCTCTACGGTACGACCCAGTACAGTGGAACGGGACAAGCCTGCGGTAATTACGGTTGCGGCACGGTGTTCTCGGCCAAGCCGTAGACGATATCGCGGTTCACGGCAAGATTGCCGATTTGGGTGGAGGAAAGACAATGAAAAGTGCGACGACGCTTGCTCCAGCGCTGATATTTTGGGGAGTTCTAACTGTCCTTGTTGCCTGCTTCTCAACCTGTCCAACCCCCGCAGCCGCCCAGGGCAGCAAAGGACAGGATGCCGTGTACAACTCGTCTAACGGCATTGTGGGATCGTCGTCCTTCATCGACGCCAGCATGTTTGCAATCGCAACCGACACCATTCGCTCCACAATCTACAAGATCTTCCAGGGCCCTCCCGTCTACTCTGCCGCTGTCAGTGACGCGCGCGGCTTCCCCGGCAACTCGGGTGCCAGCATGACATGCGCGTCGGGGACGACACCTTGGGACAACGGGAAAACCTTCCTGAACAAGCCCTCGACCATCCTGCTGCCCGCGACGACGGCTGCCGCCGCCATCGTCATTTCCTCGAAATGGATTCTGCCAAGTAACACGCACCTGATCGGCCCAGGGCGACGCGATTACCCCTAACGGCTTTACGCTTGGGCGGCATCAGTCCCCACCTTTACAACGTAAAGGTTGGCCAGCCAACAACACTCGAGGGAAGAAGCCGGCTCCGGTTGTTTGGGCAGTGGAGAATAGTTTTGACCATGGTCTTTGACCATGGTATACTTGATCTCGGAAACTTCATGGAAGAAATTGCCATCTCGAAGTTCAAAGCCACTTGCCTTGCCGTCTTGGAGAAAGTCCGCAAGACGGGAAAACCCGTGCTGGTGACCCGCTTCGGTCAACCGGTCGCGGAAGTCGTACCTCCGGCAGTGAAGGCACAAGCCAAACGCCAGCTCGGTGCTCTTCGCGGAACTGCACGCATCGCGGGTGACATCGTTTCTCCAGCTACTGATGAAGACGACTGGGAAGTTCTCCGCTGATGAAACTGCTGCTCGATACCCACATCTGGTTGTGGAGCGTGCTCGAACCAGAACGCCTCTCCCGACGAGCCGCTAAGGAAATTCAGGATGCGAACAATGAGCTATGGCTCTCGCCCATCAGCGTCTGGGAACTGATTGTGCTCTGGCAGAAAGGGCGCGTGATTCCGGACGAGGACATCGAAGCTTGGGTTCCCCACGCGCTCCGAAGTCTGCCGTTACAGGAAGCTCCTGTCACCCACGAAGTAGCTCGAGAAACCGGGCGTCTCCGACTTTCCCATCGCGACCCCGCGGATCGCTTCCTGCTCGCCACCGCCAAAGTCTTCGAACTTACTCTGGTCACGGCCGACGAACATCTGCTGAAGGCACGCGACGTTTCCGTCCTCGCAAACCGTTAAACTTCTATCGCCGGAATTCTCGCCCCTCAACTCCTACAACTGCAGGTTGTCGCCGCGGCCAAGGTTGCAAGTTCTTTCACCTTGACGAGAAGCTGACGCGAGGGCAAACTTTATCGAACTGCGGCAGCGCCCGTCTGGACGGGCGGACTCAGGCTTGCATCGCATTTCTATTGAGGGATGTCTGGATTGGAAGATTCCTGAGTTTTGCGTCCGGAGAAGTAGTGAAGAGGAGAAGGCAAGAGAAATTATGAACAACAAAGCCATTTTCCCGACTGCGGTTATTCTCTTGGTCTGCTTGGCCCTCCCGGGTTATCTGTGCGCGGAAAAGCCGGTGCAGAGCCGCCCGGAAGTTGTCTATGACAGCTATCATGACACTTCGCTGCCGGTCCGCGAGTATTCCATGGCCGTTCCGCACGGCCCGGTTCCGCGTGTAGTCGAACACCCGCGGCCTCGCCGCATTCTCTCCGGCGCCGCCGTCCCGGTAGAAGACCTCGCCGAGCAGACCTATCTCGCGCCGCCAGTCTCCGCCACCATCGGGCTGAACTTCGAGGGCATTCCGAACTCGGCCAACGGCAAGGCTCTGGAAGGAGTTCCTTCCGATGATAATCTCGCGGTCGGCGCCACCCAGGTCGTCGAAACCATCAATACAGCGTGGCAGGTGTTTGACAAAGCTACCGGAAAATCGGTGCTCGGCCCGCAGCAGATCAGCGCCCTGTTCACGGGCGTCCCGGGATTGTGCGGACAGGGGCAGACCTTCTTCTGGTCCGATCCCATCGTGCTCTACGACCAGTTCGCCAATCGCTGGATCATCAGCCAGATTGCCTACGAGAAGAGCGGCACAACCGGAAACGAGTGCATTGCCGTCTCCGAAACGTCCGACGCAACCGGCAAGTACAACCGCTACATTTTCAAGTTCGGAAATAAAGTGTTCAACGACTATGACAAGCTCAGCGTGTGGCCGGACGCGTACTACGCCAACTACAATCTGTTCGGACCGCAGTCATTCACCGGCGACGACGCCTGCGCGTATGACCGCGCCGCCATGCTCACCGGCGCCAAGGCAAAGGCAGTTTGCTTCCTGAATCCCACTGAGTTTTCGTTCCTCCCTTCGAATGCCGATGGCGCCACGCCTCCTCCATCGGGCGAGCCCAGCTTTTTTGTCGACCTGAACCCTTCCAACTCAAGGTCGCTTCACCTGTACCGCTTTCACGTCGACTTCGCCAATCCATCCAGGTCCAAGTTCACCGGTCCTATCACGATCCCGGTAAAGGCCTACGCCATGGCCTGCGGTGCAAACGGGACTTGTATCCCCCAGCCGGACACGAAGCAGCAACTTGATTCGCTGGGCGATCGCCTGATGTTCCGTCTGGCCTATCGCAACTTCACCGACCACGAAGCGCTGGTGGTAAGCCATTCCGTGATGACCAGCAGGGCCGTTTCCGGCGAACGCTGGTACGAAATACGCGATCCCAACGGCACGCCCAAGATCCACCAGCAGGGCACATTCACTCACGGTGGGGATTCGCTGTGGATGGGCAGCATCGACATGGACAAAGAAGGAGACATGGCGTTCGCCTTCAGCGAATCGAACTCGACGACTCTGCATCCTTCGCTGGCTTTCACCGGACGTGTGCCCACTGATCCCTTGAACACGATGGAGAGCCTGTCTACGATCTTCACCGCAAAAGGATCCGCCACCGACCAGAGTCGCTGGGGAGACTACAGCAGCATGGTCATCGATCCCGTGGATGACTGCACCTTCTGGTACGTGAACCAGTACATTCCAAAGACGAGCCCGAAGAATGCCCTCACCTTCCACACCCGGATAGCGTCGCTAAAGTTTCCTGGCTGTCAGTAGGAGCTTGGAGTTCGACCTCCCACTTCGACGTACTCGCCTTTACGAATCGCGTAAAGGTGGGCCAGCCCCTAATGAGTCAGCGGCAAGGCACGCGGTAGACACCCAGCGCGAGATGCTTCTTCATCGAGTTAAAGTCTAGCGAGTTTGCCTCCGGGCAGAACTTGTTGGTCGGCAAAGAGTACTCGACTTCAAATACCGCCTTGTCTGCCTTGATGAAAGGCAGTAGCTTGATGCACTCGCTGTACTGGAAACACTGCTCATCCAGTGCCCAGTCGAACGAGGGCAGCAAATCCCTGACCTGGTCCAGATCGTTCTTCAGTCCGACCGAAAGCCCGCGAGCGTGGGCTTCCTTCGCAATAAAGGTGTTGTAGGCGATCTGATCGTTGTAGGTGAGCGGAAAGCCAGAGTCATTCGTGTAGCCGTCCACGTTGTCCGGCTCCATTCCATCGAATCCCTTGGCCTGGCACAAGTCCATGCGGGCTTTCATGATGGGGCCGAGGATGTCGATGCGGCGGATGTCCAGCCACTTCTCACCGGGCCAGCCAACGACATCCTCTCCCAATACGGACTTCGGAAACTTCTTGGCATCGGGCCGCCAGTTTTCCCAGGTGCCCACCGAGATGTAGCAAACCACCTTCCGGCCCTTCTGGTGAAGGGACGCGACCACACTGGCATCGTTATCGAACATGTCGATGTCGAACATCCGCGCCTTGACGTCTTGCTTGACGGGGGTAGTGAGCTGCCACTGCCAGCTCGTGTTCAGAGGCGGATGCCAGATGGTTGGCCGATGCGCTGCAAGTTGGGGCGGAGCCTGACCGTGGAGCCGGATTTCCTGTGCCCCGCCAAGCAGAGCCAACAGCAAAAGGGCAGAAACCAGGAAGGCTGGTCTCCTCAAGCGTCGGGAAGAGTGGTCCATAGATTCCTCCTTCGCAAGGCAGCTTACTGCGTAGCGCCCGGTGATTGCCTTCGTCGCCAGATAGAGAGTGAGGGCGATCCCATTGCCAGCAGGCCGAGAGTGGCGGGTTTGGGAGTGGGTGCAGTGAGCGCCCCAGCATTCTGTTGCTCGGCGCTGCTGTCGACATCCGGTCCTTTCATTTTGCCCGCGACGATCGGCCTATTCGGGACGGTCTCGTAGGCATAGTCGACTAAGGTAGCAGATACCCCCACCAGAATTACATTTTCGATCCGCGCCCATCCGAAGTGAATCTTCCCGTTGATAAGGAACTTCAGGCCGAGGTAAGGGTGTGCGTTTACATTATTGGTGGCCCACGGACAAAACTCGGTGCCGCCGCCCCCCACTGACTGTGCATAAACAGCCATTATGTGCGAACCTTTTTGAAGGGGACTCCGGGGTCCCACCTGTTTACCCTTAGGCAGGGCAGCAGCGCAAAAGCGGCTGGTATGACTAAACGAACTGTCCAAACCTCATTATTCCGCTGCCCTGTAATCCTCAAGGAGTTGTAAACACTCCGACTCCCCGTTGGCGGCCCAGAAGCCGAACGGAGATAGAGCTTAAAATCCTTGATGCCGTCGTGGTTGAGATCAAGATAGAAGGGTGCGTTAATGGGAAGCTTTGTGTTTGCGGCTGTGTACACGATCTTGGCCTGCGCAGGTTGCGCCAACGCCAGCAGGCCCACTCCCGCTGCGCCTGCCGCGATCGCGTACATGTTCAGCTGTTGATGGATTGACTGGGAAAGGTTGGATGTCTTACGGGGCCCGGAAAGCCTTTTCATAGGTCCTCCAAGGCGGACGACAAATTATCTTCCCGGCGCTCGCGATTGTCACCAAAAATCGTCCGGAATCTCCTCGCTCCAACTACAACCCCTCACCGCCAGGACTGCTAATTCTGCTAGTTGTCCGTCCCCCGGGCTTCAATTAAATAGGGTGGGGCCAGGCACCGCGTTTGCTTGGGAACCTGGACACCGTATTGGTTGTGGGAGTGGGTTGCTCGGGAAGGGCACAAGCGCACAGGGTAACCTGGCGCCGGGCAGCTTCCGCATGACTGAAGAAAGGATGGATACCCCTTTTTATGAAGCGAACATGGAAACCGATGGTAGCGTGGACTGCGTTGCTGTGCTTTTTGTTAGTCGGACTAACCTACGGCGCATCGGACGGCGAGAAGACTAAGGTGCAGGGAGTCATTGCAGCACGAACCGGAGAGACTCTGGTCGTGAGCACCTCTTCCGGGAACGTCACCGTCGTTCTTACCGATGCCACCAAAGTGCAACAGCCAAAAGGTCTCGGCCTCCGCAAGCAGCAGATGTCTGCCACCGTCCTCGTCCCTGGTCTCAGGGTCTCGGTGGATGGCGTCGGCGATGCGCAGAGCCGGGTAACGGCCAAGACCATTAACTTCAGCTCGGACGATCTGGAAATGGCCGAGGCCATTCAAGCCGGCTTGACCCCGACCAAGCACGCCGTCGCGACCAATCAGCAAAACATTGCGGCGAACAAGCAGGCCACCGAAGCCAATGCCCAGGGAATTGCAGCCAACCAGGTACAGACTGCGGCCAATAAACAGGCGATTGACAACAATCAGGAGCAGATCGACACCAATCAGCAGCAGATCGCGGCAACCACCAAGCGCTTCTCCGAGTTGGGCGAGTACGACACCAAGGCCGACCTTACAGTTAACTTTGCAGTCGGAAGCTCGACAATCTCGGCGAGCGACAAGGCCGCGCTCTCCAAGCTGGCCAGTGATGCTGTGGGTCTGACGGGTTACATCATCGACGTGAAGGGCTTTGCCTCCACCCCGGGCGGCGCCGCCATGAATCAGCAGTTAAGCATGGATCGCGCCCAGGCGGTCATTGCCTATCTGATCCAGGACTGCAAGATCCCCGTGCGGCACGTAATCGCGCCCGGAGCCATGGGTACGGCTGATCCCGCAGCAACCAACGAGACGGCGGCTGGTCGGGCAGAAAACCGGCGCGTCGAAGTCAAGGTCCTGGTGAACAAGGGTCTGGCTGGATCGTAAGCACCAAAACGCAAAGGAATATTAGGGCAGAACTAGCGGTATTGGCAGTTGAACTCGTCCGTCGTAGTAGATAGCCTGCTTGAGTTCGTCCTTTCGAGCCGTCCCCACATCCGCCGGTCTCGGCGGGGTGGGGACGGTGGTTCCCGCCGGGTTACGTCTCCGGCGCACTGCCTCCTTACGGCAATGGTGAGGATCCCGTCCACACCCACGACTCCGGCAGCATTTTGGCGTTCATCGAAAACAACTTCCTGGGCGCGGGTGCCATCGGAACGATTGGGCCGCCCCAATACCCTTTTGCGGATGCCTTCGCTCCCGACCGCGTCAATTTGAATATTCCGCTGTCGGGCTGGTCCTGGATAAGTCGGGGGATCTTTATGGGGCGACCATCCAAGGGGGCAGCGTCGACTGCGGCGTAGTGTTCAAGCTGACCCACGGCGCCAAGGGCTGGAAGGAAAGTATCCTCCACGATTTCACCCAGCCCAAGAGCGGCTGCGGGCCGAGCCAGCTCACATTCGATCCGGCGGGAAATCTGTACGGCACGGCGGGCGGCGGGACCGGACAATGCGAAGCTGGCTGTGGCGTGGTATTCAAACTGACGCCCGGCGCGGGCGGGAAATGGAACTACAGCGTGCTGCACAACTTCACCGGGGATGACGGGGCCTATCCCGACGCCGGCTTCATCCTCGACCAGAAGGGAAACCTCTACGGCACCACGGAACTGGGCGGCGGTGGCACCAGCGTCGGCGTCATGTTTGAGATCACGCCGTAGCTCAGCTGGGTGATTCTTACTGGGTGATTCTTACAGAGATTCCCAGTTTCCAATTTTTCGCTTGACCTGGCCTTCTTAGATGGATAACATATAAGAAACAACATTAGCTGTTTGATAACAGCAGTGCGATAATTAGGTCTTTGACAATTTCAGCCCAGTGTAGGCGCGCGCGTCCACGCGCGTGCGGCCGCGCGACAGAACACAGGGGGCGCGATCAAGTCCCCGAGTGAGATACCCCGCCTGAATCCCTATCAAAAGTCGGGATATCCCGGCGACCTGCGACCTGTTGTCATACACTTACAAAGAAAGGGTACCTCAAGCGCGCAGATATCCCCTTCCGTAAGTCCTTTAGAAGGGATATTTTACGTGGGTATCTCCAAAATACTTCCTTTGTTTTCATAGATCTAGCTGGAAAATGCAATTTTTCGGATATATGCCCGATATGAAAGTATAAACATTGATCATGGATTGTTTGTACATCAGTTAACTTACCCGCGAGCAGGCTTCCCAGCTCCAGTCCGTATCGTAACAGTGGGCCATCCTTAGAAGATGGCGCGAGGTCGAACCCAACAGGGCTGAAGGAAAGAGAACGGAGGAGCGGCTGTCGCCACCCCTCCGTGGGTTTCACTGCGGGTTGATGAGTTGACTAGTTGGAACGGCGAGTGGCCGCACCGGTGGAGGCGCTGTGATCCTCGCTGTCAGGCTGCATCACGACGCCGTCAAACGGGGTGGCTGCCAGGAAACGTCCATGCACTACGCTGATCTGGCGCAGCGGGTACCCGGTGTCGGGACCGCGGGTCCAGGTATGGCCGCCGTCCAGACTCTCGAAGACCACGCCGGTTTCCGTGCTGGTCGCCAGCAGGCGCTTGTTATTCTGGTCGTAGCTGATGGAGCTGATGTTCTTGTCGGGAAGACCATTCTGCATGTGCTCCCATCCAGCGCCCGCGTTCGGGCTGCGGAAGGCGCCCTCGCGCGAGGCAAACATAATCTGCCCATCGGAGATGGTGACCCCACGAATGCTGGTCACCGAGGAGGACAAGCTGGAATTCTGCCAGGTCGCACCGTTGTCCTTCGAAACCATGACACCGTTGCGAGTGGCGAGCGCGATCAGGTTTCCATCCGATCGGACGGAGACGAAATCCTGCTTGCCCATGACTGGACCACCACTCCAGCTCTTCCCCTGGTTTGAACTGGTGAAGAGGCCGGCGGAGGTCGCAGCCATCCAGATCGTCGGCGTGATCTCGACATCGTTCACGCGCGCGGTCAGGATGGAGCGAACTTCAGCCTTGGCGGACTTCGTCTTCGCGCTGTGCGAAGCGGCTGTCCGGTTGATGACGTTGTTGATGGGGCTCCACTCGCTGGCGTTGCGAGCCAGCATGAACATGCCGCGGTTCGTGCCAGCGACAAGCTCGCCATTACTGGCCTGCTTCAGGCTGAACACGTCGCGGCCATCCAGGCCCTTGCTGTTCTGCATCCAGTGCTGTCCGCCATCGTGCGAAGCGAACACGCCGCCCAACTCGCGGTCGTTGACCACGCCCACGAAGAGGGTGTTGGCATCGTTCTTATCCGCAAGGATCGCGGTCACGTAACGGTGCGTGTAGCCGTGATTGGAGGTAAGGAAGGTTTGCGCACCGTCGTCGCTGGCGAGTACGCCGGCGCGATCGGTGGCCAGAATGACCCGTTGCGAGTTGCGCGGATCGACCATGACATCGTTGACCACAACCTCGGGATTGGTCACACGCGTCCAGGTCTTGCCGGCGTCGGCCGTCTTCCACAGGCCTTCCGTGGTTCCGGCGTAAACAATCGCGGAGTTGCTGGGATCCTGTTTGAGAACCCGAGTGCGCCGCGCCGAGAACGGAATGCCCTGAATCTTGGAGAAGGAATCGCCCGCGCTCTGGCTCTTGTAGATTCCGGAGCAGGCGCTGGCGAATACGACCGAAGGATTGGTGGAGTCGACAATGATCGAGAACACATCGGAGTCGTCAATCATGCCTTTGCTGATATGACGCCAAGTGGCGCCGCCGTCGTCGGTCTTCCAGGCCAGGTGCCAGGTTCCGGCGTAGACGACATTCGTGTTCTTGGGATCGATGGCGACGGATTCAATGTTGTGAATCTCCTGGCTCGAAGCAGAAATCTTCTGCCAGCTCTTGCCGGCATCGCTGCTGCGGAACACGCCATCGAGCGCGCCCACGACCAGGGTTTTGGAATCGGAGGGAGCAATCGCCATGGCGCGGATCGATTTGTTGTGCATGGCAGAAATTGTTTCCCAGGTTTTTCCGGCATCGTTCGAGCGGAACAAGTCGCCCGACTGCTGGTTCTCGACGCTCCAGGCAGCGGCAAACATTTTGTTCGGGCTCTGCGGATCAAAAGCGAGGTGGTCAATCACGTAGTCGTCGCCGCTGCCCAGATGGGCCAGGCGCGACCAGCTATGGCCGCCATCGGTAGAAGAGAAGAGAGTTCCTGTGCTGGTGCCCAGGAAGATGTGATCGGGATTCTGCGGATCGTAAGCCAGGCTGCGAACATCGCCTCCATCCGGCCCCAACGCAGTCCACTGTCCGGCCCATGCGGCGCTGGCGCAGCACAGCGCAAGTAGTACAAATAGCAGTGTCTTGCAACTTACCAATTTCTTTGATGCGGAAATCATATAGCGCTTCGCCCCCAACGGAAGAAAATCCGTCCGGGGCAAGATTGACAGGGTCGCCGGAGTCGATCAAGTTACCGAAGGAGAAGGAACAGTTGGTGTAGAAGCGGAGATCGACGATTCTGTCTCGGCCGACGGGATCGCTGAGAGCGCTTGCCATGGATTTGGCGCTCAGGTTGGCTGCGGCCTTTTTTGGAAACTCAGTCGTGAGGTACCCCCCCTCCCCCTTTCGTGCGCAAAATCTTGAAAACACGAGAGTTATTTTACGACTATGTGCTAGATCTTTGAGTTTAAAGGAGTTACACGCAAAATCTTGAGAACATGGGAGTTACGGGCTCGTGTTCTAGGACCCGCAGTTCCGTTTTGGGAGTGCGGGTTCATTGAGCCTCGAGCGATGTGAGCCGCTTGCGCCTGGGTCCGATTGTCAAAGATCGACTATTATCTTCTGGATAATATGATTTCTATAATGTTATCGTAATTGTTGCGGGCAGTAAAGAAAAAAATGCGTGGGCTCGGCGCGTTGCCAAGATCGTAGTTCGACGGGATTCGGCGCGGTCCCTCAGGGAAGAAAGTGCGATTCGTTCCGGGTCGAGTCTCGCAGCCCCTCGCGGCGGCGGAAGGCATGTGGGCCGCCTGCCACGAATCTTCAACGGTTCGACGGAGCCGCCGAGGAAGACCTGTACAAGCCGTCGATCGCATTCCCGCCAACCCGCGCGAGATCCTTCGCGGTCTGACGGCCACTCAGGATGACGTGCAAGTGATTTGATTTGCGGCAGGTTGAGGATTGCATTCCACGTTGACGACGGTTACCGAGATGGAGGCCGTGTTGGCCACATCCGAGGCGTTGATGGTTGCTTGCAAGAGACTCGCGGAAAGAACCGAGGTCTGACGCGTGAATCCGCCGCTGCCCGGCGCCACGGTCTCGGGCACGAGCGGCTGGTGATAAAGGGGATTGGGTTCGTCTGCGCGGGAAGCATACAGCTGACTAGAAGCAGGAAGGCACCAGCGAGGGCGAGACGCTTCACGAGGAGGTCCTCCTTAGAAGGCGGGTGCGCGCCCATGATACATGAGAATGAGCGGGGGCGCGGGTTTGGGTCGTCAGAATGCCTTGACACACCTACCGCGAGGTTAGGAAATAGGGATCCTTCGACTCCGCAGCCGCTTCGCTTCGCGAAGTGGCCGTTCCGCTCAGGACGACAAATTCCCTCCAGAAATACGGCTTTCCGAGAATTATGTTCCCCGTGACTTCCCGATAGCCCGTGTCGCGGGCAATCCCTCCTGAAATTAACTCGAAAATAATTGCGAGCGGTGAGGGGATTTGGGTGGAAACGTCGCCTTTATAAGTGAGCGGGAACTTGGAGCCGGCCTCCCGAAGGGAAGCAAGACAGTGGAGAGGACGGAGCATCAGGGTTTCCCGACGTATCCCAATCAAATCCAAGATCTCATTACATAAAAGGAGAAACATCATGAAACTGAAATCACTTGCTCTCTTCCTCGGTTTGGCAGTTCTTATCTCCATGCCGCTGTCGGCGCAAACAAACTACACCTTCCAGACTGCAGACTACCCACACTCTAATTTCACCCAGTTACTGGGCATCAACATCTTCGGCAAAATCGCGGGCTATCGCGGCGCGACGGTCAATCGGGGATTCACTCTCACTCTGCCCAAAGACTTCATGAACGAGAACTATCCAAACTCGGCGATGACGCAGGTGATTGGCATCAACAAGAAGGGCAAGACGGTAGGCTTCTATGTCGACAATGCCAATGTAACCCACGGCTTCATCCTTGGCCTGCCTGACACTTTCACCAACGTCGACTTTCCCGGCACTCCGTTCAACCAACTTCTGGGCGTGAACGATCTGGGCCAGGCAGCCGGCTATTACAGTTTGAGTGCGAACAATTCGACTCCCGATCATCCTTATATTTATTTGGAATTCGGCGGGGTGTTTGAAGAGATCACGATTCCGGGAGCGGTGGGCGGAGCCCAGGCGACTGGCATCAACAACCTGCAGGAAGTTTCCGGCTTCTACATCGACTCCACGAACACTAACCACGGTTTCGAAATCATTGGCGGGAACCTGTTCACGCTGGATGTTCCCAACTCTACCTTCACGCAGGCTTTGGGGCTCAACAACAAAGGCCAGGTGGTCGGAGTTTATACCGATCAGTCGGGCAACCAGCATGGCTTCGTGCACAGCAAAGGTACGTACCAGACCATCGATGATCCGAACGGAAACGGCACGATGACCGTGGTCAACGGCATCAACGACAAGGGCCAGCTGGTCGGGTTCTACCTGGACGCAAAAGGAAACACGGATGGATTCGTAGCGACTCCTCAGTAAAAGGGGGAATCGATCGTTGACCGCGATTGGATTCATTCCTCGGAATTAAGCCGCGCCTTGCCGCCCTCAACCAAGGGCTGCAGGGCGCGACTGTTTTGGCGGCAGCAGTTTTGTCGCTGGGGCAGAGATTTGGGGCATGGATTCAGTGGATGTGAAAGCGGAGAGGGCCCTCAGCGGGTAAAGCCTTGTTTGATTCAAGGGCAAATCATCTCTTCCCACTTTTCCCAGCGCTGAAGCGCTGGGCTATTATCGCGCCGCCCTTCACGGGGCTGATTTTCGCTTGGCCCTTGGCACAGGTCATGGGCAAGAAAAAGGCCGGCCGAGTATTGCACTCGACCGGCCATTTGTTTTCGGACTTAGCCTGGGCTCGGCTTACTGCTGAGCCGCGGGCTTCGCCTTCTTTTTGGGCGCGGCGCGGGGATGATCCGGAACCGCTTTCACGACGGATTCATCCACGGGTTGCGTGCCGGCTTCGGAGAAGGTTCCGCCAGCAGGAACGATCCAGTACTCGGCACTCATGGTGCCGGCGCTGCCGGTGCGGCACTCGATGCGGTTAGGATCGATGCCCAGCTTGGCTTCGCCGCCGGTGAGATAAGCCTTCGAATTGACGGCACGTTCAGCCGCCAGGTTCGGACGCTTCTCGGTGGGTTCGGCATTGCCGACGATGACCAGTTTGTTGTCTGCATTCTGCTGCAGGTTCTTGGCCACGTCGTCCAGTTTGCCTTTGCACTCGTTGTCCACGCGCCATGGCTTCTTGATCTTGGCCATGTTTTCGAAGCCGCAATCCGTCAGCTTGCTAGCTTGTGGTGGTGGCGGTGGCGGATTTTCAACATTGACCTGAGTAGAAGCTTGCGAATTCAGGCCACGCGAATCCGTACAAGTTGCGCTCACCGTAATCGGACCGGCGGACGCGCCTGTGGTGTTGAGAGTCGCAGTGCTGTCGGTGCCGGAAACGCTGCCGCCCGTGGAGGTCCAACCGGCCACGGTGACAGGAACGTTATCCGGGCTGGTGCAGCTGCAGGTAATGGTCGAGCTTCCACCTGTCTGCAAGGAACTTGGGTTCGCCGAGCAAGACATGGTGGGCGGATTCTTCGGGGGTTCTTTCACCGTGTAGTTCGCGGTGCAAGTCGCGGTTCCACCATTCTTCATTTTTGGATCGGTGATCTGCGCGGTAACGGTGTAACTGCCGCCAGCGACGCCATTGGTGTCGATACTGGCAGTGGTGTCCTTGCCGGTGACTTTGCCGCCCGTACCGCTCCAGGCGTAAGTCAGGGTGTGCTTGGGATTAAAGTTGGTGCCAGTGGCAGTCGCCGTGATCGGCTCGCCCTGCATGACGTCGCTAGGCTGAACGGAGCAGCTGGCGCTCGGCGTCACCGCGGGAGGATATCCGAAATTAAAGACCAAGCCGGTGCGCAGGCGCACGCCCTCCAGCGAGACTCGCCGGAGATCGGGGAAGGCGGAAGACACCACCTCGGAGTAGTTGTGCCGGCCCCAAACCCAATCTGCCTCGAAGAGCCGTATATAAAGCAGATGGGTCACTTTGAAATCCATACCGCCGCCCAGAATCGCTCCGACGCCACCCCCACTGGGCAGGCCGTTCACGCCGAGGCGGTTGTAGCTCACCATGGTGTGCAAGAAATAGTTGGCCTCATCGGTTCGATAGCTCAACTTGGGACCGGTAGAAATTGTGGTTTCGTAGTTATCCCAGTTTTGCCCGAAGTCGGCTTCCAGTCCGAAGTACTTTTGGAAGTTGTAAGTGAAGGCGGTGCCAAAGCCCGCCGGCATATCGGGAAGTTTCATGGCGGTTGGACTGTTGTAATTGCCGAACGGGGTCGGAACAAAACCGCCCGGATGCAGCCACTGGTAGCCCACGAAGATTTCATACTTTGGGGTTTCGACATCCTGCGCCAGAGTGGCGGCTGGCAGCAGGATCGCAGTTAACATCAGCAAGAAACTAGCAGACAGCAGACGTACGCTTCTTATCCTGGGATGAAACGACATATCGTCCTCCGAAACTTTTTCAATCAGCTTATGTATCCATGCTCGCGTACAAGATTGGGAATCCACCGCATGGGAACCATTAGACCGTCGCTACTTTTAGAACGTCGTTACTTTCTAAAATGTTTTGTAGCCAACTTCAAGAAGTGCAGATGTCATTAATGCGATCAGCAATTCAGAGCCAACATTCTACTTGAAGGCTATTCGCCGCGTCCAGCGACTAGCTGGCAGGCGTGTCTTGATTTGAGATTGGCGGACTGGACCTCATCGCCAGCCAGCCATCCAGCGGCCGGGTTGAAGGTCGCTAAATATCGGCAAGTTGGCCCACCGCAAGGGTGTTTGCGCGCATCAGAAGAGGGCCGCCGCTTGCAGCAATCGCGGCTAACCTTAATAATGTTTGCGAGTGCGGGTCCAGAACCAGATATGAGCCAGGAAAAAGTGCTGATTGTGGAAGACGAGGAAAATGAGCGCACGGGGCTGGCTGAACTAGTCTCGGCGTGGGGTTATCGCGCGGAGACTGCCCGAGACGGGGCGGAGGGTCTCGAGAAGGTCGCGGCGTGGAGTCCCTCGCTGGTCGTGACCGATCTCAAGATGCCGCGAATGGGAGGCCTGGAACTGCTGGAGCGAATTGCCGATGACAGCAAAACCATCGCGGTGATCGTGGTAACGGCGCAAGGAACAATCGACAGCGCGGTGCAAGCTATGCGCATGGGCGCTTATGACTACATCACCAAGCCCATCGATACCGAGCGGTTGCGCACGATTCTGCAGAACGCCGCGGCGTTGCTGGGAACCCGCGTGGAACTCGAAGTCACGCGGCGGAAGCTGCGGGATGCGGGATCGCTTGGGAGTCTGGTTGGGGCTTCGAAGAAGATGCAGGAACTCTTTCGCCTGATTGAGATGGTGGCGCCCAGCACGGCGTCGGTTCTGATCACGGGTGCTAGCGGCACGGGCAAGGAGTTGGTGGCTCGCACCATTCATGAACTCAGTCCGCGCCGCAACAAGCCATTCATCCCCATTAATTGCGCGGCGATTCCAGAGACCCTGATTGAGAGCGAGATTTTTGGCCACGAACGAGGAGCGTTTACGGGAGCGTTGGAGAGGCGTACAGGATGTTTTGAGCTGGCGGAAGGGGGAACTTTGCTGCTGGACGAAATTGGCGAAATGCCGGTCGGCACCCAGGCGAAGCTGCTCCGTGTGCTGGAAGATCGCAAGCTCCGCCGCCTGGGCAGCAAGGTCGAGACGACAGTAGACGTCCGCGTATTAGCGGCCACTAACAAGGTTCCCGAGGAGGCCGTGGCTCGGGGCGAATTGCGAAACGATCTTTACTACCGGCTGAATGTTTTTAACATTCACATGCCTCCGCTGCGCGAACACAAGGACGACGTTTCGGCGCTGGTGGATTCGCTCCTGAAAGACATGAGCGCGAAACACGGGCGCAAGGTGGCGGTGGTGAGCGAGGCCGTTTTGAATTTGTTCCAGAATTATTCATGGCCCGGAAATGTTCGCGAGTTGCGCAACACCCTGGAGCGCGCCGTGATCGTCTGCGAGGGGGCGATCATTGAAACCAAGCACCTGCCGCCCGGATTCGGACAGGCCACGATTCGCACCTCCTCCGAGGATCCTGATGCGATACGCCTGGGTGTGGGGACAACCGTGGAAGAAGCGGAAAAGCTGCTAATTCTGAAGACCATCGAGTCCACCAGCAACAATAAGACGCGGGCCGCGGAGATTCTCGGCATCAGCCTGAAGACCCTGCATAATAAACTCAAGGAATACGGCAACGCAGCGGTCGATGCGGCTTTAGCCAGGGAAGATTAGCGGGACGGCAGGACTGGTCCGGGATTGGGGATGGAAGCTGTCTTTCCTGTCCCGGTCGTTTTCGAAGCTTCTAACCGGGCATGCGCCGAAAAACCCAAATCGTGCTCGCCATCACCTTCATGGTGACGGCGATGGTGTGTTCGCTTTCCTACGTTTATCTTTCGGAGATACTGCGCCAGCGGGTCGCGTACGCGCAGGACACGGCGAACTATCTGGGTGACCAACTCGCTCATATTGCGGACACCGAGACCCCGGATTTCACCAGTACCCACGTCGATACCAGCAACCCCGCGAAACTCCGGCTTGCTATTGCCGAATATTTTGGGACCAACCTTGATCTGAACGCGATGATGGAATCGGCCGTGGGCGATTGGCCAATGATCCAGGACGCTGCCATCTTGGATGGCGATGGCAAGGCTATCCTGCACAGCACTCCTAGCCTCATCGGCAAAACTATCCCCAATCGTCCTGACTTCAGTATTGTGCAAGGGGCCAAATTTCGGCGGCAGCTCCGTCTGATCTACAATCCGCCCATTGTTTACGACGTCAGCAAACCCCTGCTTTTCGACGGGAAGCCGTTCGGCAGTATCCGCTTGGGCGTTTCGACCGTGTTTCTCAAGAGCGAGCTCACCGCGCGCCTGCGACAGGCCGTAACCTTCTCCGGCATCGCGATCCTCCTTTCTCTATTACTCGCGGCGGGACTCTCGCACATCGCACTCGGCCCCCTCGAGCAAATCAGCCGCCGGTTAGATAACGTCACGGCTGGTGAGGCCGACCTTGTCACGGAGGAGGAAGCTGGGCGCGATGAATACGGACTGGTGACGTTGAAGATCGCTCATCTCGGCCGCCAGATGCGCGATGCCAGAGAAATCTTCTCCGCGTTGAAAGACAACGTGGATCAGATCATGGGGAACCTGCAGGACGGCTTAATGTTGTTTACGCGTGATTCGCGAGTCGTTCTGGTGAGTGCTTCGGTGGAGCGTTTTCTGGGCCGCCCTCGAAGGGAATTGCTGGGCCGCACGGTGAAGGAGATTTTCACCCGGGACTCGTCGCTGGGAGCGCTGGTGCTCGACGGCTTTCAACTGCGGCGTCCCGTCGGCCAGCGGGAAGTGGAGTCCTCGAGCACAAAACGGGTGCAGGTTTCTCTCGATTTTATTCAGGAGAAGGGTTCCCCGATCGGCGCCCTGCTGACGCTCCGCGATGCCGAGTCGGTGCGGCAGATTCAAGACGAAATCGAAATCTCACGTCAGATGTCGGCCAGCGGCCGAACCACCCGCGGAGTGGCTCACGAGGTGAAGAATCCCATTAATGCGATTGTGCTGCATTTGCAGTTGCTGCAAAGCAAGCTGCAGCAGATCGATCCCGATACGCGCCGCCACATGGACATCATCGGCAATGAAATTCATCGTCTGGATCGGGTGGTCCAGATCCTGGTGGACTTCACTCGGCCGCGCGATCTGCATTTTGAAGAGATCGACTTACGCCGTCTGCTGGAGGATGTGATCATGCTGGCCACGCCCGACACTGAGCAGCATGGTGTGACCGTTAAGCGCAGGCTTGGGGCCGAGCCGCTGGGCGTCAAAGTGGATGTAGACGTAATGAAGCAAGCCATCTTGAATGTGATCATCAATGGCATGCAGGCGATGCCACAAGGGGGCACATTGACCATCTCGGCCCGACGGGAAGGGGATAGTGTCATCACTGAGATTCGCGACCAGGGTGTAGGCATACCCCATGAACTGCAGGAAAAGATTTTCGAATTGTACTTTACCACCAGGAAAGGGGGCAGCGGGATCGGGCTGGCACAAACCTATCAAGCACTTCAGTGGCACTACGGCTCGATCGATTTCGAGACCGTGGAAGGCCAGGGCACGACCTTCCGGCTTCGCCTGCCGGTGACGGAAATGCGAGCCGAGGCCAACGGAAGGGATGACCGCGCTGTTGCACCTGGCTTGACGGTTCCAAAGGCGTGAATTGCTCCATTCGTGACTTCTTTTCTTCAGCGGTGCTTTCCGATTTTAAGGTGAATCGTGCAGCGACTCCGGTTCGGCGATAGAATTCGCTAGTGACCTTGCTGGCGTGCCCCCCAGCCTGAAGCGATATCGGATCATGAATATTCCTCTGGCCGCCATCCTCGGAACGTCTCTGCTGTTGTCTTGGCCGCGCTCTATCATTGTGCACTCGTCGCTGGTCATGGCCGTGTCGCAGTCGACACAGCCCGAAGAGAAGCACCCGAGCGATTCGCCGCAGCAAGGTTCGTCTGCTCAAACGCCATCCGATCAGCAAAAAGCTCCCGATCAATCACCCACGCCCCCGCAACCACCCTGTGCGGCGAATTCGCAGCCCGGTTCGACAGCGAAAACAGACTGCAAGCCCACCGCTTCCAAAACCAAGAAGGACCACGGAAACCACAAGGCCGGTGCGCCTGCCAAGAACACAGAGAATGATTCCACTAAGAAGGTTGTACGCAATGGGGGCACAGCCGAACCTAATGTGAATCTGTCTCCCGGCCTGAACCGGGAACGGGCTTCGCATCAGATCGAGAGTACGAAACAATTACTAGCTACCAGCGATGCGAATCTGAAGAAAATTTCGGGCCGCCCACTCACCGCGAACCAGCAGGATACGGTGAAGCAAGTCGAGAGCTACGTGGCCCAAGCCAAGAAGGCAACCGAGGACGGCGACGTGCAGCGTGCTTACAATCTCGCTGTGAAGGCCAACTTGCTCTCGGCTGAACTCGCGGGGCACTGAGAGGAGCGGAGCTTCAACCTTCAGCATACGCTCGACAGGTTTGGTCCTTCATTTTGCAGGAATCTGCGGTTGCGCTATCTACTTACCTTTGGCGCGAGCGGCGTTCACTTTGGCCAAAAGATCCTCGGCGGGTTGTTGCACCGGTCCCGAAATCTTCACCGCCTCTTGCAGGACTTCCCGCGCTTCGGAAATCTTGCTCAACTTTGCGTAGGCAAAGCCGAGACGATAGAGCGCAATCGCGTACTGCTGATCGTCTTGGCCTTTCAGCAACGTCGCAGCCGATTTCAACTCCGGAATCGCCGCTGCCGTCTTGTCTTGCTTCATGTAAGCGTAGCCCAGGGTGGAGTGTGCCGCTCCGGCTGAGACCTTGCGGGAGCGATCGGCATCGGGCGCGTCGGCTTTGGCTACTTCGATGGCCTTCTGCGCATAGATGATTGCTTTACTTACGCTGCCGGGCTTGGGATCATCGGCGTAAGTACCGGCCAGCAGAAGTAGCGCCGGCAGGTTGTTAGGATCGGCGGCCAACGTCTTTTCAGCGTAGGCAATCAGTCGCGGCGTATCCTTCAGTTCTGACAACGACATCATCGCGTAGGACGCGACCTGTTCCTGAAACCGTGAATTGGGGAACGTGGGCGTGAAGCGTTCAATGTCTGCCATGCGCTTCTTGGCGTCGGGTTCTTCCACGATCGCATTGAAGGCCGCCGCCTCAAGAAACTCGTAGGAGTTTTTGGCCGCACTCTTATCCTCGGCGACGCGTTGGGCAAACTCCTGGTCACTCATTCCTTCGGGCCTGGCCTGCTTGCCGATGGAGTTGTACAGTTCACCGCCGCGGATCGAGTAATCAAAAACCTTGGCGCTGTCCTTCATTTGCTGAGCGATGCCGGCTTGCGACACGAGAATGTCCAGATTGTGCGGAGAGCCAGCCAAAGCCTTGTCGCCATACTCGAGGGCCTTCTGCAGATCTCCCGCGGTCTGGTAGGACTGCGAAATCTGCCAGTTGCCGTAGGCAACGGCCGCCGGGTTAGATGAGAACTTCTGCAGGAAATCCTGGTACATCGCCAACTTCTTTTGCGTATCTGCCTCGTTCGAAATCGCGGTCAGCGCCTGGTCTTCGGGCGTGCCTGCGGGAATCACGATCCTGTCGAGTTGCGCGTACGCGAAGGCCGAGAGGAGCAGAGGAAAAACAACCATCAGAACGACCGGCCAATGACTGCGCTTCATAGTCGCCTCCAAGGTTAGCGCGGGAATCGTAGCTCCGAATGGACAAGGTTGCAAGTGGAGGGTGTCTCATGGAGGACGGGCGTCGGGCAGCCGTGGCGTGGGATGAGTCAATGCTGTAGTCTGGGCCGATGCATGGTGTAGATCGCGACGGCACGAACTCGCTTACGGCGACGAACCCGAACCGGCCGTTCGAACCGGCGCGTCAGCCTCTTCATCATTCGATCCTGTTCATCGTTCTTGTCGCCTTTCTGCTGCGCCTGGCCGTGATCACCATCGGCCACACTTACCGCATCACGCCTCGCCGGGATCACTTTCAATATGGCTGGGAGATGGGCCGTCTTGCCCGCTCCATCGCTACTGGTCAGGGCTTTAGCGCACCCACAGATTTGCCAACCGGGCCCAGTGCGTGGGCCCCGCCTCTTTATCCTTACATCCTCGCTGGAGTGTTCAAGTTGTTCGGCGTGTACAGCGCGCTTTCAGCCTGGGTCATTCTCACTTTCAATAGTGTCTTTGCCGCTCTGACATGTTGGACCTTATACCGGATCGCCGGACGCATGTACGGCGTTACGGTTGCACCTGCAACCGCCTGGACCTGGGCAGTTTTTCCTTACGCAATCTACTGGCCGGTGCGCGTGGTCTGGGAGACCAGCCTCACCGCATTTCTGCTGAGCCTGGCCTTATTGCTAACTCTGCGCATCGCGGACGAACCACCACGGCCCCGCATGTGGATTTTGTTCGGATTGCTCTGGGGCATAATCGCGCTGACGAACACCGCGGTCGTGAGCATGATGCCGTTCTGTTTGCTTTGGCTGCTGTATCGATTGCTGCGCCGTCCCCAACAATTGGTTGGAGCCGCTTTGTGCGTGCTTACGGCGGCTCTGGTGGTGAGTCCGTGGCTGGTGCGCAATTACTACGTTTTCGGCAAGTTCATCTTCGTGCGGGACAACCTTCCCCTGGAAATGCACGAGGCCAACAACGACCAGTCAGAAGGCCTGTGGACGCGGAACGAGCATCCGGGAAACAATCCCGACGCCATGCGGAGATTTCAGGAATTAGGCGAGCTTGGTTTCATGGACGAAAAGCAACAAGAGGTTCGCCAGTTCATCCGCGAACATCCCGGACGGTTTTTGTGGTTTACCATCGAACGCGCCGTTTACTTCTGGATTGCGCCTCCGCAGATGACCATCGTCGCGGGCTACGATTTGATGATTTCGCGCCACGCCAATTTCTTTCTGGGGGCAGCGTTTGCTTTCGCAGGATTGTGGCTGACAATTCGCCATCGAAAGTACGGTGCATTCCTGCTGGCATGTTTCTTGCTGATCTATCCGCTTCCCTATTATCTTGTGCAACCCTTTCCGCGCTACAAGCACCCCATCGAGCCGGAGATGATCATGCTGGCCGTGTATCTGTTCTACGAGGCCGGCAAGATTCAAATCCGATGGCCGAGATATGAAGCGTCGCCGTGAGTTCCGGAGTTGGCGAGTTTCTCGGCATCATTTAAATTAGATCATGCGGTCCATTCTGCAGAAACCGGCGCTGCGCTTCGTCTTCGCCGCCAACGTGATTTCGATGCTGGGCAGCGGCATGAACGCCGCCGCGGTTGCCTGGTACATTCTGCAGGCGACTCATTCTGAAATTGCTCTGGGGACGTTTGCCGTCCTGCAGACGATCCCAGCCATGCTGATGCTGCCGTTCACTGGCGTCATCATTGACCGCGAAGACCGGCGACGGTTGGTCATGTGGCTCGATGCCCTGCGCGCCGTCATTATTCTCACGGTTGCCATTTTGGCCTTCATGGGCAAAGCGAAAATCTGGGAACTCTACCTGATGAATACGCTGGTGGCGGCGGGCTTTTGGATGTTCTGGCCAACCATCACCGCATTAATCCAGGAACTGACTCCCGGCGAAGAGTTTGTTCACGCCAATACCTTTCTGCTGGCGGGAGTCCAGGGAGGCTGGCTCATCGCCGGCTCCATCGTTGGATTCGTTTACAACCGCATCGGGCTGGGCGGAGTGTTGCTCATCGACTTCTCCACTTACCTGGTTTCGTTTCTCTGCTATTTCGCCGTGCGCAAGGGACGGCACGTCGTACCCCGGCCCGCCGAGTTGCGTGCCGACATCGTTGCCGCAGAAACTGCATTCGAACGTTTCGTGCGCGAGATGCGCGAAGGGATCCAGTTTCTTCGCGGCAAACCCAAACTGGTTTTGCTCGGAATCAGCTGGGCGCTGTTTCTCGCTGCGATGATGACCGGAGTCGTGGTCACTCCTCCACTGAGCGATAAGGTGTTTCATGCCGGCGCTGTGGGCTACGGTTGGTTAAATGCCGGATGGGGTACGGGCGCGTTCGCCAGCGCTCTTTACGCGCCCTGGCTCATCGCGGGAATGGGCGCCCGTCGTTCCATCGCAATCTCCATGGGCCTGCTCACGATCAGCATGATCCTGGCGCCGCTCTCTCCCATGCTTGCCATTGCCGTGTTTATCTACGGTGTGATGGGATCTGCACGCGGCGTTAGCGGTGTCGCCATAAACACCAGCCTGATGGAACAGGTGCCGCCGCACTTTATGGGACGAGTGCAGAATACTTTCTATTTCGCCGGCACGGCGCTGCAGATCTGTCTGGCGTTGCTGGTGGGAGCAGTGGCGCAAGTTAGTCTGGTGGCCGGATTTTCTGTCATCGGATTGGTGTACGCGGTCGCCTTTGTCAGCGCAAGCTGGCCGGTGGCAGTGCCGGAAGCCGTCCGAGAAGCCACTCCCGTAGAATAAAAACCGATGGACCACAGAGTCACAGAGGCATAAGAGAAATAAAAGGTTTTGAAACGAACAATTAGGATGTGTCTCTGTGTCTCGGTGGTAAATAAGCCTTTCCCGCGTTATTCTTTCAAATTCAAAAGGAGCCCAGTATGTCTTCCAGCCTAGAAGGTCGGGTTGCGGTCGTTTTCGGAGTTGCAAATAAACGCAGCATTGCCTGGTCTATCGCGCAAGGGTTGCACAGCGCCGGAGCCAGGCTTGCCATTACGTATCAGAACGAACGCATGGCGCTCGAAGCCAAAGACCTGATCCTGTCGCTGCCCGGTGCCGAGGCGTTCCAGTGCGACGTTTCGAGCGACGCGGAGATCGACCGGCTTTTTGGCCAACTCAAAGAGCGCTACGGCAAGCTACACGTTCTGGTACACAGCGTGGCCTTTGCACCCGCCGACGAACTCAAGGGCGATTTCGTGAACACGACGCGCGAGGGCTTCCGCGTGGCGCTCGACGTGAGCGTCTATTCACTCATCGCAGTCTCTCGCGCTGCCGCGCCGCTCATGGAGGATGGTGGATCCATCATGACCATGACCTACTACGCCTCGGAAAAAGTTGTGCCTCGTTACAACGTGATGGCCGTTGCCAAGGCCGGACTGGAATGCACGGTACGCTATTTGGCGTTTGAACTCGGCAAGAAAAACATCCGTGTGAATGCCATTTCCGCGGGACCAATCAAAACTTTGGCGGCGCGTGGCATCGCCGGTTTCAGCGATATGCACAAGACCCACGCCGAGCGCGCGCCACTCGGCCGCAACGTGGATGTGAACGAGGTCGGCGCCACGGGAGTTTTCCTGGCTTCCGACGCCAGTTCCGGCATCACCGGCGAAGTAATCTACGTCGACTGCGGCTACAACATCATGGGTTTTTGAACGCTATTCACCACACAGACACACAGAAAGTTTGGATTTCTCTGCGTCTCTGTAACTCTGCGGTAATAGGTCTTAGCGGTGGCTGCTGATTCGCACCCGTCGCTCATTTTCTCCCACGCGTTCCAGCGCGATCTCCACGTCCCGTTCGCGCTCAAAACGCGGAAATTTTTCTCCCCACTCGATCAGCAGCACACTGTTTTCTGCGATAAGGTCATCGAGCCCCAGGGTTTCAAGCTGGCGCGGAGTATCCACGCGATATAAATCGACGTGATAAAGAATGGCTTCAGGTCCGCGGTATTCATGGATCAGGGTAAATGTTGGGCTGGTCACGTCTTCTTCCGAGGCCGCCTGGAAAGCCTCTGCGATGCCTTTGACCAGCGTGGTCTTGCCCGCTCCCAAGTCACCGCGAAGCACGACCAGTTTCGGTGGAGCGAGCATCGCGGCCAGCGTGCTCCCCAGAGCGATTGTCTCCTCCGGCGATCTGGTGATGAATTCTCGCGTCTCCATTGGGCGTGGAAAACAGTATAGCCAGAGATCAAGACTAAGACGGCTATCAAACTGCTCGACCCCGCCCGACAGGGTGTTGCTTTCAGCGATGCCGGTTGAGCGACACCAATTTCGAGTCAGACCGGCCGGGGAAAAACTGGAAACCGGCGTTTCGGTTTGAAGGGGCGGAAGGCCGCGCCGCGTGGCGTCATTCAGACCTGCGAAAGGCGGAGCTTCAAGACCTGAGATCACGACGCGAAAGCGCCCTCAGGCCTAAATCAGCATGCCCGCGATTGAAGCCGACATAAGATTCGCCATGGTACCCGCCAGCATCGCACGCAGGCCGAGACGCGCCAACTCGCCCTTTTTATTAGGGGCCAAGGCCCCGATACCACCGATTTGAATGCCGATGCAACTCAAGTTGGCAAATCCGCAGAGAGCAAAAGTGGCAATCGTAAACGAGCGCGGGTCAAGAACGGCTTTCTGTGGTCCGAGCATGGAGAATGCCACCAATTCGTTCAGCACCATGCGTGTGCCCAGCAGGTTGCCCACGAGAGTGCAGTCTTTCCAGGGGATTCCGATGACCCACGCGATGGGAGCGAAGAGCTTGCCAAAAATAATTTCTAAACTCGCGGGAAACCACGGGAAGCCGAAGTGGGCCAGTCCACTATGAATTCCATAAAGGATTCCATCCATCAGCGCGATCAGCGCGAGGAACGAAATCAGCATGGCAGCGATGTTCAGCGCGAGGTTCAATCCATCGGTCGTGCCCCGCGCCACGGCGCCCAGCACGTTTTCCTTCTTCTCAGTTTCGACTTCCTCTTGGCTCATCACCACGCGGCCCGCGGTCTTGGGTTCCTCAGTCTCAGGCACAAGCATCTTCGAAATCAAAATGGTGCCGGGAGCGGTCATAATTACCGCGCTGAGGAGATGTTTGGGTTCGATTCCAAAAGCGATGTACGCAGCCATGATTCCGCCAGAAACGTGGGCCATCCCGCTGGTCATCACAGTCATCAGCTCCGAGCGGGTGAGGTCCGGCAAGAAGGGCCGTATGGTTAGAGGCGCCTCCGTCTGACCCATGAAAATGCTGGCGGCCACGTTCAACGACTCCGCGCCGCTCGCGCCCATAAACCGCGTCATCACCCGCGCCGCCTGCTTGATGATGAACTGCATCACTCCGTAGTGATAGAGGACGGCGAAGAACGCAGCAATGAAGATGACCGTCGGCAATACCTGAAACGCGAAGTAGAAACCAAGATGCGAGCCTTGCTTGCCCAAATCTCCGAAGACAAACTGGGAGCCGACGAATGCGTAGCTGAGCAACTTGTTGACCGCATCCCCGGCATACTGAAAAATGCGGCGCCCGATGTCGACGCGCAGAACGAAGACCGCGAAAGCGAATTGCAGGCCCAGTCCCCAGGCAACCGTTTTGCCGCGGATCGCGCGGCGGTTGGTGGAGAAAATAAATGCCAGCGTCAACATCGTCAGCAGACCCAGAATTCCGGTGAATCGCCCCACGTTTATGCCCCCGATCCTCGAATCACGCGATGAACCAGCTTCTTTTTCTGCGCCATGGGATCGTCCGTGATCCGATAGCTCCGGAGCAGCAACTCGATTGCGCGGGCAGCGCGAGTTTCGGAATTGGAGTGCACCGTGCAAAGCGCATCTCCAGCTGCCACCGAATCGCCCAGCTTGCGATGCAGAACAATTCCAACCGCCGGATCGATCGTATCTTCTTTCTTCTCGCGTCCGCCGCCAAGAACTACGCAAGCGTGGCCCACCGCTTCACAGTCAATCGACGTAAGATACCCACTCTTCGCGCTTGTTACTTCTTGCGTAAGTTTCGCGCGAGGCAGCCGGCCAGGATCGTCGATCGCCCGCGTGTCGCCCCCTTGCAGAGCTACCATCTGACGGAACGTCTCCAACGCTTTTCGCGAGGCGATCAGTTGCTCAGCCAGCAGCTTGCCCCGTACCACTGTGTCCACGGCTCCGCCTAGCTGAAACATCCGCGCTGCGAGTTCGAGGCACAATTGTCTGAGGTCTTCGGGTCCGTTTCCATGCAAAATTTCGATGACCTCTGCCACCTCCAGCGAATTTCCTACGCACAACCCCAGTGGCTGATCCATGTTCGTGATCAATGCGATCACCGACTTCCCCATCCGCTCGCCGGTTTCCACCATCAACGCGGCCAGGAATTCGGCATCCTCATCTTTCTTCATAAACGCGCCGCAGCCGCTCTTGACGTCGAGAACCAGAGCGTCGATTCCCTCCGCCAATTTCTTGCTCATGATCGAAGCACAGATCAAGTACGGGCTCTCGACCGTACCAGTCACATCGCGCAGGGCGTAGAGTTTTCGGTCGGCAGGAGCGATCTCGGAAGTCTGGCCAATCATGGCGCAGCCGCAGGCTTTGAGGACGCGGCGGAATTCTGGGATCGACAGGTTGACGTTGAATCCGGGGATCGATTCGAGTTTGTCGAGCGTGCCGCCGGTATGCCCCAGTCCGCGGCCGCTGATCATGGGCACGATCAATCCGCCTGCCGCCACCAGCGGAGCCAGTACGAGCGAAGTCTTGTCGCCAACTCCGCCGGTGGAATGCTTGTCTACTTTTCTTGCGGGGAACTCCGAAAGATCCAGCACATCGCCCGAGTGCAGCATGGCGTCGGTCAACACCGAGGTTTCGGCTCGCGTGAGCCCGCGCAGGATCACGGCCATGAGCCAGGCCGAAACCTGATAGTCGGGAATGTCGCCCTTGGTGTACGCGCGCACCAGATATTCAATTTCCGCGGGCGACAATTCATGCCCGTCGCGCTTCTTGCGAATGACATCGATGGCACGAACGGTTTGGCTTTCCTGCGGCTGGCTCACTTGAGACGGAATCCTTCCGGCAGGAGTTCCGTAATATGGTTTTGCTTCCAACCTTTCGCGCTCTGGAAATAGACCGTGGCCTCCGGTCCGAACTCGTAAATCACCTGGCGGCAGGCGCCGCAGGGGGAGCACGGTACTCCCTGGTCGTTCACCACCACGATGGTGCGAATGTTGAGCCCTGGGCCTGACTGAGCGATAGCGGTGAAGATCGCGGTACGCTCGGCGCAGTTTGACAATCCGTAGGAGGCGTTCTCGACGTTGCTGCCCGTGAAGACCTCACCTTTCGACGTCAGGAGAGCGGCGCCGACTCTGAACTGTGAATAGGGAGCGTAGGCCTTATTCATGGCTTTCCGCGCTGCTCGAAGCAGACGATCGTTTGGTTTGCTCGCAACTTTTTTCCTTGAGTTGGTCACAAGTCCCCGCACAAAGAGCAGCGGTTGATTCTAAACCCGGACTTAGCTTTGCGCTACGGGTTTCGATATCGGAGGGGGTGAGAATACCTCCAGTCCGGGCGGGAGGGGAGTGGGTAGCTCGGCTGTTCCCCCGTGAGGCTGACGGGCTGCGACTACCTTTCCATGAGCAGAACTTTTTCCATGCCGTCGATCTCTTTCAATTTGACTTCGATTACCTCGTTCATCGTAGTCTGCACGGTACGGCCCACGAATGCGGCTTCGATGGGCAACTCGCGATGACCCCGGTCGATCAGTACACAGAGTTGCACGCGGCGGGGACGGCCTTGCGAAAAAAGAGCGTCCAGGGCGGCGCGAATGGTGCGGCCGGTGAAGAGCACGTCGTCGACCAGGACGATATTCTTGTCCTGAATGCCGAAACCGATCTCTGATTGATTTACGACAGGCTTCGGCCCGACGGTGGAAAGGTCGTCGCGATAAAAAGTGATATCCAAGGTGCCCACGGGAACGCGGATATTTTCATCCCGGAACTCCTGGATGTGCCCGATCGAATTGCTCAGCCGCTCTGCCAAAGGCACACCGCGACGCCGGATCCCAATCAGTCCTAAACCATCCACCCCGTTTTCTTCGACGATCTGGTACGCGAGGCGCACCACAGTGCGGTCCATTTCGGAAGCCGACATCAGTTGTGCCTTCTGGCGAAGGCCAGTTTGTCGAACCGCGTTTTCAGTTGTCATAACGGTTGCATGATACGCAGGCGGCGCGCCGCTGGCAAGCCGCTCAGCGCATTTGCTTGTGCCATGTGACCAGCAGGGCAGATCCGATGATCATCAGACCGCCGCAGAGCCCGATCCAGATGCCCAAGGCGCCCCATCCGAATTTGAAGCACAAGACATAACCGAAGGGCAGGCCCGTCAGCCAATAGGCGACGAAGTTGGCGAGCATGGGAGTGCGCGTGTCGCCTGCGCCCCGGAGCGCTCCCGTGGCAACGGTCTGCAGGCCGTCGAATAATTGGAATGCGGCAGCCACCAGCAATAGCTGGGATCCCACCTGAATGACTGCCGGATTGGGAGTGAACAGGCGCGCAATGAGTCTTGGAGCAGAGACGAACACTGCTCCGGAGCAGGCCATGAACCCGACTCCCATGATGATCGCGGACCATCCTGCACGCCGTGCTCCATCGGGGTCGCGTCTTCCTAGTTGTTGTCCGACTCGCACAGCTGCGGCGGAACTGATTCCCAACGGGACCATGAACGTGAGTGAGGCGCAAATCAAAGCGATCTCATGGCCAGCCAGGGAAACGGGACCAAGTCGGGCGCACAATGCGGTTGCCGCGGAAAAGGCTCCGATTTCGCACAGGATCTGGGTCGCGGCCGGCGCCCCGAGTTTTAGCAACGCCGACATTCTGCGGACATCGATCCGGACTGTGCCCAGCCAGCCTGGCCGGAGGCGTTTCGATTCCACCCAGAAAAGCGTGAGTGCGAGGCACAGGGCCATGTAGATGCGGGCCACGCAGGTAGACCAACCCGATCCGGTAATGCCCATGGCGCGAAAGCCAAGGTGCCCGTAGATCAGAATCCAATTTCCTGCCACATTGACGATATTCGCGGAGATCAAGGCGAACATGATGGGGTGGGCCACGTTCACCGCTTGCAGATACCGCCTGAGCGCAAAGTAGGCGAGCAGCGGCAACGAGCCCCAGTTGAGCGCGCGTAAGTAGGGACGCATCGGTTCTACGAGCTCCACGCTGATTCCGAAGCGCAGCATCAGCGCCGGCCAGGACGACACTGCCAGCATCAAGACCGGCGTCAGCGCGAAGGCAAGAAACAATCCGTTCACGAGGGAGTGTCTGGCATCGTCCAGATCTTCGCGTCCGAACGCGTGCGCGACGAAGGTGTCCATTCCAAGTAGCAGGCCGCCACCAAAAATGGCCACGCTGTTGTAGAGGCTCTGGCCGAGGCCCGTGGCGCCAATCGCGACGGCGCTGTTGGGCAAGCGTCCGACCATGATGGTGTCGACGATACCCATGCTCATCCAGCCCACCTCGGCCACGATCAACGGCAGAGCGAGGCGGAGTGTCAAGCGAAAGTCCTGGCGCCAGAGTAGGAGCGGCGACGGGTTGGATTTCGACGGCACCATTATTGTTGGTGACTATATCAATTCGGTGCGATCGAGGGTTGTGGCCGGCAAGTTGAGTCCGGAAATTACCGGTCCCTGGGCGCGGACGATAGTATAGTTTCGGTGCCGCTGCGGTTTGAGTAGGGCAAAGGCGACGAGGTACTGCATGCAACGCAGATCGTTCCTGAAGGGCGCGGGAGTTGTTACCGTCGCAGTTGTCGGCGGCGGAGTGTGGCGGGCTTACGATCAGGGCGTCTTCAGCGTTGGCGAAGGACCGGCTTACGAACCGTGGAAAGATTGGCGCAAGGACTCGAACGACGGCGCGCTCGCGCTGGTGCGGGCTGCGATTCTAGCCGCCAGCCCCCATAACACCCAGCCCTGGCTTTTCAAGGTGACGAGTTCCTCAATTGAGTTGTATATCGATACGAATAGGAACACCGGGGCCCTTGATCCCTATTTGCGGGAAGAGCACATCGGGATGGGCTGCGCTCTCGAGAACTTGATGCTGGCGGCGGCTGCCAACGGTTACCAAGCCACGGTGACGTTACTGCCAGGGAAGCTTGCGCCGACACCGGCCGGGCGCAAACCGGAGCTTCGGGCCCGCGTAGATCTTGCGCCGGGCAAACCAGAGCAAAGCGAGCTGTACGATGCGATTCCGCGCCGCCATACGAATCGCGGCGCTTACATTCCGGAGAGACCAATCACGCCAGCGTTCGTTGACGCTCTGAGCCGTGTAAACGGCGACGAACTGGAGGTCAAGATCTTTCTGTTTACGGCGGAGGCGGATCGAAAAAAGATCGTCCAAATCAGCTCGGCAGCGAACGCCGAAATCTATTCCGACCCGGACGTAGTTCGTGGCAGCGACCGGTGGATTCACATCGACTGGAGTGAAGTCCAGAAATTTCGCGATGGCCTTACTATTGATGCTTTCGGGCTGCCCCCGATTACGACTGCGGTTGCCAAGATCATGCCTTTGTGGATGCTGAAACGGGTTGCGTCGCGAGGGGCGAAGGATGGGTACTCGGCGCTGATGCTGAGCGCACCCTTGATTGGCATCATTGCAGTGCATGACCGTTATGACCAGGAACAGTGTCTACGCGCAGGGCGAATCTGGCAGAGGGCGCACTTGCGGGCTACGGTTCACGGCGTTGCCGGACGGCCCTGCAATGAAGCCGTGGAAATGATCGACCATGAGAAGGCTCTGGGCAAACCGCCGCAGCGAGCTGGCATGCTCGCGGAGGTTTTGGGCGACGCGGCGTGGCAGCCGACATTTGTTTTCTACATGGGTTATCCGGCGTTGGCCGCGCGGGCCAGCCCGCGGCGGCCGATTGAAAAAGTGGTTCTTTGAACAGGACATTCAATAGAAGGCGATTGATCGACCGTCACCCCGATTTGTATGTCTAGGCTCCCGCCGATTCCGGAGAATAGCCGTTGACGAACTTGCCCGATGCATTCAATGTTGCGACCTATTTCGTGGATCGCAATGTCCTCGAAGGAAGAGGGGAAAAGACTGCGATTGAATGTGGCGACGAATCGGTTAGTTATCGGCAACTGTTGGAGCGGACGAATCGTGTCGGTAATGCGCTTCGCAAGCTTGGCGTGCGCGCTGAAGAACGGGTTGTTCTTTTGCTGCTGGACACTTCGGAGTTTCTTTACTCTTTCTTCGGGACCATCAAGATTGGCGCCGTCGCCGTCCCCGCCAACACTCTGCTGAAACCGCACGAGTACGAATATCTTCTCAATGACACCCGGGCTCGCGTGGTGCTGGTGAGCGAGCCTTTGCTTCCGCAACTACAATCGATACCGCGTGAACGTCTCAGATACCTGCAAGAGATTGTGATTGTCGGCGGCTCGACTCAACCGCATCCTTGCCTGAATGAGTTAATGGACGCTGCGTCCCCGGAGTTGGAGTCAGAAGCCACCAGCAAAGATGATGCCGCCCTTTGGCTTTACTCTTCGGGAAGCACTGGTGCCCCCAAGGGCTGCGTGCATCTTCATCACGATATGGTGGTCTGTTCGGAGTTGTACGCGCGAAACATTCTGCGCATGAACGAATGCGACCGCTGTTACAGCGTCGCGCGCCTTTTTTTTGCTTACGGGTTGGGGAACGCGGGCTATTTTCCGCTGGGCTGCGGAGCGACGACGATCCTCTCTCCGGCGCGTCCCACACCGGAGACCGTCTTCGCGGATGTAGAACGCTATCGGCCAACTTTGTTTTTCTCGGTACCCTCGAATTATGCGGCCTTACTAGCTTACCGCCGAGAAGACGGAAGGGAATTCGACCTCTCGAGTATTCGTCATGCGGTCTCGGCGGGAGAGTCTTTGCCTGCTCCGTTGTTCGAGCGTTTCAAGCAGCGCTTTGGCATCGAGATCCTGGATTCCCTGGGCTCGACAGAAACTTTGCAAATGGTAATCGCGAACCGTCCTGGCGAAGCCAAGCCCGGATCCAGCGGAAAGATCATTCCAGGATATGAGGCCAGGATTGTCGATGACGACGGTCGGTTAGTGCCTCCCGGCGAAATTGGCAATCTGCTGATCAAGGGAGATTCCACTTGTGCCGGTTACTGGAACCAGCACGAGAAGTCCAAGGAAACTTTTGAAGGCCACTGGTTCCGCACCGGAGACAAATATTACCAGGACGACGAAGGCTACTTCTGGTACGCCGGACGCGCCAATGACCTTTTTAAGGTCAACGGCCGCTGGCTGAGCCCGACAGAGGTTGAGAGCGCATTGATTGCGCATCCGGCCATTCGGGAGGCTGCGGTGGTCGCGCGCGATGATGAGAGCGGACTCACCAAGTCCGCGGCCTACGTGGTGGTAAACGTCGACTTCACCGCAAGCGACCGACTTACTCGCGAACTGCAAGATTGGGTTGCCGAAAAGATCGGCGCCTACAAACGTCCCCGTTGGATTGAGTTCCTGCCGGAACTCCCTAAGACAGCTACCGGGAAGCTCCAACGGTTTAAGCTTCGCGAGCTGCAAGCGCGGCAAGATCGCAATCCGGCCTCGTCGGGAAGCCCTGAAGCCTCGGCCGACGATTAGCACCTATCGATCTCTCGATCCTGCGGCTCCTTTTGCATCACACCGGCGCAAACTCCGAGTCGCGTGTACTACCGGCGAAGATGGCCACACTCGACCACTGGAGTCGTGCTTGGCGGTGGCAAAAACCCCTCTTTGGCAAAGCTGCATTTCGACTGAATCAAACTGCGCATGGTGTCAAGCAGTTCGTCCAAAGTTGCTCCGCGCCCCACATGAGCATCCACGAAAATCAATTCAACAGGAGGCAGAGCGGAAAACCCGGAGATCAGTACTACGGGAACGTTGGGCTTGGCGCTTTTGATCTTTTGCGCCAACTGCGAGCCGGTCAAACGTGGCATCTGATAATCGAGCAAGGCTAGGTCGAAAGAGCATTTCCTGAGTAGTGATAACGCTTCGACCGGATCTCCGGCGCTTACCACGTCAAATCCGCAACTTTTTATCACGCTGGTCAACACTCTTCGCGATTTTGTATTGTCGTCAACGTAAAATATTGTTCCGTAACTGATCATGACTGTAGACTCCCATTCTCGATTCGCACGCATGATTCCCGCGCACACTTGGGGAACGTGAGATGTACGCAGACCTTGCGGGGAGTCTTGTAAAGAGTCTGTCAGCTTGAAGTAAAGCTTCGTAAAGGGCGCCAGACGCGTGACCGCAGCCATCGCGCTGCAATGGCCAGCAGGCACCCTGCGGTAACCTGGTATGGCGCGAGAGCCTTTGGTGACAAACGTCGTGCCCTGCGATAACATTCGCGTTGCCGGTGAGGGATCGACTCTCTATCATGTCCAAGTTGACCGACCAGCGTTCCATTGTCACGCCCTATCGGCGCCATGAGGTGGGTAGCCAGCCGCCTTCGCTGTATGAGCCGTATCGCTCCACCGTACGGCGCGCGCCGTCCAAGCCGCTGATTTTTCTGCCGCACACTTTGTCGGAGGTCACGGGGCCGGTCTACGGGCACGGGGACATCGCAGAGACCGATAACGATCTTACCCGTCAGCATGCCGATGAGCCGCGGGGCGAACGAATCATCGTGACCGGGCGGGTGCTGGACAGCAATGGACGTCCCCTGCCGCGCACCTTGATTGAAATTTGGCAGGCGAACTCCGCAGGCCGCTACGTCCACGTGAAGGACCAGCACCCTGCGCCCCTCGACCCCAACTTTACCGGCGCAGGCCGCACCCTGACCGATGAGAATGGCGCCTATCGTTTTGTGACCATCAAGCCCGGGGCTTACCCCTGGCTCAATCACTACAACGCGTGGCGTCCCGCGCACGTACACTTTTCAATTTTTGGGAGAGCATTTATTACGCGTCTGGTCACACAGATGTATTTTCCTGGCGATCCGCTTTTTGCGTTTGATCCGGTCTTCCAATCTATTCCGGATGAAAAGGCGAGGCAGCGCATGATCTGCAGGTTCGATCTGGAAACCACGCAGCCGCAATGGGCACTGGGCTACAAGTTCGATATTGTTCTGCGCGGCCCCGAGGCTACCCCATTCGAGGCTTAACATGAGCTTGAGTCCAACTCCCTCGCAAACCGTTGGCCCTTTCTTTTCTTTTGGTCTGACCACTGAAAAGTGCTCCGTCCGCAGAATCGCAGGTCCACAAGCGAAGGGCGAGCGCGTGCTCCTGATGTGCCGGGTGCTCGATGGCGATGGCGTTCCGGTTCCGGATGCCATCATTGAGATTTGGCAAGCCGATGCCGATGGCAAGTACAACCATCCCGACGACGCCCAACATGAAACCGCCGACCCCGCCTGCCCCGGTTTCGGGCGCATGGGTACGGCAGAGGATGGAACGTGCGAGTTCGAGACGATCAAGCCTGGCCGCGTGCCGGGCACCGGCGGGGTTCTCCAGGCACCTCACCTGAGCGTTGCGGTGTTCGCTCGCGGCATGCTTAAGCAGTTGTATACGCGGGTGTATTTCGCCGGCGATTCAGCGAACCAGGAAGATGCGATTCTCGCGCTGGTTCCTGAAGATCGTCGCAAGAGCCTCATGGCCCACCCCGAACCCTCGCGTCCCGGTATCTGGCGCTTCGATGTGCATCTCCAAGGGGCACAGGAGACTGTCTTTTTCGACGTGTGAAGCTGCGGCAGCAGCAATCTAAGCCAGAGGAGCGAAGCCGGTGATCAGTTTTCTCTCAATTATCGCGGTGGGATTTTTTCTCGGGATGCGCCACGCGACTGATCCCGACCACGTGATCGCGGTGACCACGATCGTGAGCCGTCAGCGCAATCTGCTGAAGGCCGCGATGACGGGCATTTTCTGGGGCATCGGTCATACCCTCACGATTTTCGCCGTCGGTACGGTTATCATCCTTTTTGACGTAGTGATTCCCGCCCGGATCGGCCTCTCCATGGAACTCTCTGTGGGGCTTATGCTGATTGTCCTCGGCGTGATGAATATTGTCAGCTTCCTGCGTTCGGCGCGCGCGATCTCTCCGACCTTGCGGGAAGAATCAGAGGTTGTTCATCAGCATGCTCACAGTCATGGAGACTACGTGCACAGCCACGCCCATGGCCACTCTCCGGAGACGCATGCCCACCGCCAGCAAACGCCGCTGACTTGGCTCGACCGATTGTTTGGCAGGACCGGTCTCTATCAGCAACTTCGTCCGCTGGTCGTGGGCATTGTTCATGGACTCGCGGGTTCCGCCGCAGTGGCGTTGCTCATTCTCACCACCATCCGAAATCCTCACTGGGCCATTGCTTACCTGCTGGTCTTCGGAGCGGGCACGGTTGGCGGGATGATGCTGATCACGATGAGTATCGCCTCCGCGTTCAACTTCTTTGGACAACGGCATGAGAACTTTTCGCGGCGGCTGGGACTGGCTTCCGGCCTGGTGAGTTTGGCTTTCGGAGTCGTTCTCGCTTATCAGATCGGCATTGCGAACGGTCTGTTCACCGGCCATCCGCAATGGACGCCGCGATGACACTCGCTCACCAGCCACTTGAGTCGGCCCGCCGGACGAGTTACTTAATAGTTAACTTTGTGACGGTATAGTTACTCTGTAATAAAGGATATATACCCAAAAATTTTCGTTTTCTCGCTAGATCTATGAAAACAAAGGGTAAATTTTGGAGATACCCACGTAAAATATCCCTTCTAAAGGACTTACGGGAGGGATATCCCGGCGTTTTCTGCTGCGTAAGTCTATGAAAACAGGTGACGAGTCGAGATACGCTTCTAAAATATCCCTTCTAAAGGACTTAGCTGAGGATACTTTTCGAGGCGCTGGGATACTCACGCGTGGGAAAACGCGTCTGCCGAGGAACCCCGATTGTCAAAGAGCTGAAAGGCTCACTGCCGTTATCAAACAGCTAATGTCGTTGTAGGTTATGTTATCCGTTTGGAAGCGCCCGCGTCAAGCGAAAAATGGAGCGTTGCAGGGCTCGAAAAGCGGCCAGATCTGGGTGCGCCTCAGGAAATGGGACCGCGTTCGAGCTTACGCCCGACTCCGAACGGCAAATGGATAGAGCACGTGCTCTATGAATTCACGGGAGGTAAGGATGGAGGCCAACCCTGGTCCGGTCTGATCCTTGACTCAAATGGGAATCTTTACGGTACGACGTCTGAGGGCGGCAACTCGAGCGATTGCGCCTACAGCAGCTGCGGCCTCGTGTTCTCCTTGACGTCCTCCGCCAATGGCGTTTGGAAGGAACACGTCCTGCACGCCTTCACCGGCAAAGACGGAGGCGGACCCTTGGCTAACCTGGTCTTCGACGGTGGAGGCAACCTCTACGGTACGACATCAGAAGGCGGCGTTTACCGACAGGGGACCGTCTTCAAACTGACGACTGACTTGAACGGCAAGTCGACCGAAGACGTGCTCCACCAGTTCCCCCCCGGCAAGGGCGCCGGCTCTCCCAGTGCTGGCCTGACTTTCGATTCGGCGGGTAACCTCTACGGCACGACACCCGTCGGTGGCTTTTACGGAAAAGGAACTGTTTTCGAGCTGGCGCATTGACTCAAAGGTACTCTCTTCCGGCGTCAAATATACCTGCTACAACGCCAGATGCGGCACAGTGTTTTAAGCTGGCCCGCGTCCCAGGTTTCTACCCCCGGGTTTGTCCCCTCCGAACTGAGAGTTTCTTCGAGGGATGAGCTAATTCGCCTTGATTTTCCGCTTACTTAGATTGAGGAACGAAAAAGGCGAGCCGGACTCTCGGGACAGAAGAGAACTCTCTGGAACAAGCGGCGCGCTCACGCTGAAGTTTCTCTTCTGCTCAGCGATCAATTGGGACCCCATCCGTAGCACAGACTTTTAACCTATTGCATTACTTCGCGGGCGAAACAAACGGCTCCCGCGCCGAAAACAAGGAGGATTCATGGTCCGCATTCGGGTTTGGATTGGTTTCAGCCTATTACTTCTCAGTTGCGCGGTCCCCGCTTTGGCTCAGCAACCGGCTGGGAGTGCGGCTAACCCGCTGGTCCCACCGCTGGTCAGCTTCAGTGGCAGCTTGGCTGATCTGAATGGCAAACCGCTCAGCGGCACCGTTGGTGTCACTTTCTTTCTCTACAAAGACCAGCAAGGAGGCTCTCCGCTTTGGATCGAGACGCAGAATGTTCAGTCCGACAAGTCAGGCCACTATTCCGTAATGCTCGGTTCCACCACTAGCTCGGGTCTGCCGTCTGACATCTTCGTCGCAGGGGAAGCGCGCTGGCTGGGAGTGCAACCTCAAGGCCAGGCGGAACAATCACGCGTCATGCTGCTCAGCGTGCCCTACGCCCTTAAGGCGGCAGACGCGCAGACCTTCGGCGGCCTGCCGCCTTCAGCCTTCGTGCTGACTACGCCCATTGGGGCGGGTTCGGCCTCGCCGTCCTCTTCAACCTCGGCTTCCGGCACTGCCGCGGCTCCGCCTGTGGGCGGGAGCGGCACAAAGAACTTCATTCCTATCTGGACCGACAACATCGGCGACCTGGGGAATTCAGTGCTCTTTCAAACAGGCACTGGAAGCACCGCGAAACTCGGCATCAACACCACCGTTCCCGCTTCTACGCTGGACGTAAAAGGCGGCGGGACATTCCGGGGCGTGCTCAACTTGCCCGCGACCGGATTAGCGACGGCGGCTAAAGGCTTTAACTCGCAACCGCTGAATTCGTCCGCATCGGCGTTCAACAGTGGAACCAGCAGCGCAGTCACCCAGACCTTTCAGTGGCAGGCAGAGCCAGTCGGTAATAATACAAGCAACCCGGCCGGCTCCCTGAATTTGCTCTTCGGCCAAGGCGCCAACAAGCCCAGCGAGACCGGACTGAACATCGCCAGCAACGGGCAGATCAACTTTGCGTCCGGGCAGACCTTTCCAGGGACTGGCACGATCACTGGAGTCACGGCGGGAGCGGGCCTGAGCGGTGGCGGCAACAGCGGCAACGTGACCCTGAGCGTGGCCAGCAGCGGGATTACTAACACCATGCTGCAGAATTCGTCGCTAACGGTGAACCCCGGCGGCGGGATGACCGGCGGAGGCAAGATCTCTCTCGGCGGTACCGCTAGCCTCGGTCTGCAAAGTTGCAGTACTAATCAGGTTTTGGAATTTGTGGGCGGCGTCTGGACGTGCGCGACTGCGGGCACGGGAACAATCACGGGCGTGACCGCAGGCACAGGTCTCACTGGCGGCGGTACCTCCGGCAACGTCACCTTGAACCTGGACACCACGAAAGTCCCGCTTTTGGCAACCGCCAACACCTTTACCGCCAATCAAACTATCGACGGCTCGTTAGCCGTGGCCAGCAACACTACCTATCAGCCGTTCTCTGTGCAAACCTCAAGCAGCTTTGGCACATGGCTGGAACTCGGTAACACGAGCGCCGGTGGCCACACCTGGAACATCCTTTCCGCTGGCGGCGGCAACGCCGAAGGCGCCGGTAATTTGGGCATCACTGACCTGACGGGCACGAGCACAATCTGGCTCGAAGGCAAGGTGAATGTCGCCAGTCTCTCTGCCGGCTCGCCAAATTCTCCACTCCTTCAAGTCAGCGGCAATGGTCCGAACGCGGTTGTGTTAGTGAATGCCACAATAGCAAGCACGCAGCTTCCGGGCATGCTTGTGTTTGGCGGAAACAGCGGATCGACCACTGCTGCATCCGATGGGATCGATGTGGGCGGAGGAAATAACTGTTGTGGTGGCGGGAACGGCGGCGCCGGATTGAATGCAACCGGAGGAGGTTCCGGAGGCGTAAATGGGGGGCCGGGCGGTACCTTCACCGGAGGCTTTGGGAACACGAATAATTTCTTTGCCGATGGGGACGGCATTGACGCTACGAACGGTGACGGCGGATTCTTTGAGACCAGCTTTGCGTACGCCGGCAACTTCGCTGGCGATATCAATGTCAGCGGAGCAGTTTTTGCTGCGACGAAAGACTTCAAAATCGATCACCCGCTCGATCCGGCAAACGAGTATTTGTTCCACGCTTCGGTCGAATCTTCCGAGATGAAAACCATCTATGACGGCGTCGCCACGCTAGACGCCAGCGGCAGCGTCGTGGTCGAAATGCCCGGCTGGTTTGAAGCACTTAACGGCGACTTCCGCTATCAACTGACCCCGGTCGGCGCACCCGGTCCCGGACTCTATGTTGCCCGCAAGATTTCCCGCAATCGCTTTACCATCGCCGGCGGTACGCCCGGAGCTGAGGTTTCCTGGCAGGTTACCGGCGTACGTCATGACGCCTATGCTCGGGCTAATCCGTTGGCGGTCGAACAGTTAAAGCCAGCCCTCGAACGTGGCTATTACATCCACCCCGAGCTATACGGAGAAGCCGAGGAGAAGGGAGTTCAATGGGCCCGGAACCCAGACTGGATGCGGCGCATCAAAGACCTTCGTGCGAAAAGGGGCCACGACCGAGTCATGCTACCGCTGCAACCTAGGGACAAAGTGTCGCAACCTGGTCTGAACCCCGTGGCGACGGGAACCGGACAATAAATAACCTCACACCAACCGGGTCTCGCCCGTGGCATGGCCAGGCCCGGAACCTCCTAGTTAGTTACAGCCCCGCCCTCTCGCACAGAACGCGAGAAGGGCAGGGCACCCGCTTTTTGCGCGCAGAGGAAAGCATGGGCCAGCCCCGGTGCAAACGCTTACCTTTTTAATAGGCACTACCAGCAGACTTTACGACCGTGGATTGCACGGCGGTGAGGGTCTGGACTTGAGTGTGAAGGGTGGTTGTGTCCCAAGGACCGTTGACGGAGCAGCCGACATAGATGAGATTGGTGGGGTTGGCCAAGGTGACCCAGCCGTTTACCGCCAAAGTCGTACTTATCGTTGTTTGTCCGTCGGCGGTAAACGGGAGTTCCATGGTTGCGAACGCAGGCTGGCCCATGTTCACAGGGCTGCCGGCGCCATCGGAGGCATAAAGATCGCACCAAGGGTTGACGAAGCGGTGACCTTGGGGATCAACTCCGTAGGCGAGAGTGATATTCCCAGTCACCAAATAAGAACCCGCAGGGATGTTGGTGAGTTGGATCACTCCCGGCGACTGGCTGCCCGCCGACACGCTTACCTGAGTGTTGGTGAACGTGGTGTTCACGTAGGTATTGGCGGGAGTGTTGGTTAGGATGCAGATGCCGACGTCTTGCGTTCCCGAGATTGAGCGGTGTGCTGGCCCGTGAGTGCAGAATCCACTCCGCTCCAGCACCTTGCGTCCGCAAACGCTTCACGTCCCTTCTCCTTGCAACGTTCCCACGCGGCACCTTCGCGCGCTTGGCAAAAGCGCGCCTATCCGCTGGTGCCTCAAAGAAGCTATGGAGGAACGCCCCAATGGCCCGCAGCCGCACTTCTCAGAATAATGCGACCGTTAGCGGAATGGAATCATCAATCTTTGAGTGACGCTGGCCCGCAACCCACACCGAGTTGGTGTACCGGAAAAGGGCATGAACAACACAGTACCTGTCATCGCGCGTGAAACGAGCAGCCATCGCTATGAGGCTGTGATGCGCATCAGTGAGGCGATCGCGGCTTGCCGTGAACCTGAAGAACTGGCCAGTACTCTAGCGGAAGAAATTGGCGACTTTCTCCACTTCGACCACCTCTACCTCACTGTATTCAAGGAGAACTCCAGGGAAATCGAATATCTTGTTTGGGGAAAAGGCTCTTTGCCATTCCCGGACCTGCCTATTGAAGAGTTGCCATTGTGGCACGCTATGGCGAGCGGGGATCCAGAGCATACTGGCGATTGGGATACCGAGGAGCGATTTCCGCAATTCAAGGAGTGGGCCCAGAAGATGCGGCTCGGCTCGGGGGTCCGCGTGCCGTTGACGACGCCGCATCGACGGCTAGGTGTTTTCGGAATCAGCCGCGACACCGTGAATCCATTCAGTGAGGAAGACATATGCTTCCTCCGGTTGGTCGGGCGTGTCGTCGCCTTCGCGCTTGATGATGGTTTGAATCTGAGGCGCGCGCAGAGTGCGCATGCGTGCCTGCAAAGTCAAAACGAGCGCCTCCAATTGCTTCTGAACCTGACCAATCGAATTACATCGAATCTGCAGCTTCGGGAACTGTTACGTGACGTCGCAGCTAACATTCGCGAGGTCATGCATTGTGATGCGGTTGCGGTTTCGCTCGTAGATTCGGCCTCAGGCACGGCCAAGCTATATGTCCTTGATTTTCCTCAGGGCAAAGGCTTCATTAAGGAGGAGCGGGTCCTCACAAGAGCCGGCGCCGCCAAGCGCGTTCTGGAGACATTGAAACCAGCCGTTGTTAACAAGGCCGATCGTTCCGAACTCCCGGCTGAGATCTACGATGAAGTGGTCGCCGAAGGCCTGAAGAGCACCTGTCTGTTTCCGCTGATTAATCGGGGTCGAGCGCTCGGAATCCTGACCATTGCACGGACTACCGAAGCCCCTTTCACCCCATACGACGTCGAATTTCTGACACAAGCTGCGGGACAGATAGCCATCGCGATCGAAAATGCATTGGCATACCACGAGATTTCGGAACTTAAAGACAAGCTCGCACAGGAAAAGTTGTACCTCGAAGAAGAGATCCGCGGCGAGATGAACTTTGAGAATATCGTTGGAAACAGCCCGAGATTAAAGCACGTTCTGGAACTGGTTGAGACCGTCGCTCCAAACGATTCTACAGTACTGCTGCTTGGCGAGACCGGGACGGGCAAGGAATTGATCGCTCGCGCCATCCACGACCGCAGCCGCCGCAAGGATCGCACGTTTGTAAAGATAAATTGCGCTGCCATTCCAACGGGGCTACTGGAAAGCGAACTATTCGGGCATGAAAAAGGAGCGTTCACCGGGGCCATCGCGCAGAAAGTCGGGCGGCTGGAGTTAGCCGATCAGGGGACCCTCTTCCTGGATGAAGTGGGGGACATCCCCATTGAGATTCAACCAAAATTACTGCGCGCTCTGCAGGAACGAGAGTTCGAGCGTCTGGGCAGCACACATACCCGCAAAGTGAACGTACGACTGGTGGCGGCGACCAATCGCGATCTGGAAGAGATGATTGCCAAAAAGGAATTCCGCAGTGATTTGTACTATCGCCTGAACGTATTTCCGATCCGCATACCGCCCTTGCGGGAACGCAAGGAAGATATTCCTCTGCTGGTGAGCTACTTTGCACAAAAGTTTGCGAAGCAAATGCAGAAGAAAATCGAGGGTATTTCAGCGGCCGTCATGAAAGGGCTGACCGCATGGGAATGGCCCGGTAACATCCGTGAGCTGGAAAATTTCATCGAGCGTGCCGTAATCCTGACCCGCAGCAAATCGCTTGAAGCGCCGCTGGCAGAACTTCGCAGATCCAACCTTCAGGAACCCGCTGTTACGGTGCAGGGTTCCGGCAAGGAAGACATTGCACGAATTGTGAAGGAGACCCTCCATGTTCTCAATGGGAACAAGGCTGCCGCCGATGAAAGGGCTCAGAAGCAACGCGAGGAAATTGTGCGCGCACTTGGCGAAAGCAAGGGTCGTGTTGGCGGTGCCGACGGAGCTGCTGCACGCATGGGTATCAATCGGACCACGCTTCTGTCCCGCATGAAGAAATTCGGCATCGACCCCGGTCATTACGCCAACCGGGTTCCAGATCGGCAAGCTTCTCTCGAACATTGAGAAGTAGATTGATCTCTCGCAGGCTGCGGAAAAGTCGTCGAGACGCAAGAACCTTACCTCAGGGTGAGTCATGGTTTTCCCGCAGCCTGCCAGCTAGGGATTCAAAGTGTTTTTTCTTGACCATATTCCTCCCTTTTGGATGCATTCTCCTCCACGCGCGCAAGAAAACCGCGCGGCAAACACAAAATGACAATTGCATGAAAGCTCGACAGCCACGTCGAACGTGGAGAACGGTAACACCGCGATCCGACGGCCTGCTTCATCAACCTCCGCTCGGACGCTCGCGGGCCGATGAACCTTCCGCAGCATAGATAGATGCTGCGGGTGTGAGGACCAAGATCCCGACGTATCTCGTCGAGGCTACGGATAACACAGCGCGAGAGGCTGGGGATTATCCAGACCGCGACAGCAAGAGCACCTCCGTTGGCTGATCGGTGGATTCGCCGGATCCTCCGTCCCCTCAGAAGACTGTCAACGTGTTTTCGACATCGTCAACTCTCAACACCGGACTTCCACTACTCGTGTTGAAAACTCAGAGGCTTACAGCTCGCCGGTTTGGCACGGGCGTTGCCCTTACAACCGATGAAGAAAAGGGTCATTTCTCAGGACCGTAGTTGCCGCGTTCCGCAATCTGCCTGGCATTCGAAGGAGGCCCTTGAGGCTGCGCCTTGAGCTACGCGCCGAAGCGGCAATCGAAAGCTTCTTGAGTGAGAAGAAAGGCAGTTGAAATGAAAAACAGGCTGGTTGTCATCCTAATAGCCCTATGTATCGTTATTCCATCCGTCGGGCTGTCGGCTACCGACGACGCGAAGGCAAATGATCGAACTGGGGTCTCTCAGTCGCCTAGTTCTGACTCTGAGAACTCGAGGTCAACAATCCACTCAACGAGTCCGGATGTTAGGACGAGCGAGCAGCAGGAAAAGCCGGAGGATTACGACGGGGCGATGACGGCGATCACGCAGAGGTTCTCAGCCACACTCGCTGCAATCGCCGAGGCCGTGCAAGAAGGAAAAATCAGCAGCGAGCAAGGGAAGGAAATGAGCGCGGAACAATATCAGCTGACACAAATGCAGTTTGAACTGCTGAGCCTGTGGCGCCAAATCGAGCAAGAAGACGTGGCGCAGATCCCCGAGGCTCCGGCAAAACCCGCTTCGACACAGGACAGCGAAATCGTGATGGTGGCTCTCCCATTCTCGTCTCTTCAGCTCAATCCTTCTGTCTCTGAATATCTGAGGCTAACGCCCTCACAGGCCGCAGCCATCCAGCAGGTGATGGTGCTCGAACGGCAGAGTCTACAGCCCCTGATGGCACAGCTGCGCATCACAAGGGAGAAGCTGCTTGCGATCGGCAGTGATGGTATGAACGAAAAAGAGATCAAAAGCCTTGCCCAGGCCGAGGCGGCCCTACTCGCGAAACTGATCGTAGCCAACGCTCGCATGCAGTCCAAAATCTACAGACTTCTCAGTCCTGCCCAGCAAAAGAAACTCAGTGATCTTGAACGAACCCAGGGATCATCAGCCGTAATAGAAAGTCAGTAGCGAGCGGATTAAATCAGCTCAAAGCAAGCCGAGCGCCAACATGCCGGGTTGGATTCGCACGAATCTGCTGCCTGGATTGCGGCGGAGAGTTGCCGTGCTGACGGATGACGATATCTGATGGGTCTCGGCCGAAGTGAAAGTGGAAATGCAGTGTGCTGTTTTCAGGAATGAGGAATTACGCATGAGACATTTAAGAGCGGGACTGCATTTGTATTACTAGCGACTGGGATGACGCGGATTTGTGGCGCGTAGGCGAAGGCAGACGAGAGTAACACCCAAAAGGCACCCGAAGCTCTCGTCACACGAAGTAAGCGCACGATTACGAGACTCCCCAACCGAGAGAAGGACAAGGAATCTTCCTGGGACTTTCGACTCTTTCTTTACGCCACCTGTGACTCCTGCCATTCCGGCCCGGTCTTCACTGCCCGGGCTCGTGCCTATTGTATGGACTCAATTTGAAGTGGTGGTTGCAGAAGTCGAAGCGGGGGTGCAGAAGTCGGAGACGCCTTCGACAATTTCAACTCTCGACACAAGTTGATGAAAACCAGCATTGCATTCCCTGCACTTAGAGTGCGGGAGGTTTGGCAAGCTCCTTGCCTGTGTCCCTACGTTACGGAAAGGATCCATGCTGAAGATCTCGATCATCGAGGCCCACACTCAGCGGCGGTTGATTGTGGAGGGCACGCTAGTTGGGCCCTGGGCGGCTGAGCTCAGGGGTGCGTGCGAAAAGGCGAATACAGACCTTTTCGGGCGCAACCTCGTCATCGATATGAAGCATATATCGGCAATTAGTCAGGAAGGCGAGAATGTGTTGTTTGAATTGATTCAGAAGGGCGTCAAATTTCGCTGCCGCGGTGTGTTCACGAAACACGTTTTGAAGCAGGTCGTCCGCCGCGCAAACGGCAATCCTGGGAAGGCCAAGAAATGAGGGAGCCAGCCCGCAATCAAGATCGCAGAAACGAGCCAAATCCATACGCAACTCGCGAGGACTTTATCAAGATTTTTCACGAGGATATGAATGGACTTTATCAGCTTTCGTTTCTGCTCAGCGGAAATCACGAAAAGGCAGAAAAGTGCTTTGTCGCCGGTATTGAGGATGGTGTTAAAGAGGCCCGCGTGTTCCGGGAGTGGGCACGTTCCTGGGCAAAGCGCATTATCGTCGAAAACGCAATTCGTGAGTTGAAGCCGCGCCCGGGCCTCCCTAGGTCTTCTCCGTCTGCGACTGTTTTCTCGCACAGCAAGCGGTCAAGCGGTTCAGGTGGGGATTTCGACCTGGAAACAGTATTAGGGATTGGGGATTTCGAGCGGTTTGTTTTCGTGATGTCGGTTCTGGAGAACTATTCAGACCACGAATGCGCCCTGCTTCTCGGTTGCCCGGTCTTGGAGATCCGGCAAGGTCGCCTCCATGCTCTTGAAGAGCTGGCCAGCTCAGGCCAAGTGCTTTCTTTCGTACCGTAACTTTTGACCTAATGTCGGCGGCAATCAGCGATTGGGCTTGAACAGCAAGTTCGTCGATCCTAGGGCGGTCGACCTAAGGGAAGGACAACAGCATGCCAAACACGAGTGCATACATCGGGGCTGACGGATCTCTCGAAATTCCTGGCAGAAAGGCAATAACTCAGGCGTTTGGCAACATTTTGTCAAGCCGCCTCGCATCCTTTTACAGGAAGGCCTATCGGATGCTGGGGAACCAAGCGGACGCCGAGGACGCCGTTCAGGACGCTCTTCTCGCTGCCTATGCGCACTTGGATCAGTTCACGGGGCAATCAGAGATGTCCACCTGGGTGACCGCCATTGTGCATAATTGCGCCCTGCTACAACTGCGGAGGCGGCGACGTCACGTGTACGTGTCTCTTGACGAGACAACGGGAGAACCTGAGGCAGTTTCGGGATCGGAGCAACTAGCAGATCACAGGCCTAATCCCGAGGATGAGTGTCAACATTCTGAGCTAAGTACACGCTTGACCGACTTTTATACTCAGCTTTCGCCGACGCTGAGTAGAACATTTCGGCTGCGCGATATCGAAGGTTTATCGATCCGCGAAACTGCGCGGATTTTGAGAATACCTCAGGGTACTGTGAAGGCTCAGTCAGCACGTGCGCGAAACAAACTCAAGAAGTTGATGCAGCGCGCGCTCAGGCCACGATCTCGTAGTCTGTCCAAGAACCAACCGGGAGCAAATGTAAAAGCCCGATGCACTAACAAGAGCGTCGTATGCTGACAAACCCCGAGCCAAATCGGAATATCGAAGAACTGAACGATGACGAAATCTATGCTGCGATCTGCTACCTTGAGCCGGACCCAAGAATCGCAAGTAACCAGAACGACGATACCGCCGCAACCAAGGAGCATGACGATAACGGCATCGTGATCTGCGTCTGTTTATACATCGCGGTGTTTGGTTGCCTGGCGATCTTCTGGCTGCACTTGAGATGATGCTGGTTTCTGGCAAGTTGTGAAACGAGATTGATTGGTGGATCTTGGGACCCAGCCAGCATTTTGGCGCCGGCGGCCGTCTTTGGCTCAATGACGGGCGTACCTCCGCAACATCTGCCGCGCTGAACTTGAAACGATGCAAAACCAACACCGATCGAGTGCCAAGCGCGGAGTCGCGGACCACTTCAATTTTCTTGGTTCCTGGTTCTGCTCGAAGCCAATGTCTGTCGGCACATGTCAACACGTTCGACAGTCATTCAACACTCGTGAAGTACCTCGGGCTGCCGCCCTTAGATTTCAATCACTTACTCGAACACCACATTTGGTACGAGCCGTGCCTTGTCTCGAAGTGACTGGGAGAAGAAATTCCAATCGGAGTTCGGAGACATGGCAAACGCACAGGCTTTTTCCCTTACGCCGCAAGCTTTTCGTTCTGTTCCCTTCGTTGAGCTGCGACAGACTCTCCCGAGCCGGATTCCGATCATCTCGCCATTCGTCGAACAACTCATGTGCTTCATTGCGAGGTTCCGAAACAGTGACGGGAGCGAACTGGACATAGAAATGGCCCTGCGGGAAGCGCTCGCAAATGCCATCGTCCACGGCAACCAGCAGGATTCTCGCAAGTGCGTGCACGTTGCCTGCCGCTGCACCACAGACGGAGAAGTCTCGATTACGGTTCAAGACCAGGGGCAAGGATTCGACACGGCCGCGGTACTAGACCCGACAACTCCGGAGAATCGACTGCTCCCGCACGGGCGCGGGATCTATCTGATGAAAACCTTAATGGACGACGTTTGTTTCGAGCAGCGCGGCGCAGTTGTGTGTATGCACAAGGCGTCCAACGCGAGGGCAGGGGCAGGGAGAAAATCGGCATGATCCAAGAGTCGCAGAAATCGCATTCGCCGTTGAGTTACGTCTTCCCGGTTTGACGTTGCGAATCGATCACTCGATCTGCGGCGGAGGCAGCGAAGTACCAGGGGTGCGCTATTACGTGGCGCGCATCAGTCTGCATTGCCCCCGATGACGCTTTTCCTCTTCTAAAAGTTCTTCGAGCGAACCTGCCAGAACTGAAGAACCGCAGCGAATGCATTTGGATTCAAGGAAAAACACCTGATTCTCAACGATTGGATTGCGGGCAAAATCGTACTGTTCATAAACCATAAACGGCCATTCCTTCGATCGGGCGTTTAACGAGCGCGAGTTAATAGCTTGGCGCAACGTCGTTTGCCTTCCACCTAACTTAAGCACCCACATTGCCAGACGGCTGGCGCCGCCGAATTGACCCGCTTGCTGCAGTCTTTTCAAGCGCTTGACCGAAGTGTCCTCAGGCCATTGGATGGTCCTCCGGATTGTCAATGGTTGGCGTAAACCTTGACAGTTTCAACATTCACAACATTACCCCTTCGGGTCATGAAAAACCCCTTCATTCCACGCTCGAACTGTCGGAGTAGTTTTCGACACTCTCGACTCGCAACACTGCTGTATTCCGTCCGGTACTGACATTTCAACTCTTTAGGCATGCCCAGGTTTGGCATCTGCATTGCCTTAACCGTATGCGCAAGAGGGTCGCACTGATCGGCCCGGCTTAGGCCATTGGCCGGACTTGCAAAGAAGAAATTCAGCGGCTAGCCAGTCGCCTGACTAAGGGTGGAACTATCACATGAGAAGGATATCTGTAGATCTACTTGCTGCAGTTTTGTTGGTGAGCGCTCTGGGTTGCAGCGACGGTAAGGTGAGGGCCGCGGCTCCGCCTCCGCCACCGGTGGTCGAAGTCGCACCAGTCATCCAAAAGGATATTCCAGTTCAGGGCGAGTGGGTAGGAACTCTCGAAGGGTACGTCAATGCGCAGATTCAGCCTCAGGTGAGCGGTTACCTGATTCGCCAGGATTATCACGAAGGGGGCTTCGTCAGAAAAGGTCAGCTCCTGTTCGAGATCGATCCGCGGCCATTTCAAGCCGTGCTCGATCAAGCCAAAGGACAACTGGCGCAAGCCGAGGCGCAGATGGCGAACGCTGAGCTGAACGTGAAGCGTGACATTCCCGAAGCAGAAGCTCATGCCATTCCCCAGAGCCAACTCGATACCGACACTCAGGCACTCCGCGCGGCGGAGGCCTCCGTCGAGGCAGACCAGGCGGCAGTAGAACAAGCCACGATAAACCTTGGCTACACAAAGGTCACTTCCCTAATCGACGGAATCGCCGGCATCAACACGGTGCAGGTGGGCAACCTGGTCGGACCGTCTGCCGTGCTCACCGCAGTGTCGCAGGTAAATCCGATCAAAGTTTATTTCCCGATCAGCGAACAGGAATACCTGCGCATGGCGGATGGCGGAGGTCCGGGGAGCGTGGACTTCATCACGCACGCTTCGCGAATCCCGCTGCATTTGACCCTGGCCGGCGGGAGTGCCTACCCGCACCCGGGCAGGATCGTCTTCGCGGATCGCCAGGTAAACACGCAGACCGGAACTATTCAGATCGTGGGCGAGTTCCCCAACTCCGGAAATCTGTTGCGGCCCGGCCAGTACGCGCGCGTTCAGGCGCCAACCGGAAACATTGATGGAGCGCTGCTGGTGCCGCAGGCGGCAGTGAATCAGCAGCAGGGAACGTATCAGGTCACTGTGGTCGGCGCCAATAACCGAGCGCAGCTCCGTACCGTGGAGGTGGGGCCGAGGGTAGGCACGCTTTGGGTGATCAAATCCGGGCTGAAACCGGGAGAGCGCGTCGCGGCGGTTGGTGCGGAGAAGGCAAAGGAAGGCGAACTGGTGAATCCCACGCCCTACAAAGAAGCGGAGGAGCGCTAAGCCATGGCGAATTTTTTCATTCGACGCCCCATCGTCGCGATCGTGATTGCGATCCTTACCGTCATCGTCGGCGCCATCTCAATCGCGACCTTGCCCGTAGCCCAGTTCCCAAACATCGCTCCACCCGAGATCAGGTTGCAGGCTACCTATCCCGGTGCGGACGCGCAGACTCTCGAGCAAGCGGTCGCCACACCCATCGAGCAGCAAGTCAGCGGTGTAGACAACATGAACTACATGTACTCGCTGAACGCCACCGCGAACCAGCAAACGACGTTGCTCGTGGATTTCGATCTCAAGACGGATCCGAACATGGATCTGATCCTGACGCAGTCGCGTCAACAGTTGGCCAACGGTCAGTTGCCGCCGGAGGTGAACAACTACGGAATCACTCTGAAGAAGTCGACCACCGCGCCCCTGATGCTGATTGCGTTGTATGCGCCGCACGGCACTCATGATTCGAACTATCTGGCTAATTACGCCTATATCAACCTCAACGATCCCATCGCACGGTTATACGGCGTTGGCCAGACCCAGGTTTTCGGCTCCGGGCAATATGCCATGAGGCTGTGGGTGAAGCCTGATCAAATGGCCAAGCTTGGCATCACCGTCACGGATATAGCGAACGCGCTTCAGGCTCAGAACACTGTGAATCCGGCGGGTCAGGTCGGGGGCGAGCCGGCTCAAAGCAACCAGCAGTTCACCTATGCCGTGCTGGCTCAAGGCCGTTTGACTTCGCCAGAACAGTTCGGCGACGTTGTCGTGCGCGAAGCACCGAATGGCGGAACCGTTCGCGTTCGAGACGTGGCCCGCGTTGAGCTGGGCACGCAGGACTACAGCTTGAAGGCTCGCCTGAATGGCAAGCCCAGCGCCGTTGTTGCCGTCTACCAGCTACCTGGAACCAATGCTGTGCAAACGGTTGAGGGCGTCCGGAAGCTCATGGCTCAGATGAAGCAACGCTTCCCGCAGGACATCGACTACACCGTTTCGCTCGACCAAACACTACCGGTCACAGAGGGTTTGAAAGAGATCCTTGAGACCCTGGTGATCGCGATTGTGCTGGTCATTTTCGTGGTCTATCTTTTCCTGCAAGACTGGCGCGCCACCCTGATTCCCATGCTGGCCGTACCTGTATCCCTGATCGGCACGTTCGTCATCTTCCCGCTGTTCGGTTTCTCGATCAACACGCTTTCGATGTTCGGCTTGGTGCTCGCAATTGGCTTGGTGGTCGATGACGCCATCGTGGTCGTCGAAGGCGTGCAGCATCACATCGAGGAAGGACTGAGTCCGACGGATGCCTCCATCAAGGCCATGAAAGAACTTTCCGGCCCGGTGGTTGGTATTGCCCTAGTTTTAGCCTCGGTGTTTGTGCCGACGGCTTTCATACCAGGCATCACTGGCAGGCTGTATCAGCAGTTTGCCATCACAATCGCTATCTCGGTAATGCTCTCTGCGTTTAACGCTCTTACCTTGAGTCCCGCACTTTCGGCGCTTCTCCTCAAACCCAAGAAGCAGACTCGTGGGCCGCTGGGAAAATCCTTTGGCTGGTTCAACGCATATTTTGAGCGCTCTACCGACAGCTTTGTGCGCTGGTCGGGAGACCTGATTCGCAAGGCCGGCGTAGTGATGGTGTTGCTTGCGGTCGCTGGCATTGCAGCGTGGTTCTTTAGCAAACATCTGCCCACCAGCTTCCTGCCCGACGAAGACCAAGGCTACCTCTATATCAATATGCAGCTCCCAAATTCGGCGTCCATGGAGCGGACAAGCGAAGCTGCGAAACAGGTGGAGCAGGTTCTCGCAAAGACGCCGGGAGTTCAGTACACCACAAGCGTCATCGGTTTCAGTTTGCTCAGCTACGTCCGGACTTCCTATAACGCATTCTTTTTTGTAACCCTGAACCCCTGGGAGGATCGCAAAACCCAGGCCGAACAATATCAGGCCATCAAGGCCCGTTTGAATCAGCAACTCAGGCAGTTTCCGGAAGGCACAGTTTTCGGTTTCTCACCACCCGCGATCCCCGGGGTCGGTACTGCCGGCGGCGTGACGTTTGCCTTGGAAGACCGCGGCGGCAAGGATGTCAAGTTTCTTGCGGATAACCTGAGCAAGTTCATGGCGGCCGCTCGCAAGCGCCCAGAGATTGGCCTGATCTCCACCACATTTATCCCGAGCGTGCCACAAGAGTTCATTAATGTAGACCGGGACAAGGTCCTGAAGCAGGGCGTGAATTTGACGGATGTCTACAACACCATTCAAGCGTACATGGGCGGCTTATTCGTTAACTACTACAACGATTTCGGCCGTACCTGGCAGGTGTATGTGGAGGCCGAGGCGCCTTACCGTTCGACGACTGACGATCTCGGACAATTCTATGTCCGCAACGGCCAAGGCCAGACGGTGCCTCTTACCGCGCTGGCGAAGTTTGAGACCCGTTACGGCCCTGAGTTCACCATGCGATACAACGAGTACCGGTCGGCACAGATCAATGTTAGCGCGGCGCCCGGTTACAGCTCCGATCAGGCATCGGCGGCCCTGGAAGATGTTTTCAAGCAAACCATGCCCCGCGAAATGGGTTTCGACTACATCGGCATGTCTTATCAGGAGCAAAAAGCGCGTGAGGGAGTGCCGTCTTCCGTCATCTTCGGATTTTCGCTGCTGTTCGTTTTCCTGATTCTGGCGGCTCTGTATGAAAGCTGGACCGTGCCTTTCAGCGTGTTGCTCAGCACGCCAGTCGCAGTATTCGGCGCTCTCGCTGCGCTCTGGCTGCGTCGCGTCGTAATCGGCCTATACCTTCCTCAGTACATGGTTCAAATCGAGAACGATGTCTACGCCCAGATTGGCCTGGTAATGCTCATCGGCCTGGCTGCGAAAAACTCGATTCTGATCGTCGCGTTTGCCAAGGAGGACTACGAACGCGGTATGTCCATCGCCGACGCGGCACTTTCCGCAGCGAGGCTTCGCTTCCGGCCCCTCATGATGACCGCGCTCGCTTTTATTCTCGGCTGCGTGCCGCTCTGGACAGCTTCGGGAGCAGGATCGGTAGCACGCCAAATCATGGGCACGGCGGTGATCGGAGGGATGGTCGCGGAGACCTTCATCGGCAGATTCTTTGTTCCCGCGATTTTCTATGTGGTTGAGAAACTCTCCGGCGCTGATCGAAGCAGAGCACTACCACTAGCTCCCGCCGAAGCACCCAGTTTAGGGGATTGAATTATGAAGAAGGCTGCACTCTTGGTAGGAATCGTTACGGCGCTGGGCTTGATGACCGGCTGCCTGATGGGGCCGAAATACCAACGGCCGACTGTGGATGTCCCGCAGGAATACCGTGCACCGGCTCCGCAGCAGGCCGCCCAAGCCTCGTCGCTGGGCAACGAGCAATGGTGGCAGGTGTATCAGGATCCGGTGCTCACGCAGCTGATCCACACCGCCATTGCGCAAAATTATGACGTGCGCATCGCCGCTGCCCGCGTGCTAGAAGCCCAGGCGCAAGTCGGCATCACCCGCGCCAACCAACTCCCCTCAGCGAACGTCGGGGCTGATATTTTCAGCCAGCAAAACGCCAAGGTTACGAACCTCTTTCCCGCGTACCAGGTCAATGGCGGCGAACTGAACCTGTCGGTGATCTGGAATCTGGACTTCTGGGGAAAGTACCGCAGGCAAACCGAGGCGGCTCGTGCCCAATTACTCGCGACCGAATGGGGACAGCGGGCGGTAATTTCCTCGCTGGTCGCGAATGTAGCGACGGCTTATTTCCAGCTTCGCGCGCTCGACAGCGAACTCGAGATCTCGAAGCGAACGTTGGCATCGCGTCAACGATCGCTGCAACTAACTCACACGCTTGAGAGCCATGGCGGAGCCTCGGGGCTAGACCTGAGCCAAGCGGAGCAACTCGTCTACACCGCCTCGGAAACGATTCCCGACCTCGAACGGCAAATCGAGCAGCAGGAAAACCTGCTTAGCATTCTACTTGGCGAGAATCCCCAATCCGTTCCCCGGGGCCGCGCGCTTACAGAACAGCCCGTCCCGGAGAGCGTTCCCGCAGGACTCCCCTCGGAATTACTGGAGCGACGACCGGACATTCGGCAGGCGGAACAAATCATGGTTGCCGCCAACGCGCAAATCGGCGTCGCCAAAGCCGCATTTTTCCCCAGCCTGTCCCTCACTGGCCTGGGAGGGCTGGAGAGCAATGCCTTGCATCAGTTCATCACCCAGCCGTCGGAGACCTGGTACGGGGCCCTCAACGTGAGTCAGCCTGTTTTCCAAGGTGGGGCGCTCCGGTCACAGCTCAGGCTGGCCCGAGCGAACTGGCAAGAAACAGTGCTCTCTTACCAGCAAGCCGTTCAGAACGCGCTCGGACAGGTTTCCAATTCGCTCGTCGCCTCCCAAAAAGACCGTGAATTCCGCGAGCAACAGGAGTTGCTCACGCAGGCGGCGCAGAAAACCGACCAGCTATCCGAAGTGCTTTATAAGAACGGCGGCGCCAGTTACCTCCAGGTGCTGACCAGCGAAACAAATTACTTCTCAGCGGAACTCAACCTGGTGCAAGCTCAGCTCAACGAGCGCTTGGCGCTGGTTCAGCTTTACCAGGCGCTGGGAGGCGGGTGGCAACAATAGGGGAAGAACGAGATGTTTAGGAGGATTCTGGTTGCGTACCACGGATCTCCTGAATCTGGCCTACGTTATGACACGGATAGTGTCCCTCTCAATCCTCTTCGCCGCGCTCATCGAGTTCGCGATCGAGCGCGCAAGGTTCGACTTGTGGATCGCGACGGTTGTGGTAGTGACCCTATCGTGGAATCTCGTGGGACAAGTGCTACGCGCTCTATTCACTCGCAGAAGCACGACCACAATGTCTCCGCTGCCGCGAACGCTCGCATCTAATCCAGTATCTACAAACTTCTCGGCCTCGAGCAGCAGAGGGAACTTAGCGATCTCGAACAAAAGCAGGGCGTAGTTCCATTGGATCGCAGATGAATGTGCGATTGCTTTCAACTTTGGGAGTTCAGCAATGATGCAAAAAGAAATTTGTGTCGGGATTGTCGGTGCAAGCGCAAGTAACGGCTGGGCGAAGGTCTCGCACGTTCCGGCAAGCAACGGTTTGCCTGGCTTGGGCCACAAGAAGGTGAACCTCACGATGGACATTTACGACCGGACGGATGTTCAGGACGTTGCGCAACTGCTCTCGCTCGTAGTCAAAGAGTTGTTACCTAGTTGGCATCCAGAACGAGCAGCCACCATGAGCCAACGGTGAAAATAAAGGGGTGTGGTGAGCGCGGAAGGAATCGAACCTTCAACCTACTGATTAAGAGTACTTGTCGGACGCAGAACCAACGACTTACACCGATTGCTACGAATTGTGACGGAATGTCACAGACGCCTTGTCCAGCAAGGGTTTCCAGCGATCCCGCGATACTCCATCACGCTCGGTCGGGTTTGGTGGTAGGCACAAAACTGGGCACAGTCGAAACGGGACGCACTTCTTCATCGCGACCCAGCCAGTCGTAGCTCCCCGAGCGTTTGCCCTGGCCGAGGGCCCGGGATCCGGAAGCGCTGAGTTGTCCGGGGAGGCCACCACCCCAGGATGAAGGCGTTGCCATCCCTCCATCATTTGCGGCGTGTGACGGCCCCTGTCTTATAGAATGCTGTCATCCTCAGCGGGAGGCCGATTAAGTGCTGCTTACCTTTAAGGTCAAGGCAAGACGCTACCCTTCGTGGCACTACGCCATCGCTTCTGTGTTTGTGGTGTTGGGCAGTGCTTTTTGGGCTTGGGTGGCGCACTCAGCTCTTGCCGTAACGTTGTCGGTCGCATGGCAGGTTTTCATCGTTTATTGCGGGGTTGCACTGTTATTTCTAGGTTTGATGTACATCGCCTATGAAAGGCAGTTTCGCAACCATAGGTCGAGAGCAGTTCCGAAGGTAGCATCTGCCTTCGGAGCTTCGATGATGCTGGCAACGCTCTATTTCTTAGCCAAGTACGACGCTCATGCTACTGCGAAGACTCCGGTCCTCATCATCTCGGTCGTGTCGATTGCCATTGGCGTCTACGTCTCGGTGTTTCTCATAAAGTACGAAGTCGAGTAGAAGCCCTCAACAGTGAGTTTCCGTCACGGCTGCTGCTCTCTCTTGAGCGGCTGGGAACGGTCATCCGTTCAACTGTCGCAAACAGGCCATTTCACTCAAATCCCCTCAGGGAAGGTAGATGAGTGTAACCGCGATTTTTCGCCAATTGTTCGTTCGAGAAGTCCAAACAGTCCTTTGGAGTCGCCAACTTTGCGCGACTAGCAAGCCAATTGTTCGCCGCATCTGTTCCGCGACGCTTATCCCGTTGTAGTACAGTATGAGGCAGATTTTGGCCAGCCAAAGGTCCAAGAAATGCAGGTTGATATGAAAGATGAGAAATGTCGGTGTCTGCTCAGCGCGGCGTTGACACTTGCTGTGTTAACCCTCCCATTTGCACGCATGCAAGCTGCCGACAAGGAAGACATCCTGTACAACTTCAGCTTTAACAAAGACGGAGCTTACCCGGTTTCCGGTCTGATCCGAGACTCCGCAGGCAATCTCTACGGCACCACAGAATATGGGGGAAACCTGAACGACTGCGTCACCAACAATGATACCAGCTGCGGGGTAATCTTCGAACTCACTCCTAAGGGCGATGGAAGCTGGAAAGAGACGCCACTCCACGCCTTCAACGGTGGAGACGGCGCATACCCGAACGGTAAGCTAACTTGGGACTCTCAAGGAAATCTCTACGGAACCACGTACCAAGGAGGCAACCTCAGTGTCTGTGAAAACGGTTGTGGAGTGGTTTTCAGGCTGTCTCCCGGTTCCGACGGGAAGTGGAAAGAAACCGTATTACATCGTTTCACTGGCCAGGACGGATACTTACCCCAAGCCGGTTTAATCATCGACTCCAGAGGTAATCTCTTTGGCACGACCCAGTTCGGTGGTAGCTTAGGCTATGGAACCGTCTTCGAGGTTTCGCCTGCTTCGAATGACACATGGAAGGAGAAGGTACTTCACTCGTTCACTGGAAACGACGGGCAGGAGCCACTTGCTAGTCTCATCTTCGACGCCGCAGGCAATCTTTACGGAACGGCTGCCTCCGGCGGCGGCAAGTCGGGCCAGACGGGAACCGTCTTCGAACTGACCCCCACTTCCGGCGACAGGTGGAAGGAAAGAGTACTCCACACTTTCTCTGAACTGAAGCCGAACGGCGGGTTCTTTCCGGCAACCGAACTGATCTTCGATGCGGAGGGTAACCTCTACGGCACAACGTTCGAAGGAGGAGCGGCGGATAAGGGCGCGGGTCTGATTTTCGAATTGAGCCACAACTCAAATGGGACTTGGACAGAGAAGGTGCTTCATTCCTTCAACTCAAAAGATGGATACAACCCCAGCTCGGGCTTAGTATTCGACTCTTCCGGGAACCTCTACGGCACCACATCAGGTGGTGGTAGCAGCAACGACGGAGTGTTATTTGAGCTAAGGCAAACGTCCGAAGGGGTGTGGAAAGAGATCGTTCTTCACACCTTCACAGGACTCAAAGACGGAGTGGATCCTAGCGGTACTCCTCTCTTCGACCCGGCGGGCAATCTCTACGGCACAGCATTTGCAGGCGGCAGCCAAGGGCGCGGTGTCGTTTTCGAGGTCACTCCCTAAAATAGCAGTATTGCGTTCGTCAAGATTGCCGACCAGCGTCTAGGTGACTGTCCATCTCAAGGTACCCTAGTCAGCCTCTTTGGTCGCAAGGGCGTCAATGCGTGATATCGCGATTTTTCAACAGTTAAGCCTCGAAAAGCTGGTAACATTTCTCTCCTGTGGGAGGTACGTATGCGTTCGACTCTCCCTTTCCTGTTGTTTTCAGCCTTATGGCTGCCCGCTGTTCCTGTCTCGTCCGGACAAGCAGTTAACCCGCAAACTGGTGCTGTGTGCGAGCCGCAGCAGCCTACTGACATGGACGCCGTGCGAAGCAAGGCCGAAGCAGGCGATGCTTCAGCGGAATATGAACTGGGTCGCTCCATGCTGAGCCAAAGACCTACGGATTCTGAATTTGCTTCGGCTATCCCATGGTTTCGGCGTTCTGCCGAGCAGGGATATGCTCCCGCCGAGTACATGTACGGCGGCATCTTTCGTGAGGGGCGCTGGAAAAATCCGAAGCGGTTGGTTTACTGGTGGACGAAAGCAGCGGAACAGGGAGACGTTCACGCTCAGTTATGGCTAGGAGCGCACTACGAGCAGGGACGGCACGGCATCGAGCGTAATTATTTCAAAGCGTTCAAGTGGCTTTCCATGGCGGCAAAACAGGGACAGCCAGACGCGCAGGCCGCGTTCGGACAGATGTACGAAAACGGAGAAGGTGTTCCACAAGACTATGGAATGGCGGCATATTGGTATCGTAAAGCCGCCGACCACACGCTTGACTTGGGCGGCGCTGGGCACGGGGCCAACAGCCTCGCCGAGCTATATCAGGATGGACATGCGACCTCGCAGGACTACGTCTTTGTCTACTTGTGGTACGCCTACACACAGGATAAGGACCGAATGCAGGAAGTCGCTCCCAAGATGAATGCCAGCCAGTTCGCTGATGCGCAGCGCAGAGTCAGAGCGTGGATGGAGCGATGCCCACCTTGTCCCGCAACAGCGCTGCCTATGCACAGCCTCACTACATCCGCCAGATGATTGGCGAGAACAGGCGTGGCTGTTGAAAAACCCGTCTTTTGAAAAAACGGCCTCGGCCGAGGGATAGAAAATGTACACCAAAATCGAGAACGTCGTTTATAGGGCATCCTAGCGCAATGAAATTTCTGCAAACTTCTCGAGTGTGAGTTTTTCAACAGCCACAGGCCATTTCACTCAAATCCCCTCAGGGAAGGCAGATGAGTGTAATCGGGATGTTTCATCAACTACCAGCCCAGTACGCGTTCACTGACAAGTCTCGCGTTTCTGTCCGACGGCAGCGTAGCGAGACGCCTACAGCAAACACCCGATTCCCAGCCTGCGAATGATCAGTGCTAAAATACGTGGCTGCTTAGCGCTTCTCTACACTCGGTAACTTCTGCACAAAGTTTGTCGCCAGAAAGGCATCCGAATGACACCCAAACGGTTTTTTTCTACTTCCAATTGTGTTGCGGTGATTCTCGTCCTGACTCTGCTACTGGCGGTTAGTCAATCGGCGTACGCTCGGGAGACCGTGCTGCATGCCTTTCAAGGCAGACCAGGAATGCTCCCCACTTCGAACCTGGTTTCGGACGCGGCCGGCAATCTATATGGCACAACATGGCAGGGCGGTTCCAGAAACTGCACCGGTGCGTTTAGCGGTTGTGGCATCGTCTTCGAGTTGACACCCAGCTCGACCGGTTGGAGCTATAGCGTGCTTTACGTCTTTAAAGGCGGCCACGACGGTGCGAACCCGACTGGCAATCTTACTTTTGACGTAGCCGGTAACATCTATGGAACGACGCAAAATGGCGGAAATCCAAAATGTTTTAACGAAGAAGGCTGCGGAACAGTGTTCGAATTGAGTCCTTTGTCGGGCGGTGGCTGGAAGGAGAGCGTACTGCATGTGTTTAACGGCAGCGATGGCTCTGGGCCGACCGGAGGCGTGATTCTGGATAGCGTCGGCAACGTCTATGGCACCACAGCGAGCGATAGCGCGAATTATGGATTCGGCACAGTTTTCGAACTGACACCGGGGGCGCAGGGGGAGTGGACCGAGACCACCCTGTATGCCTTCGAGAAGGGAAATGACGGAGCGAACCCGCACGGCGATTTGGTCTTTGACAAGGCAGGAAACCTCTATGGCACGACGGAAATGGGGGGGGCCGGAATTTATGGGACAGTCTTCGAGTTGACTCATTCGGGACAAAGCTGGGAGGAGACCATTCTGTACAGGTTTAGCGGGGGCAGCGATGGCGGATTTCCCCTCGGCGGTTTGATTTTCGATACCGCTGGCAATCTGTATGGAACAACCCAAGGCGGAGGCGAGGGGTTGGGGTATGGCACTGTGTTCGAGCTTTCACCGTCGCACGGAAGTTGGGCGGAGACGGTGCTCCTGGCTTTCACCAACGCAGACGGTGCCTATCCCGGAGGGGACTTAATCTTTGATGCCGCTGGCAATCTTTTTGGAACAGCGGCGAATGGCGGCAAGTCGACATGCGGGTCGGGCTGCGGCAGTATTTTTGAATTGACCCCCAATTCAAGTGGCGGCTGGACGGAACATGTGGTGTACAAGTTCACCGGAGGCAAAGATGGGGCTAGTCCTCAGTCAACTTTGATCCTCGACTCAGCGGGTACTCTATATGGCACGGCCTTCATCGGCGGAAATAAGGACGACGGTGTCGTATTCAAGATTGTGCCGTAGGAAACGAGCGTAGTTGACGTAATCGCCATAGCAACTCAAAACCTCCGTCAATGAGTGCTATCGGGATTTATCGTCAAGTGCTGCCCCGAGCTACAATTCTCGGCGTGACTAAAGAACGTTGGGCTCAGATAGGAATCACGACTGAATTTCTTATCGTAGTCAGGACTCTAGGTGAGTTCTTCCGGCTCAGGCACGTGCACGGCACGAACTTCTCGACCGCAATGGCTGCACTCTATGTCGGCGGCGCTTTGATCGCGGCTTGCTCCTGCTGGGCGGGCGTGACCTTCTACTTCTTCCGACGCTATGTGCTGTCCGCGTGGATCACGCTAGCGACCGTACCCGTACTGCTGGTGTACAAAATTGCGGTGATCGGCCGGTAGTGGCAGCTCGCTCCAAGGATGAGCAGAAATTGCGCAGACCGGTTGCGGTTAATTGAGTGCAATCGAGATTTTGTGCCAATTTGAGGGTGCGCAGGATGGCCGATGCGAATTCGTGCTAACATGCCCTCCCCATGCGGAGGACCTATGCGTAGAGCGAGGTTGAGTTTGTGGGTTTTGCTCGTTGGATCGGGGGCGATGGGTCAAACAACCTTAAGCAACGAAACGCTGGTCAATACGGCTTTCGTTGTGAATAAGGTCAGCAGCACGGCCAAGTGCTTGGAAACTGGTTGCGTTGCAAAGGCACCGATGTTTGCGCCTTTATCGATCACATGCCCAGCTGCTATGGGTGCGACGTGCACTCTTCACATTTCACTCGACAGCAAGTTGTCGCTTGCTGACGGATGTGTTGGCAGTTGCACGGTGCGGGCACCAGAGAGCTTTTTCCAGTTCTTAATCGACGGCAAGGCCCCGACGATAGGGCCAACAGACGAATCTGGCGACTACATTTTTGCGTGGAATTTAATCACAGCGGGGGACATTTCTCACGGTCCTCTCATTCGTCAGAGCTACCCGGCTTCTGTGTTGGCGGGAGTCACGAACTCCGGCTCTGAGAGTCACACGATCACCGTGAATATTGGCTGTAGGGAGACAAACGGCGACTCGGGCTGCGAGGCAATAGCGCGGTGGACGACAATGAGAGTGGACGTGTTCGAGCCTTAAAAGGCCAATGCCAATGGCCACGCGACGAGGACGTTAAAAAGTCTCTTGTTGCAGCTGATGAAATCAGGCCATTACATTCAAAACCCTCGGCCGCAGGGATCAATGAGTGAAATGGCGATTTTTCGCCAATTGAGAATTCAAGTTGTGCAGAGTCCTGTTGCAATAAGGCGAGGGCGTTGAGAAAGCGTTGAGAAAGTCACCGTGATTCGAAGGTCGACGAGGTACAGCCGGGGCGTGTTATCCCGTAGGAGTTTCTAAGGTTGGAGTATGTTCTTCCTTAAAGAAGCCCGTACCATTTCGCACCATTCACGAGAAGATAGGAATCATCCGCCGTTCCGTGTTATCAAGGCATGACTATAGCACTGATCCCAAATAGCGGCTTGAGTAGGAATATGGGCCGTACTCACGAGAAGGCGCAATCTAACCTCAATTACGGCTTAACCTGATAAACCGATCCCCTGTTATAGGAACCCCCGAGAGAGGTGGTGCCATACAGGTTGCCGTTTTTGTCGATGATTACGCGTGATTGTGGATAGGTTCCATTGCGCCTCAACCAAAAGGTAAGAATCGTACTTTCTGTCCAAGTGCCATTTGATAGGGTCAACTTAAAAACGGTCCCCTTCCGATGCGCCCCGCCAGAGTCAGTAGTGCTGTACAAATTTCCCGCCTTATCGAAGGTCACGCCCGCAGCGGGCCCTCCCCCAGCATAGAGCATTTTTTCCGTCCAGCCGGATGTCGTGTGACTCAATTCAAAGACCCCGCCGACTCCGTCGCCGTTTCCGCTAACCGTACCATAGAGGCGGCCGCCATGGAATGTCACTCCAGCATAGGGAACGCCCTCGTTACCCGCTCCGAACCCATAGAGTATCGTCTCCTTCCAACCGTTGCTCGAAGGAGTCAACTTGAACACAACTCCCCCACCGTTTGGACCGCCTAGAGACGTCGTACCGTAGAGATGACCGGATTTGTCAAACACCAGTGGAGCCACCGGAGTGTACCCATCGCTCGAGGCGACAAAACTGTAAAGTACACTTTCCGTCCAGCCACCGGAACCAAGGGTCAAGCGGAAAACAGTGCCTAGATCCATCTTCGAGCCGCCACTTGACGTCGTACCGTACAGATTACCCCCTTGATCAAAGATCACGGCCGCGCGAGGTAATCCTCCATCGCTTCCGCCGGTAAAACTGTAGAGCACGCTTTCCGTCCAGGTTCCGTCCGAGTTGGGTGCCAGCTTGAAGACGGTTCCGTATCCCAGGCCACCAAATTCGGTCGTTCCATACAGATTGCCAAGAGCGTCGAATACGAGGTCGCTCATAGGGTCTTTACCGTCTGAACCGCCAGTGAAGTTGTAGATGACGCTTTCCGTCCAGGCACCGCCAGCGCCAGGCGTCAGTTTGTAGACCACGCCAGCATTCTGGGTGCCTCCGCCCGCTACGCCGTATAGGTTGCCCCCATTGTCGACGACCAGCCCAGAACTAGGCAAGTCACCATCATTCCCGCCTGGAAAGGAATATAGGACTTTCTCTTTGCTCGAACTCCAAGCAGCAGTAGCCGAGATCAGAACGATTGTGACGATGGTTAAAGTGATACTGGAAATGCGGCGCATGATTTCCCTCCAGGCGGAAACGGAATTGCGGTGACCTTCAGGGACGCAATACGCGTACGACTAAATCTATCACAAAGGATTTCCGCGTCCCTGCTAGACAGCAAAGGAATTTATCGCCATCACGTTGTGTTGTCTCCGCATGAGGCGACTGGCTCAAAACCCCAGGCTGCGGTGTAGTGTTTAGGATCACCCCATGAGCGAGATTTGAGGGTGGTTGAAGCCACAAAGAAGTAGCCCGGTCGTCCAGCCATTCCATCGCTACCAGTCCAACTTCCTTGAAGCTCTCCGTCTGTTTCAGCGAATCGCGTGGTTCCTCAAGTGACGTAACCAGGTCAGCATGACCGGACTCCGGTCACAACGAAGCATGAAAAGAGGCTCTGCGCCAACCCCCTGTTTGCAGTGAGTTAGGGCTCTTTTCAAGGGAGGCCATTTCGCTCATTGACCGGTTTTGAGCGTAAACGGGATTTATCGCCAGTTGACAACCAGGACATAGAGTGGACGCCGCCTACGCTCGGGTGTAACATCGCGAAAAGCCGTGCTGCTCGTGGCTTTCCTTTTCTGTTTAGCTTAAGAAATCGTCCCTCGCTATGAACCTCGGAAAGTACGCTCGGCCCGCAGTCCGCGTCTTGACTTGGTTCGCAATCATCTCGACGTCTTCAATCGCGTCGGCCGAATGGAAGGAGAACGTGCTCTACAGCTTCCAGGGCGGCACGGACGGGGCCACGCCCGCAGGCGGGGTGGTGTTCGACAAGCAAGGTAATCTCTACGGGGCCACGCAGCAGGGCGGCGGAAG
>Ga0206817_1014_pt1 | contig 76262 bp, 72 predicted proteins | sample Alteio_BWOrgCont_89_FD_152873 | JGI IMG/M metagenome (GOLD analysis project Ga0206817, IMG submission 152873) | Enriched cells from forest soil in Barre Woods Harvard Forest LTER site, Petersham, Massachusetts, United States -... | ecosystem: Environmental > Terrestrial > Soil > Temperate forest >...
GACCTTTTGGATGAACTCGAACGTCACAAAATTGCGGATATGCATCATCCGCGCGAGGAGTAGAAGCATGCTACCCAAGAGAATGGCGGCCAACCTTGCCTGTCTCTTTAAGATGAAGAGGATGCTGAGCGCCGTTGGTCGAGCAAGTCCGCGACAATCCACGCCGACGCGGCGATCGCGAGAGTCTCTGCACTTTCGGACCAGTTTTCAAAACTGTGGGGATCGGCAATGAGCGCCGGCAGCCATGTGAGCAACTCGAAACCCACGATCATCACCGTGGTCAATCGAGACGCGGGGCGGGCCATGAACCCCGTGAGTAGAGCGATAGCGGCAAGAGCAAACGCGGCGGTGGTTGCTATCGCCCAGAACATTTGTCCAGGAGGAATCCATTTCGGAACAAGACTTGCCGTTGCAGAAAGATAGAAAAGCTGTTCCAGTGTGAACGAGATCACACAAATACCGAACGAGTAGTACCCGATCTGAGCGAATCTTACGGTTCGAGCCGGGGCGATTTGACCGGAACACGCATATAGAATCACGGCCCCCGAGACTAATGAGAATTGTTCGAAGAAGTTGCCAAAGCCGTTGTAGACCAGCGGATGCTCAATGATGACCGGTATCTCCAGCAAGGCGAAGGCGAAGTAAATTGTACCCAGTGCGATAGCACCGGCTCGCCCCGTTCTTGGCCATTGAACGGCTACGCCTCCAAGGATTTCGATGGTGGCCACGACGTAGATCAGAATCTGGCGGTGAGGGAGGTTTCCAAGCGTGTTGATGTCATGCCACGCCAGGGCACAGATACCGAAACCAATCGCCGCCACGCCATAGACGTAACGCCCTGGAGAATATTTCATTCTGTACCTTTTTTATCTGCGGATGATCCACTCGCCCCGTCTGTTCGCGGCATTGGTGAAACCATTTTCGTGCGTAGCGCCCCAACGGTCTGAGATCCGCACCAGCACCGCCGAAATTGCCTCGGTACTCCTCCACATTTGCCACACTGTCCTTCCTTGCCGAGCCTGTTGTAGATGGTTCACGAGTTCGCAGTCTTTGCGTTTGCCAGCCCTGCCGTGGCCGCAGAGAGTTGCACGAGCGCGTCCGCATCGATGGCGTTGGTCTGCGCCAGGCCGCGCTGCGTCTGGAAGTCGGCGAGGGCCGACAGGGTACGGGTTCCCGCGACGCCGTCAACCGAGCCAGGATGAAAGCCAAGATACGTGAGGTAGAGCTGTGCAGCGCGCACGTTCAGGTCAGGAAGGCCGATGGCAGAAAGTTTCTGGAACTCGCCGTTCAACTGGATGTCATACCGATTGACGGCATACCTGGGGCCATTGTAGCCGCGCGCGAACGAAGTCCAATCGTGAGCCCGGAGTGGAACATTCAGCCGCGAACCGATCAGGAAATCGCCCATGGCGGCGAGTTGTCGATCTTCAGATTCGGACATGGCCGCGACCATTTGTTCTATGTCCGCGAATCCTGCCAGAGAAAAATTCTCGCCCATGATTTGGCCAATGCCCCAGGAACAACTCTGCAACGCAGCCGTGCGGTCCTTGGCTATGGCAAGGGCCAGGCGATCATATTGGTGCGCACCGTCTGCGCCGTAACCACCCTGGGTGGGAGCGCTGATTTTGCCGTCGTCGTATTTGCCGCCGGTCAAGCCGTGGAAGATGTGGCGCTCGTAGAGTATTTTCGGCCGGAGGTCGGGCAGGAATCCGCAGCCGGTGGTTTCGACCGCCAGCACCGTCCAAACCTCAGGCGCGTGGACGCCCAGCTTCTGGCTGACCGCGCCCAGACCATCGGTAGAGAGTGCCAGGGCAGTGCCTTGAAACGGAAGTAGCGGCATGGTGGTCCTCGCTATCTATTCGGTGCCCACCATTCTGCATCCGGCCGGGCTCGCGGTCCAGTTTTTTGGCTCGTCGGATCAATATTTGATTTTGAGCAGCGGACCGGAGTGTCCGCCACACCATCCCGCGGATGACGGCGCCCGCGCTACACGGTGGGAGAAGAAAAAGGCGTTAGCACGGGGCTAACGCCTTGGAGGTTCTTCAAAACCAGCCAGACAACTTTAGAACACGTTATTGCAGGTGCCGGGTACGTTTCCGTTCCGGCTCTTGCTGGTCAGTTTGAACATTTCCTGCATGGCGTAATGCTTCGTGCCAATGGTGTTGGTATAGAGGTTACCGTTGCCGTCTGTTTTGACGGTGCCGAAGATCCAGGCGCAGCAGTCACCCGACTCGCCGCAGAAATTGCCGGCCCAGGCGGTGACCATATTAACTTCCGGATCGCTCACAGTTTCCGAGAACTCGTGCCACATAATGGCCGTAGTTCCGTCGGCGCCGGGATCCATGTTGGGGCTCTTGCCCTTGCCATTGTCGCCCAGGATGAAGCTGGTCTCGCAGCCGCTGGGGCACTGGTCAGGATCGCCAACCATCGAGTACTTGATGACTTCGCCGCTGACGATGGAGGTGGAGGGGCCATGATATCCGCAGAACTGGCTGCAGAAGCCGGGATCGGTCACATCCTTGTAGGTCAGGACGAAGTAGATTCCGTTGGTGTCTTTGGGGAGGTGCCCGCCCTTGATGGCGTTGGCAACGATGGCTTGAATCTGGGCGTCGCCGCTGAGGGACTTACCCAACGAGTAATTGTCGTGGTAGTCATTCGCGGTAGTGTGCTTCACAGCATTCGGGATGTGCTTATTGGTATTGTCGCTGTAGGTTGTATTGATCTTGTTCTGAGTCGATCCGCCGAGATGGGCGAAATAGTAGTCGATAATGCTCTTGTCGTGCTTGGTCCAGTTCCCGTACCAAATGATGTAAACCGTGGGTGCGGTCTCAAACACGGGTCCACCATTGTAGTTAATCAGGCATGAACCGTTGCAGGGCGGCAGAGGGTTCTTGTTCTTGTCGAACGGCCGCAACGCGTTGGTCGGGTTGGCGACGTCCTGGGCGAAGGCGCAGCATGCAAAGCACACCGCAATCACGAGGCATAGCAATTGCTTTTTCATCTAAATGTTTTTCCTCACTTCAGAGATTTTTAACTGTGGGCAACCAATTCCCGTAGAGTAGGGACGCAGCATTGTGCGTTGAAGTCCACCCCAAGTCAAGATGAAAATGTTTGCATAGGGCCGTTGTGCTCCGGGTCAAGCGCGGCAGATATGTTATGTGGACGTGAATCAGTCTGGGAATCCGTCCGGCGTGGCGTTGGCTCGCCTTCGCGAGTGGCTTCGAAGAGCAGCGATGGGCACGAAGAAAAAAGCCCGCTCCGTGGGGAGCGGGCTTTTGAGCTGATAGGTATTTATTGGCCGGGGCAGACGTTCTTCTCGTCATTCTGGAAGCTCAGCCACTTGTTCGCCGAGTCGGTTCTAGGCGCGCCGAAGTAGCCGATCCACACCAGCGATTGCAGGTTGTAGGTAAACCCGTTGAGTTTGTACTTGAATCCTCCAAAATTGTTTTCGGTCTCGAGGGGATCTCCCACCTCAAGCTGACTGTTGTCCGTACATCCCACCGTGTTCGTGCCGAAGAACGGGTTGTCCATCCACTCGCCGAGTTCGTGAGACATGGCGGACACGTCCTGGGAAAATTCGCCGACCACATCGACATATGAGGCATTGGTGTAGGTTTGGCTGCCCGGCGGGGGCCCATTGCTGCCGTGGTAGCCGCCGATGCAGCATTGGCCGCCCGACGTCAAGTACACGTCATACCAGATGAAGAGCGGAACAATGTCCGGGGTTGCCCCCAGTTTGGTCATGAAGCTCTGCACCTGATTGTCGTAGTAGCCGAAGTCGGCGAGGCCTGCCAACACACTCACGCCCCTGATGGTGATGTTTTGCACTTGGCAGCTTGAGTCGGTGCAGTTGATGGTCTGCTCTGGCTTGGTCACTGCCTTGAGGAGAACGTGGTAATTGGTGTTCTTCTTGACGTTCTTTCCCCACCAGGTTCCGCGCTGGAAGGCATCAATGTATTGGGTGTTACCCAGGTCGGTCGCGCCCTGTTTAAAGTCGATGCCGGCGTTGAACAGCGGAGATTTCAAGGTGTTCTGAGTCACGGTTCGACCGTTTGACAGTTTGTGTTTCGGATCGAAGGTGTGGTTTCCGTGACTGGCGTCGTACACGAACTTAATGGGAATGACCCACACTGTGAAGGTAGTGGTGGTGTTGGTCTTAGAAGGATCGGTGCCGGCCATGGTGAACGTACGCTTTACGTGGGTGAGGTCGGTGAAGCTGCCGTTCCATTGGACGAGTTGCTTGCCAGGAACCGTCGTAGCCAATTCCGGGTGCTGTATGGCAGTAAATCGGGGTACTGGGTTGGCGGAGGGATCGTTCTCTGTATCTTGGGCGAAGGCTAGACTGGCGCAAGCCAATAGCAACGCCGTGATCAACGTGAATGTGACGGAACTTCTTTTCATATCTGAATTTACTCTCCTTGAAGATTTGTAGTGAGTTCGTGAAGGGACTCGGATTTGAGGTTCCCGAGCAACTTGCGCGCTACACAGGTGAATGAAGAGACATCGTGACAGCATGGCGGCGTGCGGCACGGGGATCAGACCTGAGGGGACGAACTGTAGCAATGGAGAATTCTGCAGGTGTCATCTGGGTGTAAAGACTTTGTAAAAGGAGTGGCGGAGGAAGACTAGACAGGCCTAGACAAAATGATCAGCGGAAGCGATGCGATTGCGATACGGAGAGGAACTACGGTTCCGCCTACTTCCTCCCCGGATGGGCTTCTCCCTTAGAAGAAAACACCGAATAAGGCCATTCGTTCTCTTTCTTGGGAGGAGCTACGGCCGACGCCACCGGCTTCAACTCGATTCCCCAATTCTCCGGCGCCGGGTGAATACACCAGATATTCGCTGGCTCTTCCAGCGCCAGTCCGACCAGCCAATAGTTGCCCCCGGTTCCGAGCGGAACACAGTTAGCGACTAGAGCCGGCGCGCTCGTCCCCCCGGGAAGCTCGTCAAGCAAAACTGGCAGGCCCGGTTCCAGGGGCCGCGTAAGGCGCACTCCGCATCCCTCGGTATTCACGACCAAGGTATGGCATTGCTCGCTGAACGGAGTCGCCGGATCCAGGCTGGTGAGGCGAAAAGGAATCTGCGCCCGGATTCGGGTACTGCGCCGCGCCGCCTCGAACGATGTTGTACCCGAACTCATAAGCGTAACCCTCATCGATTGTACGTCCCGCAGGAATCCTCGCTGGCCACCGCCCGCGCACCATTGAAACCAAAGTAACCACCAAACATCGCGGAATCTTAAAAAGATTGTCATTCCGAGCGAAGCGAGGAATCTGCAGGTCGCCTGCGTCGCAAGAATTCAATCCTCCATAGGCCGCTTGGAGCATCGCCCTTCTAACTGGTTTTGTCCCAACGCAAGGGTTATCGTTCACTCCAGCATGGCCGCAACCGCCGCGACAACACCCGTCCTATACGAAAAAGCCCCGGCGTACGCCTCCGAGTTCGACCTGTTAGTCGCCTGCTGCACGAATTCATCGAGCCGCGGACCCGCCGATCGCATCCGCGAAGGCCTCTCCAGTCCGCTCGATTGGCCGCGCCTGCTGGACCTTGTAGACCACCATCGCGTGGTTCCCCAGGTCTACGGCGCACTCTCGGCGCTCTCCTATCTGGTTCCCAGCCAGCCGCTCAACGCCCTTCGATCGCGTTACCAGGACAACGCGCGTAACGCGCTCTGGTTTACCGCTGAACTGGCTCGCATTCTCAACCATCTCGAAGCCGGCGGAATCAAGGCGATGCCATTCAAGGGCCCCGTTCTCGCACAGACCTTGTATGGCGAAGTCACCGGGCGTCAGTTTGGCGATCTCGATATCCTGATCCTTCCCGCGGATGTACCGAAAGCAAAAGGCGCGCTGCTCGCATTGGGCTACCAGTGCGAACCACAGCTTCGTCCGCAAGACGAACCAGCCTACCTCGCCTCAGGCTGCGGCTACGTGTTCCACAGCCCCGCGGGACGAAATCTGCTCGACTTGCAGTGGCGCATCGTGCCTCGTTTTTATTCCATCGACTTCGAGGTAGCGGACTTGCTTAAGCGAGCCGACGAGATCGTCGTTAACGGTTGCCCCATGCGAACCCTGCGCCCGGAAGACCTCCTGCTCGTGCTCTGCGTTCACGCCGCCAAGCACGTCTGGACTCAACTCTCCTGGCTGTGCGACATCGCCCAACTCGCGAAGTCTCGATGCCTCGACTGGAACGCGATTCAGGACGAGGCCAACCGCCTGGGAATCGAACGGATCGTCAACCTGAATCTGCTCCTGGCCCACAAACTGCTAGGCTCGCCACTCCCAAAACCAACTTGTCATTCCGAGCGAAGCGAGGAATCTGTTGTTGGCCGGAACCGCGAAACTGCCGATGCGATCCTCCGCATCATCGAACGCAGCACCCCCTGCGACACCGAATCCCTCCCCTACTTTCGCCTGATGCTGCGCCTGAGAGAACGCCGCCAGGATCAAGCCCGTTTCCTCTGGCGCCTAACGGTGACCCCAAGCGTAAGCGAATGGTCTGCAGTCCGTCTCCCAAAGCCTTTGCAACCGCTCTATCGCCTCGTGCGCCTGTCGCGGCTGGTCAAAAGACTGCTGCCACGGGACCAGGCCAGAGTCGCTCAATCTTCGGACGCACGACTTCAGAAGCCATTGGATAGTTTTACCCAAACCCGCCCAGACCTTGCCCAGAAATAGGTAGCACGCTACCACAATCCCGCTATATGTACAGAGCCTCGGGGGAGGCTCGGTTGTCCAAGACTGAGACATTCGTCGGAAGAAAGCTGGAAATTTGTTGAAAACCGAAATTCTCGGAGGATAATTGCGGTCACTGCGACTCAGGCACATCGCCCGAATCACAGCTAGCCAAGGGAAACCCGTCTCGAAAATCCTATTCTAAAGATGAGGAGGTCCTTTCCATGAAGTTCGCAGCCAAGAGTCTACTGCTTCTGATTACGCTCGCAGCGACGTATGCGTTTGCTCAGACTGCCAACACTCCGATCAAACACGTAATTGTGGTCATTCAAGAAAACCGAACACCCGACAATCTGTTTCAGGACATAAATCTGGTTAACGCTGGTGGTGACATCGCGTACCATGGCTTCGGCTATTGCCATCTCAGCGGCGAGACCGGGCATCACAACCATCAAGTAACGCTGAAAGCGCTTTCCTTGGCGAGCTGCGATAATCCGGGCCATCTGCATCCAGATTGGCAGAACATGTACGAGCAAGGGAACATGGACGGAGCTTGCAATAACGGGACTGGTACAACTTGCACAACGGTTCCATATCCATGTCCTTTCGGGGATCATACCAAGAATTGTAGCCAGTACACCTATGTCGAAAACACGGCGCAAGACCCGGTCGTTCAACCTTACTGGGATATCGCGGAGAAGTATGGCTTCGCAAATTACATGTTCCAGACAAATCAGGGGCCAAGCTTTCCAGCCCATCAGTTCCTGTTCGGTGGAAGCTCGGTGCCGGTCTATCCCAGCGACACCCACCAGAACAACAGCTACTTTTACCATGACAATTTCGTAGCGAACAATCCGGTCGATCCGCAGAACACGAATGACAAGATTCCGGGTGACGATACAGGATGTATCACTCAGTATTCTACCCAATCCCGGCAATTGCGACAACCCGGTGGGTTACTGGGCTGACACCGTCATCTTGGTCGTCTGGGATGACTGGGGCGGATACTACGACCACGTCCTGCCGTGGGGATGCGACAGTTCAGGGACGTGCACCGGTTACCCCAACCCTACACAGAATGACAACGGTCACCAATATGTCTACGGCTTCCGCGTTCCTCTGCTGGTGGTCTCGGCGTACACGAAACCGGGGTACATTTCTGGACCTTGCGGGCAGACTGGGCAACATGGTTGTCCAAACGAGCAGTACCAGTACGTTCACGATTTCGGAAGCATTCTGAACTTTATCGAGTATGCATTTGGTACAAACGGCAACTACATTGGCGAGATTGAGCCCACCTACTTTTACGCTGACCACTGGGCTCCCGACTCGTATCTCGGCGGCCTGTGCCCAAAATCGACCTGCCCGTACTCCCTGGCCGATTTCTTCGGCGGCTTTGCGACCCAGTACGCATTTCAGTCCATTTCGCTTCCGTCTGCGTTTTGCAACAACCAGATTTGTTACAACGCGGATTGGTTCGAGAATTTCAACGGCACAGCAACCGATCCAGATGACGATGCGATTGACCCGTAAGGCAACTGATGCAAGTGCGACACTTCCCGTCCGGCGCTGAGTTCATTCAGGTCCAGAGCCGGACGGGTTCTTTCAGACTCCCGGAGTCCTGTGGTATGCTCGAAAGCTGAAACGCGGCATCCCCGCTCGCTCCGTTTTACTGACCGCCTCTTTCTCCAAAGGGGTTCATGATGCGACACCGACACGATTGTGCCCCATTGATAAAACTTCTAGCGCTCACAACACTTTTGTTTATCTGGAGTACCAACACGTTGGCTGCTCCTAAGTATCAAGTGTTGCACGCCTTTGGCAATGGTAACGACGGAGCTGGATTGTATGGCGGCGTCGTCCGTGCCGCTAACGGCAAGCTCTACGGAACGACGGGCGGAGGCGGGCTTTATCGGTACGGAACGGTTTGGCAACTGACGCCTCAGGCCAACGGCAAATGGAGCGAGAAAGTTCTGGAAAATTTCAAAGTGAACGATCCTCGCGGGGACGAGCCCACCGGCACGCTCACGTTGGACCCAGCTGGCAATCTGTACGGAAGCACCATAAGGGACGGGGGGCCTTACACCGCCGGTACCGTGTTCGAGATGCAACCCAGCTCAAAGGGATGGGCCTTCAAGGTGATTCATCGTTTTGGCAAGAATGATCCGGCCAACGGACCGCACGGGGGCGTAATCATGGATCAAACCGGAAACCTCTACGGGGTTGGAGGGTGTGGCTTCGAGTTGTCGCCCGACTCGGATGGCTGGAAAGAGACCATTCTGCACTGTTTCCCTGCATTCCAAGGTGACGGGTCGGGGGTTGTTGATCGCCCGATCTTGGACTCAGCCGGGAACCTTTATGGCACCACCGAGCAAGGCGGCACCAGCAAGAACTGCGGCGGAGGATGCGGCACGGCCTTCAAACTGCATCAGATGGCAGACGGACATTGGGAAGAGACCATTCTGCACGATTTCGGTGCCCCCATGGATGGCTCGTACCCCGCGGGTGAGTTGGCTATCGATGCTGCGGGAAGTCTCTATGGTACGACGTGCTGCTATGGAAACCTCTTTGAGTTGTCGCCCCAGTCGGATGGCCACTGGAAGGAGACCATTCTACACAGATTCCGTGCTCACGCCGGAGGTGGCTATCCCGCTAGTGTTGTCAAGGACGCAAAAGGTAATCTGTACGGGACCACCGGGTTCGGCGGAGGTCCGTGCGACTGCGGCGTAATCTACGAATTATCGCCACAGTCCAACGGCACATGGAAGTACACAGTGTTGTACCAGTTTAACGGGTATGACGGAACCGGGAGCGGTCTCCCCATGATCTTCGACGAGAAGGGGAACCTGTATGGCACAGGTGGCGGCGGCGCCTACAATCTTGGGGTCGTCTTCGAGTTCACGCCTTAAACCTCGGCAAAGGGTCTAGATTTCACCGGGCGAGTTTCGGTGCCTCGACTTCGAGCGGATCGAATGCCCTGCGTGCGGGGGAACAGTCTGCACCCGGTCCTGCTACGGCCCCTTTTTTATCATTGACCCCATCCTTCACAATCGGATAACCTTATACCACGTACATTATCTGTACGATATCCTTCGATCTTTGACAATCCGATTCGGGCCAAGGGCACCTCCGGGACACGACGAGTTCCAAAATGGGACGCCGCCCCAGCCCTAACTCCAATGTTCTCTAGATTTTGCGCGTAACTCCTTTAAACTCAAAGATCTAGCACATAGTCATAAAATAAATCTTGTGTTTTCAAGATTTTGCACACAACAGGGGGAGGGGGGTACCCGGTACTAAACAGTAAACTCCGTTCCAAAATGGAACAGTTAGGCCCTCCTCGCGTTCTTTCGCGCCCGCGCCATTCCCGCCCGCAGTCCCTGCTGGATGCTCCGCTCGTAGCCGGACGAGTCCATGGCATACATTACCCCTGCGGCGATGCCGCCCGGCGTCGCGGCTTCCTCGAGCAGCCGGGCCAACGGAATCCGGCCTTCTCGGCAGGAGAGAATCCCGTCGGCGAGGGCGTGCGCCGCTGCCGTCAAAGCCGTTTTCCGGTTGAGCCCCAATCTCTGAGCCGAGGCGGCCAGCGCCTCCAGAGCGTGGTAGCCGTGGCTGCTGGAGTAGGTGACAGTGAAAGCATCGAACTGGCTTTCGGGAATTTCGAGCACGGTCCCGACCTTGTCGAAGAAGCTTCGTACTTCGGCTTTCGCATTTCGGGGAAAAGCCCGGTCGAAAGTCAGTGCCGTAAGCCCGCGCCCGCTGCGGCTCACTGGACTGGGCATGGCTCGCACCCAGCGCGCGGGCGACCGCAATCGCGCTCGCAGTTTAGACAGCGGAATGCCGGCCGCCAGGCTGACCAGCGTCAACGGGCGATTGATGCCTCCGATTTCTCGCAAAAGATCGCGAACCGAATCCGGACGCACCGCGATGATGAGCAGTCCCGCTTGCTCGACTGCGCGATGCAAATCTGGTTCGACGGCAACGCCGTATTGTTTGTTGAGTTGCCGCAGCTTTCCCGGATTGCGGTCGTGGACAACGATCGGCCTGTCGTATTTCGCAAGCCGCAATCCAGCCACGAGCGCACCGGTGATGCGTCCGCCGCCGAGAAAGACAGTCGCTCTCATGCAAGATCCGCGCAGGCCTGCTCGGCCGCTTCCACCAGCGCTGCCACGTCGGCTTTCGTGTGCGCCGTGGAGATGATCCAGTGCAGGCCGTTCGAAGGAGTCATGTAGATGCCGAGTTCGAGCAGCCGGTGAACGAATCGTGAATAGCGTGCGGTGTCGGCGTATGCGCAGTAGTCGCGGCAATCATGGATAGCGTCGCGCTCGGTGAAGTAGATCTGGAACATGGGCCCAAATCCCTGCACGATGGCTTTCACCTTCCGGCGGCGAAATACTTCGCGCAGCCCGCGAATTGCTTCGTTCCCAATCGCGTGGAGATCACGATATGTGTCGTTGCGCGACAGCAGGTCGAGGTTCGCAGCGACCACCTTCATGGTGAGCCGATGTCCGTTGAAGGTGCCGTAATGCAGCACCATGTGATCACTCCAGCGCATGCGGTCGAGGATCAATCGCGGCCCGGCGACCGCGCCGACGGGAAATCCCGCCCCAAGCGCTTTCCCAAATGTGCTGATGTCCGGCTGGATTCCGTAATATTCCTGGCATCCACCAAGCGCGTAGCGGAACCCGGTAACGACTTCATCGAGAATCAGCAGCACGCCGTAGTCGCGGGTCAAGTCGCGCAACCTTTGCAGATAGCCCTCCCGCGGCGGAATGCAGCCCATGTTCGCCATAATTGGCTCGGTAATGACGGCAGCCAATTCGCGTCCGTGCTTTTGCATGACGCGTTCCAGGATTGCGATGTCGTTCCAAGGGGCGAGCACGACATCGTCAAAGGTCGCGGATGGAATGCCCTCGGAGTCGGGGATTCTCGCAGGATTCTCCGCCGCGCCCAACTGTTCCGGCGGATGTCCATGCGCATTCAAGAGGAAGGGATCGTACCAGCCGTGGTAATGGCCTTCGAACTTCAGGAACGTCGTTCGGCCGGTGTGCGCCCGCGCCAGGCGAAGCGCCAGCATCGTTGCCTCGCTGCCGGTATTGGTAAAGCGCACGACTTCCGCCGATGGCACCATGCGACAGAAACGCTCTGCCGCTTCGACTTCCGCGGATGTTGCGGCCGCGAAGTGCGAGCCTTCCGCCACAGCCTCGGAGACCACAGAAACCAACCTCGGATGCGCGTGGCCGTGAATGAGTGCGCCGAACGACATCATGAAATCCGCGTACTCGTTATCGTCGGCATCCCACACGTGCGAGCCGCGGGCGCGCTCGAGAAATACTGGGCCGGGTGAGTAAGTGGCCGTCCCGCGCGACGGCGAATTCACACCTTCGACCAGGGATTGTTGTGCGCGCTCGAACAACTGTTGGGAACGAGTTCGCGTTTTGGTGATTTGCGACATTGACCTAGTCTGCAATACCGCCGCCGTCCACGACCAGCGCCGCGCCCGTCATGAACGACGAATCGTCGCAGGCGAGAAATAATACCGCCTTGGCGATCTCGTCCACCGTGCCAATTCTTCCCAGCGGGCGGTTGGCGCAACCGGCAAGGTAGTCTTCCCATTTCAAGCCGCGCATGCGTGCATCTTCGGGAAGCATGGGCGTGTCGACGTCACCGGGGCAGACGCAGTTTACGCGAATGCCTTGCCGTCCGTGGTCGATGGCCATTGCTTTGGTTAACAGAACCACGCCGCCCTTCGAAGCGCAATACGCAACCGCCTTGTCGCCGCCCACGATGCCCCACCCGGAACTGTTGTTGATGATCACGCCGCTGCGTTGTTGAATCATGGCGGGCAAGGCGAATTTCGACATCAGGAACGTGCCTTTCAAGTTGACATCAATTTGCAAGTCCCAATCTTCCTCACTGCAATCGAGGGTGGTCTGCGGATAGAAGACGCCGGCATTGTTGAACAGGATATCGAGCTTGCCGAAGGAGCTTAGCGTTTCCTCTACAGCGCGGCGGCACTCGGCTGCCTTGCGGACGTCGGTGCGAATGAAGATGGCCTTGCCGCCGCTTTGCAAGATCTGGTAGGTGACCGCATGGCCTCGCGTTTCGTTGCGTCCGGTGATGGCGACGCTAGCGCCTTGGCTGGCGAAAAGGAGTGCGGTGGCCTCGCCGATGCCTGAGGTCCCGCCGGTAATGAGCGCAACTTTATTTTGTAAACGCATGGGAGTTTTCTACGATCCGGCCAGGCCGCCGCCGTCTACGACCAACGCGGTTCCGGTGACGAATGAGGACGCATCGCTTGCCAGATAGAGCGCGGCATGCGCGATTTCCTCCGGCTTGCCGATGCGCCCCAACGGACGGCGTGCCGACTCTGCGAGGAAAAGATCCTCACGCTCTCCCAGTTGCTGGGCTTCATTGCGCAGCATACTGGTATCAGTGTCGCCGGGACAAATACAGTTGACGCGAATCTTTTGTGGGCCGTGATCCACTGCCATGGCCTTGGTCAGGAGTACCACTGCGCCTTTTGATGCGCAATAAACCGCAGCGCGGGGCCCTCCAACCAGGCCCCAGCCAGAAGCTGTATTGACGATGGAGCCGCCGCCTGACTTTGCCATGATCGGGATCACTTGCCGTGACATCAGGAAAATCGACTTTACATTCACCGACATTGTCCGGTCCCAATCTTCTTCGCTGAGTTCGATGACCGAGGCGCGGCGGATGATTCCGGCGTTGTTGAATAGCACGTGGATCCCGCCAAACTCGCGTAGAGTTCGCTCCACGACGCGCTGGCAGTCGGCGGCCTGGGTGACATCGGCGTGTTCAAAGATAGTACGGCCACCAATTCGAATAATCTCTTCAGCAACAGCGTGTCCTGCTTGGTTGATGTCCGTGATGGCGACCGCGGCGCCTTCGCGGGCGAAGAGTAGAGCCGTCGCGCGCCCGATACCTGAGGCGGCGCCGGTGATGAGCGTAACCTTGCTGGTCAGCGAATTAATCGCATCCTTTGCTGAGATGGTCATTCGAGATCGAACTACCGGCTGGCCAGCCCACCTGTGATTTCAGCGCCGTCAATTGTGTACACGTGGCCGGTCATGTATGCGGCGTCGTCCGAGGCCAGGAATGCAAACAGGGCTGCGATTTCTTCCGGCTTGGCGTGGCGGCGCAATGGAATCTTACGATTCACTTCCTCCAGCATTGCAGGCGTGTATTCGGCGCGTTGCATGGGAGTCAGCACATACCCAGGCGCCACGGCGCAGACTCGTACCTTGGGTGCGAGTTCCAGGGCCATCGTTCGAGTCAGCTCAATCACCCCAGCCTTGGTCGCATTGTAGTCGGCGTAATAGGGTTGACCTACGATTCCATTGGTGGAGGCAGTTTGCAGAATCACGCCGCCCTTGTGCTTCCACATGTGGCGGGCCGCGGTCTGCGCCACGTAGAATACGCCCGTCAAGTTCACGGCGATGACTGTGTCCCATTCTTCCGGAGTGATGTTGAGAAAGTCATGGCGAATGCTAATGCCGGCGTTGTTGATCAGGACATCGACCCCGCCCATGATGCGAACTGCACCGTCGAATGCCAACTGCACCTGATCGAGCTTGGAAACATCTGCCTCGAGGCTCCCCGCCAGATCGGGGAGCTTCCTTTCGATTCGCGCTCGGGCCTTGGCATCGCGATCGAGGACACACACTGCGGAACCTTCTTCCAGGAAACGCGCCGCCGTGGCTGCGCCGATGCCGCTAGCGCCGCCAGTGATTAAGACACGCTTGCCTTTCAAGCCTCGCATCGTTCTTCAGGATACGGGTGGTATGAAATCGGTTCTAAGATCTTTCTCAGATCGGTTTTCCACGAAAGAAATAGACCAGTTCGATAATCAGAATGATCACGACCATGAGTTCCAGCACGAAGGCGCGGCTCTGGTTGAACTGGTCCACCATGAAGCGATACAGCTCTTCGGCGGTTTGCACTTTTTGGGTGACCAGGTCTTTGTAATCCGGAACGCCTACTTTTGAGGCTGCCAGTTTGTACAGACGCGCGGAAAACATGTCGCTGAGAAACTTGATGGCGTTGTCAGCGTGCTCGGTTAATTCGTTTACGTCGAGCAAGACCGTGTGCAGCTTGGTAGCGGCGCGAGCCAGCCGCCAGCGCGCCAGCATTCCGGTGCCCTCATCAAAGGAGGCGTATACGCTCTCCAGTTCATGAGTGAGGAACTCATCGTAGTGGCGGAATTCCAGCAGCTGCGAGTTGGCATATTCCAGCAGCTGAATCGCAGTCTCCGCACCGGTTTCGCTGTCATAGAGAAAGGCCGCGTTCCACCCGATCACAGCGAGATCGTTGGGATAGTACGAAATTCGGGACTGCAGAATTTCGTTCTGCTCGCCCTCGGAGAGCTGGGCCGTTTCTCCGCGAACAATCTGGGCGATGCGCGCCCCGTGAGAAGAAACCAGGTCATTGGCTGAAGGACAGCCGCTGATCTCGCGCACATGAAAAATGAAGTAGTCCTCGCTCAGCCAATCCGGATACGGCTTCACCAGCGCCGGAGTTGCACGCTCCAGTTTCCGGTGTGCGATACGGGAAGCGTGACCGGCGAAATCTACATCCCAGACCCAGCGGCTCCCCAGGCGGACCAATGTTTCCCAGTCGCCGGAGAATGGCAGTTCCAGGACTACGCTCACCACGCCGTAGTCGTAAAACTTGATCTGGCCTTCGAGACGCTCGCCGCTCTCGAGGACCAGTGCGTCAATGGGTTCGACCACCGGGGGGCGCTGATAGCGGACATATCCCGGAGCCGGATGTTTCAGGGTCGGCTGTTCCTGGGTGCGCGCTCCGAAAATCTCACGCAGCTTGTCGAGACGGATCTCCTCGCACACATCAAATTGAATCAGCACGAGTACGGAGCCGTGGATCGAGGCGTCAACCGTCGGAGGCGCTTTAGTCTGCCCCGACGTGTCGGCGAGCGTGACTGAAGATTCACTATCCCGGATCATGAGTTAGAGCCTGTTCGCAAATAGACGGCGGAGGGTAAACAAGCCTCCACGGGATATCGTTATTCTCCCAGAATCATGGCGGTCTGGCGAGAGATGCCAGACCAGGCGCTTTTGTTTCAATAACTTATGAAATTGGGGAACCCTGACCGGACGAGGCTTCAGGGGCTTACGTGAGCATCGTGCGCCATCTGAATCACCTCTGCCAGGTGCCGGGCGCGACGATTGGTACACTGCGCAATCTGTTCGCGGCAGCTGAAGCCGTTTGCGATTATCAGACAGTCGGGTGAAGCTTTCCGAACTGCGGGCAGGAGTTCCAGTTCGCCAATCGCAAGCGAGATTTCGTACTTGTCAGCCTCGAAGCCGAAAGATCCGGCCATACCGCAACAACCCGGTGCTGGGGATTGGAAATCGATTTCCATCTTCCGAAGGACGGCTTCTTCGTCGGTCATTCTCATTAAAGATTTGTGGTGACAATGCCCGTGGACCACGGCCTTACACGCCAATTTCGGCAATTGGAAATGCTTTGCCTTTTGCTCGAGAAACTCGCTCAACAGAAAAGTCTGCCGCGAAAGCTTTTGGGCTCGCTCATCTGTGGGAAACAGATTGAGGAGTTCGTCGCGAAACACCGCGGCACAGCTCGGCTCTAAAACAACCAGAGGAATCGTTTGATCGATTTCCGGTTTCAGGGTGTCAAGAATGTTGAGAAGGAGACTCTTGGCGCGATCTAACATACCCCAGTCGTAGAGGGGGCGCCCGCAACACAGGTTGGCTTTCGGCAACAGCACGCGGTAGCCAGCGGATTCGAGTACCTCGACTCCTGCCTTCGCGGTATCAGGAAGAAAGTAGTTGTTGAACGTATCCGGCCACAGCAGCACGGGTGGTCCGTCCAAGTTTGGGGGCTTTCGCCGACTGAACCAATCACGGAACGTCTGTGGCGCGAACGCAGGAATGCTGCGCTGTTGGGGAATACCTGCAATGAGTTTTGCGATATCGCGCAGAAAAGGCAGCTGCGTGGTCAAATTGACCAGCCCCGGTGCCTTCGAGGCCAGTCGCGCCCAGATGTCGATATTCCCGAACGCGTAGGCACTTCGCGGGCGGCGCCGTCCTTCGTAATAGTGGGCAAGGAACTCCGACTTGTACGTGGCGACATCCACGCCGACGGGGCAGTCGCTCTTGCAGCCCTTGCAGGCGAGACACAAATCGAGCGAGTCCTTCACTTGCTGGTCGCGCCATCCGTCCTGAATTACGTCGCCCTTGGTCATCTCCCAGAGCAGGTGGGCGCGGCCCCGGGTTGAATGCTCCTCCTCGCGAGTCACGCGGAAACTGGGACACATCACTCCGCCTTCATCGTGGCGGCATTTCCCTACTCCGACGCAGCGCAAGGTGGCATTTGCCAGGCTGCCTTGATCTTCTGGAAACTGAAAGTGCGTCTGTGGCTTCCAAGGCTTGTAGTCGGCACCCAGACGCAGATTCTCGTCCAACTTGTATGGCTCAACGATCTTGCCCGGATTCATCTTCCAATCCGGATCCCATAGACCTTTGAATTCTCGAAAGGCCTGTACTAGTTCGGGGCCAAACATTTTCGGCAACAACTCTGCGCGCGATTGGCCGTCCCCGTGTTCGCCGGAAAGTGATCCGCCGTAGGTGATCACCAAGTCGGCCGCCTCTTCCACGAATGTGCGATAGTTGGCGATGCCTTGCTTCGACTGCAAATCGAAGTTGATCCGCATGTGGACGCAGGCGTGTCCGAAGTGGCCGTAGAGGGCGCTGCGATAGCCGTATCCCTTCATCAGTTTGTGCAGATCGCGAAGATAGACGCCGAGCTTTTCGGGAGTAACGGCGGAATCCTCCCAACCCTCCCAGCCCGGCGGTTCTCCGGGCACGTGGGAAATGGCTCCCAAGGCCGATTCGCGCACCTCCCAGACCCGCTTCGCTTGCTTTCTATCCGGGAACAGGCGCATCTGCGGTGGATTTGTGCTCTGGCTGAGAATCCGCATAAGGTTGCGAGCTTGATACACGGCTTGCGCGGCGGTGGTTGCGCCGAACTCGGCGAAGAGCCAGCCGCCCCCGGGAGGTAGAAGAGCGAGTCCTTCCGGATTCAGATGCCTTCGCCGGGTGAACTCGACCAGCAGATCGTCAACGGCTTCGAGGCCGATTGGATGGTGAGCCATGATCTCCGGCACGCGATCGGCGCACTGAAAAATATCGGGATACGCGATCAGCAAGAGCACGCGTTCCTGCGGACTCTCCACTAGACGGCAGGAAGCTTCGAGTACGGTGACGCAGGTGCCTTCCGTTCCCACCAACGCGCGCGCCACGTGGAAGCCGTTCTCAGGTAGCAGGTAATTGAGGTTGTAGCCCGAAACCCGGCGCGGAATATTTGGGTAACGTTTCTGGATGAGCTCTGAGTATGTGTCGCGCAGCTTTTTTAGTCCCGCATAAATCTCGGCACGGCGGCCACCTTCAACGATGATTTTCTCGAGCTGCGCGTCACTGGTCTGGCCCACCTTCATGCGCTGGCCGTCGTAGGTGAGGATCTCCAGTTCCTCGATGTTGTCATCGGTCTTACCTGCCATCACCGAGTGCACGCCGCATGAGTTGTTGCCGATCATTCCGCCCAGCGTGCATCGGTCGTGGGTTGCCGGATCCGGGCCAAAAGTCAGCTGGTGGTTTTCCGCGGCGTTCCGCAGACGATCGAGGACTACACCCGGTTGAACTCGCGCGATCCGCCGCAGTGGATCGATCTCGAGGATGGCGGCCATGTACTTGGTGAAATCGAGCACCACGGCGACGTTGCAGCACTGTCCGGCGAGCGAAGTTCCGCCGCCCCGGCAGAGGATGGGGGCGCCATAGTCGCGTGCCAGAGACATGGTCGCGATGACATCGTCGACATCGCGAGGAAGCACCACTCCGATGGGAATCTGGCGATAGTTGGATCCGTCGGTGGCGTAGAGAGCGCGGCTGCCGTCGTCGAAACGCACGTCTCCACGCACGTGACGGCCGAGAGCGGAAGCAAGGCCGCTTGCATCCACCACGGCAGACTTGGCAGCGCGGGCGAGCTCGGCAAAATTACTTTGCATGTATGCGGGAGATGCTAGTCCGGAGAGTTGTCGCCGGTCAGGTTTTTGCCAGTCACAGTTGTAATGTTGATCTGGCTCTTATTGCCTTCCGGCGCAATGTTGATCGTGACGATATTTTTCTTGTCCGTGGAGACAATCGTGCAGTGATTCTGACCCTTCGAGTTGACTCTGGCGTTGGGAAGTTTCGACGAGTAGAACGCCATGACTTTATCTACCGAATCGTCGCTCTCGAATTGTGCCGTGACGGTATGCATTCCTCCGATGGTCGCGCTATTTCCGCGCAGGACACGCGCGCCAGGATATGGGTCGATGCCGAGATTGCGGACCGCGTCATCGGGATTGTTCGTGCTCTGTACCGAGCCGAAGGGAGTTTCCACCTGAACATTACCGTCTCCATTTCTTACACGACTGTTGTGGGCGATCCGGTGAATGACGAACGTCAGCGTCCCTATTCCTAGAATGCCTAGAGCGATAACCACGGCCACGACGATTAAAACGACTTTGAGCGCGCCGCTTCCTTGAGGCGACGCCACAGGGGTAGAGGGCACCGTCGTTGGAATACCGGCGGCCATGGGTACTACGGCACCGCATTTTGGACAGAATTTTGCCCCCGCTTCCAGAGTCGCACCGCAAGAATTGCAGAAGGCCACAGATCACCTCGCCCGTTCACACCTATCACGGGATCGCTTTGAGAGCGGAGTATATCCCAAATTACGCTCAATTGGGCAATGCGGGCCGCACTAAATCCAGAGGCGCGTGGTGTAGTCGGCCATGCTCAACGCCAGCAAAAGTAGAAGCCAAAAGATCGCCGACACAATGACAATCTTGGTCAGTTTTTCACTGGTGTATTTGACATGCATGAAGAACAAAACCACGAGCAGAGCCTTGACCGTGGCGATCACCAGCGCCACGACTGCGTTGAACGGCCCCAAGTCGATAAAGGAAGCCGCCACTGTAATTCCGGTCAGACACAACAGGGCGATCCAAATCGTGTAGTAAAACTTGCTCGACATTATGTGTTCGGACATGGCTGCTCACCCTTATCGGTGTCGATCGATCAAATACAGCAACGGGAAAAGGTAAATCCAGACAATATCCACAAAGTGCCAATACAAACCGCCCATTTCGACGGGGGTGTAATATTTTGGCGTGTAACGCCCCTTCCACGCGTAGTAAGTCAGGAAGACAAAGAGACCCACTCCAATGATCATGTGTAAAGCGTGCAGCCCGGTCATGGCAAAGTACAGCGAGAAGTAGATTTGCTCGTGCCGCGGGTCGATGTGGAGCTGGGGATAGTCCCTCACCAGGTCGTCGACGTTGAAGGAGTTCCCCGGGATGTGATGCTCTTTGTATTTGTCGTACCACTCGACTCCCTTGATTCCAAGAAACGCAAAACCGAAGACGATGGTCAGCAGCAATAGAATGACCAGTAACTTGCGCTTGCCCATCTGCGCGGCGCGCACGCCAATCGCCACCGTCAGGCTGCTGCAAATGAGGATGGCTGTATTAATCGTGCCCAGCCAGATGTCCAGGCTGCGGCTGCCGGCGGCAAATTCGCTGTAGTACCAATAACGGTAGATCAGGTAGGCGCAGAACATGCCGCCAAAGAACATGACCTCGGTCGCAAGAAACAGCCACATGCCGAGAGTGGCAGCATCGCGCTGCTGCTCCGCGTCGGCAAAGTGGTGCAGCAGTTCGGGGCCGTGTTGTTCGACCGCGATCGGGCTATCGCTCACCGGGCACCTCTGCGGGAGCCGGAATCTCTTCGTAGTTGTAGGCTTCCCACGTTACCTCTGGAGCTTCATCAAAATTGAAAGTGGGCGGCGGTGAAGAGGTTTTCCATTCCAGGCCCGCCGCGCCCCAGGGGTTATCCTCGGCGATCTTCCCGTAACGCATGGACCACAGGAAATAAACCATGGGCAGCACATATCCGACGGCCAAAACGGTCGAGCCCGCTGTCGACAGCACATTCAACACCTGGAATTCCGGTGGATATTGCCAGTACCGCCGGGGCATTCCCATATAGCCGAGAATAAATTGTGGAAAGAAGGTCAGGTTGAAGCCAGCAAATACGAGCAGCGCCGCTAGCCTTCCCCACCCTTCCGGATACATGCGCCCGGAGATCTTCGGCCACCAGAAGTGCAGGCCACCGAGATAACCCATCACCGCTCCACCGACCATGATGTAGTGGAAGTGGGCGATGACGAAATATGTGTCGTGCACGTGCACATCGATTCCCAGAGCGGCCAAAAACAGTCCGGTCAGACCGCCCATGGTGAACAGACCGATGAAACCAAACGCATACAACATCGGTGTAGTGAACGAAATCGAGCCTTTGTACATGGTCGCGGTCCAGTTGAACACTTTGATCGCCGACGGCACCGCAACCAGATAACTGAGGATCGAAAAAATCAGCGCCGAATAAAGCGAAATGCCAGCCACGAACATGTGGTGGGCCCAGACCAGAAATCCGAACACGGCAATGGCAATACTCGACATCGCTACAAAGTTGTATCCAAAGATGCGTTTCCGCGTGAAACATGCGACTACTTCGCTCTCTACCGCCATCGCCGGCAGGATCATGATGTAAACAGCCGGGTGAGAGTAAAACCAGAATAGATGCTGAAACAACAACGGGTCGCCGCCGCGAGTTGGATCGAAGATTCCTAGATTGAAGGCGCGTTCGAAAACAACGAGCAACAGAGTAATCGCGAGCACTGGTGTCCCCAGTAGCTGGATGATGCTGGTGGCGTAGTGTGCCCAGATGAAGAGCGGCAACCGGGACCACGTCATGCCGGGGGCGCGCATGCGATGAATAGTCACCACAAAGTTGAGTCCGGTGAGGATGGACGAGAATCCCGCAATGAAGATTGCGATTCCCGCCTCAATCACCCTGGTATTGCTGAAAGCCGTGCTGAACGGCGTATAGAAGGTCCAGCCCGTGTCCACGCCGCCGGTGACGATGCAATGGAGATAGACGACACCGGCAATGGCATAGAGATACCAGCTCAGCAGGTTGATCCGAGGGAATGCCAGATCTTTGGCGCCGATCATCAGAGGGACGAGGAAATTCCCCAGCACGGCGGGGATAGAAGGAATCAGGAAGAAGAAAATCATCACCTGGCCGTGCATCGAGAAGAGCTTGTTGTAGGTATCTGCTTGTACCAGATCGCCAGCCGGGGTTAACAGCTCCAGCCGGATCAGCAGGGCAAAGAATCCCCCGACAAAAAAGAAGAACGTAATCGAAATCAAATACAGCAACGCGATGCGCTTATGGTCTGTGGTCAACAGCCATGAGCGAATGCCGTATTCCTTGTTCAAATAGTGTTCGCGTTCGGCAGTAATTGCTGCGGTAGCCATTGCTATTCCTTATGGTTCTGCGATCTCGCGCCGGCGGGGCCCGAACCCTGTTTTCCCTCTGCTTCCGATGGCGCGGGACTTAACGACTTGACGTATGCCACCAACGCATTCAACTGCTCCTCACCCACGAGACCCTGGAAAACCGGCATGATGGGCTTGAACCCACTCACGATTTTCGCGCTCGGACTCAAGATCGATTCGCGGATATAGTTTTCGTCAGCGACGACCGTTCGTCCGTCCTCAAGTTGCACGAGCTTGCCGAAGATTCCAACCAGGTTCGGCCCGCGGCCCTGAGTATCGGAGCGGTGACAAGTGGGGCACCCCAATTGCTGAAAAAGGCTTTCGCCGCTGGCGGCGAGCGATCCTGTGGTGCCGCCTCCTGCAAGCCAAGCTTCATATTGCGCGGGCTCCATGACGGTCACCTGCCCGATCATGCCGGAGTGCATGGTGCCGCAATATTGCGAGCAAAACAGGTGATAAACACCGGGCCGCGTAGCCCGGAACCACGCCGTTGTATAGCGTCCCGGCAGCACGTCTTGCTTGATGCGGAAGGCCGGAACATAGAAGCTGTGGATCACATCCTGCGAAGTCATGATCAGCTTGACGTCGCGGCCTACCGGCACATGCAGCTCGTTGATCTCGCGCTGCCCTTCCTGATGTTGGAGCTTCCACATCCACTGCTTACCTACGACGTAAACTTCGGTCGCGCCCCGTGGAGGAGTCCGCTCGTGAAAATAAATGACCGCTCCCCAAAGGAAAATGACCATGAAAATTCCTAATGGAATGACCGACCAGGTAATTTCCAACGCGGATGAGCCTTCAATCTGCTCGGCCTCGACTCCTCGGCGGCGACGATATTTTGTCGCAAACACCAGGATCATGATAAAGATGGCGAGGCACATGAACCCTGACAGAGCCACCAGAAAAATGTAGAGCGCGTCTACATTGCCGGCTCCGGCGGAGGCGCGTACAGGCCAAAGTGGAAAGTTATCGAACATAAGTTAGTCGTTGGTCGTCGGTCGTCCGCCGTTTAGCGGCCGCACTTCGGTTGCAGGCCCCATGCGGAACATCACCACAAGAAATGTTCCCAGGATCAACACGGTTGCAGCCGCAGCCAGTTGGAGAACTCTGCTGATGATGGCTCCGTATTTCCCTGTCTCAGGATCGTAGTGGTAGCAGTACAGCAACACCTGGTCGACCACGGTTCCGATTTTGTTCTCCGACGCCTGAATCAATCCCAGGCGCAAATCCTTGGGTGCGAACTCGACTCCGTAATAATATTGAGCGATTTTTCCCTCGGGAGTCAGCACCATGATCGCGGTCGCATGGGCAAATTGGCCGCTCTTCGGATCGTACTGATACTGGAACCCAGCCGCCTTCGTCAGCGCATCAACCGAAGCCGCCGGCCCAGTCAGAAAATGCCAGCCTGCGGCGGCACCGGGTCGTGCGTAGCGCTTCAAGTATTCTGTCTTCTTTGAGGCTGCCATTTCCGGCGTCTCCTTAGGATCAAAGCTCACGGTGAGAACGTCAAACTCTTTTCCCACATCAAACTTCAAAACCCGGAGCGCGCTCTCCAAACCACGGAGGACCTCGCCGCACAGCATCGGACACTGGTAGTACACCAGATTCAAAATCATCGGCTTCTTGCCGAAATAATCTCCCAACTCGACGGTTTTCCCGGTTTCGTCTCGGAACACCAGAGCAGGTGGAATCTGTTGGTTCAGGCGCTGCTCGATGCCAACGTTCTCCAGTCCCGGCGGACGCACATTCGCTGGAGGAGATATGATGCCCTGCGTCATCCCCTGTCCCAACAAGGGCAAGCTCAGAACACAAGGCACCAACAAGACGGCTGCGATCAGCTTCGAAATCCTCGATGTTATTGCCCCGCGCACTGTTGCATTCCTTTCCGTCATTTCGGCGCCTGCGCCTTGCGCTGAGCCGATTGGCCGCTCGCGTCTGACCGCTCAGCGGCTTGAGTGGCGACGTTCACCCCAGACGTCGGAACCGTTCCAGCCTTCGGCGTAGTCGCCAATCCATGTTGCGCTACCAACTGCATTGCGCGCTCGATTGGAATGCGTACCACCCCAGCCTTTTCATCGACCCAGCCATAGCTATTCAAGGTTTGCTCTTCTTTCAGACGGAAATCGTTGATTTCAACTCGCTCGTTCCGCTCCAAACGCGGCTGCGGAAACCTGGCGATCGCTTCGGGTGAGACGATGCGTGTGTCGGTTTCGATTGGCTTGACCAGCGGACTCAGTTGAGGCTGACGCGATCGCTGGCGCGCGTCCATAAAACGGTACAAGCCCAATACAACGAAATAAACCAGTACCCCGCCCACAGCCAGACTTATCAGGAATGCGAATACGCCCTGAGCAGTCAGGTCCTGCTGCTCAAAGCCCTCTTCCGTGTGTCCGTGTTTCGTCTCGTCACTCATGTGCTGGTTCCAGTACTTCGTTCGCGAATACGTCATACGCGGGTAGAAGTGGCAGGGAATTCAGATTGCGGAAGAAGTAAGCCAGCCAAAAACCGCCTATGGCTATGGGGACTACTACGTCCGCTAACGTCAGGCTAAGTGTTTGTGAAAAATTCGGCTCGATGATCCAGAAAAGATCGAGGTACCGCATCACCATGATCCAGACGGCCAGCCACACCAACCGCCGTATGTCTCGTTTGAACGGGCGCGAAAGCAAGAGCACGAAAGGCACGGCGAACTGAAACAGCGCGAGGAATAGCCCCACGAATCCCCAACCGCCGTTCAACCGCCGCATGTACCAGGTGATTTCTTCCGGCAAATTTCCCGCCCAGATGATCAGCCATTGCGAAAACGAAAAGTAGGCCCAGACCATGATGAAAGTCAGCATCCACTTGCCATGGTCATGCACGAAATCCGGTTTCAACAGCTCCGACATCGGTTTGTAGTTCATCAGAATCCGCTCGACGACGACGGCAAAACACATCGCTGACAGCAACTCCCCAATGAGGATCAACAATCCGTAGATCGTAGAAATCCAGCTCGGGTCGATGGACATAACCCAGTCGATGGCAGCGAACGAAATCGTGAAGGCGTAAAGGATTAACCCCGGCCCGCTGACCGCTTTGAAGCGGTTACTGTTATCTCGGGACGGAGGGTTATCCTGTTCCTTTGACCACTTGGTGAGCAGGAATGACAACAGATTCCAGATCGCCAGGTAAATCACGGCGCGAATGATGAACCCGTGGACGTTCAGGTAACTCTGGGTAAGATCCTGCAAATGTTCGCGGAGATGTTTGTCCAAGATGGAGTCCAGAGGCCGCGCCCACATGTAGAGTTTGGGAAGTCCGAACAGGATGGGAACAAACAGCAACGCCATCAGCGGCAGGCAGCGCATGGCCGCACCCAGAATCCTGCGGATTACCATGCCCCACCCGCCCCCGGTCAGATGCCGGATCATGAGAATCGCCATGGATCCGAGAGTCACTCCGAGCCAAGCCATGTAGCCGAGGAGGTAGGCGCGGAAGAACTCATCTGGACGCAGGAACGCGAGGGCCATGGAGATCGCGGCAAAAATCAGGGCGATGACCAGCGAGCGCTTCTGGATAGTCTTGACCACCGGCGGCGCCATCAGGTCCAGGTTGTTCACACGCGCCGCGCTCATTTCGCCTCCTCTCCTTTTTCGTTATGCGAACCCGACTGAAACTCGGGCAAGGTTGCGCCCGACCCCGGATCGCCGCGAAACTCTGGCGCCTCCGACGGCACCTTCTGTCCCGACGGAACATCGCCCATTGTGGCTGCCTGGCTCAGTTGCAAGGCTCGTATATAGGCTACGATGCACCAGCGATCCCGCGGCGGAACTTGAGAAGCGTATTCCGGCATTGCGCCAAATCCGTTGGTCATGACGTCAAAGAAATATCCCAGCGGCGCTTTCTGCAGGCGCTCCGTGTGGTAAGACGGCGGTGCTCGAAAACCGCGCTGCACAATCATTCCGTTTCCGTCGCCGAGGCGGGAGTGGCAAGGCGCGCAGTAAATATTAAAGCGCTCACGGCCGCGGGCGAGCACATCCTCGGTGACAGGGAAAGGCATGAAATCGCCGGGATTGTTACCGAGTTTTCCAGTGTAGAAATACACGTCTGCGTCCAACTGTCCGCGCGCTACCGTCCCCTCGACCGGAGGGCGCGCCGAGCGCAAGTCCGCATAAAAGTCACTCTCGGCGAGCGGTTTGAAGCGAGGCTGGTCTTGCATGTCCTGACGGCAACTTGCCAGGATCAGCGTGGCCAAAATGATGGGGTACGTGAGTCTTGCCCGTCCCGCCGGGCGGGAACGCCCGGCCTCCATTCTCAGCGGCGAGATTTTCCAGAAGATCAGCATGGCTTCAGCTGGGCACCTCCGAAATCGATCGCGGAGCCAGGCCCTCAAGGAATCGGCGGGTTTCGCTCGGGCTGTACTTGGGATCGGTAGAAAACACGATCAGGAAGAAGCGGTCTTTGGTCGCGAAAGCGAAGCGCGGCACATTGAAGACGGGATGGTACGGCATGGGCAACCCGTTCAACGCCAGCATTCCAAACACGGCAAAGATCCCCCCAAACAGAATGGTCATTTCGAAAGTGACCACGATGAACGCCGGCCACGAATGATATGGCTTGCCGCCCACATTGATTGGATAACTCACTACAGAAATCCAGTACTGCAGGGCATAGCCGGACAGGCCCCCGAGCAGTCCACCAACGAGCACTACCAACGGAACGCTGTTCTTATGAAATCCAATTGCCTCCGCCAAACCTTCCACCGGAAACGGGCTGTAGGCGTCGATCTTCAGATAGCCGGCTTCATGCGTATGATGAGCCGCATCCACCAGGCTTTGCGCCGAATCGAACTCGGCCATCATTCCGTAAATCGGAGTACGTTTCATTCCTTCACCTCCGCCTCGGGCAGCAGGGTACGCATTTCGAAGATCGAAATCATCGGCAGGATGCGCACGAACAGGAACATGGCAGCCAGGAACATGCCGATGGTGCCGATGTAGGTCATCCAGTCCCAGCGGGTCGGATAATACATTCCCCAGGAAGACGTCAGGAAATCGCGTTGCAAGCTGACGACGACGATAATGAATCGCTCCAGCCACATGCCGACGAGAATGACTCCGGAGATCAGGAACAACGCTACCGGGCTGGTTCGCAGTTTCCGAATCCAGAGCACTTGCGGTACGAAGATATTGCAAGCCAACAGCGCCAGGTACCACGGGGCATAGGGTCCATGCAGGCGGTTCCAAAGTAGAAACGCATCGTAACGGTTTCCGCTGTACCACCCCATGAATGCTTCGATGGCATAGCCATAAGCCACAATCAGGCCGGTCGCCAACATGACTTTCGCTGAGTTCTGCAGGTGGCGCTCGGTGATGAAATCCTCAAGACCGTAGACCTTGCGGATTGGGATCGCCAGCATCAGCACCATGGCGAAGCCGGAATAAATCGCGCCCGCCACGAAGTAGGGAGGGAAGATCGTCGTATGCCAGCCGGGCACGATTGCAACCGCGAAGTCGAAACTGACTACGGTGTGAACAGAGAGCACCAGCGGAGTCGCGAGCCCGGCAAGAAGCAAGTAGGCTGTCTCATAGCGATGCCAATGCCGCGCCGAACCGCGCCAGCCCAAGGCCAGCATTCCGTAGATCATTTGCGCCGCGCGGTTGGTTGATCGATCCCGCAGTGTGGCCAGATCAGGAACCAGTCCGATGAACCAGAACAATAAGGAAATCGTCGCGTAGGTGGAAACGGCAAAGACGTCCCACACCAGTGGGCTGCGGAATTGCGGCCACACCTTCATGGTGTTGGGATAAGGGAAAAGCCAGTACGCCAGCCAAGGACGGCCTACGTGAATCAACGGGAAAATCCCTGCAGCGGATACCGCGAACAACGTCATGGCTTCGGCAAACCGGTTAATCGAATTGCGCCAGGATTGCCGCAACAACAGCAGGATGGCCGAAATCAGCGTGCCCGCGTGTCCGATTCCAATCCACCACACGAAGTTCACGATGGCGAATCCCCAACCGATCGGTATAGTCACACCCCAGATGCCGACCCCGCGGACAAACAAATATCCGATGGCGAACAACATCATCATGGTGAGCAGGAAAGCGACGCCAAAACCCAGGAACCAACCATTGGAAGTGGGACGCGTCAGGACGATAGAGCTGATCTTGTCGGTAACCGTGCCGAACGTGTATCCAGGCTCGATGACCGGGGCTCCTTCGCGGAACGCCACTGGTTGTCTTTGCTCGTCCATTTTCTCGGTTATGCTCCGCTTAACTCTCCAGCTTAGGATTGGGGTTTCGAATCTCTGCCAAATAAGTCGTTCGGGGCCGCGTATTCAGATCGGCCAGCAACCCGTAATTGCGCGGGTTTGCCTTGAGCTTTGAAACCCGGCTGTTGGGATCGTTGATATTGCCAAAAGTGATCGCATCGGCCGGGCAAGATTGCTGGCATGCCGTTTGCAACTCACCGTCCTGGATGGTGCGACCGTCCCGCTCGGAATCAATCCGATGCTGGGTGATGCGTTGGATACAGTAAGTGCACTTTTCCATCACGCCGCGGCTGCGCACGGTGACGTCGGGATTGCGCATCATCTTGTATTGCGGCGTCTCCCAGTCCTGGAAGAGGAGGAAATTAAAGCGCCGCACTTTGTATGGACAATTGTTAGAACAGTAGCGAGTGCCCACACAGCGGTTGTAGACCATGTCATTCAGGCCTTCGGTACTGTGTACAGTCGCGCCCACGGGACAGACGACTTCGCAAGGCGCGTTCTCGCATTGCTGGCAAGGGACCGGCTGGAAATACGCCTTCGGATTGTCACGGTCGCCTTGATAGAATGCGTCCACCCGCAGCCAGTGCATATGTCGGCCGATCACGACTTGCTCTTTGCCGACCACCGCGATGTTGTTCTCCGACTGGCACGCGACCATGCAGTTGTTGCAGCCAACGCACGCATTCAAATCGATTGCCATGCCCCAGGCGTAGAGTTCCTTGTCATACGGATAGGGCTTGTACAACGTTAGCTCCGCTGGCGGTTCTTCTTCTCTCGCAAAGTCTGGCGCCTTGCGATACTCATCGAGACTCGCAGAGCGCACCTGCGGGCGCGAGCCTTCCGGCGTGTCCATTGTCTGGTAGCCTTGGGTCGTCGCCAGCTTGTAAGCGCCATCAGCCCTGGTAATATTCACGCCGCCTGTGAACCACGGCGTCGCGCTGTAGCGAAGCTGATACATGTCGAAGCCTGCGCCCGTGCCGGCTCGGCCTGCGCGTCTTCGTCCGTAACCCAGAAACACGGTGACAGAATTATCGGGATGCCCCGCCTGAATCCAAATCGGAGCGGACACCTTCTTGCCGTTGAGTTCGAGCGTCACTAGATCTTCGGTCTTGAGTCCCATCCGAGCTGCCATGGCCGGGCCGATGAGCACAGGATTGTCCCAGGTCATCTTCGACATCGGCTTGGGCAGCTCCTGCAGCCAGCCGTTATTGGAGAAGCGGCCGTCATAAACGCAGGGATCGCGGCGGAAATTGATCTCGATCGATTTGCCGTCACTCATCGGGGACGCAGGGAAATTCGCCGACTTCTGGGTAACTGCATTGGGAGTGAACGCTGTTCCTGCAATCCATCCGTCGTGCAGTGATTTTCGCCAGAAGGCGTCGAAGTCCGCGCTTGGGTGCTGCTTCTTCCAATAGCCTTGTACGACTTCGTGGCTTGTGGCTTCCGCTTGTCCCGCAAGCAGCGCGGTGAGCTCATAAAAACTCTTGCCGCCATAAAGCGGAGCAATCAGCGGTTGCACGATGCTCACAGTTCCGTCGTAGGCACGAGTATCGCCCCATGATTCAAGGTAATGTGCTTCGTTCACGTGCCACTGGCAAAGTTCCGCAGTCTCGTCCTGATAGAGCCCGAGATGCACGCGCATGGGAATTTTTGTGTTCTTGAGGGCATCGGCAAAGTTTAGGTCTGCGGGCGCATCGTAGGCCGGATTTCCGCCCATGATGAAAAGCATGTCCACCTTACCGGCGCGCATGTCAGCTACGAGGTCTTTGATGGATTCGAATTGATTGACTGGATTTGCGTCGACGGGCTCGGTATAGATGACCGTCTTGCCGATATTGCCGAGCGCCTGGTTCATGGCATGCGCGAAAGCATGCACAACGGGAGGCTGATGGTCACCGGCTATGATGACGCTCGAACCGCGATGGTTCTGCAGATCCTGGGCGACTGCCGCGACGTATTTCGCCTGCTCTTTGTCCAGGACGCCGTCGCCACCGGAATCCATTCCGAGCACCGTCCCAAGCGCCCTCGCGAACACTTCAACGTGGGTTGATCGCAGCGGCAAGCGATGGTCTGCCTTTGCACCGGTTGAGCTCATCGTACTCTCGACCACATACAACCGGCTCATGGTGCCCGCATCCGGATTGCGGCGCTCGGCGAAATCGCGAATGTATCGCGTGCTTCCCGGAAATCCCGCGTACAGGAAATCGGCGTCGAGCGAGACGATTACATCGGCGTTCTCTAGCCGGTATTGCGTTTCCACCGGCTGACCGAAGGCCAGCTTCGCACCTTCGAGCACATTGTCGCGATTGACCGGCTCATACACGTGCCACTTCGCTTGCGGATACAGCTTGAGCACCGACCGCAACTGATCGGCCAGAGCGGGCGAAGAAACCGTGCGCGTCAGGATGCGGATGCCCGCTCCCTGCACCGCTTTCTGCGCGTTCAGAGGTCCGCGGATCGCTTCGAGGAATCCGCCCCACGTGCGCACGTCGCCCAAATACGCAATCGTCTGCGACCGGTCGGGGTCATACATGCCGAGGATTGACGCTTGCGCGAACACGTCCGTTCCGCCAAGGCTCGCGGGATGCTGCGCGTTGCCTTCAATCTTGGTCGGACGATAGAGATGGCTTTCGACCAGGATTGGACTAGCGTACCCACCCAGAGTGAAAGCTGTGGCATAGAACATCGGAAGGCCTGGAATCACCTGCTCCGGCTGACGCACATAGGGAACAATCGGCTCCAACGGTTGCTTCGTGCAGGCCGTCATCCCCGCCATTGCCAGCGAAGCGCCCATCAGCTTCAGGAAACCGCGGCGCGAAACCGAGTCCAGCCACTCCGATGCGCCTTTGGGAAACTCGCGATGCATCATCTCCTGAAACTCGGCGCTGCCTGCGAGTTCTTCCAGACTGCGCCAATACTCCGGGCCCTTAGTCTGGGCGATTTGAGCGCGAGCAGTTATCAGGTCGAGCTTGTCCGTCTTGCCCGGACAAACTTCCTCGCGGTGCTTATTCTTTTGTTCTTCCATCTTGTTATTCGAACTTCGTTGCTGTAGAGACGTAGCTCGCTACGTCTCTACCGTGAACGTCTCCGCCCGGTTAGACGGGCGAGAGACGCCCGTCCTCCTACCGATGGCACGTCGAACAACTGGTAATGTCTGTCACCGTTCGCAAATTGTATTTCCGCACCAGGTCTTTACCCAACGAGATCTGGTCGGTGTACTCTATGCCGTCCACGACGACAGGTTTGAGAGTGGTCGGCTGTTCGTAACGCATGTTGAACACCTGGTCGCGAGGCCGCAGATTTCTCTCGGGAGCGCGATGGCAGTCCAGACACCACTCCATTTGCAAGGAGGCGTAGTTGAACATCAGCGGCATGCGGTCTACGGGGCCGTGACACGTATTACAGCCCACGCCCTTGTTGATGTGTATGCTGTGGTCGAAATAGACGAAATCGGGCAAATCGTTGACCCGGGTCCACACCAGGGACTTACCGGTTCGGAAACTTTCGCGCACAGGTTCCAGCAGCGGCGCTCCCGTCCAAATTTGGGAGTGGCAATTCATGCAAGTCTTGGTTGGAGGAATTCCCGCGAATGGAGATCTCTCCACCGAAGTATGGCAGTACCGGCAATCAATGCCCAACCCGCCGACGTGGTGCTGATGGCTAAAAGGCACAGGCTGCGGGCGGGCTACTTTCGCGTAGGTTATGTAGGGCGAGCGTTGCAGTTCGAGCACCGCCCAGAGTAATACCGCCACCAGAAATGCCGCCCCGTAAATCGTGGCGCGGGAGATTGTGTTCGTACTGCGATGAAAAATCTGCATCGATCGGAACTTTCAGTGCAGCGGGGACGGCCCTATGCAGTCTCCGGCTGGTTGCAGTTGCCAGGTCAGACAGTCACAGACATCTGTGATCCTGCATACGAAAACTCGTGATTATAACAGTTCGCATGGATTTGTGATCGTTCGAGTCATTCAAGCGCGAAATTTATCGTCGGCGAAAAGACTAGCCCCATTTTTGGACGATATCGACAAAAACTTGCCGGGCCACAACCCTCGAATTTCGAGAAGTGTATCGTGACCCGACATACATTGCCATCTTGCGCGACACCACGGACCTACCGCAGATTCATCACTAGCAACTTCGGCTCCGTCATCTCCTCAATCGCATAGCGCAAGCCTTCGCGCCCTAATCCTGAATCTTTAATACCGCCATAAGGCATGTGATCAATGCGGAACGTGGGCACGTCCCCAGCCACTAAGGCGCCCACTTCGAGCTCTTCGTATGCACTGAACATCAGCTTGGCATCGCGCGTGAATATCCCCGCCTGCAGGCCGTAGGGAGAACTATTAATCTGTCTTAACGCGTCGAAGAAGTCGTCGTAGGATTCGACGGTCACAACCGGAGCGAAAATTTCCTGGCAGTTCACCTTCATCTCTGCGCGCGTCCCGGTCAGAACCGCTGGTTGAAGCGCCGCACCCGTGCGCTGTCCGCCGCAAAGCAATCGAGCACCTCCACGAACTGCCTCCTGAATCCAGTCGCTGGCGCGGATGGCATCGCCTTCACGAATCAGTGGACCAACGTCAGTTGACTCCTCCAGAGGGTCTCCAGTCTTCAGTTTCCGGACTCCCGTGACAAAGAGTTCGGTGAACCGTTCCAAGACTGAGCGCTCAACCAGGATGCGTTGCACTGAAATACAAGATTGCCCGGCGTAAGCGAAGCCTCCGGTGACGCATCGCTCCGCAGCGTAGGTTAGATCAGCATCGCTGTGAACGATGACTCCTGCGTTCCCTCCCAGTTCCAGCGCGACCTTTTTTTTGCCCGCCCGCCGCTTGATTTCCCAGCCGACTGCCGCGCTGCCGGTGAAGCTGATCAGCTTTAAACGCTCGTCGGTGACCAGCAATCCAGCGTCCTCGTTGGAGAGCGGAAGCACGTTGAGAGCACCGTCGGGCCATCCCGCCTGCTGAACTGCCTCCGCCATGAGCAATGCGGTCAGCGGCGTCTCCGGGGCAGGCTTCAGCACCATGGTGCAGCCGCTGGCAATCGCGGGGGCCACCTTGTGCGCAACCAGATTGAGCGGAAAATTAAATGGGGTAATCCCCGCGATCGGCCCCAGAGGAAAGCGGCGTACAATTCCCCAACGTCCCACAGTGAATTCCTGCCAATCGAGCGGCAGAAACTCACCGTAAATGCGCGTGCTCTCCTCAGCGGCTATTGTGAACGTGAAGACGGACCTGTCAACTTCACTCCGCGCGGCCTTAATGGGTTTTCCCGCTTCCTGAGCCAAAACGTGAGCAAATTCTTCCTTGCGCTGCGCGATGCACTCGGCCACCCGGCGCAGGACGCGTTGCCGCTCAAAGGCGGGTAGTCGTCGGGTGGTGCCGAAAGCCTTGACTGCGGCCCTGATCGCTGCCTCGGCATGCTCGCGCTTTCCCTGAAACACCCGGCCGACAACGGTGCCATCGTAAGGTGCTCGAACTTCAACGGGGTCGCCTTCCTCTATCCACTTACCATCGAGAAGAAATGCTCTCGTTGCGACGGGAGTTGCAGTCATCTGAGCCATGGCGTAATTCTTGCTCTTCCCCGGAGGCAGAAGAAAGATTATAGACTTTTCGCACGAGGCAAGGCACGACGTCGGACAATAATTGATTCGAGAAATAGCAGGTTCGCATCAGGAAGAAGGAACGTGCTTACATCTATTGCGGAAACCAGCGAGTTGTTGCGCAAACGGGAACTATCGCCCGTTGAGTTGACGAAGAACTGCCTGGCGGAAATCGCAAGGCTCAACCCCGTGTTGAATGCCTTTATCACTGTAACGTCAGAGTTGGCCATGGCGCAGGCGCTCAGCGCTGAAGCGGAAATCCGGCGCGGCCGTTGGCGCGGCCCGTTGCACGGAATCCCGCTTGCCTTGAAGGATCTCATCGATACGGCCGGCATCCCCACGACCGCCGCGAGCGCCTTGTTCAAGGATCGAGTTCCCGCCGAGGATGCGGAAGTCGTTCTGCGCCTCAAAGACGCGGGTGCGGTCCTATTGGGCAAGAACAACTTGCATGAATGCGCTTATGGTGGCAGCTCGATGATCAGCTATTATGGCGAAGTTCATAACCCCTGGGATACCACGCGCATTGCCGGAGGGTCGTCGGGAGGCTCCGCCGCATCGGTGGCAGCGAGCCTTGCTTGTGCCGCCATCGGTACAGATACTGCTGGCTCCGTTCGCGAGCCTGCTGCTTTGTGCGGAATCGTCGGCTTGAAGCCCACATACGGCCGGGTCAGCATCCGCGGAATCATTCCTCTCTCGCTGTCGCTCGATCATGTTGGCCCGATCACACGTACGGTTTCAGACGCCGCGGTGATACTTCGTGCGATCGCCGGCTATGACGCGAAAGATACAAACAGTATCAATATGCCGGTCGGTGCTTATCTAGCAGCTCTTGGCGATGGATCGGTGCCGGCGAGAATCGGAGTTCCCCGGAAATTCTTCTACGAAGATCTCCATCCTGAGGTTGCATCCGCGATGGAACAGGCGCTTGGGGTAATGAGAACGATCGCCGACGGTGTGACCGAGATCGACGTTGATGTCCCGACCGACCGCACGCTTCAAACTGCGGAGGCCTATTCCTACCACGCTCAATTCGTTTTCCGGAGCCCCGAACTGTACCTTCCGGAAACGCTACGCCGCATCCGCAGGGGCGAGGACATCGGCGCCTCCGAGATTGAGCATCGGCGCCGTGAACTGGAGCAAATCCGCGGCGAGATCCACAAAGTGTTTGAAAACCTGGACGTTCTTGTGACCCCGACCACGCCAGTTCCCGCACCCGCCGTCGATGAGTTGAAACAGAGCCCGGATCTCCTGCGTCCGCGCGAACTCCTGCTGCTCCGCAATACTCGCCCGGTAAATGTGTGGGGATTGCCAGCGATCTCGGTTCCCTGCGGATTCACCGCCGCAGGCCTGCCCATCGGGCTGCAGATCATCGGCCCGCACTGGCGCGAAGACAGGGTTCTACAGCTTGCATATGCCTATGAGCAGGCTACGTCCTGGCATAAGCGCAGTCCAAAGCTGGTCCAGACGTAACTCGATCACTGCTCCGCGCGCTGCCCGGCGTGGAACAGCGTCCACGGACCCGACTTCATGTCGCGAAGAGCAGGCGCTTCCCACGAATAGTCCGGATGCGCATTCAAGAAATCCTTGGCGAGGAAATCGTGGCCACAGGGATGCCCCGCCCGCGCTTGGAAACTCATGCGCTCAGCCAGACTGCTATCCATCGCCTTTCCCTGGACCGCGCCGCCAGGGTAATAAGCTTCCCACTGCCAAAGTTTCACACCCCTCGCCGAGTTGTCGACGTGCCCGCACAGGCTGCGCTCATCGGGCTGTTCCTTCTTTTCAAAGCTGTCCAAATGGTCGGCTATAAAGCTCTCAGCCATGTCGACGTCGATCTGTCCTTTGGACTGCTTAATGAGTTGCTCCCAACGCACATGGCGAGCATTGGGCGAAGTAGACGCGTCTTTGGGATCGAAGCCGGAGGTCTCATCTCGGATCACCGCCGGATCACGGGCAAAATTTGAGCTGACAAAATATCCATCTTTCGTCCGCCACATCGGCGTGTGCTTCAGGCCCAGCTCAAGATAAGCGATCTCCCCCGTCTTACGGTCTCCGATCAGCCAGTCGTTAGCGTAGCCGCCATTGTTTCCGTCGCGAATGATACGGGCATAGTCGTCAATGGAATTGGCGTATTGCAAGGCCTTACGCGAGCGCACAAATTCCGGCTTGCCCTGCGGGTCCCAGCCAACAAATTGGCTGATCGTCGTTTCCGTCACCATAATTCCGGCGGAGTTGACGCCAAAGTCATCGTCGCTGGTAATGACCCCGGGAAAGCCGTCCATCAAGATTCGTTTCCCGTGTTCAGGAACGATGTCGAACACCATCACCCAGCGGGAGCCAACAAGGTAGCTGGTCCAGTTATTGTGAGCAATGACTATGTGATGGTCGCGAGTGTAACTCCCGGTAGCGATAAAGGCACTGCAATTGCCCGGGCTCGACAGGCGCGGCGCACCCGCGAGGTGTTCCTTCTGATCAAACCACGGCACGTAATAGCCTGGGAGTTCCTCGAACGCATTGAGCGCAACCAGGTCGTCTATATCCATGGCGACGCCTTGTGCCTTAAGTCCTTCGACAATCCCCCTCAGCTCGTGCTGATATTCCGCATCGATTTTGGGCCAAAGCATTTCATGCGCCGCTTTTCTGAAAAAGTCCCAGTCGCGTTTGGTGGTGTGAGTGTCCTCCAGCTTGATCGCCTCGAAGGCATCGGCAATCTCGCGCGCGAGCAAGTACCCGTGCTGGAATCCGATTTTCTCTGGAGAACCCTCCAGGTGGACATAAGTCCACCCGCCCTGTTGAAATCTATAAGCGTTCTGCAAACGCGGATCTTGAGAAGCCGACGGGGCTGCGCCGTCTGGTTGCGGCGAGGCCGCTGAGCGATCAAGGAATAACAAGAACGCCCCAAGACAACAGGCAACGAGAGCAAAAACAATTCCGTTCGCAGTTTGCACAGTGCGACTCATATTCGTCCTTCAGATCCAGCGGCGCTGGTTTCGATTCCATGCGGATTATACGCGCGAAACGCCCACAGTTCCCGCACCTTCCCCGGGGCGAGCGTCCTTGATTGTTAGTATGTTCTAGTGCCAAAGAATACTAAAACGGATCGGCTGAGCGTTCTTCGTTCTGAAGACCTCGCTCGCATTCCGTGGCTGATTCATGGTTTCAGCACGAGAGTTGGCGGATTTTCCAGAGTTTACGCGGGTGACGCTCTCAATCTCGGATTCACCAAACAGGATTCGCATCGTGCAGTCGAACGCAACCGAGCCGCCTTCTTGCACGAACTGGGTGCGACCAAAGTGCCCCTTGTCGCTCTGCGCCAGATTCATTCCGATCTCATTCACTGCGTGGCAGAACTACCGAAGGAATCTCTGGTTGGCGATGGCGTGATCACCCGCATGACCGGCATTCTCATTGCGATCCAGACGGCTGATTGCCTGCCCGTCATCCTGGTAGATACAAAGCAAAAAGCAGTGGGAGTGTTCCATGCGGGTTGGCGCGGCACGGTTAAGCGCATTGTCGAAAAAGGAGCGGGAGAAATGCGCCGTTGGTTCGGTACGCTGCCCAAGAACATTAAAGCGGCCATCGGTCCTGGCATCCACGCGTGCTGCTACGACGTCGGACCGGAAGTACGCGAGCAGTTCGAATCGCAATTCGCTTACGCCGACCATTTGTTTCGCGAGGTCAAAGAATCAGACCCGGTCCGCGAAAAGTATCCGCTGCTTTTTCTGACGGCGAGGGCTCCGGGTCATAGCGAGTTGCCGACGAAAATCTTCCTGGACTTGGTCGAAGCCAACCGCCGTCAGCTGATCGACGCCGGAGTTTCGTCAAAGAACATCACCGCATCGCCACTGTGCACGGCTTGCCGCCCAGATCTGCTCTTCTCGTATCGAGCGGAGAAAGGAGTAACGGGGAGAATGATGGGTGCCGCAGGAATCCGAGCCTTGCCTTCGAGGAAAGGCTGAGGCAGCCTAGCGCTTCGCCGACTTCAGCCGCTGTTCCAGTCCTGCCACTTCGTCCTGCAGTCCGTCTGGCAAGCGATCCCCGAACTTCGCGAAATGTTCTTTGATCAGCGGCACTTCCGCAAGCCAGCCCTCGATATCGACGCTGAGCAGTTCATCTACGTGAGCGCCTTTGATATCGAGTCCCTTCGTGTCGAGATCGGCTACGTCAGGAATCCGTCCGATGGGGGTATCTTTGGCATGAACCTTGCCGTCGCAGCGCTCGAAGATCCATTTCAACACCCGGCTGTTTTCACCGTAGCCCGGCCATAAGAACTTGCCATTCTTATCCTGCCGAAACCAGTTCACGTAGCAGATCTTGGGTAGCTTGGACGCGTCCGAATTCGCTCCGATCTTGAGCCAGTGCCCAAAGTAGTCGCCCATGTGATAGCCACAAAACGGAAGCATTGCCATAGGATCGCGGCGCAGTTGGCCAACTTTGCCGGTAATAGCGGCGGTGGTTTCGCTGCTGACAGTCGCGCCCAGGAACGTTCCATGCTGCCAGTTGAACGCCTCCGTGACCAGCGGAACAATTCCAGCCCGGCGTCCACCGAAGAGAATTGCATCAATGGGCACGCCCTTCGGATCCTCCCACTCCGGGGCGATCACTGGGCATTGCTTCGCGGCTGCGGTAAACCGCGCATTCGGATGCGCTGCTTTCCGGCCTGAGTCTGGCGTCCACGTCCGCCGCAGCCAGTCCACCAACTCGGCGGGTTTGTGATCCGTCATTCCCTCCCACCACACATCGCCGTCCATGGTCATCGAGCAATTGGTAAAGATAGAATCTCGCGCGACGGTCAACATGGCATTGGGATTCGACTTCATGCTTGTGCCCGGCGCCACTCCAAAGAAACCGTACTCGGGATTGATGGCGTAAAGCCGGCCATCGGCGCCGAATTTCATCCACGCAATGTCATCGCCGACGGTCTCCACCTTCCAACCGGGAATGGTCGGGACCAACATTGACAAGTTGGTTTTGCCGCAAGCGGAAGGAAAAGCCCCGGTGAAGTACTTGACCTGGCCCACCGGGTTGATCAGCTTGAGGATGAGCATGTGCTCGGCCATCCAACCTTCATCTCGCGCCTGCACCGACGCGATGCGCAGGGCGTGGCACTTTTTTCCCAGCAAGGCATTTCCGCCGTAGCCGGAACCATATGACCAGATCTCACGCGTCTCCGGAAAATGACAGATGTACTTGTGCGCGGCATTGCAGGGCCAGGTGGAATCCTGCTGGTTCGTTCCCAGCGGAGCGCCAATAGAGTGCAGTCCGCGGACGAACTCACCGTCGTCCAAAAGGATGTCCAACACCTGTTTGCCCAGCCGGGCCATCAGGTGCATGTTGGCGACAACGTAAGGCGAGTCGCTGATTTCAACTCCAATCCGGGCCATCGGTGAACCAATCGCACCCATGCTGTAGGGAATCACGTACATCGTCCGCCCGGCCATTGAGCCCGAGTAGAGCTCCGTGAGCTTGGCTTTCATCTTTGCCGGGTCTTCCCAATTGTTGGTCGGGCCCGCCTCTTCTTTGGTTCGGGAGCAGATGAATGTTCGGTCTTCGACGCGGGCTACGTCGGCGGGATCCGACCGGACCAGCACGCTGTTGGGTCGCTTCGCTGGATCCAGCGGGATGGCAGTACCGGTGAGGGTCATCAGCCGCAGCATCGCCTGATATTCCTCCGGCGAGCCATCGCACCAATGCACCCGATCGGGCTTGCACATCTGCGCGACTTCTTCAACCCACCGCGCCAGCTTGGGATGCCGACGATCGCGCGCAGCTGAGTCAACTTCTACCGTGATACTGGCCATCGTGATGTCTCCGATCTTACAAACTGCCGCCAAGCGCTGGAACCCCGTAACCGGGCAGGCGCTGTGGAGTTAGCCTATCCGACGGGCTGAGAGCCGACTTTCTCTTCCACCGCTGCATCCAGATGCTCAAGTGTCTGTGCGACGGTTAGCGAATACATTTCCTGTCCCACTCCTTCACCGGATTCCAGCGCGCTCTTGAGATAGTGCCCGGCGATCTCTACCGCGAGCGGGTCAGTGATTAATTTCCCCGTGCGTTGCTCGTACTCGACCCACGCGGGATGCGGTAGTGCAATCCAGACCGGACGGCCATTGACCAGAAACTTGATGTCCACCGCATCGGCGTGCCGAGTGGCAATGGCCACGATCAGCGCCTGATAAATGCAATGCACTTCCTTCTTGGTCCAGCGGTCAACAGTATGGAAGTCCTTGTACATGGCAATCTAAAACTATATCGAACCAGTCGGGACGGGAGCAAACCGGCGGGCAGCTTTGCCACTTGAATTATGATGAATGTTCGGCTGAAAACTGTGGCTCACCACGCAAGGTTTCCATGAAGAATCTTGGCATCCTACTCTCCGGACGCGGTTCGAACTTCGAAGCTATCGCCAGAAATGTTGTTGAGGGGCGCATTGCCGACGCTCGCGTCGCTGTCGTGATTTCGAATAGGACTGATGCGGGCGGTATTGAAATCGCTCGCGGCCTCGGGCTTACCGCACTGGTAATTCCATCCAAAGGCAAGGACCGGGCGGAGCATGATCGTGACGTCGTAGCTGCGCTGCAGCAGTACAAGGTCGATTTGGTTTGCCTCGCGGGATACATGCGCCTGCTCTCGCCGTGGTTCGTGAAACAATTCCCCCGGCGCATCCTCAACATCCATCCGTCGTTGTTGCCGGCTTTCCCCGGGTTGGAGGCCCAGGAGCAAGCCTTCGCCTACGGCGTGAAGGCATCGGGCTGCACTGTGCACTTCGTGGACGAAGAACTCGACCACGGGCCCATCATTCTGCAAAAGGCTGTGCCCGTGCTCGATACTGATGATGAACAGACCCTTGCGGCCCGCATCCTTGAGCAGGAGCACGTCGCTTACTCCGAGGCGATCAATGTTGTGCTGGGGGGGAAGTTTGAGGTCGTGGGGCGAAGGGTGGTAACGGCCACCGCGAAACACACATAGGGACGGTCAAACCCGGACGATTGCAAGCATTTGCTTATAATCGAAACTGCATGCCAAACTTCGCACCCGTGGACGAGCAGTTAGCCTACATAAAAAAAGGCAGCGCGGAAATAATCCGCGAGAGCGAGCTTCGATCCAAGCTGGATAAATCCCGCACGACAGGCAAACCCCTCCGCGTGAAGCTCGGCATGGATCCTACCGCGCCAGACCTGCACCTCGGCCACACCGTCGTGCTTCGCAAACTCAAGCATTTTCAGGATCTCGGGCACACAATCATCTTCTTGATCGGCGATTTCACCGGGATGATTGGCGATCCGACAGGGCGTTCCGCCACGCGTCCGCCGCTCTCGCGTGAGCAGATCGAGCAGAACGCCGAAACCTACAAGGCACAAGTCTTCAAGATTCTTGATCCGCAAAAGACCGTCATTGATTTCAACCGCCGCTGGTTCTCGAAGTTCACCGCCGACGATTTCATCCGCCTCGCGGCCAAGTATACGGTCTCGCAAATGCTCGAGCGGGAGGACTTCCACAAACGTTTCCTGGAGGAGAAACCGATCGCCGTACACGAGTTGCTCTATCCGCTGGCACAAGGCTACGACTCGGTAGCGCTCGAAGCCGATGTCGAACTCGGCGGCACGGACCAGAAATTCAATTTGCTGGTGGGACGCGAACTGCAGCGCGCCTACGGCCAGGAGGCGCAAGTGGTCCTCACGACGCCGATTCTGGAAGGATGGCGCACTGGCGCAGAGAAGATGTCGAAATCGCTTGATAACGCTATCGGAATCCACGAGCCTCCGTTGGAGATGTACGGCAAAGTGATGGCGGTATCGGACGAAAGGATGTGGCGCTACTACGAATTGCTGACGGATGTGCAACTAGCGGAGATCGAAAAGATGAAGGGCGAGTCACACCCAATGCAGGCAAAGAAAGACCTGGCCCGCCGCATCGTGGCGGATTTCCATTCGGCAGATGCTGCGGCGAAAGCCGGCGAGGATTGGGCCAAGCAGTTCCAGAAGGACGAAACACCGGAAGAGATAGAAGAGATCAGAGTCCGGATTGCGGATCTTGCGCCCCTCGCGCCGGACGGTGGAGCATCTCAACCTGTCACTTGGGATGGTTATGCAGCGCCGTATTTCGTGGTCAAAACGGAAAAGTTGCTTCGGCAGGCGGGTTTGGCCTCGTCAGGTGCGGAAGCCGTCAGAAAGATTAAGGAAAGAGCAGTAAGTCTTAATGGCACCGTGGTGGTCGCCATCGCTATTAGCATCTCGCCAGAAAAACCCATCACAGTGAGGATGGGTCGTAAAGTGAAGCGAGTTATACCCATCCTCCCTTAGTGGAGGCGTCAATACGTGAGCCTTGCGGGTTGTTATACTTTTCTAACTGCGGAGAGGCAAACTGAGAGTCGAGATCGCACATCTAACTCAGCTAACCGAAACAATCACATCCTGTCTAATTCATCTTTCGAACTACACACTGCTCGGAGATTATGAATGCAAGACGACGATCCACTGAAGGACGAGCCGAAGCAACAAGTTGACGAAAATGCTGGTGTTTCCCGCCGCGACTTTCTGAAGATTTCCACCATTTCAGCCGCCGCCGTACCGATTCTCGGAACCAAGGTTGTGCAAGCGGCAGACGTGCCGGTGAAGGTTTATGGCCCGGGAAAAGTTCTCGTCGAGCTTACCATCAACGGCGAAAAGCATGCTCTCCAGCTTGAGCCGCGCGTCACCTTACTCGACGCACTCCGCGATCAGCTGGAGATCACCAGCGCCAAGCGCGTGTGCGATCGTGGCGAGTGTGGCGCGTGCACTGTGCTCCTGGATAACAAGGTCGTCTACGCGTGCTCAGTTCTGGCAATCGAGGCGCAAGGCAAGGCCGTCACTACGATCGAGTCCCTGATGCAAGGTGAAACTCTCCATCCCATCCAACAGGCGTTCGTTGACAACGATGCTTCGCAATGCGGTTTTTGCACGCCGGGGTTCGTCATTGCCTTTAAGGCGGTGCTTGATAAGAACCCTAATGCTGGTCCCGAAGAAATCCGCCGAGGGTTGAGCGGGAATGTTTGCCGGTGCGGCACTTACCACGGAATCCATCTTGCGATTGCGCAGATGACGCAGAAAGGAGCGTGAGCCGTGCCTGACTACAATTGGCCTGACGCAGAACATCGAACGCTCATCGGCAAGCGCATTTCGCGCGTGGATTCGCCCATCAAGGTTTCCGGTCGCGCCAAATACACCTACGACTATCACGGCGCGAACATGCTGTTCGGCAAAGTTCTGCGCTCGCCGTACGCGAAGGCGAAGATCATTAGCATCGACACCAGCGCGGCGGAAAAACTGCCTGGCGTGAAAGCGGTCGAGATCATTCAGAAGGTCGGCACCACGGCTCAGTGGGCGGGAGACGAAATCGCCGCCGTCGCCGCCATCGATGAGTCCACAGCAGAAGACGCGGTTCGCCTGATTAAAGTGAACTATCAACCGATGTCCTACCTGGTCAGCGACGCTGAGCCTCCTGCCGGCGCCGGCGAAGCCGCGGGGCCGATGAGCCAGGACGACATTGACGATGCCATCAGCAACCAAATGCCCGACGCGCAGCTAGTTCAATATCTTCAGGAGCACGGAGTCACTTTCAAAGTTGACGATGACTTCCTGAAAGACATGAAGGGCGAGGGCGCGTCGGAGACGGTTCTCGCAGCTATCCAGAAAGCTCCGTATCACGAAGCAAAGGGCGGGAGCCATTCCAACTACCAGAAAACCGCAGCGCAAACGAGCGGAGATCCGGACAAGGCGTTCGCCGAAGCCGAGGTCGTCACCGAAGGTCTTTACGGCGCTCCGGTAATCGTCCACTGTTGTTTGGAACCTCACGGTTCCGTCTCCGAGTGGACTGACAAAGGCCATCTGTTTACCCACATCTCAACCCAAAACGTCTCCGGTATTGCCGCACAAATGGCCGACCCTCTGGGAGTTTCTGCGGCCAACATTCGAATTCACCAGGACAACGTCGGTGGCGGCTTCGGCAGCAAGTTTGCCGCTGATCGCTGGGACATTGCCGCTGCCCGACTCTCCCGGAAAGCAGGCGGAAAGCCGGTGCGGGTCATGTTGGAGCGCGATGCGGAGCTGAAAGTTGCCGGCGCACGTCCTTCGGCTTACGCCCGGGTGAAAGTGGCGGCCAAAAAAGACGGCACCATCACTGGATGGCAGTCGCAATCCTGGGGAACGGGAGGGCCCGGCGGAGGCGGCGCGCCCCCGATCCCGTATGTCTTCAGCATTCCCAATCTGCGCAAGGAACACACCGCCATTCGCAACAACATAGGCCCCGCACGTGCTTGGCGCGCTCCCAACCATCCGCAGGCAGCTGTTATCACGATGGGCGTCCTGGACGATCTTGCAGCAAAACTCAACATGGATCCCCTCGAGCTTTGGTTGAAGAACCTTGAGATTGCTGGGCCACGACGCGACGTCTATCGCGAGGAACTGGCGGTTGCGGCCGACTTGATGAGTTGGAAAGAAAAGTGGCGTCCGCGCGGTCAGAATGTTTCTGGGAACATCGCTCGCGGCCTTGGGCTCTCGATTCACACTTGGGGCGGGCGCGGCCACGAAAGCGATTGCGATCTCACCATCCATCCGGATGGCTCGGTAGACATAAAAATGGGAACGCAGGACATCGGCACCGGCACTCGCACGACGATCGTCATTGTCGCGGCCGAAACCCTGGGCATACCGATCGAAGCGATTAATCTCTACATCGGCGACACGCTCTATCCTCCCTCCGGCGGTTCCGGCGGTTCGACCACTCCAGGCGGAGTTAGCTCATCCACTCGCCGCGCCGCCGTCGACGCTCGCGAGGCGCTCTTCGCGAAAGTTGCCTCGGCTCTCAGCGCGCAGCCCGCGGATCTGGAGTGCGTTAACAGTACGGTACGAGTCAAGAGTGATCCGAGCCGCGCGCTCAACTGGAAACAGGCTTGCTCGAAGATCGGCGCGATGCCACTTACGATCCGCGGCAAGAACCCGGACAAGAGCAAGCCGCCTGACCTGACCAATAGTGGCGTGGGCGGAGTAGGGATGGCCGATGTCGAAGTGGATGCCGAGACCGGCATCGTAAGAGTGAAGAAGATGGTGGCGGTGCAGGATTGTGGTCTGATCATCGACCTCAAGACCGCCGAGAGCAGTTGTTTCGGCGCGCTCAGCATGGGTATCAGCTATGCGCTGTTCGAGGAGAAAGTGATGGACCAGGCGACTGGCCGCATGCTCAATCCGAATATGGAGTTCTATCGGCTCGCCGGGCTCAATGACATTCCCGAACTGGTGGTCCACATGATGACTGGCAAGGGCTATGACGAACGCGGCGTGATCGGACTGGGTGAGCCTCCGGTAATCTCTCCGGGAGCTGCGATTGCCAACGCAGTGGCAAATGCGATCGGTGTCCGAGTTTCGTTCTTGCCGATCACGCCCGACAAAGTACTCGCGGCGCTGAACCAAAAGAATGTGGCACAGAAGGCAGGTGCATAATGCGAGCATTTGAATACGCCAGTCCGACAACGAAGGAGCAAGCGGTGGGGCTCTTAGGAACTACCTGGGGACAAGCTGAAGTCTTGGCCGGCGGCACGGATCTGCTGGCTTTGATGAAGGATGACGTGTTGCATCCCAAGCGCATTGTGAACCTCAAGCAGATTAAGGAAATGAGCGGAGTTACGGTCGAGCCCAAGGGACTTCGTATCGGCGCGCTAACGACGCTGGGTGAACTCGCTGACAACGCGAATGTAGTCAAGGACTATCCCGCACTGGCGGAAGCGATCAACGATGCTGCCAGCCCGCAGATTCGTAACATGGCCACGCTGGGCGGCAATCTCTGCCAGCGTCCACGCTGCTGGTATTTTCGGGGCGGCTTTGGGCTGCTGCCTAAGAGCGAGTCGGGCAAGGACCTGATCACGGAAGGCCAAAATCGTTACCACGCGATTCTCGGAAACGATGGTCCGGCCAAGTTCGTCAGTCCCTCTTCCATCGTTCCGGTGTTGATGGCGTACGGAGCAACGATTCGCCTGGTCGGACCCCGCGGCATGCGCGAGGTGGCGCTCGAGCATTTCTACGTTATCCCGAAAACCGAAACCGAACGCGAACACGACCTGAGGCCAAACGAGATAATTGCCGAAGTGATCCTGCCTCCGGTACATGAAATGAGAGTCGCGCACTACGAGATTCGACAGAAGCAGGCGTTTGACTGGCCGCTGGCCGTGGCTGCGGTGGGGCTGATCATGAATGGATCAGCGCTATCCGGTTCGCGTCTGATACTCGGCTACGTTGCGCCCATTCCCTGGCGCTCCGGTGACGGCGAAGTGGCGCTGAATAACGCAGCACGCATCCACGGCGGTATCTCGGAGGATGTGGCCAAAGCGGCAGCAGACGGCGCGCTTCAGAACGCCACTCCGCTCAGTCACAATGCTTACAAGGTTCAGCTCGCAAAAGTTGCCGTCAAGAGAGCCATCATGAAAGCCGTGTCGGGAGGTGCCGCGTGAATGCCAAGTCACCGATCTCGGAGTTCGACCGCTTCAACACCAATCATCCGGACCTCTGCCCATCTCTGCGCTGGAAAGCGCAGTTCATCCTGGCTGAACCCGACCCAACCGTGCCTCGTTCGAATGAAGGCTTGTTCTGGTGCATCCATACTCAGACCTGCATCGGACCGGACGGCAAACTGGCCGAGCCGGGGAACTGCTCGTCTTCCCGCCGAAAATGTCACGGCACCGGAAACTGTGCATAGATGCGATAGGCGCTGGTGCAAACGGCCGTTCCGCTGGTGGATAATGTTATGGAGACAGGCTGGGCCTTCCTTGCCGACGGCCTTCATCGTGGGGAGGTACTCATGCAGCGTTGGATCTGGACTCTCACAGTCGTGGCTCTCGCGTCTTTTGGTCTATGTAAAGGCATGGCCCAAACGCCATCCTCGGCTGCCCCTGCAGCCGGCACTGACTATTCCTTCGATGTCTCCACGACTCAGCTGTGGACCGATACCGGCGTGGACCTTCAGGCCGGGGACGTTCTCGATATCACCGCTAGTGGTACACAGAATTGTGATCCTATGGGTTTGAGCGGTGCTTCCGCCGAAGGTCTTCCCGTTGCCGGCGCGCTCCCTGGGGCTCTGATCGCAAAACTACAGGCGCAGGGAATCCCCGTCCCGATCGGGAGCAGTAAGCAGGTTAAAGTCGATAGTCCCGGCCATCTGTTTCTTGGGATCAACTCCGGGACCAAGCCGCCCTGCAAGGGGAGCTTTGCGGTCAAAGTCCATCGTGCGCAGGCGCCGTCGAGCCGTGGAGACCTCCTCAAACAGCAGTTGGGAACCGCCGCCGAGATCTTCCTTGCCGGCCAGCTAGGTATCGGTTCGGGGAATGCAACTGCCGCTCCGGCTTTGAAAATTTCTAACGCTCCTCTGGATTCTGGCCTGCGTAAGGACATCGATGGTCTACCGCGCCGCGTCAATGACCAGTTCAAGAACCTCGGAGACATGGTGAATTTCGTTGTCATCGGGTCGCAACAGCAGGTTCAGGGCGCGTTCGATGCCGCCAACTTCCACGTCGCCGATACGGACGACAAGAAGGCAGTTCTCGAAGCCGCCATGATGACTTACGAAAGCAAGGATTACTTGGCGATGCCGATGAGCACGCTCTACTTGTTCAACCGTCCACAGGATTTCGGCTACGAGCAAGCGGAGCCCATCGCCATGGTCGCGAGTCGGCACCACTTTCGCCTGTGGAAGGCCCCTTTTACATGGAATGGGCAAACCGTGTGGGTAGGTGCAGGGACTCATGACATTGGTTTCGCCAAGGACAAGCGCAATGGGAGCGTCACGCACAAGATTGACCCCAACGTGGATGGCGAGAGAGAAAACATCGGCGGCAGCCTGCAAAAGGGCGGCAAAGTGAAGAGTATGGCGTACTACCTTCCGCCCAATCCAGTACAGGACGCGAAGAATGCCACCGGCGACGGTTACCATTCGGACGGACGGATTCTGGTGATCTTCGTGGAATGAACATCGAACTCGTATGTTGAGTCGTTTCTGTATGAGATAATTTTCCCATAGAGTTTTGAGGAGAGCTATGGCAGAGCGCACGGTATTCTGTGTCAAGTTGCACCGGGAGCTTCCCGGTATGGATGAGCCACCCTTTGACACGGAATTCGGGAAGAAGATTTACGACAACGTCTCGCAGCAAGCCTGGCAGGGTTGGACGGAATTCTGCAAGATGCTGCTGAACGAATATCGCCTGAATCCAGCTCGTCGGGAAGACCAGGAGGCTATCGTTAAACAGATGGAGCAGTATTTCTTCGGCGAAGGCGCTGCCCCGCCGAAGGAGTACGTGCCCCCCGTTCAGAAATAGTCGTACTTGACAATCCCTGGCCCCGCGCTGCGTATCGTCCAATCACACCATTTTTCGCCTCACACCTAAAGCGGACCATAGTTACCTTCGTGGATTCCTGTTTACCGCATTGTCACCTGTGTTTAATCGTCCCGTAACATTGCCGGGCTAGAAATGAAGTATGGATCCGCCCGTCTACGATACGCTGATCCTTTCCGACGTCCATCTGGGATCGGAAACCAGCCGCGCGCGCGAGGCCACTTGCGTGCTTAAGGAAAACCGCTTCCGGCGGCTGATCCTGCTGGGTGACATCTTCTCCGACCTCAACTTCCGCCGGCTGACCAAGGAACATTGGAAATTTCTCGGCTACATACGCAAGCTCTCAAATCCGAAACGCGACCTGGATGTAGTCTGGGTAGAGGGCAATCACGACCAGGGCCTTGCCGACATTATGTCTCACCTGGTCGGAGTGCGAGTCTATCAAGAGTATGTGTGGGAGTACGCTGGCCTTCGTCATTTGGCCATTCATGGACATCAATTTGACCGGCTGCTGGCCAATAACCTTCGTCTAAATTATTTTGGGACGCTTCTGTATCTGCTGTTGCAACGGCTTGATCTGAAGGGCAAACCAGTAGCCCGCTTCATTGACCGCATCAACACTCGCTGGCTGCGCATGTCACACAAGGTGGCGTCAGGAGCGCTGTTCCACGCCCGCCTGCATAAAGCCGGCCGCATTTTCTGCGGTCACACCCACGAGGCCATGCACCAGGAGAAGGACGGCATCCACTATTACAATGCAGGCGGTTGGGTCGACGAAAGACTAACTTACATCACCATCGACTCCGCAGGAGTGCGAATCCATGAATACCAGGAGCGAAATGGCAATCGTGATTCCAGCGAAGAGCGCGAAGCGGATTCCGCGGTCATTGAATTCGCTGATGATCTCGTTCTACCCGAAGATGCCGAATACGAAAATATTGGTGGCTGATGCCGGTTGCCTAGGCAATGCCCGGTCAGGAGATTCTTGCGCAAACTGACAATCGTTTTTCACCACGCCGGTGGAGGACATCGCAGCACAGCTGACGCTCTGAAAACCACGCTCCTAGCACAAGACCGGCCCTGGGATGTCAGTCTTCTGAACATCCAGGAATTGCTCGCCCCTCTCGACGTCCTTCATAGGGTCACCGGGCTGCACATCGAGGATACCTATAACCTGATTCTCCGAAAGGGCTGGACGCGGTTTACGCCGCAACTCCTGAAAGTGCTGCTGGGAACGATCAGGCTCTCTCATCCCTGGGTAGTGAAGGCGCTCAGAGGTTATTGGTCGCACCATCCGGCCGATCTGGTGCTCTCGGTGATTCCCCACTTCAATCGCGCCCTCGCCGAGAGCCTGCGAGCGGTGGAAGAAACTCCTTTTGTCACACTGCTGACGGATCTGGCAGATTACCCGCCCCACTTCTGGATCGAGCGGGAATCTGAATACATTCTTGTCGCGACCGAACGAGCCAAGCAGCAAGCCTTGGCCATGGGCCATTCTTCGGATCACATCTTTGAAACATCCGGAATGGTTTTGAAGCCACGGTTCTATCAGAAGACCATCGTGGATCGCATCTCTGAACGCAAACGGCTCGGCCTTGAACCTGACTGTCCAACTGGAATTGTGCTTTTTGGAGGTCACGGGTCCCGAGTAATGGTTGAAATTGCCAAAAGACTTGACGAAAGCAACAGCGGTGTCCAGTTAATCATGCTTTGCGGTCATAGTCAGGAGCTCGCCGCCCAGCTCAGGAATTTGAAAACCAGGAAACCAATCCTGGTTCAAGGATTCACCGAGAATGTTGAGTCCTACATGGTCCTGGCCGATTTCTTCATTGGGAAACCTGGCCCCGGCTCAATCAGCGAAGCCTTGCAGTTCCACTTACCGGTAATCGTGGAATGCAATGCCAAGACGCTGCCGCAGGAACGGTACAACGCGGAATGGCTGACCGAGAAGGGTTTCGGAATTGTCGTGACTAGCTTCCGGGAAATCGCGCCCACCGTTCAACGCCTGCTGCGGACTTCGACCTTCAACGAACTCCGCTTCAAGGCCAGCACATATTCAAATCAGGCGCTCTTCGAGGTGCCCGACATTCTGGAAAAATGCTCGAAACGCGCAGTCATTCCCAATCAAATTGAAGCGATGGTCTGAGTCGGTCTCGCCTAGAAATGGATCACGATTCCGGTCGAGATCCTCACATTATTCTGCGTGTTGCTGAAGAACCGGGTTTGTAGAAAGTCGCCTTGCACCCGCCAACTGATGAGAGGGATCACGTGATAGTCGACGCCGCCACCCAGAGCATAAGCAAACGACGTGCTTGAGCTGGACAAAAGAGACGCACTCTCGCTCATGTGTGCGGCGCCCAGCAAGGCGTGCGCGAACGGCCGGACCTTCCCCACCGAAACCGAAACTCGCGGGCCAAACAGGAAATTGTAGATGTTGGTGCTGGCGTTCAGGCCTGAACAGGATCCGCCGATAACCGTGGTGCACGCCGGATTCACGGCGAGGGGAACCGATCCATAGTGCCCGCTGAAGTCGCCTACGATGCCAATAAACGGCAACACTTTTCCTTCCACCGAGCCATTCCAGCCGTTCAGGTTGGTACGGCCATTTGAAACCAGATCCGCACTCATGTAGGAGTATCCAACGAAAACGTTTCCACTGGGAACCTGAGCGTACACTGATGTTGCGAGCACAAAAAGAATGAAGAAAACCGTTGCAACCCTTTGCACAGACGCATCCTCCTCCGAGTTGAAGTCCGGGGTTCCGCACAACGTCACTTGGATGCCTCTTGCCCGAAACGAGGATGTACAAGGATTCCGTCCTTTCGGGAGCCTCAAACAATTAACTAGATTTTCACAGTCTCGCAACCAACCCACGCACGTCTAATCGGTATCATTAACTTCACAAACAAAACATTAAACTGCGAGTCGGCGGCCCGCGGGCTTTTCGCAGGCCGGTGAGGAGTGCAACTTGAAGTTAGATTTGGAAACGCGCGCAATCGACGATGTCACCGTTTTGTACTGCCGGGGTCGCTTTACCTATCGCGACGAAGCCACGGCATTCTCCGAAAAAATAGCTGAGCTTCTACCCAACACTCGTCAGGTCGTAGTCGACCTGAGTGGGCTGGAGGTCATTGACAGCGCCGGTCTCGGCGAGTTGGTGGTCGTGCATATGTGGATTCGAGCCAGCGGATGTTCGCTGAAACTTTCGGGCGCCAACCCTCGAATTCGACAGTTACTCGAACTTACCAACCTTCTTTCGGTTTTCGATGTTCACCCCACGCTGGACGACGCGTTGCTCTCGTTCCAGCGCAACGTCGCAAAAGCCAAAACCGCGGTTCACGCTGCCTAGTCGAGGGAACTCCGCTGATTTCCTCGGATCCCTGCGGCTAGAGCGGCTGCGAGACGGCACCAGAAGGAGTGTAGTCTCCCTTTAGCGCGTACCAGCGGACCCTAAGCAATTCGCCGAACATGCGAATGCCATCACGCAAGGGGTGAATTCGCGTTCCTTCGCGATGCGACCATGCGACCGGGACCTCACTGATCGTGAACCCAAACTTCTTAGCCAGGTAGAGTAGCTCTGGATCAAAGCCCCAGCGCTCGATCTTCTGCAATGGAAAGATGGCTTGCCCGGAGCGCCGGGTGAATGCCTTGAAGCCGCACTGCGTGTCCTTAAACTGCAGGCCCAGAATGACGCGCAAGGCAAGGTTGAAGATTCGTCCGAAGATCCGGCGATGCAGCGGCTGCCTTCGGATCTGCAATCGCGAATCCACCCAGCGCGACCCGATGGCAATGTCCGCACCCTGTGCAAGAGCACCAAACAGCTTGTCCGCCTCTTCAATCGGGGAAGACAGGTCAGCATCGCTGAACAGCAAAATGTCGCCCGTCGCGTGCATCATCCCGTTTCGGACGCTAAACCCCTTGCCCCGGTTCCCCGGATTCTCCAGCAGCCTCAGAACCGCGTGCTGCCTCGCATACTCAGCAACGATCTCTGCCGTGCCGTCATTCGACCCGTCGTTGACTACGATGAGTTCGACGTGCCAGCCGCGTTGCGTAGCGTGCGCGAGAATTCTATCGAGCGTGGCTGCAATCCGCGCGCTCTCGTTGTACGCCGGGAGGACAATGCTGTATGTGGCAGGTTCCAATGTAAGCCATCAGCTTTCAGCTAGGAGAACCTAGTCTCAAGGATTGCTCCCAGGGAGTCAAACCTGTGAGACATGAATGGTGAGGCAGCACAACTCAGAACTGAAGGCCGGCAGCTGAGAGCTGATGGCTGAAAGCTTCTACGCAACTCGCCGCTGCTTCTCCAGCATGGACAAGAACTCCGCCACCAGTTCCTCATCCCACAGCCCGCCGCGAGCTTCCTGGCGCATGGTAAAAGCAGCCTGCTCGTGTCCTAACGCGGGTTTGTACGGCCGCGCGGTGCGCAAAGCATCATAGACATCGACTACTTGCAAGACTCGCGGAAGCAGAGGAATTTCAGCTTTCTGCAATCCATCCGGATATCCGCTGCCGTCGGAGTGCTCATGATGATTGCGGATAATCGGCAGAACCAGCCGCAGCGATTTCAATGGCCGGCAGATATTTTCCCCGGTCACGGGATGCTGCTTCATGATGACCCACTCTTCCTCGGTCAAATTCGTTCCCTTCTTCAAAATATCGTCGGGAACTGCGATCTTCCCCAGGTCGTGCAAGTACCCGCCCCGCCGCAATGCCACAATCGATTCCTCGTTGAGGCCGAGGTGACGTCCCAGGTTACTTGCGTTCTCAGCCAGCCGTTCGCAATGACCCTCGGTGTAAGGATCGCGGCTCTCCACGCTCAGACCCAAGGTGCAAAGCACCGACTCCGCTGTCTCCAATTCGTCGGTGAACTCCTTGAGTTTGAGCAAGGACTTCACCCGCGCAAACAGCTCTTCTGAAAAAATAGGCTTGTTAAGAAAGTCGTCGGCACCGGCCTCGATTCCCCGCAGCTTGTCTTCACGATCGCTCAGGCCCGTAATCAGCACGAAGGGAATCAGGCGGGTAGAAGGGTCTTCCTTGACGTCGCGGCACAGCTCGTATCCCGACTTGCCGGGCATGACTACATCCGAAAGAATCAGATCAGGAAGCTCACGCCGGATCTCGCTTTCCGCCTGAGCCGCGTCCGGAACGGCAATCACCTCATAGCCCCGGGTGGCCAGCAGCTCGCGCATTAACACCATCGTGTCCGGATTATCGTCGACCACCAAGACCCGTGGTGCACGACGTGGCGACAGCTCTCCCATCTCTTTGTAAGACGAAGATGGGCTGCCAGGGGATGTCCGGAATTTATGGGGAGGGCTCATAACTGGTGTCGAGCAAGCGCTTCCGCAATTGTAGCGGATTTAGCAGTAACCCACAGACTCCACCTTCCTGTCCCATCAAATACCTGTCCAAGTTTTGGACGTGTCGTTTTGGAACATGCGGAGACACGGTGTGCGATCCGACCTTGCTTAACCAGCCAATCCCTGCTTAGGCTGACTGCATGCGCTTCTTTTTTCGCACGGTTCTCTGTTTCTTTCTTGTGGTGGCGATGGCCCGGGCTGCATCCAAACCCCACGTTATTACTTTCGGTAAATGGGCCAGCGTCAAATCATCCGCCGGCCCGGACCGGCTAGACTTGAAAGTCCGGCCACTCTATGTGGATGGCCGCTTGAAGGAATTTATCTTCGGTATTCCACACGAAGTAACCGAGCAGCTATTTGTGGTGCGACGTATCATTCGTATGAACGACGCGTTGCCCCAGGAAATAGCCTCGACTCCGCGCTGGAGCTGGCAGCGCGGCGGATGGCTCGTCGTCGATCGCGTTACCGGACATATCTCGCAAGCCAGCCTGCCTGAGTTTGATCCGGACTCTTCCTCTGACAGTTGGTACCGCGACTACGTTGCCTATTGCGGATTATCAGACGATGGCCGCAAGCTTTCTGCCGTTGTGATGCAACTGGGACGCCGCAAGCCCATCCTGAAAAAGCCTTTGGGCGACGCTGCGGACGCCGAGACGTCCGGATCCGAATGCGCGCCGCCGGGCTGGCAACGCGCTCCCACTCGGGTAACCTTCGTCTCAGTTGCGGGCGAAAAATCTACCTTCGCGGTCCGCGGACACACCGTGGAAGTGGTGGCTGACGATGATTCAGAAGAAGGAACGCAGTAACCATGTCCGCGGAGACGCGGCGTCTACATCGACACCTACCGCAACGGCAGGTTCCCGAATGTATGCTTCACCAAGACGAACGCTCCGAAAAGAACGACCGCAGCCGCCACGAACACGCCCCGCCGCCATGCATCGCGGATCTCCGGGGGCTGTGTGAGATGTTTCGCCAACGCCGCCCCGATCGCCAGGCCAGCCACCAAGCCGCCAATATGAGCCGAGTTATCGATTCCTGGAACCGCCGCGCCAAAGAACAAATTGTACCCAGCGAATACGAGCAAGCTTCTTAGCGTGCCCTGAATCGCCTGCTTGGAAATCGGTAAATGGCCAAGATAAAGTGCTGCGATCAAAGCTCCAGCCAATCCGAAAATTGCTCCCGACGCACCCACCCCTACCACCATCGGATGCCGCCACAGGCTCGCCAAACTGCCGGCGAGGCCGCAGAAGGTGTAAGTCAATACATACGTCCAAGGATCAAAGACTCGCTCCGCGAGAAACCCGAGGCTCCAGAGGCACCACATATTGAGCGCGATGTGAATGATTCCGCCGTGAACGTAGGTCGAAGCCAGGATGCGCCAAGGCTCCGCGCCCAATGAGAGCGGCCCGGCATTTGCTCCCCACTTCAACAGTTGCGGAATTGTAGGGTTAACTGGCGACACGCCGGTCAACACCATCACCACGTATACGGCAACGTTCATTCCGACCAATGTGGTTGTGATGGGCTGTTTGTTAAACATAGTCTTTCAATGCTTGACGCTTGCATTTAGCCTGGAACGCATTTGCTGATCGAGATGCTAAACATTAACAGAACCTCGATTGCGGAAGCCTGAAGTCCTCAGTCGCCTGTGGTCTCTACCATCGCCATTTCCTCCACTGCTGGCTTCTTCGTAACTTGTGCGCTAGTGACCAGGATCACCGATGCGACCACGATCGCACTGCCCGCGAGAATGTACCCGTCCACGCGTTCATGCAGCACCAGCCATCCCAGGAAAACCGCCACGACCGGGTTGACGTAAGCGTAGGTGGAAACCTTCGCAGTAGGCACGTGATTCAGCAGCCAGATATAGGCGGTGTATCCGATCCACGATCCGCAAACCACCAGATACAGTGTGGCGCCGATCCCGCGCGGTGTCCACACCACTCGCGAAAGGTCTCCCGCACCAACAGCGAACAGCAGATTCGCCAGGCCGGCCGCGATCATCTGCCAAGCCGTCGCCGAGAACGGGTCAACGTCCGCCGACTTCCAGCGCTTAGCCAGCACCGATCCCAGCGCCCAGCTGAACGATCCGCCCAGCAGGCTGATGGACGCCCACAGTTGTACCCGCCCGAACGAAGTCGTTGTGGTCAGATCGGGCCACAACAATACCGCCAGCCCGGCAACGCCGAGGCCCAACCCAGCTTTCCCACGCCGCGAAACATGGTGGTCGCCCAGCAATAAGGTATCGAGCACCAGGAACCAGAGCGGCGTAACCGCAATGATCAAGGCGGCGAGACCTGATGCCATGTACTTTTCCGCATACGAGAGCGTGAGATTGCCCCCCATGAGCAAGAGCACGCCCACGGTCGCCATTTGCCCCAATCGCCGCGCATTAAACCAGATGTTTCGCCCACGCAGTCCACAGAATGCCAGCATGAAAATACCAGCAATCAGAAAGCGTACCCCGCACATGAGCGCGGGCGGAATGCGCTCCACCGCGATGTCAATTGCGAGATAGGTCGATCCCCAAAAAAAATACACCAGCCCGAAGGCAAGGATCACAGCGAACCGGCTTTGGCGCTGCACATTAGTCATGAAGGTCGTCGTTCAAAGGATAAGTATCAGACACATGAAGCTCAATTGGAGATGCGGGATTTTTCAAACTGCTGTACGATTTGCCAGATCGAAGGACAATCAGGTGAGAAGGAGCGTTGATTCTCAGTCGGAGAGCCACCACCAGAACTCACCTCTGGACTAGGGCGGTTATAGCTCCCTCCCCTTACCCATGACTAACGTTCACGGACCGAAAGGGGGTTACGCCGCGGCGCGCGGCGCGCTATAATAGTCTTGGAATGATTTCCGATGCGCCACGAGAATTCCAATTCGCACCTGCCCGCGTGCTGGCTCCACTTTCTGGTGTGCCCCCGCCGTTATCTGGCAGTGTTGCCCTCGCACTCGCGTCCTAGCCTGTTCGGTAGCGACTAACTCTCCCATCCTTCTCGTCCGATTCCGGCTTAGGGCTGAAGTCCGCTTGCTGAGCGCTCGCTCTTGAAGCCAACGACAAAGACGAACGGCCAACGACCACTTTTGGAGGATCCCATGCCAACTCAAACTCTTACCGGCCCCAAGATCGTAACCGCTCTGCCGGGCCCGAATGCGAAGCGCGTCCTCGCGGGCGATAGCAAATACATTTCGCCGTCCTACACGCGGTCGTATCCAATGGTGGCCAAACAGGGCCGCGGCATCGTGGTTACGGACGTGGACGGAAATGAATTCTTCGATTTCTCTGCCGGCATCGCCGTCACCTCGACTGGCCACTGCCATCCCCAGGTGGTCGCCGCCATTCAAAAACAGGCCGCAGAATTGATCCACATGTCCGGCACTGATTTCTATTACGAAAACATGGTGACGCTGGCGGAGCGCCTCTCGAAGATTGCGCCCATGCCCGGACCGCACAAAATCTACTACGGCAACTCCGGGACGGAAGCCATCGAGTGCGCTCTCAAGCTTGCCCGCTATCACACGAAACGGCAGAACGTGATCGCATTCTATGGCGCGTTCCACGGGCGCACTATGGGAGCGCTCTCGCTGACGGCTTCCAAGCCGCAACAGAAGCGGCGCTTCGGCCCGATGGTTCCGGGCGTAACCCACATTCGTTATCCTGACGTATATCGCGGATGTGAAGGTGGGCCGCAGGAGGCCGAAGCTTTCGCGCTCGGCTGCGCCCGCTTCATCGAAGACAAGCTCTTCAAGACCACGCTTGCCCCCGAGGAAGTGGCCGCAATCTTCGTCGAACCGGTACAAGGCGAAGGCGGATACGTAGTCGCTCCCACCGTCTTCATGCAGGAACTGCGCCGCATCTGTGATCGTCACGGCATCCTGCTGGTGGCCGACGAAGTGCAGAGCGGTATCGGACGCACCGGGAAATGGTGGGCCATCGAGCACACCGGCGTTCATCCTGACATCGTTTGTTCGGCGAAGGGCATTGCCTCCGGCATGCCGCTAGGCGTAACCATCAGCAAAGCCGAGATCATGGACTGGGTTCCTGGTTCACATGCGTCCACGTTTGGAGGCAACCCGGTTTGCAACGCGGCCGCGATGGCGACGCTTGATGTGATCGAGCACGACGGCCTACTGCACAACGCAACCGAAGTTGGCAACCACATGCTGAAGCGCATGGCGGCCTGGCCCGGCAAGCACGAACTGGTCGGGGATGTTCGCGGACGCGGGTTGATGATTGCCGTCGAGATCGTCAAGGACAAGAAGACCAAGGAGTATGCCGCGGCCGAGCGCGACCGCATCATTCAGATGGCGTTCGAGCATGGCATTCTCTTCCTCGGCTGTGGCCCGAGCACCATCCGCATCGCGCCGCCGCTGATCGTGACCAAAGAGGAAGCCGATGTCGCCATGGACGTGCTCGAAGAATCAATTTCGACTGTGAGTCAAGGAGCTTAGACAGCCGGGCGGGATCTCCTCCCTTGTGCCGGCTGCGTGGGGTGGGTCATTCAGTTGACCCGCCCCATCTTGATTAGGGGCATTTTGCTTCATGAAAAAGTGGAGCACTTGGGATTGCCATTAATGTACGTGCGCTAACGTCCCTGCACCGATGTGGAGGGCTCAAATGCCCGGTGCTAGCCTGCAGTTGCCCCTCAGATTGCCACCGGCGATTTGGTGTTTTCGTGTGACGAGGGTCACATCGAGGTGCGCCTTCCCTGTCCTAGGATCTCTTAATGGTGTCAATTATTTTTTCAGGGCGGTTAACGCAGGCTGCGGTTCGGGCGCTGGACTGGGTAGCGGAGCGCACGCTTCCGGCCGAGGACGTTCCAATTCATCAGCGGACCGGCCGTCGCGGAGAAGAAGCTGCATACTTCTACCTGCGGCGTCTGGGGTATGTGATGGTGGCGAGAAACTTTCGCTCAGCGCGGCGACGGGGGGAAATCGACCTGATCGGATGGGACAAAGATGTGTTGTGTTTTATTGAAGTCAAGACTCGCACCACACACGACGTGAAGCCCGCCGAGGCGGCGGTGGACCGCGATAAGCAGCGTGGACTGGCAGCAGTAGCCAGCGAGTACCTTCGTTATGCCGCACCTTCGTGCCGGTGGCGTTTCGATGTGGTGACCGTGTACTATGAACGTCAGTCCAGCCAACCGCTGATCGAGCTGTTTCGAAATGCATTCCCTGGCGTAAAATAAAACATTGGCTTTGACCAGATTTGCTTTGCAGCTTCATACGCCCTTATTGAAAGGATTTAGTTCTTGCCTGAGCTTAGAAAAGATCCAATCGTTGGCCGGTGGGTAATTATTTCAACAGACCGTGCCAAGCGTCCCACCGACTTTGCCCGTGACGGAGTGAAATTGAAAGGGGGCTTTTGCCCGTTCTGCTATGGGAACGAAGGCAAGACACCGCCGGAGATTCAGGCCTATCGGCCGAACCCGAACGGAGGGCCTCCACCGCAGCGCGACACGCCGGGTTGGACAGTGCGGGTGGTTCCCAACAAGTTTCCAGCACTAGGGATTGAGGGCAGCCTGAGCCGCCAGGCCGAGGGTATGTTCGACCGGATGAATGGGATCGGGGCGCACGAAGTCATCATTGAGACTCCCGACCATCAGGCCAGCCTCGCGACTCTGCCTCCCAAGAGAATTGAAGACGTGCTTTGGACTTTCCGCGACCGCATTCTTGATCTGAAAAAGGACCGGCGGTTCAAGTACATCCTTATTTTCAAGAATCATGGGGAAGCGGCTGGCGCCTCGCTGGAGCATGCGCACTCGCAGTTAATCGCGTTGCCAATTCTTCCGATCTATGTGGTCGAGGAGTTGGAAGGCGCAAAGCAGTACTACATTTACAAAGAGCGGTGCGTGTTCTGCGACGTGATCCGGCAGGAGACGGAAACCGGGATTCGCGTCGTCGCCGAGAACGAGGACTTTCTCACTTTGGCTCCCTACGCGCCGAGGTTTCCGTTCGAGACTTGGATCTTGCCGAAGCAGCATGAGTCGGCGTTTGAGAATTCCTCATCGCAATTGTTCGAGAATCTGGCGAAGGCGATCAAGACGGTGCTGTTGAAGGCAGACCGGGTGCTGGATAATCCGCCGTACAACCTGGTGATTCACACTTCCCCCGTCCAAGATCCAACCAATGATCATTACCACTGGCACATCGAATTTATGCCGAAGCTGACTAAGACGGCAGGATTCGAGTGGGGCACGGGGTTCTATATCAATCCGACGCCGCCCGAGGAAGCTGCGAAGTTTTTGCGCGAAGCCAGCGTGGAAGATCCGGTGCCAGCGACGGTCGGGTAGATCGTATCAACGGAACAAAAATAGGGCACGGCATGCGCCGTGCCCTTTTTAACGTGAGGAGGGAGACTATTCCGTCATCTCCGTTCCAGTGAGGCTCAGGAAGTGACATCAGAATAGGGCAAGCTAAATCAGCGGTTGTCACGCTGAAGTAAGAAAGCTGTCATCGGCAAGTCTTTTCACGGGAAAGTTGGAGAGATTACGCCTGAGTTCTATCCAGAAACTCGTCGTGCCAGGCCATTTGGATGGCCTCGAGTTTACCCTCAGTCGACCTTTTGGGATCGTCTTTAAATTCGGGCAGCGCGGTTACGTAGCCATGCAGATCGGTGAAACGGACGTTCAGAGGCTCGAGTTGTGGGTGTTTCTCGGAGAGTAGGATGCCGATATCTTCTGCATCGTCCCAAGTTAGGTCTTTTGGCATTTTAGATCCTCGGCTAGTCCAAGCCATTGTTCGCAAGCTTCTGCATTCTGGATGCGCAAGCGGCAGATCCTTCGCTTCGCTCGGGATGACAATAACGAACGACCGCACGGAAGTATTTCACAACACCTAGTGTTCTTCTGACACGTAGTTGCGATTCCACGACGGGATCTCGACCACGACTTTGCCGGCCTTGGTGATGACGGCCTGGCACCCGAGACGGGAGTTTAACTGTAAATCAGCAGCCATGTCCAGACGATCGGCTTCGTCGTCGTCCATTTCAGAGAGATTCTCGGCGCCTTCCTTCACCCAGACGTGGCAGGTGGTGCACGCACAGTTGCCGCCGCAGGCGTGGTCCAGACGGACGCCATAATTCAGGGCCACATCGAGAATTGACAGTTCTTTGCCGTGATCCTTGTAGGGAAGCTTGTCGTGCTCGAACTCGACGGTCTTGCCTTCGGGCAAGAACGTTAGCTGGACGGTGTTTTCGCCGGGTGAATCCACGGTTGCTGTTCCCGAGCCTTTCGTCTTGTCGTCTGCCATCACTTCTCCTTCAATCCAACCTCACCCCGCCGAGCTTCGCTCGGCCGCCCGTACGAGCCATCCAAGCTCACATGCGCAAACCGTTTTACTCAAAATCTGCTCTGGCAACGGGATGGCCTGTTTCTGATCCCTCGCCCATGTCGGCCTCGTCCATGGTCTTGCCTTTGAGGGCGGTGCTGACGGCGGTGTCCATCATCAGTTCTGCAAGGCGCATCGTACCCTGGTTCAAAACGTCAATCGCCTTCCGGATCGCTGAATGATCGTCTTCGCCTTTGGCCCGGATCAACGCCTTTTCCAGTTTGGCGATTTTTTTCTTCTCGTCGCTGGTGAGCTGCCCCCAAGCCGGACTCTTTTTGCCTTTTTCCAGCGCCGCAAGAATCGTTTCGGCTTCGTTGCGCGCCTCGATTACTTGGCGCTGGCGGAAGTCTTCTTCGGCGAAATCGAAGGAATCGAGAATCATGCTTTCGACTTGATCGTCGGTGAGCCCGTAGCTGGGTTGAACTTCGATTTCGGATTCTTTACCGCTGCGCTGCTCGCGGGCGGAGACGTGCAGGATGCCGTTGGCATCGATCAGGAATTTGACTTCAATGCGGGCCATGCCCGCGGTCATCGGCGGAATCCCCTTCAGATCGAAGCGTGCGAGCGAGCGGCAGTCTTTCGCCATCTCCCGCTCGCCTTGCAGGACGTGGATTGCGACGTTGGCCTGACCATCAATCTGCGTGGTGTAGTACTGGGTAGCCGAGGCCGGAATGGTTGAATTGCGCAGAATGATTTTGTCGGTCACGCCACCGGCAACTTCGATGCCCAGCGACAGCGGCGTGACGTCGAGCAGCAGCATGTTCTCGGTGGCTTCGGAGCCGCCGCCGAGAATGTTGGCCTGTACCGCGGCGCCGAGAGCGACGACTTCATCGGGATTGAGATCCGTGTGCGGTTTGCGCTGAAACAACTCCGCCACCAACGCACGCACTTTAGGGATTCGCGTAGAGCCGCCGACGAGCACGAGTTCATCAATCTGTTGCGGCTTTAGGCTGGCGTCTTTCAGAGCCTGTTTGCAGGGTCCGACGGTGCGATCGATGATCGGCTGAATCAGTAACTCGAACTGCTCGCGGGTGATCTCGCGCTGATAGCGCTTGCCTTGTGGCAGTTCAATATCCAGCTCAGTTGCAGATTGCGAGGACAACGCGATCTTAGCGTCGATAACCGCTTTGCGAATGGTGGCGACGACTTCGCTGTTGCGAGACACATCCAGATTTGCATCACCAAGGACGTCGTCGATGGCGATCTTAATCAGCAAGTTATCGATGTCGTCGCCGCCAAGGTGTGTGTCGCCATTGGTTGCCATGACTTCGAAGATCCCGTCGTGCAGCTTGAGGATGGAAACGTCGAAAGTACCGCCACCGAGATCGTAAACTGCGACGATGCCGTTCTGCTTCTTGTCCAGGCCGTAGGCGAGAGCGGCGGCGGTGGGCTCGTTCACGAGACGAAGAACTTCAAGTCCGGCGATGCGGCCAGCATCCTTGGTGGCCTGCCGCTGGGCGTCATTGAAGTAGGCAGGTACGGTGATCACGGCTTTAGTGACCGGGGCATTGAAAAAGCGCTCGGCGTTCCGTTTAAGCTGGCGCAGAATGAAAGCGGAAATTTCCGGAGGGGTGAAGGTTTTCTCGCCCAGCGTGATGCGCAGCACTTCTCCGGCTTGCAGATCTTGCGCCAGGCGAAATGGGAACAGCTGGAGTTCTTCCTGAATATCTTCGAGGCCGCGACCCATGAGCCGCTTAATCGAGTACACCGCGCGTTCCGGGGTCTCGATCAGATATTTGCGCGCAGCATTACCAACGATAATCTGATCGCGTTCATCAAGCGCGACGACGGAGGGTACGAGGTTCAACCCGTCCTCGCCGGGGATCACGACAGGGCTTTCCCCCTGCATGAAAGCCACGAGGGAGTTCGTGGTTCCGAGATCGATGCCGACGATGCGGTCAGTAGTCATTGATTCAATCACTCAATTCACTACAACTTCATTTATATCCCGAACCAGGTTCCTGATATACGACCGGCGGTTCAACAGGTCCACCATTTTGTCGCGGACCTTGCGGCGACTTTCTTCAGTCGCGTCGTCGGGAAGACGGTCCCACTCGCTCCAATATTTCTTCAGTTCCTCCGACAAAGACTCGTACTTCATTTCCAGCTCTAACTTTTGTTTTCCTATCTCTTCAATCAGGGCTGGGTCGTCTTCGCCGAGTTTTTTCTGGGCACGCAGCTCTTCGAGTTGCATGTTGAGTTCGAAAACTTCCTCCAGGAGATCGGGAGGCACGACCTGCTTCTTGATCTCACCGGTAGCTCGAGCCTTTTCAGTCGCAGCCTTTGACTGCTCTTCGAGTTCCACGCCTTCCAGCCTGAGCAAATATTCCGTGCGCTTGATTGCATCTTTCAGCGTGCGGTAAGCGTCGTTCAGCAGCGAACTCTGCTCCAGGCTCCATTCCTGTTCACGCTTATCGGCACGGGCGCTGAGGTCGGGATGAAGTTTCCGGCTAAGCTCATAGAACTCCCGCTCCAGTTGCGCGGAGTCAAGATTCAGTTTGCGAGGCAGGCCGAAGAACGTGAAGTAGTCCACCGGTCTCGGCGGCTGCACCTTGCCGCACGAACTGCAAAAATGGACGGCGCGCATGGTGCCGCACGACCAGCAGCTAGCAGTCGCCTCGGCGGGGTTCGCCAGAGAAGAAGTCGTGTTGGATTCAATCGTCATAAATAAATCCATTACTTGCCTTTTCGCTTGGGCTTATTCGGCTGCACGAACGGTGCTGTACAACCCTCGCGGGCGAGGCGCCCGCTCAACACAGCATCGCCATCAGCCCGAGAACGACGTGCCGCAACCGCACGACTTCGAGGAATTCGGGTTCACGAACACGAAGCCTTGCTGGATGAGCGTCTCCTGGTAATCCAGGGTCATACCGTGCAGGTAGATGAACGATTTCGGATCGACGAAGACCCGCACATCGCCGAACTGAAAGATGCGGTCGCGCTCCCGCGGTTGCGTGTCGAAGCGAATGTTGTAGCTCAGCCCGGAGCATCCGCCGCCTTGCACGCCAAGACGCAATCCGCCCTGCTCGGGCGAGATGCCTTCTTTGACGATGGCGGTGCGGATTTTCGTCAGCGCTTTGTCCGTTACCTGGACGCCTTTGGCGGGCACTTTCGATGACGCGGTTTTGGTTTCTGCTTCGATCATGATCGTTCCAGATCAATGAAGCGACGGGCATTCGCGCGTCTTAAACGGGCGCGAGACCCCCGTTCTCCATTGAACTACTGCGCGGCTACCGTTGCCGGTCGCGCCACTTCCTGCTTCTTCTTCCAGTCGTGAATGGCCGCGCGGATCGCGTCTTCGGCGAGCACCGAACAGTGAATCTTCACTGGCGGCAGCGAAAGCTCCTTCACGATCTCGGTGTTCTTGATTTGCAGGGCCTCGTCCACGGTCTTGCCCTTCACCCACTCGGTGGCCAGGGATGAAGACGCAATGGCCGAGCCGCATCCGAACGTCTTGAACTTCGCGTCCTCGATGATGTTGGTTTGCGGATTGACCTTGATCTGCAGCTTCATCACGTCGCCGCACTCGGGCGCGCCGACAAGTCCAGTCCCGACTTCAGAACTGTTTTTGTCCATCGATCCGACGTTGCGCGGGTTGGAATAATGATCGAGAACCTTATCGCTGTATGCCATGATTTGCTTTCTCCTTAAATATCTGTTAATCAGCGGCTAAAGCCGCATTCCTTCTGGAGCGTTTGCGATATGGCTAAAGCCATACCCTGATACGAACCCGCCAGCTGTAAAAGAAACATTGCAAGCAGTGTTCCTACGGCGGCAACCTACTCTGCTGCCCACTTCACACTCTTCAAATCCACGCCTTCTTTCGCCATTTCATAAAGCGGCGACAGTTCTCGCAACCGCGATACCGTTTCGACCACTCGATCGGCTACATAATCAACTTCAGCTTCGGTGTTAAAACGTCCCAGGCCGAAGCGGATGGAACTGTGCGCCAAGTCGTCTCCAGTGCCCAGAGCCTTCAATACATAAGATGGCTCCAGCGTCGCCGAGGTGCAGGCCGAACCGCTCGAAACTGCAATATCGTTGATGCCCATCAGCAGCGATTCGCCTTCCACGTAAGCAAAGCTGATATTCAGGTTGCCGGGTAGGCGATGCTCCCATGAACCGTTGATGTACACCTCGTCAAGCCGGCCCATGATCTTGTCGCGAAGCCGGTTGCGCAGCCCCGCCAGATGGCAGGCTTCTTTCGCCATTTCTTCCGACGCGATCGCGCAAGCTTTGCCCAAGCCAACAATTCCAGGCACGTTGAGCGTTCCCGAACGCATCCCACGCTCGTGGCCGCCTCCGTCGATAATGGCGGAAATCTGCACTCGAGGATTCTTGCGCCGCACGTACAGCGCTCCGACACCCTTCGGCCCATACATCTTATGGGCTGAAATCGACATTACGTCGATGTTGTTCTTGTTCACATCCACGGGGACCTTCCCCACAGCTTGGGTCGCGTCGGTGTGGAAAATGATTCCGCGCTCGCGGCACAGCTTGCCGATCTCGGCAACCGGCTGCAGCACGCCAATTTCGTTGTTGGCCCACATGATCGACACCAGAACCGTCTTGTCGTCCATGGCGCGCTTGAGATCTTCAAGATCGACCAAGCCATCTCTTTGAACCGGCAAATAAGTAACGCGGAAACCGTACTTTTCCAGCCGTTTGCAGGTGTCCAGCACAGCCTTATGTTCGGTCACGGCCGTGATGATGTGATTGCCCTTTTCCTTGTACATCTCGGCGACGCCCTTGATGGCCAGGTTGTCGCTCTCGGTGGCACCCGAGGTGAAAATAATTTCCTTGGTGGTTGCGCCGACCAGCTTGGCAATCCGCTCGCGTGCAGTCTCTACGCCTTCCTCGCCCGCCCAACCGAACGAGTGATTGCGGCTGGCGGCGTTGCCGAACTTCTCCATGAAGTAGGGCAGCATATCTTCCAGCACCCGGGGATCCATGGGCGTAGTCGCGTGGTTGTCCATGTAGACGGGCAGCTTGACTCCGTTCGGTGCTACGTGTTCTGCCTGGGGGATCGTCTTTACATCTGTGCTCATGATTGCTCTCCTACCTTTATGTAATCGTCACCAGCTCAGCCGGTTTCTTTGAATCAGTTTCCGGGTGCGAATGCGTTTCTTCTTTCATCTCTGAGATACTGATGCGCCGCAATACCTGTTCGATGCTCTCGTTAACACGACGCAGCGGCTCGCGAATCGTGCAGCGTTCCGTCTGATCGCATTCGCCGCGCACAGTGATGCAGGAAGTGATGAACAACGGACCATCAATGGCCCGAATCACCTCAAATGCGCTGATCCTCGCCGGATCGCGTGCCAGCGTATAGCCGCCATTCATCCCATGCTGCGAGTGCAGCAACCCGGCTTTGACCAGACGCTGCAGAATTTTTGCCAGCGCCTCTTGCGGAATGCCGTAGGCGTCGGCAACATCCTTGGCACTGCAAGCTCCGTGAGGCGCCCGCTCGGCCAAGTGCTTCATCGCCATCAATCCGTAGTCCGCTTTCTTGGTTAGCTTCAGCATCCGAGTCCGACGTGAAATCCGACCTTTTCAGTCGGATATCGCCATTATAGGGTTCGTTGGCCGGGAATTGCAACCCTCTACAGCGAACTGCTGAATTCTCAATCCAGCGGTAACTATATTGTATTTAGTTGTTTATAGATTGCGATCTTTTCGGTCGTATTTTACTTGGTGGGGATCTTTTTCGGCTAGATTCTGGAGGCACCATTTAGGTTACATCCGAACCAGGGCCCTCGAGGCACAATCCGAAGTTTCAATGAAAAGACTTGACAACCCAAGCAGTCAGGCTAAAATACCGCCAATTTCCGGCAAACTTCACCTCAGCCTCGCCAGGCCCACGTGATCGCCCGGGTTTATGACTTCAATCCCGCCGTCGCAACCCCCCGAGAAGAGAAGCACCATGAATGAGTGTAAGCACCCGCGTGTCCAGATCGTGGCCCGCGAGGAAGACGCCGAATTCGTTGAATGCCTCGAGTGCGGCGACATCTTCGAATCCAGCGAGTTTAAGGACATGATGATCGAAGACACCCGGCTGAAGAACGAATCCTGAGGGTATTTGCCTTTCTTTGCCGATGATGTTTTCTGCGGCCGCGATGCCGGTTAGGAGAGAGTAAAGCGTATTCCGGTTATCCCCATTCGAGGAAAGGCCAGAGTCACGGCAAAAAGAAATGACGAAAGTAATCTTTCGCGGGAGGTTTCCCTTGTTCGCACGATTTGTGGTTTGTTAGTGTCAGCCTGGGAACGATTGCTCGCGGAGAGGTCATGTCAGTTGCGGCTCTGGTTGTCGACGACTCCATGCTCATCAGGCACACCGTATGCCGCTTTCTTGAAGAGCGCGGCTTTGCCGTGGAGTCGGCGACCAATGGGCAGGAGGCACTGGAGGCGCTGAAACGAGTACGACCGGACATTATCATCACCGATATCCAAATGCCCAAGATGACCGGCAGCGAACTCATTAGCGCGGTAAAGAGCGAACCCTCGCTGGCCGGTATTCCGATCGTGATCGTCGCTGGCAGGCAGAGCGGTTTCAAGGAAACCGAAAAGCGCGCCGACTTCACCATATTCAAAGATATCGATATTGAAATTCAGCTTGCCAAGGCTCTCCAGGCGCTCTTGGGCGCAAAAGTGCAAGCAGCGAAGAGCAGCAGTTAGTACCTCAGCATTCGGCTACGGCACGCGTCAGCCGAGAATCTTGAGAGAGCAAATGCTGGTTACTAGTTGCCGCCTCACTTCAACGCCATCCCTGCCTCTGCTGAGAAGTCCATCGGCGCGAAATCACGAGCCAGAAACTTCGGGTACGCCGCCGCTGCAATCATAGCGGCATTGTCCGTTGACAGCGGACGCGATGGGAAATAGACAGACAGGCCTTCGCTGGCTCCATCTTTCTCGAATTGCCGGCGCAACTCCTGATTCGCCGCTACACCCCCGGTGACGAACAACGTGGCAACGTCATAGGCACGAGCAGCAGCCAGAGTCTTTTCGGCCAGGTCCTCGACCATGGCTCGCTGGAACGAGGCAACCAGGTCGAGCGTTGGTTGGTCGCAATGGAAAAGATAGTCTTCGAGCTTGGGTTGTGGGATCGCCGCGAGCCCCTTCCGGCGCTCCGCGATCGAACTTTGCAGGTTGTGAGTTTCGACGTAGCGCAGGACTGCCGTCTTGATTCCGCTATAGGAGAAATCGAAGCGTGGGCCATCGTTGACTTGCGCAGTCCTCCGGTCGTTCCGATCTCTGTGCTTCAGCTGTGAAGGCGGAAACTTTACGGCATTCGGAGCACCATGGGTGGAAAGCTTGTCGATGGTGGGCCCGCCGGGATATCCCAGCCCGAGCAACTTTGCGACTTTGTCGAAAGCTTCCCCAGCAGCGTCATCGCGCGTGTGCCCGACGTTCTTATAAGACCAATTGCCGTCTTCCAGCCTTGCCAAATACAGATGAGTGTGACCTCCGGAGACGACCAGCGCCAGCACGGGAAAACGCAGTTCCAGATTCCCCTTCCGACGCTCCTCCAGCAGAACTGCATGAATGTGGCCTTCGAGATGGTTCACCGCAATCAGCGGCTTGTCGAGAGCAAACGCCAGCGCCTTGGCGTAGCTGATGCCGACAAGCAACGCGCCAGCAAGTCCGGGCCCTTGCGTGACGGCCAGCGCATCGACAGATTCATACGTCTGTCCCGCATCCGTCAGCGCCTTGCGGACGACTGGCACGATCGCCCGCAAATGCTCCCGGGACGCCAACTCCGGCACGACTCCACCGTAAGGCTGGTGCGTGGCAATCTGCGAGAACACCACATTGGAAGCGATCTGCTCCCCCGAACGCACTACCGCAGCCGCAGTCTCGTCGCACGAGGTTTCGATGCCGAGGATGGAGGCGTCGGGCATAAGCCATATATTATCTGCTAGAGCACCATCGTGGCTGCCATGCTGAAAGACTTCCCCATCTCGATCGTACGCACCCTGAGGGAGCGAGGCCACAAAGCCTACCTCGTCGGCGGGTGCGTGCGCGACTTACTACTCGGCCGCGAGCCTGCCGATTACGATGTCGCAACCGACGCGATCCCCGACGAGGTCATGCACATCTTTCCCGACACGTACGCTGTCGGCGTGCAGTTCGGAGTTGTGCTGGTGCCCTTGCCCGAGAGAAACGTTGCTCCAGAAACCTGCAGAGACATAACTTGTTACGTCTCGTCCGAGGCCAACGTCGTCGAGGTCGCGACTTTCCGCAGCGACATCGGATACAGCGACGGCCGTCATCCCGATCAGGTTCGCTTCAGCAAAGATCCGCGGGAAGATGTCGAGCGCCGCGATTTCACCATCAATGGCCTTCTGCTTGATCCGGTCACTAACGAGGTTCTGGATTTCGTGTGCGGACGTAAAGACCTCCAGGCCGGGATCATCCGAACCATCGGCGATCCGGAGCGGCGGTTCGCCGAGGACAAGCTCCGCATGTTACGCGCCGTCCGCTTCGCAGCGCGTTTCGATTACGTCATTGAGACCGCAACCCTTCAAGCGATTCAAAAGCTTGCATCGCAGATTAACCAGGTCTCGCAAGAGCGCGTGCGAGATGAGCTCACCAAGATGCTCACCGAGGGCCATGCGCGCCATGCTTTTCTTCTTCTCGACAAAACCGGGTTGCTGCACGACGTCTTGCCCGAGATCGAGGCAATGAAGGGAGTTGAGCAGCCGCCGCAGTTTCATCCTGAGGGCGACGTGTTCGTCCACACGCTGCTGTTGCTCGATAAGTTGCCGCATCCCTGTCCGATCACGCTGGCTTGGGGCGCGCTGCTGCACGATGTGGGCAAGCCCGCGACATTTCGAGTTGCGCCCGACCGCATTCGTTTTGATGGGCACGTCGATGTCGGAGTCAAAATGGCAGAAGAAATCTGCCATCGCTTGCGTTTCTCTAACGCCGACACCGACCAGATCCTTACCCTTATCAAGAACCACATGCGCTTCGCGCACGTGCAGCGGATGAGCGAATCCACATTCAAGAGATTTGTGCGGATGCCGCGCTTTGACGAACACCTCCAGTTGCACCGGATGGATTGTCAGTCCAGCCACGGAGATCTCAGCTCTTACAATTTCACGCGCGAGAAAATAGCTTCCACGCCACCGGAGTTCATGCGGCCATCTCCGCTGATCAGTGGAGACGACTTGATCGCCGCCGGCTATCCACCCGGTCCGCTGTTCAAGAAAATCCTTTCAGCGGTGGAAGATGGACAACTCGAAGGCCGCCTGCGCAGCAGGGAGGAAGCCATGGCGTTTGTGGGGAGCGACTTCCCGAACGTCGGGTAACTACGCAGGCGAGCGAATTCTTCAAATGCACCAAAAAAGGTGCAATTTGTGCCTTAAGCCAAAATCTTGTCAAGCCCCCTAGAAGGTCTGAATTTGCATAAGTCATGGTAAACAAAGGTAATATATTGTTGGAAAACGTGTCACGTTTACCCTGTCGAAACTGCTATTCTAAAAATAAGGGTGCTCGAGAGCTTCAATCGAAGGGCTTGCCTAAACCTCAGGCAAGAGTAGCCGCACCACACAAAAGATGAAAGTCACCGAAAAGGACGTTGCCTACGTCGCGGACCTGGCAAATCTGGAGTTGACAACGGACGAACGCGGCTTGATGCTGCGCGATCTGAACTCGATTCTCGATTACATCGATCGGCTGAATCAACTGGACACCACCGACGTGCCGCCGATGGCGCAGATGTCGGACCAGTACGGTGTGGATCAGTCAAAAAGTGGCAGTGCCCGCTTCGCATACGCCAGCCGCGAAGACATTCTTGAAGGTCTCAGAAAATCATTGCCACATGAAGTCGCGTTGCAGAACGCTCCGGATTCGGACGGAACGTTCTTCAAGGTGCCCAAGGTCATCGAGAGATAAGTCGCGAGCCTATGGGCATAACCACCAGCCATTTCTTTTATGGATCTGAACTTACTCACGATCGAGGCCGCCCGCTCTGCCGTGCAGGAGCGCAAGACCACAGCCACGTCGCTGGCCGAAGCGTTCTACTCCAAGATCGAAAAAGATGATCCACAGATCGGCGCATACCTCACGCTCTCGAAAGACCGGGCGCTGGAGCAGGCGGCGCGGATGGATTTGCTGGCCGCAAAAGGCGAGACTCTGCCACCGTTAGGCGGGGTTCCGGTCGGCATCAAGGATGTGATGGTAAGTCGCGGTGTGCGCACCACTGCCGGGTCGAAGATTCTGGGCAACTATATTCCCCCGTATGACTGCACCGCGGTGGCCCGGATGGAAGCGGCGGGCGCGGTGGTACTCGGGAAGCTGAATTGTGATGAGTTCGCTATGGGATCGTCGAACGAGAACTCGGCTTGGCGTCCGGTGCGTAATCCCCGCGATCTGAGCCGCGTGCCCGGAGGGTCCTCCGGGGGCTCAGCGGCAGCGGTGGCTGCAGACATGGCCGTTGCAACGCTGGGATCGGACACTGGCGGCTCAATCCGCCAACCCGCATCTTTTTGCGGCGTGGTCGGCCTGATGCCGACGTATGGCCGCGTGTCGCGCTATGGACTCATCGCGTTCGCGTCGTCGCTCGATCGCATCGGGCCGCTCACGAAAACTGTGAAGGATGCGGCCATCGTGCTCCGCGCCATTGCAGGCCGCGACCCGATGGATTCCACTTCCGCCGACGTGCCAGTTCCCGACTACGTTGCGGAACTGGAAAAGCCGGTGCGCGGCCTCAAGCTGGGCGTGGCAAAAGAGTATTTCGGAGAGGGACTCGATTCCGAAGTTCGGAAATCGGTGGAAGCCGCGATCCAGAAGCTCGCAGAATCTGGCTGCGACATTGTTCCGGTCTCGCTCCCGCACACGGAATATGCAATTCCGACGTACTACATTGTTGCCACAGCAGAAGCGTCGTCGAACCTGGCCCGCTTCGATGGCGTCCGCTACGGCTACCGTGCCGGCGATGCGCGCACGCTTTCCGAAATGTACCGCCGCAGCCGCGATCAGGGCTTTGGCGCCGAGGTGAAGCGCCGCATCATGTTGGGCACGTACGCGTTGAGCGCCGGATACTACGACGCCTACTACCTGAAGGCGCAGAAAGTACGCACCTTGCTCGTCCGGGACTTCGAGGAGGCCTTTAAGAACGTGGATGCGATCGTGACCCCAACCAGTCCCACTGCGGCGTTCAGGCTCGGCGAAAAGGTCGATGATCCGCTATCCATGTACCTCGCCGACATTTTCACGGTCACCGCGGACTTGGCAGGCATTCCCGGAATTTCGGTCCCCTGCGGAGAGACAAAAGAGAACCTGCCGATTGGCCTTCAGATTCTGGGCAAGCAGTTTGATGAAGCTACAATTCTGCGGGTGGCACATGCCTACGAGCAGGCAGCGTAGGCCCCCGCGTTTATAGCGGCTCGTAATATCGCTCGCCGGCACAGGCGCGGCAGAGCAATTCTCCGTCACGGCGCACTTCACGGCGGAAGTTGATTCCTTCGCCACAGACTTTGCAGACAATTCGATCGCCCTTGTATCCGGGAAATTCCTCCGGAGGCAGGTCGACCTTCACCCATTGAATGGTGAATAGGTCGTCCTCGGCCATTTCACGATAAGCCAGCATCTGCTGGCTATTTTTGTTTTCGAGTTCAGGATGCATCTCGCGGGCCAAAGCCTTCGATGATTCTTTGGCCGCGATGCGTACGCCCTTGCCGGTACTCACGTCGACGAAGGTGGCAGCCATCTTGCCCCAGTCGCGGAACTTCAACGCACGTTTACCGAGACGGCAGCCCGTAACAACGGCCACGGCATCCGTCGCGCAACGGTCGATCTCCACAAAAGTGATCAGGCGTTTTCGATCCTTACCCCGGGGATCGTCGATGCCCAGCTTTGTCAGGCCGAGCACGGCCAGGCGAACGCCGAGAACCTGTCCGGCGCACAGATGACCATGCGCTTGCTCCGCTTCCTCGAGATATTCGTCGAACGATTTCATTTCAGTGTTACGTGGCGGTTGCCGGCTGCATTCGATTGTAGTCCGCGAACCGGCAGAGAGTCAGAAGTCGAACCAGTATCAACCAACACCAAGGAGAAGTTCAATCATGAAGTCAAGCTCAATCTCAATCCTAAGTGCAATCTCGAAATCCAAACCAGTTCTCGCGATTGTGCTATCGATTTCGCTGCTGGCAACTGGATGCAGCGCCCAATGGATCAGTGTCGCTCTCGCCGATCTACCGGTGTTGATCCAGATGGCTCTGAATATCGGCACGATCATCTCTACGCTACAGTCTGGCAAGCAGATCAACCCAACCGAGGCCGCCGCCATCCAAAACATCTCGGCCCAAGCCAGCAAGGACCTGAATCTGCTGGCAACGCTCTACAACGACTACAAAGCAAACCCGAGCGCGAGCGCCCTGCAGAAGATCCAGAGCGTGATCGCGGACATCGATCAGAGCCTGCCGGCCTTGTTGCAGGCGGCCCACATCGGCGATCCGGTTCTATCAGCACGAGTCGCGGCGGGAGTCAATCTGATCCTGACTACGGTCGCGAGTTTCGCCGCGCTGATTCCGCAATCCTCAACCCAACTCGCGGCGGCAAGAGTGACTCGCCAGCAAATTGCCATCCCCAAAGCAAGCGATTTGAAAAAGCAATGGAATCAGCAAGTGTGCGGACCAACCAGTAATGCTGCCCTGGACCTCAGCGCCGCCGCCTGCCAGTTGAGATAACGAGCCTAAAGAAAGCAACCTATGCCTCTACCTGCCTCCAGAATTATGCAGGTAGAGGCATTTTATTTTCGCTTCCAGCGCGCCCCGTCTTTCGTGATTTCCACAATGACGCCCAATACGCCCAGTTCCGCGCGGATCGCGTCCGAGACCTTGAAATTCCGCGACCGCCGCGCAGCTTCCATCTCGGCAAGCTTCTTTTCAATATCGGTGTTCGAGAGTTGCTCGGCATCGACAGTATCAACCAGCTCTTTGTTGATCTCACTCTCGCGGCCTTCTGTTCTCGCCCACTCCACAATGCTGCGCATCTTCGCCGCATCGTCGTCCTTCAGCACGGCAAACAGTTCGTCAAAACTCTGGAGTGATGGCAACAGTGCAGGGATGTCATCTTTCTTGAATTGTCCTGCGTCCATCGCAGCATTGGCCTTTCGCACCATGTCAAAAATCGCAGCCTGTGCCTGTGCCGTATTAAGGTCGTCGTCCATGCCCGCCCGCATTCGCTCGCCAGTTTCCCGTGCAAGTTCGGCCATGCCTGGGGTCGCGCCCTCCGGAAACTGTCCAGCGGTCAAACGCAATTGAAAATTCCGCAACCGCTCCACTGACACCGCCGCCTGCTTCAGCCCATCAAAAGTGAAGTTCAGTTGCTTGCGGTACGGAACCGAGGACAGCAGAAACCGGATCGACGATGGCTTATGTCCTTTAAGAACCAGGTCGCGCAGGGTATAAAAGTTGCCCAGGCTCTTGGACATCTTCTCGCCCTCAACCAGAAGAAACCGCACGTGGAACCAAAAGTGCGCAAACGGCTTTCCGGTGAGCGCCTCCGACTGCGCGATCTCGTTTTCGTGATGTGGAAAAATCAGGTCTTCGCCGCCTGCGTGCAGGTCGAAAGTGTCGCCCAATTCTTCCATCGCCATAACCAAGCACTCGATGTGCCAACCCGGCCGCCCCGGTCCGATCGATGTATCCCACGAAGTCTCGCCCGGCTTCGGCGCCTTCCAAAGCGCGAAGTCCCGCGCGCTGTCTTTCTCATACTCGTCCACATCCACGCGCGCCCCGTCTTCCATCCCCGCGAAGTCCTTCTTGGAAAGTTTCCCGTAACCGGGAAACTTCGCGATCCTGAAGTAGTACGACCCATCCTCGGTGCGATAAGCGAATCCTTTCTCCTGCAGTTCGGCGATGAACTCCGCCATCTCCGGAATATGATCCGTGGCTCGCACAAGAATCGGTTGTTCGATGTTCAACGCTGAGATGTCTTCGAGGAAGGCCTGCTCGTATTTTGCCGTGTATTGCTGGACGCTCACCCCAGCGTTCACCGAATTGCGAATGATCTTGTCATCCACGTCGGTGATATTCATCACGTGGCGGATCTTATAGCCGCTTTGCCGCAGAAAACGACGCAGAATATCCACCGCGAGAAACGTTCGCAAGTTGCCGATGTGGCCATAATCGTAAACCGTTGGCCCGCAAGCGTACATGCGGACCTCGTGATCCTCGAGCGGCCGAAACTCTTCCACCTCGCCCGAAAGTGTGTTGAAAAGATGAAGCGCCATAGTGAGAGCCCGGCCAGAAAGCAGAACCGTTCATTCTAGGGGCACGAAAGAACGAGGGTCAAATCCTGGCAAGGGTTCGAGAGAGGAGATGAGTCAGTTCCCCACTCCCCTTCTTTTCTCAGCGTGTGCGGTCAATGACAGCTATCGCGCTCATTTCGTCATTTACCTTCGCTCGCGCAGTCGTTCGGACTTATAATTACGTTCCCGTGCCCTCTGTACAGCTGAATGCCTTTCCTGGCGAACGGCCGTGTCACACGCTGACGCGTGGAACCGCCGCCAGAAAACTAAACATCATTTCTCTTTTTGAAGACTCGATAAAGTCGGTCCTGATCCCCCTTCTCCTGGCTGGTGCGGCAACGGCCTCTCTGGCGCAAAATGCTGCCTCTACGAGCCCGCTGCGATCCCAAATTATTCCACTCCTCACTCAGACCATCGGCTGGTACCGTCAAACTCAGCAGGAACAGCACCTGGCCACGGAACCAGCTGATTTGACTTTCCTGGCCGACGATCGTCGGATTGCTGACCAAATCGTCAGTCTGGCTTTTGAATTCGCCCGGCAAGAGGAACAGCGGTTAGCCAAGCCGTCAAAGCCGAATGAAACGTTGAATCCGAGCGGTGCTTTGTCCGAATACGAGAGTCTGGTTCAGACGTCGGCACAGACGGATCAATTAGTCCAACAAACCCAAAGTGAGGTAGAGGCGCTGAAACAGGGGTTGGAGAAGGCGCCCGCCAGCAAGCGCAGCGGCATCGCGGCGCAGATTTCTGAAACCCAAAGCGAACTGGCGCTCTTTCAGGCTCGCCAACAGGGTTTGCACAGCATGTTGGATTTCCTCAATGAGGCTTCGACAGCAACCGGAACCATCGGACTTCGATCGCAAATTGAAGAGTTGGCTCGTAGCGTGCCGACCGCGCTGAGTAGCAACGGCGCTAGCGAAAATCCTTCCCCTGCCAACCAGCAACCCAGCCCATCTGCCACAAACATCATCAACAAACTGCCGAGTGTGAAC
>Ga0206817_1013_pt1 | contig 75989 bp, 63 predicted proteins | sample Alteio_BWOrgCont_89_FD_152873 | JGI IMG/M metagenome (GOLD analysis project Ga0206817, IMG submission 152873) | Enriched cells from forest soil in Barre Woods Harvard Forest LTER site, Petersham, Massachusetts, United States -... | ecosystem: Environmental > Terrestrial > Soil > Temperate forest >...
TTTTGCCTCGACGGCTGCCGGGCTCGCGCCCGAGGCCGTGAGCTTCTCAACCAAATGAGCGCCATATTTGTCCCAGAAACCAGGCAGGAAGTTGTAGTAGAGAATTTCCCACGTCACGACATAGAAGATGCATGAAATCAGAGTAATGGAGAGGCCGACGGCAAAAGCCTTCAAGAAGGTAATCTGGCCATTGCCAATGTTGTCGCGGTAGGTTTGGATGCCGAAAAACACCATCAAGAACGAGAGCACAATGGACGCGTTGCCGATGACCGCGCCCCGGTCGAAGCCAATCCTGTTGCCGAACGTCACCAGAGCAATCATCACCAGCGAAGAAATAGCGCCAGAAATCAGCCCGAAGGTGACTATGATCTTTCTCATATTCTCGTAATGTCTTTTATCTGATATTGACCTTTTCCACGTATGACGCCAGCCTCATGCACATACGATCTCAGCGACCAGACGAACTAGCGGGCGGCGTCGATGCCATTGGGATTACCACGATAAGGTTATCCCCCGCTCCGGGGTGCGTCATCCCCAGATAATCGAGCTTCGGTTGGGCGTCGAACCCGATGTCTTTGGTGGTCATGTTCGGCGCATAAAACATCAAGTGCGGGGGGAAAATGCCAGTGCCGTGGTCAGGGATGGCGCTCAGGCGGTTCTGGCTCGACATCATGTAGAGGAATCCCGGTTTGCTGGGATACTGGTAGCGGCCTTCCTTATATCCGCTGGCAACGTCTGCCTTGATCTCGGCCTCGGACTTGCCGTTTGTGCGCAGCTCTTCACCGTGCAGGTAGACAGGCAGGAGAGTGCGGCTGCCTTCGGCGTCGAAGCACTGCGGCTCAATCGTCGTTTCTGTGGGCTTTACGAAATGCCGGCTAACAACGCAGCTGAAGCCGTTGGTGCCTTCGCGCGCTTTCTCGTAGCCTTTGGAGCCCAGAACATAAACCGTGGCCTTACTCGATACCTCGGCCGGGGCTGCACTCTCGGCTAGTGCGATCTGCTGCTCGCGGGGCATAGAGGCATCGTAGACCTTAGGAAGTTCCTGAGCCACTGCTTGAATTGCCACAGTGCTCGAAAGCAAGCCGATCGACAGGACACCTACAAGAACCTTCGTCCAATTTATAGACTTCATGTTCGCTCCTTCATGGACTTCATGTTTTCGCTCCTTGTTGAGCGGCTCAACATACCGCATCAGGCGGGGTCTTTGTCGTCATCCTTTCGGGTGATTCTGGCAGCGGAGAGAAAAATCATTCGTTTGGTGGAGTAGTTTTAGCGCGAGTAGTGCTTATGCACGAGTAGATCAGGGGAGAAGGCCGAATTGCTTGCCGAGCTGCACCGCTTGCGTCCTTCGTCTAGCCCCCAGTTTGTCGAAAACACGGCTGGAATGGGTCTTAACCGTGTTCTCGCTCACAAAAAGCTTGTCGGCGATCTCGCGGTTGCTCAGACCTCGGGCTATTAGTTCAAGGATCTCAAGCTCGCGGCGAGTGATATGGAGGTCCTCGCGTTTTCTTTCGTCCGGGATGAACGGTCCCCCGCCAAGGACAGGGATCTCCTTCACAACAATTGTCTGCCGTTTTCCGGTTAGCTTGAGGCCAAGCCAGATGCCAAGAAGGGCAAAGGTCGCCGCGATCAGTCCGCCGTAGATTTCGATCGAATGTTCGACTACCAGGAACTGATACTCGGTCCACCTGAGCAGTGCAATCAGGATTCCACCGATCAACCCGTACATGAGCACGTGGCGCTTCATACGTTCCAGGAGAATTCGTTACCGAGATTATCGCACCCGGGGTGAGGTGGGTCCTACGGCTCAACGCTTGACCGACTTTGCCCGAGTGACCGCCAACTTGGTCAATAGATTAGACGGCAAATGGATTAGTAACGCAAAGTCGGCTTCTCGCAAGTGATCCGCGGTTCTAGCTGTGAACCCGAAACGAAGAATACTGGTACAGGAATTCGACGCGCTGGTGGTAATGGCGCATGCGCGTCAACTAGCAAACTCCTGGGCATAAAGGCTAGGAAAAGTTTCCTTATATATAGAGCTAACCTTATCGCTTCGTTTCATCACGAAAAACGAAGGAACAACTTGGGGACATTAAGAGTTCCCGAGGGTTCCTTACAAGGATATAGGGCGTCATCCGTCCCTTGTAAGTTGTTGAATTACCAATCTTTGTTACACTCATAACCCAAAGATCGCCGGTTCAAATCCAGCTCCCGCAACCAAAACAATCTAAACAGTTTACGGTTGTGGGCTCCGGAATCAGCATTAAACCCCACTCCAGGAAAACATCCTCAGCTGATTACTTGCTTGCCGGTACATTGGTTTTTTGTTGCTTTTCTTCCAAAGTCAACTTGTAGGCGACGTAATACTTATAGATATTGCTGACATAAGTAACGGTTTCCTGCCCGACATCCTTAGCTACTTCCAGTTCGACATTGCCAAACCACTTGTCCGGATCAAGCCCGTCATCCTGTGCTTTCTTGCGAAGATACACAATCCGATTGGGCCCAGCGTTGTAGCTGGCGAATGTGAAGAGTGTTTTGTTCAGTGGATCAATTCCGGGATCATTAAAATAAGTATCTGCAATGTTGCGTAGCATCTTTGTTCCCGCGTGAATGTTTCCGTCTGCTGTGCCGACATTTGGAACGTCGATAGGATTGGCAGCCGCAAGTCTCGGCATGACCTGCATGATTCCCATGGCGCCGACGTGACTCTTCTTGCTCTGATCGAGCAGCGACTCCTGATAGCCCTGTGCTGCCAGCATGAGGTAATCAAAGTTATATTCAGCGGCGTACTTCTTGAAGAATTCGACATAAGCATTGAACTTCTGTATCTCTTCGGCTGAAGTTGAGTTTTTGATCCACTTCGTGTTCTGCAGGTAGCGGCGCAGGAGCGTATTGCCGAAGGATGTTCCCACCGCGTGGGTCTCAACAAACTCATCGACCAGCTGCTTCAGCTGTGGATTATTCTTACGCATCACCCAGCCTATGTCGTTTCCGCTGGCCACCACCAACTCGGGATGAGGTTTGATATTTGGCAGTACCTGCGCCCACAGATTGGCTCTTCCACTGCGTGTCACCGTTGCCGGAATCAAACCCGCGTTGACCATTTCGATTAGATCATCGTCAAACAGGTTATTGTCAGCAGCCTTAATCATCAGCGGGTGTTTGCCAGCTTTCTGTTGTGCCTCGCTCACTTTCTTGAGGTTGTCATAGTAAACGGTGAGTGGATTGACGTAGATTGCCTTGCCTGCAAGATCATCGAAACTAGATACACTGGCCAATGCCGAACCAGTTACCACAACCTGCGAAACATCTTTCTGAATGGGGATGGAAAAAGCAGCCCGCTGCTCACGCTCCGGCGTGATTACGATTCCCTGTGCAATGATGTCGCCCAGTCCCTGAGTCAGGGCGGCCTCAAGCTGGTCGGGCCGCATCGGAAGGAAGACGACCTTCACAGGCAACTTGCCGGCCTTCACTTTTTGGTTGACGAACTTCTCGAACTCCTGGAGAGCTTCATACTGGGCTCCTTGTGGCCGTCCAGCTCGATAGAAGAATCCAATTGGATTGACGATGACCAGCGCACGAATGCTGCGCTGCTTTACCATCTCGTCCAGATCGCCTGTGCGCTTTCCAAAGGCTGTGGGCAACACCAATGCACCATGGTTTGAGCCAGCCGTCGCGGTATTTTCACTTGGAACCAGAAGATCCGAGGCTTCCTCTTTGGGTGCCTGCTCCGGCGTGATGGGAGTCTGCTTTCGGCTGCAACCCGCAACCGTGAGCGATCCGACAGAGAGCAAAATCAGCAGTGTTCGATACAGTGCTGAGGGAGAACAGCCTACAAAATGTTGCGCGGCTCCCTCTCTATGTGGAGACCGCTTCGAGGTCGGCCCGGCTAGAGGGTTGAATGGACCCATCGGCTGCCACATGATCACCTCCAAGCTTCTGTTGCCCGAATCGGCGAATCTTCCTAGATTGATTTGAGGAAAGAATAGCCCAAAAACGATCGAGGGAACTGAGACGCGTAGCTTTCGGATCGAAAACAGGTAGAAGTCCCCGTAGACCGGCAGATCGTTGGCCTCATAACGGAAGGGCATCGCGCTGAGATATGATCAGCACGATGTCCATTTTTCGGGTTACTCGACGAAGCATCCGCGCATCCGGCCCTCAACCAGGCAGTGGATTGTCCAGAACGGCCAAGTCTAACTGATGGAGGCGCTCGGGATCGGCTACGATATCGATCCTGGCAATCTTGCCATTTGTAATTGTGAATCGTAGTGCCCGTAACAATCGTCCCTGCGGCGCAAGAACGATGCCCACCGCTCCGTCTACAAGGGCAGGTTGGACAAACCGAGCATTTCGCGAGAACGTAATCGCCTGCCCGGCCCAGTTCCGTGCGCCATGTACCTCGGCCGGTGCGCCAGATGGCAAAGCGCTCTTGTCGATGCGGACCACCAAGTCCGGATCGAGCACTGCGACAAGCCCCTCGAAATCCCCCTTTCGTAAGGCCGCCAAAAAATTAGTAACAACCTCTCGCTGCTGAGCAAGATCGGCTTCAGGCGCAGTAGCTACGCCACGAACCTGGCGACGGGCCCGACTCGCGAGTTGTCTCGTCGCTGCGGGCGTACGTCCGACGATCTGGGCAATCTCGTCAAAGGATAGATCGAAGAGATCATGCAGGACAAAAGCGAGACGTTCGGCAGGATTGAGCCTGTCAAGCACAACAAGCAGCGCAAGTCCGACGGAGTCGGCCAGCAGAGCCTCCTGTTCGGGATCAAACTTATCTTTATTTGAGGTGACCGGCTCAGACTTCTGATCATTGAGTGAGTCTTCGCGGCGCGAGTTTCGGGAGCGCAGCATATCGAGACACACTCGACCGACTACTGTCGTCAGCCATCCACCGAGATTATCGATACTGGCTGAGTCTGAGCGACTGAGCCGAAGCCATGACTCCTGCACGGCGTCCTCTGCTTCGCTCAAAGAGCCAAGCATCCGGTATGCGACCCCTCGCAGGTGTCCTCTATTTTCCTCGAACTGTTGTGCCAGCCAATCCTTCTCGATCATTCGTCACATTCCTTCGACATGTTCCGTCATGGTAGTGACGGGCGAAACCGAGTCGATGTGACAAGGAGATCGGCTTTTGGGATATCCGTCAAGATTGCGCCTGAAATCCAGGCAATAGCGACAAAGGAGAACACAATGCAAGCAAGAATGCAGAACCCCGCGATAGTCGTTCCTGATGCAATGCAAGCCCTGATGGCTCTTGGAGCCGCAACCAAGAAAGGAGCGGTCCCTTCAAAGACGCTCGGTCTCATGCATCTGCGTGCGAGCCAGATCAATGGATGCAGTGTATGCCTCGATATGCACGCCCGCATGAGCAGGAACGAGGGAGAGACGGACGAGCGTCTTTTCGCGGTCGCGGCGTGGCGGGATGCCCCTTACTTCACCGATGCGGAACGGGCGGCTCTGGCACTCACTGAAGCGGCAACCCGGCTCAGCGACCGGGCAGATCCAGTACCCGACGAGGTATGGAATGAGGCAGCGCGGCACTATGACGAGCAGGCGCTGGCTGTACTGGTTCTCGATATTGCCCTGATTAATGTCTGGAACCGTCTCAACATCACCACGAAACAAGTGGCCGGAGACTGGATGAAGTCGGCAGAGGCCAAGAAGTGGTTGCCGGAAGCCCTGCAGAAAGCCTCTTAACCATTACCTACCTAGCAGGGCAACGCGCACTGATTGTCCAGTAGTGGCCGCTGTTTTTCGCGGATATACTTCCCCGCTTTCTCAATGGAGAATCAGCGGCCACGATCTGCTTCAGGATTTCAAAACGGCTCCCGGAATCGGCAGAACATTCTCATGCCTGCGCTTCGTGGACCTTGTGAGAACCTAAACGATATTGGCGTTATCGATTGTGGATGCCGGAGTGAGGAGTGGTTTCCCGAACCATCGCGACAGCGTTTCTTCAAGTGCGATCCAATCCGGCTCTGCGTTCGCATCCGTGGCCCAGACAACAAAGCCATCTGGTCTCACCAGTAATGCAGCCAGGCCTTTCGCGTCTTTCGCTGCGGCTGCCACATACTTCATTCGCCCTGTCCAGTTATCTTTCAGCGAGGCCAGTTCTTCTTTGCCTGAAAGATCGAGCAGCAGGCCTATTCCATCCTCAAGAAGAATCCCGAGCCGTGTGCCATCCTCAAATTCGAAGTCGGGAACGCTGCGTCCGATGAGTGGATGATCTCCGGGAAGATCGTAACGCAACGAGACGCCGGATATTTTCTCAACAAAATAAGATGTTCCCTCGCGTGTATTAATGAGATCACGGATAACGTTCGCTATCGCATGAGCGTGCGGGTCCGGTCTCATGATGGCCACCTGGGCACGTGTCCAATCCAAAGCCCAGGCTCCTGCAGGATGACGCTCCTTGGTGTAGGTATCGAGCAAACCGTCAGGAGCCCAGCCTTTGATGGTCGCAGCGAGCTTCCAACCAAGATTCATTGCATCGCCAAGTCCGGTATTAAGCCCCTGTCCTCCAAGGGGAGAATGGATATGTGCAGCATCACCTGCCAGAAGCACGCGACCTTTGCGATATTTGGTGGCCTGACGCGCACGATCGGTAAACGTCGAAGCGACATGAACCGCCTTCAACGTCACGTCAGTGCCGGAAACTCGCTGAAGAACTGCCTGCAGGGATTCGAGCGTAATCGTCTGTGCGCGATCGAATGAGGCGTCGTCGAAGTCAACCATTCCAATCCGGCCTGGACCGGGGCCACAGATGTACATGCCCGTCTTTGTCAGGTTGAAACCAGGGCGCAACTTTTCTGGATCGGCGATCTCGACGGAAGCGGTGTACCCGGTGAATTCTGGATCGGTGCCTGCAAACTCAAACTCAGCCACCTTTCGCACTGTACTTCTCCCACCATCACAACCGACCAGCCATTTCGCTTGAAAGGATTTGTCGCCTGTGTGAACCGTTATAGAGTCTTCCGTCTGGGTGAAATCTGTGACCGCAATGCCGCGTTTTATAGCAACGCCTAACTTTTCTGCGCGTTCCGCCAGCAGCAGCTCAATCCCTTCAAGGCTCACCAGGCCGCCAGTAGTGCCAGGACCTGGCACAAGATACTTTTGATCGGAGAGGTCGATCTTGTTCGCCTGGAGCATGATCCCCGCGAAGTGACCCGCAAAGCGCGGCCCAGATGATGTGGTGCCGGGTGTTGGCGGAGGATCCAGTTTCATGCCCGGCTTTTCAATCGTGTCCATCCAGGCCAGCGATGACTTGCGCACATCCTTCAACATCCCGCGCCGATAAAAGGCCTCAACAGAAGGAAGGTTCAGGCCGCGCATTCCCATCCAGCTCTCCTTCAGAGGGGAATGCGGATCGTCCATTCGTTCCAGCACGAGCACCGATACCCCCGCCAAACCCAGTTCACAGGCGAGAAACAGACCGACTGGACCTCCGCCGGCAATCACCACGTCATAAGTCATCCACTTTCTCCGATCCGGTAGTTTATCTCTGCTATCTATTTACGAATCCAGACTGAATAGGTTCCAGCGGCATGACACATGCGATCGATATATAAAATTTCCTTCAACTGATCGAGATGTCAAAAGGGTAGTTCGAGCCAAGGTCGACACAACCAGTTTTTAGGATTGCAAATGTTAGCCCATGCCATGCAAGCTGGTACCTATGCCGGAGCTACCCGACATCGTGGCATACATCGGCGCACTCGAAACACGTATCGTCGGCGAGCCGGTGGTAAAAGTCCGCCTGGCGAGTCCCTTCCTTCTGCGGACAGTTCATCCTTCTATTGAGATGATTGAAGGACATGCGGTCCGTTCATTACGCAGAATTGGTAAACGGATCGCCGTCGAATTCGATAATGGCATCTGGGTAGTACTGCACTTGATGATTGCTGGACGTCTTCACTGGCGGCCGGTCGGTGCAAAACTCGGTGGCCGGAATAATCTTGCAGCCTTCGACTTTCCACAGGGTTCGCTTGTTCTTACTGAAGCTGGCGCCAAGCGTCGCGCTTCGCTCCATTTGTTCAGCAACGAAGAAGAGATGCAAGCGATCGATCCCGGCGGTGTCGATGTCTTTAACGTCGATCTCCAAGGTTTTCGTGGGGCACTTACGGCGGAGAATCGGACTTTAAAACGGGCACTTACCGATCCACGCATTGTGAGCGGGATCGGCAATGCTTATTCGGATGAGATTCTGCACGCAGCCCGGCTCTCGCCGATCGTGCAGACACATAAACTGACGCAAGAGGAGTGGGAGCGGCTGTTCCACTCGACTCGAGAGACGTTACAGCTCTGGATCGACCGGCTTAGCTCAGAAGCGAGTAAGGATTTTCCAGAGAAGGTCACAGCATTTCGCAAAGACATGGCTGTTCATGGACGCTTCGGACAGCCATGCCCACGCTGCGGTCAACCGGTACAGCGTATTCGCTACGCCGACAATGAAACGAATTACTGTGCCCAATGTCAGACAGGCGGTAAGGTCTTAGCGGACCGCAGTCTTTCCCGGTTGCTCGGAAAGGACTGGCCGCGCACTCTGGATGAACTGGAAGCTCTGAAACGAAAATAACTTCTTCGAGCATCCTCGCAAGACGAGGGAATTTTCATTCTATGTCTGCAGCGCGGAACAAGGTAGCTCCGTATCGTCGGAGCAAGGAATAACAGCTGAATACTGTCCCGACAGTCCACGATTATTGGCTGCAAAAGTGAAACCCGTGATAGGATTTTTCGCAGCATCCACGGCAACGGTGGCAACGCGACTCGAGCACCACTGGTAGCTAGTATCAATACGCATGAATGAGACGGAGCGACCTGCATGGGTGGAAATCGCCAAGGCGCTATACGCGATGCCTCTCAGGGTGGTGTGGCCGGGGAACATTCCGACGCCGATCCACTTCAGTTCCTCGTCGGCACCACTACGACAGACCAACTCAATACCCTCACTCTCAGGCTGATTCCAATCGCCTGCTGGCGCGTCGACGACATCCGTTTCGCATTCGATTCTTCGTTTGTTAACGTCGATTCTTCCGCCGATTCAGCTTCGACCCCATCCGATATTCGTACCGAGTTGAAGCACTTGTCAAAGCTCGTCAAAGATCATCCAGCATGCCCGCTCTCCGTCTTTGGTCATGCCGATCCTGTGGGTAGTGACGATTACAACAAGGCACTCAGCGGAAGAAGAGCCATGGCGGTGTATGCGCTACTGATCTTCAATAGTGAGCCGGGGACGGCGGTAGGTATCTGGCAACAGATATCGAGCACTGAACATTGGGGTAAGGACCAACGGCAAACGATGGAAGCGTTCACCGGCCTGCCTCAAGGCACCGCCGATTCTGCACTTTTTCGTTCGTATATGCAGAAATTGTGCCCCTCCGACCTCTTACTCACCAAAAAAGACTTCCTGGCGCAGGGGGCGGACTCTGGAAATAAGGGAGATGTTCAAGGCTGCAGTGAGTTCAATCCCCTCCTGATTTTTTCTCAAAAGAAAGAAGCGAAGTTCGAGAAAGCAAAGCAGAAGAGTAATGCGAAAGGTATCTCCGCTCGCGATGCGGCAAATGCACCGAACCGCCGGGTCGTAATCCTCATCTTCCGCAAGGGAAGCCGAGTGGATCCGACTCGGTGGCCATGCCCGCGAACCAGCGAGGGAATCGCTGGCTGTAAGAAGCGCTTTTGGTCGAACGGCGAAACACGACGGAGTGAACGGCTTCCCGACAAGCCGAGGGAGTTTGCTGATACCGAAGACACCTTTGCCTGCCGCTTCTATCAGCGGCTATTGACACTATCGCCCTGCGAGCGTTTGTCCCGACTTATAGCCATAAGGCTGCTCTACGAGGACAACACTGCGATGGCATACGCCGACTTCGATGCAATTTTCGATGGCCAGACCATTACCGGCAAAACGGACAAAGATGGCTGGGCGACGATTGACGCTCCAGCCGATGGTCCAGAGAGCTTTCGCCTTATGCTGAAAGCGTTTCCCGAAAGGTACACCGACAGTGGCGGCGACACAGCTGTCGCCTCGCGGGACGACAGTGCCGATGCGAAGGCGTGGTGGCCGCACAGTGTGCTGACCTCTTTTCTGCTATTCGCTTGTCTTCTTCCATTTTCCGCAGTTGTTTCGTCCACGGTGTCGGTCAACGATCTTTCGCTGGCTCGCGATGGACGGTGCTCGGCAAAGGCCTTTGCAACGGTCGGTTGCTCGGACATCGGCCTGCACGCTGACATCGTTCATTCCATAGGGGCCACAGCCCGATGAGCTACCTGGACACTCCACGTCTTCACTTTTCGGGTTCCTTTTTCAGTAATCCGTCCACACAAAACAATAGCAAGGCTAGCTTTCCCCCTGGCGCAACGGTCGTACCAATGTGGAATCCAATGGGGATGCACTGGTTCTATCTCAAGGATTGCACGGTCAAAACGGCGATCGGCCCCGATGGGAATGCAGCGCCTGCCGACGCCGCGGTCGGTGGTCAAGTCGAAACTACAAATGATCCTGCGTACGGAAGAATGGTGGATATCGACCCTGATTATCAGCAGGCGTCGCAAATTTGGGGAGCGCAGTTCAAGGTTTCGCTGAAAGGCGGCGGGGGGGAGTTCAAAGGCAAACTGCAGACTGCAACGCTGCGCGACCTCTGGCTCGCCCGCGTTCTTAACCTTCCTGGAAACCTTCGTCTAGCGGGAGCCTCAGGTGTATATCAGTCCGTTTTTAAAGAGCTGACGTTCCAATCGGCTTCCGGCTCACCGATCCTTACCGCACTTAGTAAGGCATCGGCAATCGCCATTAAATTTGTCGTCTATGGATACGACGCGACCCAAGGTTCCCCGACATTCAACCAAGGCAGAATTGTCGGCACGATCGGTCCATTTGGATCGGCTGACGGGGATGAGACTTCCGGTATGGATCTAGGAGTCCACTTCCTGCAGGCGCGCAGGATGGAGGACGCTGGCAGCCGCGCATTCGGCAAGGCGCCGTTCAAGTTAAACCCGGGAAAGAAGAAGCTGACAATCGACCTTGGAAACTGCATTCCAGAGGTGTCTCCTGGCGGCGCGCGCAATAATTTCGGGACCATGGAAGCGGTGATCCTTCTGCCGTCGGCCAAGCCGGAGGTGTTGGGCACGCTGGACTATTCCAAAGGTCATTACGAGCAAACCGCAGGTATCGAAGATATTAAGCTCACCGACAAGCAGGTTTCGCTGCTCAAGAAGAACCCGTTAGGCCTACGGGTAAGCAGCCCTTCCACCGCTGTGATCATGAATGAACGGCCCAAAGGATTGTATATAGACGCCACCGAGATCGCATTCCGTCTCAATTCTGGAGACAGCCAGAGCGTAACGTTAGTGGCGACGGAATTTGGAGTAGCGACCTCGGGGCGCAAGCTGGACCTCAAGCTGATTTCAGGGACCCCTCCCTCAGGTATATCTTTTCCATCCAGTGTTACCGCAGGGACAGGCTTCTCCATTACCGCTGCCGACCCAGGAAACCCCCGCGGCGCAGTGGATGGACAGCTATATCAAGTCGGCTATTTCTCCGGCGGCCCCGCAGCGTCGTTTCTGGAAGGAACGCTCATCATCAAGGTTTATGATCCGTTTAGGCCCAAGTCTCTTGATGTAGCCACGATCATGCCAATTCTGGCGCAATATGCACAAGTCTACCCGTTCATGAAAGCGAGAATGGATATTGGTGATCCCACGGTCGTCAAGGCTAATGCAGCGGCCATTTTGAAATCCATAAATTGGGACGAAGAAGACCCGCGATATATGCCGGTAACACGCGACCTGTCCAGCGAGAAGAAACTTGCATTGAGGGCCTTTCTATTATTGTTGTTAATGATGCCATAATGCCAAATCACATCACCAGTGTTATTGAAATCCGCGAAGGTGGTATTTTACTGGCTGCCAGAGGAAGCCATGTCATCCGTGTTTTGGGAGCGTTAAAGGAGACGCCCCTGCTCGCACTGGGCGGAGCGAAAGAGGACATGGTTTCTCGCGTCCCGGATTCAGTGTATGAGGGGTACTACAATGGCAGTTTGTCCGGGCCCCAGCAAGATCCAGCCGCAGAACCGTTCAACCCACGAGTTGCATCGCTGTTTATTACGCGCACTGGAGAGCCGCTCTTTTTACAGCGAGACCCGACCGGCGAGATAGATTCCGAAGATAGCGAGACAGACGACGATGCTTCCTGAGTCACAAAGCTTTGAGTACCAACCTACAAATCACTCATAGCTAGACATCGCCACCTCGAATGAGTGGCGAGATTTCGTGCGACTCATAATGTTTTGAGAAAAGCGATCAAATCTCTGCGTTCCGATGGCGACAGTTGAAGACCGAAGAGATGCCCTGGAATCGAACGCGTTTTTCCGTCGTACCCTTTAAAGCCTGTGGGCACGTATCCGGGATTAAGCCGATCTGGGTTAAACCAGTCTTCGAGCGTTGCCGCCGAACCGTTATGACCGAAGGGGCCGCGATACCAGACACCCTTGAGAGATGGCACCTTGTAATAACCAGTGCCTTTATGCGTCTGTAGCGTGTATCGCGGGTCAACGCCAATGCGGACAGGGATAACGTCAGCATCGCCTACCGGCGGTTTAAAACCATCGACTGCTACGAGTTTGTTATTGGTGTAAAGCGGCGGGGTATGGCAAGTGGCGCACTTCAGCTTTGAAAACAGAACTTTTCCCCGTGCGGCGGAGGCATCGAAATGATTCGGATTGGGGGGCGGCCTGAGCGAGTAAAGATACAAAGCCAGCGCATAAAGCTGCGGGTCACTATAACGGGCAACAGGAGAAGATGAATTCGTATTTTCGGCAGACTGGTAACGGTCCGCCGAAAATACATCCTGGGCGAGCGAACTGTATCGCATCAAATCGCCGATATCCCGATGACGAACGAGGCCGGTGTGATCGAGGAATCGGCGATCATGTACGCCGATTAAATCCGGGATTTGCGGAGGCATCAAAATGCTGGTATTTGCCCGCGCTGTGACTCCGGGAGGGATCGCTTCGCCTGCGCCAATCAATTGATCGAGGTTCATCGAACTCACAAGCCGATTGATATCATCGGGCTGCCAAGGCAATTCGAACTGCCGCGCGAAACTCCGCACTTGCGCCAGTACCTTCTCCCGGCCGAGCATCTCGGCTGATTTCCGCATCAGCCTGGCCCCTTCGCGATCGTTGGGATTGTTCCCCTGCGCTCCCGGGACATCTGTTCCGTCTTCAAGAACGCGTGTATGACAAGTGGCACAACTCATTGAACCGAGTTCGACTACACCCTTCTGCCTCACCACCCATCGGGCGAAGGGAACTGTCCCATCCTTTGCAACTGGCATACCGGTCTCGTTGAAGAAATTGGGATCGCGCAGATCTTGTGCGGTAAAGAAAACAGGATGAAGAGACGTCGGAGCGTTAAATACAATTTCCCCCGCCGCTATCCACTGGTTTTGTGTGCTCAAGTCGGATTCGTCGAAAGCGGCCTGCGGCTCGACCGTCTTAAGCCATTCCATGTATCCTGCCGGCTCGCGGCCCGGAGCATAGACCGGGTAAGACTTATATATGACTCGCTCAGGAATTCGATAGTAGGCAGCTTCATCGATATGAATGACAAGAATTTGTCTGTTCGCAAGAGGTAATTCCATCGTCTCGACAGCAGTTTTCTCCCACGTTCGCGGAATATCTGGCGCTAACGCAAACATTACGAGAAATACGGCCGGGAGTTTCATAGCAGTTCAAGACATTCTACGACTACGGTACGAATACCCGGCGCGCAGAATCATACCCATCTGGTACGGCTACAAATCTCCAGAACGAATGGAGGTGAGACAAATTGGCTAGTCCTGTGAAGTGGGCTTGTGTTTACCGATCGGTTCGTACAGGGCGGGGCTCGTTCTGAGCATTCCAAGTTTAGCCGGAAAAGATGGGATATTGAGTCCGGTGTTGTGGCACAAACACCGGATCAACGTATGTAGGTATGTGTGCCGCACAGGTTAGTGGAATGCGAAATCGCATCCATCGTGAAGACAGGGGCTTTTTGTCCAGAAAAAAAGGCGAGGTGCAGTGAGTGACCTTCAACGTAGGCTGCCATCCACTGCGTATCTTCCGCTCCGCATAGGGTGTTCTTATGCATGAACTTTTTCGAGGCAGGTATATTCAATTTGTAGAGGTGGCCCTTATCCGTGGAGTTACTGTCTACATCGAAAACCGAGCTTACCTCTGCCGGCTCGAGATCACGTGCGCGAACGATTGAAAAGTTGGAAAAGTTGATTGTTATCTTTGTCTCAGACAATCCGACATCGCCTGTAATCGACCGCGCTGTGGAACTCTCTGCACGCCAATACCCTAATTCCTGTGCAGTGACCGCCGCATAACAGGCCAACAGCAGTCCCATGGTTACGCACAATAGTCTTTTTTGCTTCATCCCTTAAGGATGACATTCGTAGACACTCTGAGCAAATTACAGGGCCGTTTTTGTTATGCGACTGTCCTCATTGCGGACTCCGCGGCAAATCAGCAATCAATTGTCGCGGAACATCTGGCGTCCACCTCAGCAGAATGCGTCTCTGTTTTCGCTCACCCACTGATCGAACGTGATGGGCTTTCGTCCAAGGACGCGTTCGACCGTGTCCGTGACGTTGGCAAGCCGTCCCTCCCGGATCGCACGAAAGATCGAGAGGCGGGCCTCGACCAGCGGTGCGGGTGCGCCCCACGAAACTTGCTGCTGGCGTACATCTTCCTCAGTGATGGATTGAGACCGGATCGGTTTGCCGATGGCAGCACCGATCTTCGCGGCCATCTGGGCGTAGCTTAACGCCTCAGGGCCAGTGATGGGCAACGACTTCCCGCGGTACGCCTCAGACGTTAATGCCTCAATCGCCACATCGGCGATGTCCTGGGGATGAATAAAGGGGATTCTGCCGTCGCCTGTGGCTGTACGCACAACGCCTTCGGCCTTGATGGAGCTCGCCCAGAAGAGAGCGTTGGACATGAATCCGGACGGCTGCACGAACGTAAATGAGATTCCGCTTGCGCGAATCGCGGATTCCCCTTGCGCGTGCCACACTCCCGTCCCCACATTGTGTTCGCGTGCATCGTAGGACGAGAGCTTGACGAGATGTATGACGCCCGCTGTCTTTGCGGCCTTCGCGATCCTTTCATCCTGCACAGCCAATTCGTATCCGGAAGTGATGAGCAGGAGAGCATCGGCTCCTGCGAGCGCTAGCTTTAGAGTGGCTGTATCCCCGAGATCGCCGGTGAAGATATCGACGCTGTCACCGTAACGTGCCTGCGCCTTCTTCCGGTCGCGCACGAAAACGCGCGGCCGGTCGCCGCGACCGATAAGTCGTTCGACAACGAGAGATCCAATATTTCCAGTTGCGCCGGTAATGAGATAAATCATGGTCTGCTCAGGCCCTTTCTCTAAGTTTATGTATGATCGCTCATAAACATAGTCAAAGGCTCGCACACAGATGAACAGACTGTCTACTCGCTTTAACCAAGACGCAACAGTAGTTTTAGATCAGTAGAATAAGTAAATAATTAGAATTTTGCTCATATTTTAATCGAGGGGTTGTTCAATGTTCATACTAGGCCATGATGGACTGCCGGATGGAACTGCGACGGTCTGCACCCAACCCTCATTTTGGACGCTGACAAATTCTTCGGCTGGAAATAAAATGGAACAATATGAGCAGGTCACGGTTATCAATGCTCGAACACTTGCAAAAGAACCATTGCAAAACTCCACAGCAGGAATGTAACCACAAGCGTGATACCGACCCAGAAAATGGCTGCTACAAATTGGCCTCCATCTTGTTTTCCGCTTCGGTTCGTGCGACCTCTTCCCCTATGCCCAGAGACGCTCTTGCAATTTGCCTTCTGCATTTCATGCTCGTTGATATCGAGAACTAGTTCTCAAACTCCGGTTCCGGTACAGGTAAAACGTCCTTTTCCCCTGCGATCCATACATAAAGCGTAGGAAGCAGGAAGACGTTGATGGAGAGAGCCCCAACCAGCCCCCCGACGATGACGATGGCGAATGGCCTTTGTGAATCGGAGCCAATGCCATGAGACATTGCGGCTGGGAGCAGGCCAAGAGTGGCAACCAACATGGTCATCATGATTGGGCGCAGACGAAGCACAGCACCAGCGATCGCGGCCTCCTCGATGGAGTGGCCCTGGACGCGAAGCTGGTTGATGTATTCAAGCATGATGACTCCGGTCTGCACGGAAACGCCGAACAGAGCCAGGAATCCCACCCCTGAGGAAACGCTGAAGTTCGTGCCGGTGAGGAGTAGTGCGAGCAGTCCTCCGATGGGTGCCATCGCGACATTCACCATAATCAAGGTGGCCCATTTGCCGGACTTGAACATTGTGTACAGAATGACGAAGATCAGAATGATCGTAATCGGAAGTACCAGGAGCAGTCGCCTTTGCGATCGCTTCTGGCTCTCATATTCTCCAGCCCAATCAATGTGATACCCAGAGGACAGCGACACCTGCTTGTTCACCTTGTCGATCGCCTCTTGAACCGTACTTCCCAGATCACGGCCGCGAACGCTGTACTTCACCGCGATGTAGCGTTGCTCTCCTTCGCGGTAAATTTCTTCGGCGCCGTCGGTGGTGGCAACCTTAGTCAGTTGTGCCAGGGAAACGCGCTCACCCGAGGGAGACAGGAGACGCACATTCTCAATGGCTTCACGAGTATCGCGATATGGCTCCTGGTAGCGAAGCACGAGATCATAACGAGCCTCTCCGCGTAGAACCTGACTGACCGCATTGCCTCCGACAGCCGTCTGGATCGCATCCTGGACGTCGGCTACGTTGATCCCGAAGCGCGCGGCGGCCTGCCGGTCTACAGAAAAAGTTAAATTTGGCTGGCCGATTACCCGAAACAGACCGAGATCCTCAACACCACGGATCTTGCTCATGATGCTGACAACCTCATTGCCCTTCTCCTCAAGCGTCTTCAAATCGTCGCCGTAGATCTTGACGGCTAGCTCGCCTTTGACCCCGCTGACTGCTTCCTCGACGTTGTCAGATATGGGCTGCGAGAAATTCCAGATGACCCCAGGAATTTTCTCTAGTTCGTCGTTCATGGAAGCAATCAAATCCTCCTTGTTCTGATGAAAGATCGGTCGCCAATCCGCTTTTGGTTTCAGTCCAACGTAGTACTCGGTATTGAAGAAGCCGGTTGTGTCGGTGCCATCATCAGCTCGACCCACCTGGCTTGTCGTCTCCGTCACTTCGGGAAACGAGGCCAGCAATACTCGCGCTTTATTGGCAATTGCCACGCTCTCATCAGGACCGGTACTCGGCGCAAGAGTCCCGCGTACCCAGATGGCTCCCTCATCCAAGTGCGGAAGGAATTCCGACCCGATAACACCGCTAAACACCAGCCAGGCCGACAATGCAAGCGCCAGGCCCGCGACACCCACGGTCATATAGCGGTTACGAATGGCAGACGTGACCGCTCGTTTATAGTGATCGGTCAGCCAGACAAGGACTGGGTTGTGCCACTCTTTAGCCCCGCGTCGGAATAGAAAACTGGACAAAACGGGTGCGAGCAGCATGGAAAAGATAAGTGCGCCCAGCAGGGCAAACGCTACCGTCCACGCCATCGGCTTGAAGAGGCGTCCTTCCACGGCCTGCAGCGTAAAAATTGGCAGGTAGGCGGTAATGATGATGCCGATTGCATAGAAAACCGGGCGTTGTACTTCATGCGCAGCTTCGCGGATCCTTTCGGCTGGTGTTTGCGCCCCGTGACCGTTCCGATTGAGATGACGGACAATGTTCTCGACCATCACGACGGCGCCATCCACGACCATGCCAAAGTCCAGCGCTCCCAGCGAAAGAAGATTCGCCGGGATGTGCCGCAGATCGAGACAAATGGATGCGAACAGCAACGAAAAAGGAATGGTAAGCGCGACGATCAGAGCACCACGCGCGTTTCCCAAGAAGAGAAAGAGAACAACTACAACCAGTACGATCCCCTCGGTCAGGTTGTGCAACACCGTATGCGTCGTGTAGTGGATCAGGTCGCTGCGATCGAGAAATGGAACAACCCTCACTCCCTTAGGAAGAATTCGTTCATTCAGTTCCCGTACTTTAGCTTCAATGCCGCGGAGAACCGGATCGGAGTCATCGCCTTTTTGCAGCAGCACAATGCCTTCGACAACATCCGGGTTATCGACAAGCTTTCCGTCCACACGACGAATTGTCATGCCGTTCTGCCCGAGCCGGATTTTTGGTCCTTGCTCGACTACGGCAATATCTTTTATGCGCAGAGCTGTTCCGGCTTGCGTCTTGATCACAGTATTTTCAATGTCCTGCACCCGGGAGACGAGTCCAACGGCCTGCACATTGATTTGCTGCGACCCAGCGACGATGAAGCTGCCACCTGCGTTCGTGTTGTTGTTCGCAAGCTGTTGCTCGACCTGCGCGATGCTTAATCCATAGGAGACAAGCTTGTCCGGATCGAGACGAATTTGATATTCCTTTGTTTCGCCGCCGAGGCTGGAAACGTCCACAACTCCGGGAACCTGCTTAAACTGTTTTTCGAGCGTCCAATCCTCTATGGATTTGAGCTCCATGACATCGATTTCCGGATTCTTGCTCTCAAGTGTGTAGAAGTAGATTTGGCCAACCGGGCTCCAGTCCGTGCCCAATTGCGGAACAAGGCCTGCAGGCAGCGAAACCATACCCATTCTCTCGACGACTCTTTCGCGGTTCCAATTGTTGTCGGAATCATCGTCGAAGATAAGCATGATGCTGGATAGTCCTGCCAACGTGGTTGAACGCAAATGCTGCAGATGAGGGATACCCGCCATCTGGATCTCGGTCGGAACCGTTACTTGCTGTTCAATGTCCTCTGCGGAATGCCCAGGCCATTGGGTGATGATGTTGACGTAGTTGTTTGCGACGTCCGGATAGGCTTCGACTGGAAGGTTGTGAAACGACACAATACCCCACGCGAAGAGCAACAGCGCCCCACCAAGAACAAGAAACCGATTGTTTAGCGCAAAATCGACGATCCGTCGAATCATTGCCCCTCCAGCGTCGCTTCCAACTGGAGTACGTTTAAGACCACCCGCTCGCCGGGTGTAATGCCGGAGAGAATCTCTTGCCGGTTCCCAGGCAGCATTTGCCCACCATGAATTTCAACCCGGCGAAACTTGTTATCGTCAGCAGGAACAAAGACCCAATCCCGATCATGCAGGTGCAATACTGCAGATGCAGGCACAACGGCGTGGTCTGCCAGCGCCTTGCTCTGAAACGTCGCAGTGACAAACATCCCAATTTTGAGAAAGCCAGGATTGTGAACCTCAATGCGGACCTTCGCTGTCCGAAGGTTCGGATCGAGGACTGGTTGGATATCGGAAATTCGTCCGGTCAGAGGTTTGTCCGGATAGGCGTCCGCATGGATGGTCGCCGATTGTCCTAACGCGATCTTAGGGAGGTCGTTTTCGTAGACATCACAGAGTATCCAGACCACAGATAGATCCGCGATGGTGAACAGTGTGGACGAACCTGAAAAGGTCACACCCGCAGCCGCCGCATTGGTGACATTCTGGCTGATAATGACGCCAGAAATCGGGGCATAGACCGGAACAATGCTCGACGGATGATCTTTCTTTATCCCGAGAGTGTTGAGCTGTTCCTCGGCTGCATTCAGATCGGCTTTAGCGTCCTTTTCAGTGTCTTCGGCTTGCTCCAATATGCCGAGTGAAATTGCGCCGTGTTCGTAGAGATCCTTTGATCGCGTGTAGGCTTTATTTGCGAGTTGCTCGTCGTTTACGGCTTTCAGGTAGGTGTCAAAGGCGTTCGTGACGTCTGGACTTTGCACCTTCAAGAGCAAATCACCTTTTTTTACGTCATCTCCGAGGCGTGCTTTTATGTCGACCACTCGGCCGCTGGCAAGCGAGATGACGGGCACTTCGCGAGCAATATCGGAGTTGACCACGCCAGTGACTCTCAATTCCGTAGGAGCTTCAATCTGATCTGCGCGAACCAGTGGAAACTGATCCGGCTTATCGACTGTAACCAGGCTCATGTCGCCCGTTTGCACACTCTGCGCAGGCGGCGGCGCGCCATCCGCAGGGTTGAACTTCTTCTCACATGCCGTTAGCGAAATACATGCAGCGAGGCAGCAAACAGATTTCAGAAAGGACTTGCTTGTCATTGAATTACCTCGCGCCCTACGGCAAGATTCAACTGGCTGGCGGCGGTCAGGTAGGAGCCGATTAGTTGCAGATACGTCATCTGCACATTGCGGTAATCACTCTGCGCATTCAGAAAATCCATAAGCGAGGCGCCACCGTGTTGATAGGCATACGTGACCGTCTCGCGTACGCGCGCCGACTGCGCCAGATACCTATCCTTATACGGTCGCAACAGAATCAAATTGCTGTTCACCTGCGCGTATGCGGAATCCACATCGCCGAATACCTGAGCTCGCGTCGCATCCGTGAGTTGCTGATTACGACCAATATCCAGTTGTGTGCGCTGTTTTTCACCCTGATTGCGATCGAAGATGCGCAAAGGAACGCTCACACTGAGCCCGAGCGTTTGGTTGTCGTAAGGATTGTTGAATGACGGGTTGTATGTATACCAGGCGCCAAATGTTGGATCGGTCGACCCATTCGCGACAGCCAGCTTGTGGTTGGTGTTTGCCTGCTGAACGGACTCCAGCGCTGCTCTCAGGTCAGGCCGGCTATCAAGGGCGATTTGACGGAATGTTTCAAGCGGCTGTAGCTGGTCAGCAAAATCAAAAGGCGCCTGAACATCGAACTGATCGACCGGCGTACGCTCATTCAGCAACTGCAACAACTGAATCTTCGAGGTCCGCAGATTTACTTCTGCCGTCTGCAAGTCAGATAGATACTGCACGCGCTGCAGTTCAATTCTGTCCAGGTCGATCTGCGCAAGATCGCCTGATTTAAGGCGTGCGCGGCTGATGTCAATGATGTGGTCGTAGTAGTCCAACTCCTGACGAGCCAGGTTAAGGACTGCCTTTGCTTGAAGCGTCTGTACGAATACCGACCTAAGGTTGAATAGTAGATTGCGTTCAAGATCTTCGTGTTGCGATTGGGCGATTTGCGTACCCTCTTTCGCAGTCTCCAAACGCAATTCCCTCTTGTGGTCGCGTTCATGCAGATAACTGAAGTTTGCTTGATACTGAGTGCCGGCAAGCGGTTGCCAGACTCCTTTGTAGGGAGCGATCTGCGTTCCATCCGTTGACAGAGTGAGCCCGGGATTCGGGCGAAGATACGCCGTGATTTCTTCGGCCTGCATCTCCTGCACATTGATCGCATCCGCTTTCAACGTGGGATTGGCCGCTTCAAATCTGACCTTGATCTCGTCCCATGTATAGTGTTGCTGCGCCATAGCAGGCCAGGACGCGGCAAGCACACCGCCGAGGACTATGCGGTGACCTGCTTTGACGAGTAATCTCACAACGATCATGTGAGGATGCTCTCTGGTCCCACGTGCCATGCACCTATATTTGCGCGCGCTAATGTGCATACCTCCGAGTAATCTGCAGGAATTTTTGTGATTCAGATTTGAGGGTAAATGTATAAACGGAGAGGAACTCGTTATCAATTGGACGGTGCAAGCTATCTTTCAGTTAACGATTGTGGAAGCTATTTGAGGTAGTATGCGGGTGGCGACTAAACTTTCATCTTTTTACTTCAGTTAGGCACGTACGGCCAGATAGCTTCTGCTCTCTCGATTAGAGTGTTATATCGACGGTGATCTGCAATGATTGTGACGTAAGTATAGGGGAATACAGCACCCCCGAAGCTGGCCTTAAAGTTGTACAAGCCATCCTTAAAGTGGTTGCCGCCTCCTAAATGCAGCCACTGACAACCTCTTGTTCTAGCCCAGTCAGCCGCTTGATTCACGAGTAAGGTGGGAGCTTTTAGTTTTAGACCTTCCATTGTTGTACCGCTTAGGTGATAGCGTAAGAACTTGCTATCGTAAAAGAATAAAGAACCACCCACAAAGCGATTCTGGAAACGGGCGAGGGCCAGCATCAAATGTATTCCCATCTTTTCCACGAGCCCAGCATAGTAACTTTCGGGAAAGCGATAAAATGCCGAAGCCTGTAGACGCTGCATAGTTTGCTCATAAATATCGCGAAAAATCGGCAAGTACTCTCGGACACCATCTAATTCATCAACAATGATTGCTGATAAGGATTTGCGCGCTGAGGAAAGGTCTGAGATGCGACCCTTCTTCAGGGTTGCTATACGCTGATGTATGGTGTTCCATTGTGTGAGGTCTAAGGCAATCGTCTCACCATGTTTCCGGACAATGAAGTTAGCATTATTGAGGCCAGATAAACAAAACCGATCAGCCAATAAAGGGTGCATTCTCAAAACACAACGACAAGGCGTTCTGAGTTGCACCATTGGCGAATGCACTCAAGAATACGGAAGACCCCTTCAGACGTTGCAGGGGCGGATGAAAGTAAAAGTAATCCGCCATATCCATAAGGAGTGAATGCATCTGAGACTCGCGGCTCTCGTCGCACCATCAGCGGACATAGAACGCGTAGCGAGTCACAATTGCAAACCAGTGCCACGGTCTTGCCATCGCCTAAGGTCTCACTGACACGCAAATATTCCGGACGAAAATAGATATCAGGACTGGGGGAACGGTTTACCAGCATCCGCCACAAAGCATCATCTTCTCTGCTGTGTGAAAGAACATTGATTTCATGGTTTTGCGGGAAGGACACCCTCATTCTCTTGTACGTCAGCACCTGATGACGTTAGGCGCTACTTAAAGATAGAGGGGCAAGCAGAACAGAAATTCCTATCGATTGGGTAGAGCAAGGCTATCTTTTAGCTAAGTCGTAAGCAGAAAATGCTCTCATTCGAACTTCAAGCATAAAGCCGCATCAGCGCCTCAACATGGCTGCTGTGATTCCATGTAATGCAAGGTAACGTCTTCTGTTTGGTACTGTTCGTTTCTGTGTCCTTCAGTTCTTACACTGCATCTTTGAACCCCGACGACTCTATCTTTTGGTCAATTACGGTCTCCGATGGAATCGTTCGTGGAGTGGGAGTGTCGCCGGTATTTACAATGGCGCTAGTATTGTCGTGCCCATCGGTACGGCATCGCAGGTGCATATGTACGCAGCGTTCTTCAAAGGAGACAAGCGATTAGCGCTACTCAGAGCGGGAATCATGATCACGGCCATTGCTCTGTTCGATTGGTGGGTGGTTGGCGAAATTCCGCTTGGCTTCCTCTACCTCGTTCCGATGCTCACCGTTGGAGGTGCTCTCAGCATCTGGCAAATCAGTGCGATCGCAGGACTGTGTACCTTCCTGGCAGAAGTCTTCGACGATCTCACCTGGACCCTACGGACAGGGCTGTCCCGCGATGTGCTCTACTTCGCAGCCTTTCTTGGTGCGGGTCTCTTCGTTCACGAAGTCAATCGCAGTCGCAGAGCTGCACTGGAGCACCTTCATGAAATCGAACATCAGAGCGCTGCGCGCCTTGAGGCGGAGGAGCAATTAAGAATCCTTATCGAAAGCAGTCCGGCAGCCATTGTTACAGCAGATGCAGATGGCAGCGTGCTGATGGCGAATGAGGCTGCGCACCGCTTGCTAGGCCTGCCACAGGGAGAGCTTCCCGGCAGAGTGATTCATCGTTACCTGCCCTCCCTCACAAATGTCTCCAGTCATGAGGCCTTCCAGCAACACTTTCGAACCGTCATGCAGGCCCGAGCACAACGCGATGATGGAGAAACTTTCCTTGCCGACATCTGTTTCTCTACCTATCGCACGAATGCAGGAGCGCGCCTGACCGCTATGGTGCTGGATACTTCCGAGGAATTCAGAACGCAGGAAGTATCCGGCCTGCATCAGCTCCTTGCCGGATCGCGCATTGCGATTGGCGCTGTTTCTCACGAGATTCGCAATGTCTCCGGCGCCATCGCCGCCGTTCATCAGAATCTCGCAAATGGCGGACTGCTTGCCGGAAACAAGGACTTCGAAGCTCTCGGCAATCTCATCGTTGGACTCGAGCGGATCGCCAGTGTCAATCTGCGACACTCCAGCGATCAGGCTACCGAAGTCGATCTTGCCGCTCTGCTCGATGAATTGAAAATCGTGGTTGCGCCGTCCCTGCAAGAGGAGAACATTGAGGCCCACTGGACCGTCGAACCCGGCTTGCCGCCCGTGTGGGCCGACCGTCCGAGCCTCATGCAAGTCTTTCTGAACCTGATTACGAACAGCGTCCGGGCGCTATCTCAAAATGGCAATCGTGTTCTTTCTGTGATTGCGAAGAACGGTGGCAAGCAGGTTGTAGTCGAAGTCACTGACAATGGCGGCGGCGTAAGTCATCCGGAACATCTCTTCCGTCCCTTTCAGGCGAGGGCGACCGCAACCGGTCTCGGCCTCTACCTCTCACGTGCATTCATGCGCTCCTTCGGTGGAGAATTGCATTATCTGCGCACTCCCGATGGCGCCTGCTTTGTCGTTAGCCTCACACCGGCGTTATCGTCAGGGCAGCACTAGCCATGGACGCAATTCGGATACTTCTAGTGGATGACCATAGCCTCTTTCGAGAGAGTCTGAGCAGGCTTCTCGAAGCCAATCCCAGCTTCGTCGTGGTGGGTCAGTACGGCACTGTGAGCGAGGCTATCGCCGAGCATTCCCAAACACCAACCGATGTAGTCTTGCTCGACTACGATCTCGGCCAGGAACAAGGATCCCGCTTGATCCCGGAATTGAAGAGTCACCTCGGGGAGGCGAGAATTCTCATGGTCACAGCCGGCATGTCGGACACGACTACTCTCCAGGCGATGGAAGCCGGCGCCTCAGGAGTCTTCCTGAAGCACAGCAGTCTTGATCAACTGGTGACTGCTATCCATCAAGTTGCCAGAGGCGAGATCTGGTTAGACACAGGAGCCGCCCAGTCTCTCTTCGGCGGGAGTAGTACACAGAAAGAGCGATCGGAACGCACACGGGCTCTCACATCTCGTCAATGTGAAGTGTTGAGAGGCATTCTTGACGGACTCACGAACAAGGAGATTGCGTGGAATCTCAAGGTTTCTGAAAGCTCCGTCAAGGCTGTCATTCAGGAGTTATTTCAAAAGGCAGGAGTTAGAACTCGGAGTCAGCTAGTGAGAATTGCGATTGAAAGACACTCTTCCGATTGGTTGAAATCCGAAATCAAGGACTGAGACCGGCCCGAGCGCCCACGGAGACTTGCAGTTTGAGACAGTCATGGTTCCAACACTCCAACGTCGCACTCGGGTATTCTAGCGGGTGCTATGGCGAGATTGCACAAGTCAGCGAATGGTTGTCCTTCGCAGCCACAGATGTTTTTTGAGATCTTTCGAGTTTCGTCAATCAGAATTTTTGCTCAAAATTAAACGACGACTCCTCCTCTAAACTCACAGATACATGATGATCCATCCTCCTCGTCGCCGGTGGTTCCACTCGCCGCTCTTCCTGCTTGCGCTTGCAGGGGGGCTCATCGCCCTTGCGGTCCAATCGGGAGAGTTGGGTACCGCCGATACACAACATCGACTCCAATCCACTCACTCACTTTGGACTGCGGAGCCGCCGGTATTTCCGCGGGAGTATCCCGAATTCGGCGTACATGGCCGTGGAGGGAGTTTACAGAGTTGGTACGGCATGGGACAGTCGCTGCTTATGCTGCCGGCGGACGTAGTTGGTACGTACATCGAGCGGCTTCCTGTTTTCGCTGATTACAACGGCAACGATCCCAGCGTGCGCAACATCATCGTCAGCTACTGCACCAACATTCTTATCAGCGTGTTGACTACGCTGATTTGCTTCCGCTTTCTGCGTCAATTGAACTTCGGGATCAAGCAATCTGTTGCTGGCGTTCTAGCTCTGCTGGTCTCGACTACGCACCTCCATTACACGCAGAACATGATGGAGAACAATTACATCTTTCTGTTGACTCTGACCGGACTCTCTTATCAATACGAGTGGTCACGCAACGGTAGTTGGCGCGCGCTGCTGTTTGGCTCAGTTGCTTTCGGGCTCAATCTGCTGACCCGGCTCACAACGGGCATGGATCTGCTGGCGGGAGCCTTTTTCCTGCTGCTGGTCCTGTGGTTAGAAGGGATAAGAGGCCGCACCCTCTGGAATCGATGGCGAACCTATATCGCTACCGCGCTCCCGGTCTATGCATTATTTGGATTGATCGACCGCCTGTACCAGTACCACCGCTTTGGGTCGATCTTCAACACCTACGTGAGCGTAGCCGCTCGCGAAGCCAGAAAACGAAACCCATCTCTGCCTGCCAACTATCCATTCGAACTCCCCTTCCATGTCGGTTTTTTGGGGCCGCTGTTCGCGCCAGAGAAGTCGATCTTTCTTTTCGATCCCTTACTGATCCTCACGATTTTGCTCGCCGCAGTAGCCTGGAAGCGGTTCAGCCCAGTCGTCAAGGCATACGAAATCACCGGTTTTCTGCTGCTGTTGACGTACATCAGCTTTTACGCCCGTTATACCGTGTGGAGTGGCGACTTCGCCTGGGGCGACCGTTATGTTTCGACTGCCGTCCAACTGGCGGCGCTGCTCTCTGTTCCGCTGCTGCTGCGTCATCGCAACGAAGTCGGACACCTCGTTTGGATTACGGGAATAGCGCTGTTAGTAATCAGCACTGTGATCCAGATCGCATCACTCGCCTTCTGGTTACCACTTGAAATTTATCAGATGGAGACACTCGGGCACCCGACCTTCGTGATTGCCCTGCGCCTGCGGAACATCGTTGCCTTCGCCTGCGGAAAAATGGACGCATGGGGCTTGAATAATCACGCCATGACTGAGGATCCATGGGATTACGTCCACATTACTACGTGGAATTTTCTGCCTTTCCTGCTGAATAGAGCCGGCATCGCTCCTGCGAGGGTTGTGCACTTGGTATTCGTGGTATGGATCGCAGGGCTTGCCTTCCTGGCGAGCGTCCTCTGGCGCCTCCAGCGAGTGCTTGCGCGGCTTGATTGAGTATTTCATTACGAATTCGTAACCGTCCTTATGGCGCCTTCATCGAAGGCATTGCACAATGCGACGGAAAACTTTTCTTTTGACCCACTGAGTTGAACCACGGCATATTGGGACAGACTCTCAAAAATAGACACGCGCTCGATGGCACCCGGCGTGTCTCGACACCGAAAGCCGTCGGGGTGCTAGAGTTGATAGTTCTGATCTTCCGGGTGCTCCCGCACATTGCCGACACGTATAGGAGTCAAGACACAAGCATGGGAAACCCGAATCGACGCGATTTCCTTTTAGGAGCGGGCACCGTCATTGCGAATGTCGCAGCCAGCCCCCTCCTTTTGGCGGAGACCTTTCACGTCCCTACGGATTCAATAGCGGCTGCCGGAGACCCGGCTCCAGCGCGAGCGCCTCTGACCGGACCGGCCGGCTCCGATTCGAGGAAAGCAGCGATCTCGAAGAGGATGCGCGGTCTAATGGTTGACGCTGGCCGCGTCCCGGAAACCATCGAATACTACCAACGTGTCATTGAGTTTTGCGCAGACTGGGGATTCAATACCCTCCAGTTTCGGTTAACCGACGATCAGGGGAGTGCGATGCGCTTCACTTCCGTCCCAGATCTTGTAACACATGGCAATGCGTTTACCGCCGATCAATTGCGAGCCCTGGCAGAGTTCGCCCAACGCCATAGCGTCGATCTCCTTCCCGAAATCGAATCGTTTGGACACACCGGATACATTACTAGATCCCCGGCATACGCTCATTTACTTGACCGGGAGGCAGCTGGCTCCTCTGAATTCACAGGCATCATTCCGGTCAACGCAGAGTCACTGCAGCTATTCGAAAAGTTATATCGCGAAGTTGCCAGCGTTTTCCCATCCACATATCTTCACGGCGGCTGCGACGAAGTGAACTGGGGCGGCTCAATGCTCTCGCGTAAAGCGCTCCAGACAAAAACCAGGGCGCAGATATGGGCGGAGTATATAAACTCGCTCAACCAGATCACAGCGGGGCTGGGAAAGCAGTTCATTATTTGGGGCGACGTTGTTCTCCACAAGGAACCGGAGATCCTGGCCGAGGTAAACAAGAACATCATTGTGATGGACTGGAATTATTCGGGCAACAGTTCGGCAACCTACAGGGAGACCCTGCACAAAGTCAGCGCCAACGGTTCACGCGGAATCGGAGCACCCGGCTTGACCTGCTATAAGTGGGGCGCGCGGGTTGGCACCGAACAGTTGCGCAACATCGACGCCTACGCCGATGCCTACTTCGAAACGACAGACCCCAACTCTCTCGGCGTTATCCTGACGAACTGGATACCGAGCCGTTATATTCAGAACTCGATTTGGGATGGATTTGCATACGCAGCCGTAGCCTTCAATGAAGGAACGGCGACAGCACAAACATCGGGATTCCGCCGTTTTGTTGAGAAACACTATCAAGCAACGTGGAATGAGGTTTGGGACGAAGTGTTCCAGATGATCTACGACGCAGCACCCTATATGAAAGATCGTGAAACGGAATCATGGATGGGCCTCCACTTGCAAGTGCCGTGGAGTAGTGACGAGGAACTTGCCATTTTGCTAAAAGATTTGTCGCCCCTCCCAAATCCATTTACACGAATCCGCAGTCTGTTGGTCCAACTGGAACCGTTGGTCATGAAAAACCTCGCCGATTATCAAGCCTTCGAGCTTTGCGTAGAGTACCTTGAGTGTGTGTTCTGGCGTCAGGCGGCCGTGGTCGGTCACGTTGCGAAAAAGCTTCTGGATCGGGAAGCTACAGACTTGTTGATACAGAGCATCGCGGAGCGCGATCGGTATCTGGCAGAGACCTTGACCAAGGATTGGAATAACGGCCGTTTTCCGGATTCTACCGCTGAGCGCGAACCCGTCTATGACCTGCAGCCGAAAGATCAGTTGCTGTTTCAATGGAAACGGGCCGCAGCCTATTCCGCTTCTTTGGCAAGCCATCCGGATCGCTTCCATCAAATCATGCAGAAGGCTGTCACTGGATGAAGTACATCCATCAAAACTGTCACGGATGATTGGCTCATACAGCCAACGAATGGCAGTGCGGATCAAATGGGATTCTAATGCCTCTAGGAATGAGTCTTCTGGACTGGGTAGTTCTCACCGCATATTTCGCTCTCATGATCGGCATGGGCATGTGGGCTCGGTCCAAAATCAAGAACGCTAATGACTATTTCACCGCCGGCGGCGCCATGCCCTGGTGGCTGTCCGGCATTTCTCATCACATGTCGGGATACAGTTCGGCGGCTTTTGTCGGATATGCTGCCATCGCCTACACCACCGGCATCACTATCTACGTCTGGTGGGCCTGCACCATCACCCTGGCGATGTTGATCGGCTATCGCATCTTTCCGCCGCGCTGGGCTCGTCTCCGCCAGCGGACCGGGATGATCTCTCCCCTCGAATTCCTTGTGGTCCGCTACAATCTGCCCACGCAGCAAGTGCTGGCCTGGAGCGGCGCCCTGCTTAAGGTCTTCGATATTGGAGCCAAGTGGACTGCGACGGCCATCCTGCTCAATGTCTTTGCCAATGTGCCGCCTGTCTTCGGCGTGTTGCTCACGGGCAGCGTCACTCTGATATACGCCGTGAGCGGTGGTCTGTGGGCAAATGCCCTTACGGACTTCAGTCAGTTCGCAATTCAACTTGTCGCGGGCTTCGCAATGCTCTTTGAAGTGCTCCGGCATCTTGGGGGCATTTCAGCTTTGTGGACAGTCTGGAGTCGCCTGCCGCCCTCGCACTCGCACCTCTTTGTTGCGCCCTATACGCCGCTCTTCGCCGCGGTTTTCCTGCTCATCAACACTCTCTCCTACAACGGAGGCACATGGAATCTGGCGCAGCGCTTTATCGCCGCGCCCACAGGCAAAGAAGCAAAGAAGGCAGCACTGTTGTCGGCCTCTCTCTACCTCGTGTGGCCGCTGGTTCTATTCTTCCCGGTATGGGTCGCTCCCCTGCTGCTTCCGCATATCGCCGACCCATCCGAGAGTTACGCCCGGATGGCCACGATGTTGCTGCCACGGGGGCTTCTCGGCATGGTGCTGGGCGGCCTGTTCGCGTCCACTATGGCGATGACCTCGTCTGATGCAAACGCCATCTCTGCTGTCGTTGTGCGCGACATTCTTCCCGCACTGCGCCGCAACCGCCAGCGCATGAACGACGCCGCACAACTCCTTGCCGGCCGCATCTGCACGTTCCTCTTTCTTGCGCTCAGCATGGTCATCGCCATCTATGCGAATCGCTTTGGAGGCGTGCTCGGCTTACTGATTCTCTGGTTCGCCGCGTTGCTTGGCCCGACCGCGGTTCCGATGCTGCTCGGAATGCTGCTTCCGTTCCGCCGCTGTGGCCCAGCTGCTGCGATCACGGCATGGAGCGGCGGCATATTCACCTTCATCGTGATCAGGTTCGTCTTTCCTGTGAAGATTGCCGATTTCGCGGGCGACATGGCCACAGCCATCAGTGTGGGTGGCCCTGTTCTCATCGCATTGATTCTCTTTCTTGCGGTCGGACTCTTCACGCGCAAAATCAACCCGGCCGCCAACGCTCTGCTGCAGAGCATCAATCGCGACTTCACCGAGGCAGAATGGCCTTCGATTGAACTCGAGCATGAACGCGCGATCTCGTAGAGGCCATTCGGAGAAGTTCAATAGAGAACTGATGCATTCAGTTGCCTGGACGGCAACGAGGCCAATGCCCGCTTCCTTTATCGCTTTCGGGATAGAATACGATTTCTCCAATGTATGAATCATTCACAGGCCGCGACCCTTTGAGCGGAGAATCCCTCGTTGTCCATTGTGCCGATGGCCGCATCGCCTCCATTGAGCCAGGCGCGCATGATGAAACCGCATGGCTCACTCCCGGTTTGATCGACCTGCAAGTGAACGGCTTTCTCGGTGACGACTTCAACGCTGACGATCTCACGAGCGATGCCGTTCAACGCCTTGCTCGCCGCATGCTCGCCACCGGTGTTACCACGTTTCTCCCCACCATCATCACTGCCTCTGAAGAGAAGATCGTCCACAACCTCCGAATCATTGCCGCCGCTCGCCAGGCCGACCCGCTTGTCATGCAGATGATTCCCTTCGTGCACGTCGAGGGACCGCACATTGCGCCTGAAGATGGCCCTCGTGGAGCGCATCCCCTCGAGCGCGTGCGTCCGCCCGATATCAATGAATTCATGCGGTGGCAGGCTGCCTCCGGCGATCTCGTCGGAATGGTCACGCTCGCTCCGGAATACTCCGGTGTCGCCGACTACATTCACGCGCTGTCTGCACGTGGCATTCATATCTCGCTCGGGCATACCGGCGCGAGTCAGGATCAAATTCATGCAGCGGCAGCTGCCGGCGCACACCTCTCGACCCATCTCGGAAATGGAGTCGCAAACCTGCTTCCTCGCCATCCAAATCTGATCTGGGCGCAGTTGGCGGACGATCGCCTCACGGCTACGTTTATCGCCGATGGTCACCACCTGCCGGCAGACACGCTCACTGTGATGCTGCGCGCCAAGACATTGCAGCGAGCGGTCCTGATCTCCGATCTCGTAATGCTGGCGGGGCTACCAGCCGGTAAGTATGTGACGCCCGTCGGGGGTAAGGTCGAGCTTCGCAGAGATGGCCGCCTCAACGTCGCTGAAAGCGGCTATCTTGCAGGAGCAACTGCCGCACTTAAAGATGCAATCGCATACGTCGCCGCCAATACAGGCTTCAGCCTCGGCGAGGCTGTGCAGATGGCAACCACAAACCCCGGCCGTTTCACTGGCGCACGAGGTGTGCTTCGCGTCGGCGCATCAGCGGACCTGATAAAGTTTCGCTGGGAACACGGCGATTCTACCCTCGCCGTAGAATCCGCCATCGTACTGGGGCGGAGTTGGCATTAAGAGATGCAAAAAATGAAGTGGGGCAAATGAATTCTCAAATTTTCAACGCTTCCTTGCCTGTCTGCGCCTTAGAGATAACATCTCCAACGTGACGCATGGTTGCACGGAGCCAGGAATGGGCGGCATCAGTGTTCACACGGGGATGCCAGATCATCACATAGCGGAAGCCGCCGACCTCTGGAGGTGCCTTGCATACCTTTATTGCCGAAGTCTGGGTCATTCCTTCCACAAATTTTCGTGGGACGGTAGCGATAAACTTCGTCCCTGCGGCGCATCGTACAGCGGCCTCATGATAGGGCACCTGGATAGCCACCTGCCTCTTGTAACCCTGAGCTACGAGATGTTTATCCGGAGCCACCTGAATACCACTCTGAATGTTGACAACGATGTGCTTGGCTTTGATGTACTGTGCAATCGTGAGGGCCTTCTTAAAAGTGCTCTTTGCATCTACGACGCAGACGAATTCTTCATCGTAGATTGTCTGGCTCTGCAGGGGCGATGGAACATCGACAATGCTCGCGCTGAATACCAGATCGACGCTTCCATGAGTCAGTTCATCGAAGAGCCCCTTATGCCACTGAACAAACTCAAAGCGCACCTTTGCTGCAGAGGGAAGAATGTCGCGGCAGATGACTGGAGCAAGGATGGATGCAGCACTATCTGTAGTGGCGATACGAAAGCTGGTCTGCTCCGCGGAGGGGTCGAAGTTAGACCCGCTTAGGAGACGATCAAGCCTGGGAAGCATCGACTCCAGTTCCTCTAAGAGGTGCTGTCCTTGCGGCGTGAGTTCGTAACCCGCAGACGACCGCACAAAAAGATCGTCATGAAATGTTTCTCGTAGTCGCTGAAGAGCCCGACTGACAGCCGGTTGACTGAGAAGAAGACGCTCTGCGGTGCGGGAGACATTTCGCTCCTCAGCAAACACAGCAAAGACCACTAAGAGGTTGAGATCTGCTTGTCGTAATTGCGTTAGACGCATAAGCGATATTAGCACTATGCATTGGATTTATCTTCGCAGACAGCGCATCATTCCTTCATTGACAGTTTCGGCGTGCAGCGGGGCCGATGAGAAAAGGAGAAGGTTATGGCAAAGATAGCAATCGTTACCGGGGCGTCTCGCGGAATTGGCCGCAGCATCGCCAAGCGTTTGGCTGCGGATGGTTTTGCAGTCGTCGTCAATTACGCAGGCAACACCGCCGCGGCTCAGGAGGCCGTGGATGAGATTCGCAAAGCAGATGGAGAGGCTTTTGCCATCAAGGCGGACGTGGCCGATCCTGCAGAGGTCAAGCAGCTCTTCGATAAGACCATTGAAGCTTATGGCCGAGTCGATGTAGTAGTAAACAATGCCGGCATCATGCCGCTGTCGCCGATCGCAAAGGGCGATGTCGAAGCCTTCGATAAGGTGATTGCTACGAATCTTCGCGGGACTTTCCTGATTTTGGCGCAGGCAGCGCAGCATGTGGCCGAGGGCGGACGCATCATAGCTTTCTCCAGCAGCGTACTGGCGAAATCCTTCCCGACATACGGCCCATACATTGCGTCGAAGGCCGGAGTGGAAGGTCTGGTTCCTGTCCTGGCGAACGAGCTTCGTGGCCGCAATATCACTGTGAACGCGATTGCGCCTGGACCGACGGGCACCGAACTGTTTCTGTCAGGCAAATCACCTGAGCAGATTGCTCAGCTCAGCAAGCTTGCTCCGCTGGAGCGTCTGGGCCAGCCGGAGGACATCGCCAGTGTGGTTTCGTTCCTCGCCGGACCAGATGGAAGCTGGGTCAACGCTCAGATTTTGCGTGCCAATGGCGGCTTCGCATAAGAAGTACATCACGAGGAAGAGCGCACGTTAAGGTGCGCTCCTCTCTGCGAAATGGAAACGACACGAAAAGGGAGAATCGTCATGAAGCAAATCATCGTAATTACGGGAGGCTCCAGCGGCTTCGGCGCCCTCGCCGCCCGCGCCCTTGCCAACACCGGCCACACTGTCTACGCCAGCATGCGCGAAATCACCACCCGCAACGCTGCGCAAGTCGAAGCCGCGAAGAAATACGCCAGCGACAATAACGTAGACCTCCGCACCGTCGAACTCGACGTAGCTTCTCAGGAGTCGGCTGACAAAGCTATCCAGCAAATCGTTGCCGACAACGGGCGTCTCGATGTCGTCATCCATAACGCCGGGCACATGGTCTTTGGGCCCGCGGAAGCCTTTACCCCCGAACAACTGGCGCACCTCTACGATGTAAATGTTCTAAGCACCCAGCGTGTCAATCGCGCCGCCCTTCCCCAGTTGCGCAAACAGAAGAAAGGCCTGGTCGTCTGGGTATCCAGCAGCAGCTCTGCTGGCGGAACGCCACCTTACTTAGCCCCCTACTTCGCCGCCAAAGCCGCCATGGATTCTCTCGCCGTCGTCTATGCTCGCGAACTCACGCGCTGGGGCATCGAAACCTCCATCATCGTCCCTGGCGCATTCACCGGTGGCACAAATCATTTCGCCAACTCGGGCCGGCCCGAGGATCAGGCACGCGTCGCCGAGTATGAAGCCGGCCCCTACCGAGGCTTCGGCGATCAGGTCATGAGGGGCTTCGCTTCCATCGTTCCGCCCGACGCCGATGTATCTGCGGTCGCCGACGCCATTGTGAAGGTAGTCGACACCCCCTTCGGCAAACGCCCCTTCCGCGTGCATATCGATCCCACCGAAGACGGCGCAGAAGTTGTTAACAGGGTCTCCGACCGCGTCCGCGCTGAGTTCCTTCGCCGCATCGGTCTCGCCGACCTGCTCAAACCAACCACCCTGTAGCCAATCCGAACATCGGCTCTAAGAGAAAAGATCAATCCGGTTGCCCCACCTCTGCCTACGTTCCATACAGGAAGAGGTGGCGGGATCAACCAAGGAGAATTCCATGTGCACAGATGTGCTGACAAATTCCACAGTCAGGGCAGCGATCGAAGCTTTGCAGAAGGGTGACAAAGAAACGTGGTCCTCACTCTTCACATCCGATGCCACGATGACAGATGACGGGCATCCACGAAACCTCAAAGCATTTACCAAGGATGCGTTGGGTCATGAGCACTTTACTTCAATCGACCGAGTCGATAGTCATGGCCTCAACATTGAAGGCGCCTTTCATTCTGATCAATGGGGGAACTTCCGCACCTACTTTCGATTCCATCTAACGGCCTCGGGCAAGATCAGTCGACTCGAGGTAGGACAGGCTGATTAGGAGTCCTCAAAGTATCGAGGACTCCATTCGCTTGTCGTAATATTTCCGCCTCAGGACGAAGCGAAGGGGGAGACCCGACACGGGATATCGGGTCTTTGGACGCTTATGCCTCGTGGCTCCCGTTTGTCGCAAGCTTCGCAATTACCGACGTCAGGCTGGTCGTGCCCGTGATGTGTTCCGTGCCGGCCACACCGAAATGAATCCAGCCCGAGTTGAACCCATCGACCATCTCGGCGCGAGGTTCGGTCCGGCCTTCCGGCATACCTTGGCCGACGAAGAATTCCGTCCATTTGTCACGCGGGACGGCAACCACTTCGATGGTACGTCCGAGAACACTGCTCAGTGCTCGTGCGATATCGTTAGGGGAATACTGCTCAGGACCGGCAACCTCAATATGCCGTGTGCCTGTCCACTCCTGACGCAAAACATCTGCCCCGGCCTTGCCAATGTCAGCCGTAGCGACCAGCGAGAATTTGCGATCCAAAGGATAAAGATTAGAGTAGATTCTTCCTTCTGACTGTGCGGTAGTAACGTCCGATGCGTGATTTTCCATGAACCAGCCAGCCCTCAGGAATGCGTGGGCGATGGGCAGATCTCTAAGCGTTTGCTCCAGGAGATGCGAACCGGTGATAAGCCCCAGCCCGCTGGTCTGTTCGGCTCCAATCGAGGAAAGATATACCGCTTTCTTCGGCAGAGCCTTTGCGAGAGCTGCACGATACGACGCCAGAGTCTTGCGCAGTTCCGGAAAACCGGGAGCTGGCGCAAAGTTCGGTGGAACCATGAGAAACACGCCATCCGTTCCTTCGAATGCGGATGCCAGTGCGTTCGGATCGTCGACATCCGCAACCGCAATCTCTGCTCCACGGTCTCTCCATTGCGCAGCCTTTTCAGGAGTCCGAACGATCGCGCGAATTTTCTCGCCTTGCGCCAATAGATTCTCTGCAATGGCGCCTCCGACTCTTCCAGTGATGCCCATAATTGCGTACATTTTGTTTCTCCTTATATTGCGATTGAATAATTTTAGTGATCGGCCAAATATGTGGGTTAACTCTCAGAGCGTTGTTTGAGGGTGCTCAGCCAGAGGTCATGTCCCTCATGCATGGCGTTCGGCTGCTTCTCGCGGAGTTCGATTGCACCTGCCCCCTTCACGACTTCCTCAGTCACGATGTAGCAGCCTTCGTCCGTCTTCAACAGCAGGAACGTGTGATAGGCGTTCATCCCGGTACCATCGCCAAACCAGCCAATGCGGCTGTCTGGAACGAACTCATGCACGCGGCTCTCAATGTGGACACCGAAAGTATCCCACGAAAACCGCGTTCCCTCATGGAGCTGCCCATCCGGGCTGTTCAGCAGCTTGACATTGTGGGAGTTCGGATACCACGATGGCCACACCTGAGCGTCAACGATATTGGCGAAGACCTTCTCACAAGATGCGTGAACAACAATTTCATTGTGAGCAAACAGGTCTGCCTGCTCCGGATGAAAGCCATCCGGCCAATGTATGTCCTTCAAACGCAGTGCTCCGTCACCATTGAAAGTAAGCGCCTCGTTGGCCGGCTTCGATCGCGCTGTTTGAGCGCGCCCCGCAGCGACGCCTCCTATTACCATCAGGCATACCATTACGATTCTCCACACCTTCCAAGCTGACATTTCGCTTCCTCTCTTTCTTCTCGCAACAGGAGAGCGCTTTGAATGAGTGCTGCGGTCTCTGTTCTGCTACGACCTGTACATCTGACGCAGCCAGCCTTGACAAAGCGTCAGAACTCTACGCATTTTGCTCATGACCAATTATCATGAATCGATGACATTCGATGATCGAACCCTCAATGGATTAGGCGTTCTGGCCGCCGTCGTGAGAAGCGGAAACTTCGCTGTGGCCGGCAAATCGTTAAACATGTCACAGTCTGGAGTGAGCCGTGCCATCGCGCGCTTAGAGGCGCGCCTCGGCGTGCGTCTGCTCGAACGAACCACTCGCACCGTCACATTGAGCGAAGAAGGGCGCAGGCTCTATGAACAGATTGTCCCTCTGCTTGCGGGATTGGAAGAAGCAGCGGCTTCGGTAGCAACTTCGAAGGACGCGGTTCGAGGAACTCTGCGGGTCAATATGGACCCGTTCATCGCGCAGCTGATGCTCGGGCCGCAACTGAGTCGATTTCTAAAACGGTTTCCAGGACTCAAACTCGAACTGATTGCACGTGACCGGCTGGGCGATTTGGTTGCAGATGGCTTCGATCTTGCCATCCGTTTCGGTGAGCCTCGTCCATCAACCCTTGTAGCCCGAAAACTCCTCGACACGAGGGTGGTTACTGTAGCTTCCCCGGCCTATCTGAAGAAGACGGGGCGCCCAACTCATCCCTCCGAGCTTGAGGAAGACAATCATCGCCTGATTGATTTTCGGGACCCCGAAACTGGGCGTGCCTACGAATGGGCTTTCCGGCAGGGCCGTAAGGAAATCGAGATCAGCTCGAACGCACAGCTGCTGCTGAGCGATGTTGCGACCATTCACGCAGTCTGTCTTGCCGGTTACGGTATTGCACAGCTCCTGGAACTTGGAATCGAATCGTTGATCGAGAGCGGACGCCTGGAGGTCGTCTTTCCTGATTGGCTTGATGAGCGATTTCCCCTCTATGCGCTGCATCCATCTCGTAATTATCTTCCCCCGAAGACGCGCGCGTTTCTTGACTTTGTCATCGCAACGGTAAAATCGCCGACCTGAATCCTCCTCCTTGCATAAGCGACATGGGCTTATATGTCATTCGTCAGGTGAAACACCCTCCGGCGCAGAACGAACATATTTCAAATTCAAGGCCGCTCCGGCCACGCGTGCTTCGGATACCGGCGCATCAGTTCGCGGCGTACCTGCGGATAAAGCCTTTCCCAGAATCCTGCCAAGTCCCTCGTCGTTTGCACGGGGCGGTGGTTCGGCGCGAGCAGGTGGACGACAATCGGCGTCTGAGCCTCTCCTATGCGTGGTGTCTCGCGCATGCCGAAGAAGTCCTGCAGGCGGGAAGCAATCCAGGGCGTCTTGCCATGTTCATAGTGAATTTTCGTCTGGCGTCCACTTTGCAATCGGAGTGATTCGGGTGCAATTTGATTCAGCCGCCGGGCACCGATCTTCTGCTCCAGCAAAGGAATGAAATTTCGCGTCGCATCTTTCAGTTCTGCAAAGCTCACCAGTCCGAAACACAACTCTCGCAGTGTCTGCTGAAGATCCGGCTGTTCAAAACCGGCAAACTCGATGCGCGACAAGAACTGATCGAGCTTCTCTCGATCGACAAATCGTTCAATCCCGGCTTCCGCTGCTTTCTGCGCAAGCAGTTCGGCAGCGGCTTGCGGCTCAGGCACGGCACCACGCGATTCCTGAATGACCAGTTCATCGTAGAGCAGCATGCTTACTGCATCCACCCGCTCTGTCGAACGATTCCACAGGACACTCGACTGCTCTCGAACGCGATCCGGAAACAGATCGATCAGCCACTCCGGTTCAATCCGGGCCATCATGCGAACCAGGGGCATCGGCTTATCTTTGCGGTCTTCGGCATCGAGAGCAACCATGAATTCATGTTGAGGAGGCTGGCCCATCACCTCAGCCGATGCGCCCGCCGAGAGCAGCACCTGGTTGCCGGTGCGGAGCCGCGCGACCCGGTCTGGAAACCCCGCCAGCACGGACTTGAGCAAAGCATCTTCATCGTGATGCTTTCGTCGGGAGGATCGTGCAATCTTGCGTAACTGCTCAATAGGCTGCAGCAGGCGAGGATCGCGACGCTGGTCTATGGCCGTGAGGAGATCATTGCTCGCAAAGTCGATGTCTGACCCAAGCAGCGCCGCCACAACGCAGCCGTCCTCACCGACACCTCGTTCCACCGCCTCGACCAAGAGTCGCGACAAGCGAGGAGTGAGGGGAAAGCGTATCAACTGCCGTGCCGTATCCCCGGTGGCTCCGAGGCGATCCAGGAGTAACTCAGAGTTTTCGACTGCTGCTTCGGGCGGCGAATCAAGCCACTTGATGCCCTTAACGGGGTCAATCTGCATTGCCCGCATCGCTAGACAAAGCTGGGAAAGGTCGCTGCGCAGGATCTCTGGGGAATCGTGCTCCGGGCGCAGTTGGTAGTCCTCCATTGTGTAGAGGCGTAACACACGCCCCGGCCCGGTGCGCCCCGCTCGCCCGGCTCTTTGCTTTGCGGAAGCCTTGCTCACGCGGCTGATCTGGAGTGTCTGCAATCCAGTCCATCGAGACCAGGACGCGAGTCGTGCCAGACCGCTGTCGATCACTGCACTTACGCCTTCAACGGTAATGGAGCTTTCCGCGACATTCGTCGCCAGGATGAGTTTTCGTAGTGACGAAGGTGCGACCGCGCGGTCCTGTTCCTCGGGCGACAAGCTGCCATGTAACGGCAGAATCAGTAACCCTGTCCGCTGTGCAACCTCTTCGCATTTGCGCATGGCGCGGCGAATCTCAGCAGCGCCGGGCAGGAATGCAAGGATATCTCCAGAACTTTCTTCGGCGATCAGCCGCTCCAACGCATTTCGTACCTGCACTTCGAGCGGTTGTGCTGAGTAAGGCAGATGGTTGATCGAAAGATCAAACAGCCTACCCTTGGAACGTATGATGGGACATTCATCAAGATAATGGGCCAGAGAATCGGCGTCGAGCGTTGCGGACATGACGACGATTCGCAGATCAGGCCGCTTGTCTTGCAGTCGCTTCAACAAGGCCAGCGCGAGATCGCCGTCGAGATGGCGTTCGTGGAACTCGTCCAGAACAACGGCATCCACGCCCTTCAGATACGGGTCTGAAATCAGGCGCCGCGTCAGCACACCCTCAGTGACAAACCGCAGGCGAGTGCGTGGCCCGGCGACTTCGTCAAATCTGACCTGGTAACCGACCGTTTCGCCAAGCCGTTCATTCATTTCCGAGGCGACTCTTCGCGCAGCCATCCGTGCCGCAATGCGGCGCGGTTCGAGCACAAGTACCTCGCCGTCTACGAGCTTAAGCAGCTCGGGCGGCACGCGGGTCGTCTTGCCTGCCCCAGGTGACGCCTCGATCACAAGGTTGGGATAACGCTCCAGAGAAGAGTTGATTTCCGGCAGAATCTCGTCTACCGGAAGGACAGGTTTGCGGCTCACCAGTTCTTATCGAATCACGCCCTCTGAGCGGCGTCAATTCTGCTCCGCAGAGGAGGATCGAGACGAGCCTCAGTTGTTCCTGATTTGACGCGGCTTCTGTGACGTTCCTATACTTCTCCACGCTCGAAATGCCGGTCAGGGAGGAAGTCTATGTTGAAGCGTTCGTTGCTGTTCATTCTCTTGATTGCCACCGGCGCTACTGCCGGGTATGCACAAGACGCATGGAAAGGTCATCAACCCACCCTCATTCCACAACAGAGCGGCACGACGCAGCTGCTGATTGCCGTGAGTCCGGTGAACTCCAGAATCGTCTGGGCAGCCGGAGCCGGCGGTACGTACGTGGTTACGACCAATGGTGGTTCGACCTGGAAATCCGGGGTCGTGCCGGGAGCCGAAAGCCTGCAATTCCGCGATGTGCAAGGCGTGAGCGACCGGGTCGCTTATCTGATGTCCATCGGGGACAACACCGGAGATTTTCGCATTTACAAGACGGAAGACGGCGGCGCGCACTGGACCATTCAGTTTAAGAATAAGACGGTGAATGCCTTCTATGACTGCTTCGCGTTCTGGACGCCGGATCGCGGCGTCACCCACAGCGATTCGGTCGACGGAGTATTTCCCGACATTCGCACCACCGATGGCACGACATGGCGGTCGATCGCCGGCTATATGCCACCCGCCTTGTCAGGCGAAGCTTCGTTCTCCTCGAGCGGAACCTGCATCACGACACAAGGACGGCAAAACGCCTGGATTACTACCGGCGGCTCAAGTATCGCGCGGATCCTGGCGACTCGCGATGGCGGCGACACCTGGAATGCGTATGACACTCCGCTCGTGAGCAACGCCAACGCGGGCGGCTTCTCGGTGGCGTTCCGTGATCCCTGGCATGGCATTGTGGGTGGCGGCGACTTGACTTCGAACAGCTCCGCCCAGGCCGCAACCTCGGATGATGGCGGCCAAACATGGACGCTTACCAACGAGCCTCCCATTCCAGGAGCGATCTTCTGTCTCGCCTATGTGCGTGGCCTTGAGCACCACGATAATTGGAGAAATCAAGACGACTTCGGCCATGAACACGACCGGACCGTCGTGATCACGACCGAGACTCAGCCGAACTTCAACTCCGGCGCAGCCGCCTGGACTCCCGATGAAGGACGAACCTGGTACAAACTGCCGCAGGTGAGCGGTTACTGGGCGGTCGCTTTTGCGGATCCGGAAGCCGGATGGTTCGTCGGCAACAACGGCCAGATTCTGAAGATCAGCTTCTAGCTGTCTGAGTCTCTTTCACCGAGCCAAGCGTGCTTGCCTGCTTGTCTGTATGGTGTAGGTCCTCATCAGCATGTCCGCCATGTGCTCATTCGTTCAGGGCTCGCAGGAGGCTGCCCAGGTGGAAGCGAACTAACGACGGACATCAAAGGGAACCTATTCTAATTGTTGGATGCCCAGTATTTGTTGAAGCCGATATAGTCTGATGGCATTGCAGCCAGAATCTTCCGGCGCATTTCTAATAGATCGACCGAACCCAGTGTTTTGTAAATGACCTTGTTATCCGGGCCGAGCACGACGGTATAGGGGACGGCCGACTGCCATGCCGGATCGAAAGCGGCCTGCAATTTTTCTGTATCGTCGGATGCAAACAGAAGATTGCGGGTCGTTGCATGCTTCTTCTGCAGAAAGCGCAACACACTCGGTTGCTCGTCTGGCATATTTGCAGAGACCGTTACCATATCGAAGTCGCGCACGCTATACATGCGATAGGTGTCCTGCAAGTCGGAAAATTCAGCGACGCAGGAACCGCACCATGTCGCCCAGAAATTGATCAAGGTGACGTGGCCGCTTGTGCCGGAGCGCAGCTTCTTCAATCCTGCTGCATCTACCTGCTCTACATGCACAGGTTCGGCTTCAATCTTTCGCTCTGCTGCTTCACGCTGCTCAGACTTCTCCGACCACTTTGTTGAGCATCCAAAAACACCAGTGTGCTGCACGACTGGGGTCTTACCCGCCAGCAGTGCATCGATTGCATTCTGTGCGTCACGCGTCTTGACCATTTCGATGCGATAGCTGTTGTCGAAGTGTCCTTCGTAGCGCAGATGTCGTGTCTTATCAAAGATGAAGACGTGCGGAGTAGCCTGCGGGCCGTAGGCGCGGGTTACAGCTTGCGTGTCGCCAGCATAGAGATAGGGATAGAGAAGATGCTTGTAATGTACTCGAATCTTCATATCATCAAGCGTATCGCTTACGTCAGATGAGTCCAGTTCATCGATCCTGATCGCCGTCGGATCATTGCCCTGGATCGCAACGACAGCTACACCCTTTTTCCCATAGTCCTCGTATAACTGTTCTATCCGGCGCTCGTACATCTGAGCGATAGGGCAGTGGTTGCAGGTAAATACCACAACAAGAACCGTACTGCTTGCGTAGTCGCTGAGCTTATGGATTTGTCCATCAACGCCTGGCAGCGCGAAGTCAGGCGCTGGCGAGCCAAGAGGAAGGATGGGGTGAGTTTGCTGTCCCCAAATCGAGAGAGAGGCCAGCAGTATCGTAAATGCGACGACAAACTTCTTCACCGTAGATATCCTCCATCGCGCCAATGCGCAGCGTACCAATGCGAGCTTTCTTGCTAATGTTACTTCCTGTGCCATGTCCTGGTTGACGTCGCCTTCTTTCTCATATTCGACGGCTACAAGACCTGAGAAAGTTCTGCCGATGCGGTTCCTGCATTTGGGGTCGTCCTATTTGGGTGAAGCGAGGGCTGGTGAAGGGGTAGCGTCTGCATCCACCAGGCCCATGGCCCACTTAATGGCTTCAACATACATTTGTTGCAAGCGAGGATCATCCCAGTTCTCTTCCGGATGCCCCAATGTTGAGTAGTAGACGCGACCTTTTCCATACATCTTTGCCCAGGTGACGGCGAAGTCATGGTCGGCGCGGTGCACTTTCGAGTTGGTCAGATCGAGCTTGCTGGCATCGAGGCTCATAAGGACGTGTACCTTGTCGCGCGAGAAAGATTTCATCTGGTAAATCTCGTCACGGAGGGTGAACGCTTTAGGCCACTGCTCCATACCAGGGAATTTCGGATCCTCGACGATGATCGGCGCACCGAAAGTTCCCCAGGGGTGCTCATCGAAAGTTCCTCCAACCATATCTACGAACTCTGGCCATTTTGTCAGGGTGATTGCCGCGCTATGGATACCGATGAATCCTTTGCCATCGTCGTGAACAAAGGACAACAGATCGGCCTTCTGTTGCGCATCCATTTCCAGGTCGCCACCGGTAAAGAAGAGCACTGCGTCGAAATTTGTCAGGTTCTTGGCGTTGTATTCCAGCTTCTTCTTGGTTAGTGGCTCAGTGTCGGTACGGATGGTCGTATCCCACAGGCCAGTCTGCTTACCAAGATGCTCGATCGTGGCCATGGCATGCGAGACGGATTCGTGCCTGTATCCCTTTTCTTCGCCTATGACGAGGAGATGCTTCTTCTGGCTGCTTCCCGACTGTGCGAGACAGGCAATAGACGCAGCAATGCAAAACAGCAACAAGCCGTAGCGGATCGCTTTCATAGGCATTTTGAGATTCTCCGAGATTGGCCTGCCACTTGCGAAACCTCAGAAATTTTGAGCGATGACGTTGAACGTCTCAGTTTCTAATGTTTTATAATTAAGTCAATAAAGAAAGCCTGTCAAGTATTTGTTGCGGGCCCGGCAGAGGTAATGAAATCAGGCCAACGGCTGAGGCAGCAGCACAGAGGAAATGGCATCCAGCGCAAGCGAGATCGCGCCCCAAAGGACCGCACGAGACCCAAGCGCGCCTGTGCCTATTCTCGTTACCGCAAACTCGCTCGCCTCAAGCTGTTTCAGCACGGAGCCAATCAGCATGGGATGACTGCCAATCTCCCCGCCCAGCAGAACGAGTCCCGGATTCAGAATGAGCGACAGGTTGACGATGATGTCGGATACGATGTCCGACCTGAGCCGAACAATCTTTTGTGCTTGTGAATCGCCCGCCTGTGCGAGGTCCAGAATATCGACCGCGGTCTTTTCTTTGCGGCTTTTACTCGCTTTCCTGCTTTCTCCGCACCAGCTTTTTAGAATTCCAGAGCTGGTTAAGACGGTTTCGAGTTCGCCGAACTCGTGGATAGTCGGCTGTCTGCGCAGGATATGAGGTAGGCGAAGATAAGCGATTTCTCCGGCAGACCATTGCGAACCATGGTGAATCCTGCCGCCGAGAATAATGCCGGCGCCAACATTCGCGCCGATGCTGATAAAGACAAAATCGCGCTCGGTCTGCGCTGCGCCGCAATAGTGTTCGCCCTGGGCCGCGAGGTTCGTATCGTTTTCGATAATGACCAGGCAATCGACGATCTTATTGAGCATGGCACGCAGAGGAACTGCGCGCCATCCCTCCAGGGTACTGATGGACAGGACGCTGCCCTCTTCTACATTTGCGATCGCAGGCACTCCCACGACCAGAATCAGCAATTGCTCACGTGTCTTTTTCTGCTTTCGCAGCAGGTTTTGCAGGGCTTTGTCGATGTAGCCACAGATCGCGGTCGGTGTCGTCTTGCGATTCGTGAGCGCGAACTTCAGTGAGTCAAGCTCGTTCCCGTTCAGGTCTGCCAGAAGAAACGACAGGCTGTCCGCGGAGATTTCCACCGCCAGGATGCAGCCGCGTTCCGCTTTGAAGCGAATCATGTCTGGAGGACGGCCACCGCTCGATTCTCCTTCGCCCAGGGGCTCGATTAAGTTTTCTGACAGCAGGTCCTTGACTACATTGGTAACGGTTGGAGCGCTCAGGCCCGAAGCACGGACAAGATCCGCCCGGGAGCAGGAGCCGCATTCGCGCAGGAGCGTGAGAATACTAAGCGCGTTTGTATGTCGCAGGACAGAAGGTCTTCCGATTGGAATCGATCTCTTTTTCACCTTAGCTCGAAATGCAGGAAGTGCCGCGCCCACTTATTTATATTACCGTCTGCATGTATCGGCATAATGTTGATTTCATGCCTTTCTAACGGTTCGGACTCTGGATTCGATTGTGCAGAAATACTTTTTAATAAGTTCTTGCTCAAAACTTTAACAGGCAGGATACTAAAGAATCATTAGGAAGTATCTGGCTTGGTATAGACAGGCAAGGGAGCATATTGAATAGAACTGCTTATGGACTCGCGCTTGAAGATTTTGGAAGGATAGACAGCTTGGTTGGTACAGCTCGGGGATTTCAACATATCGTGCATCCAAAGACTGGCCAATTATCCCGACATTATGGCATGACTTTTTGATCCGGACAGTAAATTTCTTCGATAAGAATCCTGCCCATGTTGCCGTACCAACTCTAGAAGGGCAAAGACCAAGGACGTCATGGAAGAAGTGAAGAAACAAGAGTCGCGTTGGATTTCAGGCATTGAGCCGCTCAAGGAATTGCTCCATGCCACAGGGACGCAGATACTGGAGATCGAGTGCCGTGAACAGCCTGCAAAGCTACGCGATCTTATTCAAGAATACAGCAATGATGCGGCGATCCGCACAGAGTTGAAGAAGTTTCGAGAGCTTGCAGCGAAAAAAGGGCCAGTGCTTTTTATCGGAATGGGCGCTTCCTACTGCTCATCCATCAGCGGATCGATCTTTCTACAGTCACACGGCAGGCTTTCGTTTTCAACGGACGCCGGTGAATGGTTGCACTATGCATCCCCGGTATGGAATGCGGCGGCACTCTCCGTATTGCTCACCACATCTGGGGAAAGCGCGGAGTTGGTCGAGCTCTTTAAGCAGGAGAGCGATAAGCCACTCGGGCTGATCTGTAACAACCTTGCGAGTACTTGCTGGAAGCTCGCCGAAAATAAGCTTCCGACACTGGCTGGGCCGGAATACGGGAACGCAACGAAGACATATACGAACGCAACTGCAGCCGCCGTCATCCTCGCTTCTGAAATCGTCGGTCTTCCATGGCAAAAGGATGCAGAGCGCGCGGCAGAAGTATTCGCTGCCAATCTCGATCCTATCTTCGCTATCCGGGGAGATCTGGAAAAGTTCTGCCGTGGCGCTTCGAATACTGAGATCATCGGACGCGGCGCAGCATACGGTGGCGCCATCATGAGCGCGCTCTGCATCCGGGAAATGAGCGGTCATAGGGCCGCTCCGCATACTGGTGCAGGGTTTAGGCACGGTCCAAACCTGGATGTGGATGCAACGCACGTGGCGATCATTTTTGCATTGGGACATGCTGCAGAACTCGGGGGGAAGCTCGCACAGGAGTGCAATCGTCGCGGCGGGAAAGTCGTGCTTGTTTCCAATGATGACCATAGGGCTACGGACGTGTTGTTCCCGGTTCGGATTGATCCTGTACCTGAGCCGTGGGAAGGAATTACATCGCTGCTGGTGCCGCAGGCTCTTACGCTCGGCATGGTGGAGCTAACGGGTTGCAGACTGCCCCCGCGTTTTCAGTACGGAGTCATGGAGCAGTAGCCTTTATTATCTTTGGTGAGTTGAGAGGAAACCTTGTCTGATTCGACAGTCGCTTCAGAAATACAAGTGAACCGCGGTTTTCTCTGGAGAGTCTCTTTTATCGCCGGCCTGGGAGGTATTCTCTACGGGTACGACATGGGGATCATTGCAGCGGCGTTGATCTTCGTGCGCCAGTCATTCACTCTCTCTACGCAGATGCAGGAGATGGTCGTAAGCATTGTCCTCGTTGGCGCGATGCTGGGCGCGGTGGTTGGCGGCAGCATTGCAGACCGCATAGGCAGGCGTTCTACCTTGATTTGGGGTGGCGGGCTCTTTATTTTCGGCTCGATTCTCGCGCCGCTTTCACCCAACGTATTTACGCTGATCGCGGCTCGTGGTTTGCTGGGGCTCGCCATCGGTTTTACTTCTGTAACGGCTCCAGTCTTTGTTTCTGAGCTGGCTCCGCCTCAGTCGCGCGGAAGGCTCATCAGCCTGTATCAGTTCGCACTCACGCTGGGCATCGCGCTTGCAGACCTGGTCGGCTACTGGCTTGCTGGAGAGCAGTCCTGGAGGCTGATGTTTGGTATCGGAGCCATACCAGCAACATTATTCCTGTTGCTGGTTCTTACTTTACCGGAGAGTCCGCGCTGGCTGTTAGCTCAGAACCTGCTTACAGAAGCGCAAGCTGTTTTGAGAAGTTATACGAATGAAGCAGGTGCACAGCTTTTGATGGATGATATTCGCACTGCTCTCGAAACAAAGATGGACAAGCGGTGGAGGTCGCTGTGGAGCCCTGGCGCGCGCGGAGCGCTTCTAATCGCTGTCGGCTTTACCGTTCTACAGCAGGTTACAGGGATCAACACGATAATTTATTACGGCCCGCAGATATTTGCTCTCGCGGGCATTACGTCGAACAAAAATGCGATCTTCGCAACTTTGATTGTTGCCGTGACCAATATGTTGGCCACAGTCGTTGCGTTCTTTCTCGTCGATAAGCTTGGCCGCAAGCCGCTTTTGTTTATCGGGGTTGGCGGCATGACTGTATCACTCTTTGTGCTGTCTGTAGCCTTTCACCAGATCGCTTTTGGCCCATCGCTTGGGATGATTGCCACTGTTTGCCTGGTAACTTACATCGCCTTCTTCGCATTCAGCATGGGCCCAATTGCATGGATCCTGGTTTCTGAAGTTTTCCCCCTGCAGGTGCGCGCTCGCGGTGTCGCGGCGGCAACGCTGGGGTCCGGCGCGTCGAACTTCCTTGTGTCGATCACTTTTCTCTCTCTCATCAAGTCCGCCGGTAACGCAGCAACATTCGCTATCTATGGAGGCTTCTGTATTCTTACCTTGCTTTTCGTCCGCTTTATCGTTCCTGAAACGAAGGGACGAGAACTGGAGAGCATCAGCGCCAAGCAAAGAGTGGTGGCTCATTGAAAAGTGAATCGAAAATGGCGGAGCAGCGGATCGACAACAAAAATACGCTGTCCGCATCTGGGAATGGCTATGTTGTCGCCGTGGACATCGGCGGGACCAACCTGCGTCTAGCCCTTGCGGATATGACAGGTGTAATCGTGGCCAGGTGGTCTTCGTCGACAGCAGGCAGCCGCGGAGCAGACGCGATTATCGATTTGATTTGCAATGGCGTCACAGACCTTTTAGAGAAGTCCTCTGTACCTCGTAGTGCATTAGCAGCCATTGCTGCGGGTGCGCCTGGCATCACTGATGTTGACGCGGGCATCGTCATTGCAACTTCATATCTATTGGGCTGGCGCGATGTTCCTCTGCGAGACATGCTCGAAACTGCGCTCGGCATTCCGGCGGCGGTAGATAACGATGTGAACCTGGCAGCGATTGGCGAGAGCAGGGCTGGCGCAGCGATAGGAGTGAACGACTTCGTATTTCTCGCCATTGGAACCGGTATCGGCGCTGGCATTGTGCTCAACGGAAGACCATTCCGCGGCATGGGATGGTCGGCGGGTGAGATTGGCTATATGCTTGTTCCGGGCGTGTCTGAACTTCCCACAGATCATGGCAAACCGGGGGCGCTTGAGGGCCTCGTAGGTGGCGAGGGCATTAAGACAGAGTGGCAACGCCGGTGGAGTAGGGAAAGAACGACGCTCGAAAAGCACATAACCGCTACAGAGATATTTGATGGCGCGTTAAAGGGCGATCTGTTGGCACAGATTGTTCTTGAGCAATCGGCACGTATCTTGGCCTATGCCATCTACAACATGTCGCTGATGCTGAATTGTCCTCTTTTCGTGCTTGGCGGCGGCGTCGGCATGCATCTGGCTCTCGAAGATGCAACACGACACACCCTCGAGCAATGGAACAGGCATGAACACATGGAGCTGGTACGCAGCCTTCTAGGGCAAGACGCCCAGCTTGTCGGGGCTATTCATCTGGCGCTTGCTACTGCAAACTCACACCATGAAAAAGAAATTCCCCGCCGAGACTTCTGAGGCTACCCCATCAACAATAGCGCCATACGAAAACTATGCGCTTTGGCTCGCTCCGCTGGCGGTTCCGAGTGGTCATCGGCAATCTCGGGATAATGGGTCCGAAGCATCGTCGCTTACCCGCTGTCCGCTGATGAAGCGATTTCCCTGGGACGGGTTTCGGAGTGGAAGAAGAGGGCTTGGCTTGCGATTGGGGCGGCTTGTTTGGTGACAGCGGCCATCTGGGCCTGGGACATGGGGTTAAACTCGCGGGCGATCTGGACATTCTCTTCGAGTTGCGCGATGTTGTCGCAACCGATGATGACGGTACTGACGGGGAGCGAGAGGACGTAGCGCATGGCATCGCTAATGTTCAGCGTTCCGGGGCGAGTGGCTACACCTTCCCAAGAACGCTGCTGCACTTCGACGGGTGGCGGAGTCCAGCTGGAGAGAATACGGCCGCGCGCGGCGATCTTCATGCCAAAGATTCCCATCTGTTTTTCGACAGCGGCTGGGAGGAGGCGGGCGATGAAGCTGTGGGGGCCGAGGGTGTCGGCTGCGTTGAGGGCCAGGAGGACAGCGTCGAAGGGGTGGCGGTTGATGATGTCGATGATAGGTTCGGGGTGGTAGTGGGCGGCGACACCGAGATTGCGGACGACCTTCTGGTCTTGCATCTGGGTGAAGGCCTCCATGGCGCCGCCTTTGGCGAAGACTGCGTTGACCTCCTCGGGGATGCCAATGTTATGGAGCAGCCAGAGGTCGAGGTGGTCGGTCTTCATGAGCTTGAGGGACTGCTCGATGTCACGGAGGGCGCCGTCGCGGGTGCGCTCCCTGCTCTTAGTGACGAGGTAGACTTCGTTGCGGCGGTGTTCCATGACGCGCCCTATATATTGCTCACTCCAGCGCTCGGGAAATCCGTATCTGGCGGCGGTGTCGATGAAGTTGACGCCCAGGTCGAGTGCCCGCTCGATGAGAGGGACAGCGATGTCGAAGTTGTTGGGTTCTTCGAGCGCGCTCTGGCCACCGAGGGAGAAGATGCCAACCTTGAAGCCGGTCTTTCCGAAGTTGCGCGTGGGCATGGACGCCTGCGTCTTCGGATTGGAAGGCAGGGCAGGAAGCTGGTTCTGCGCGGCCTGAGCCGCGTGGGGTAGAAAGCCTGCGGCGGCGAGGGCGCCTCCGGTCTTTAGGAATTGGCGGCGGTCGGGGAAGGAGGGGGGCTGCTTCATCGGAGACCTCTCAGAGTGCTGAATGGGCCCGCGGCGATTGTACTCCTTGTGCGCGAACCAAATACTTACAAGGCCTCAGCCGCCACACAAAGCCCTGTAAGCTCCGCTAATCAGGGAATTTTGAGCCCTTTCTGTGCCCATTTATGCCCTCGCCAATTCTTCCGGTCAGAACCAGAGGTCGGCGTTATCAATCGTAAGTGGGATGGCGGACGCCTAACGGAAGCTCGAAGAGTGACTCGCCCTGATATCGCTTTCCCATAAGCAGGAACTGCTCAAACCTCGACCTAGTCCGAGATAACCGGGTGTTAGGTCGAGGTTGAGCGGTGTAAGAGACTCCTACCTTTCGAGATCACGCAAGATCGAAACGATCAAGGTTCATCACCTTGTTCCAGACAGCTACGAAGTCATGGACAAACTTCTCCTGCGCGTCCGAACTTCCGTAGACTTCTGCCAGCGCTCGGAGCTGAGAATGCGAGCCGAAGATGAGATCGACACGTGTGCCGGTCCACTTGAGTTCACCTGTTTTGCGATCGCGCCCTTCAAACACGTCTTGGGCGTCTGAGATCGCCTTCCACTCCGTGCCCATATCGAGTAGGTTGAGGAAGAAGTCGTTGGTCAGCGCCTCCGGCCGCTTGGTGAAGACGCCATGCTTTGCCTGTCCGACGTTGGCATTCAGCACACGCAGGCCGCCAACAAGCACTGTCAGCTCAGGTCCGGTCAGTGTGAGTAATTGAGCCTTGTCGATCAGCAACGTCTCGGTCGGTACGGTGTATTTCTTCTTCAGGTAGTTGCGGAAGCCGTCCGCGATCGGTTCGAGCACGGCGAAGGAGTCCACATCGGTCTGCTCCTGCGAGGCATCCGTGCGTCCCGGTGAAAAGGAAACGGTCACATTGTGGCCGGCATTCTTCGCCGCCTGCTCGACACCTGCGCAGCCGGCCAAGACGATCAGGTCGGCGAGCGAGACCTTCTTGCCGCCGGACTGCTTGCCATTGAATTCGCTCTGGATACCTTCGAGCGTCTTCAGCACTTTCGCCAGCTGCTCTGGCTGGTTGACGTCCCAATCCTTCTGCGGCGTCAGGCGGATGCGGGCGCCGTTCGCGCCGCCACGCTTGTCGGATCCACGGAAAGTGGACGCCGACGCCCAGGCGGTGGAAACCAGCTGCGAGACAGACAAGCCCGAAGCAAGAATCTTACCCTTGAGGGTGGCAATGTCCTGCTCATCAACCAGCTTGTGATCGACCGCGGGGATGGGGTCTTGCCAGATGAGCTCTTCGGCAGGGACTTCGGGGCCAAGGTAGCGTGGGCGTGGGCCCATGTCGCGGTGCGTCAGCTTGAACCAGGCACGGGCGAAGGCATCGGCCAACTGGTCCGGATTCTCGTAAAAGCGCCTCGAAATCTTTTCGTAGTCAGGATCGAGGCGCAGGGCGAGATCCGTGGTCAGCATGGACGGCGCGCGACGTTTTGACGGGTCGTGCGGATCCGGCACGGTACCGTTGCCCGCATCTCCCTTCGGCTTCCACTGATTCGCTCCAGCCGGGCTCTTGGTAAGCTCCCATTCGTAGCGAAACAGGTGGTCGAAGAATTCGTTGCTCCATTGTGTCGGCTTGGTCGTCCAGATGACTTCCAAGCCGCTGGTGATCGCATCGCCGCCCTTGCCGGTGCCAAAGCTGTTCTTCCAGCCGAGGCCCTGCTGCTCGATGCCGGCGCCTTCGGGCTCAGGTCCTACATGAGACGAAGGACCGGCGCCGTGCGTCTTGCCGAAGGTGTGACCGCCGGCGATCAGTGCGACGGTTTCTTCGTCGTTCATGGCCATGCGGGCAAAGGTTTCGCGGATATCGTGGGCAGCGGCAATCGGGTCCGGATAGCCATCCGGGCCTTCCGGGTTTACGTAGATCAGGCCCATCTGCACTGCAGCGAGCGGATTCTCGAGGTTGCGCTCATTCGCGCCAGCGCCAGTACGATCTCTCTCGGTACCATGCAACTCCTCGTCGGCCACGATCACACCCTCGTTAGCGGACTTTCCCTTACCGTAGCGATGATCGCCGCCCAGCCATGTGGTCTCAGTGCCCCAGTAGACATCCTCGTCAGGTTCCCAAACATCCTCGCGCCCACCCCCGAAACCGAAGGTCTTAAAGCCCATCGATTCGAGGGCTACATTGCCGGTGAGGATGATCAGGTCAGCCCATGAAATTTTGTTGCCATACTTCTGCTTGACCGGCCAGATCAGCCGACGCGCCTTGTCAAGGCTGACGTTGTCAGGCCAGCTGTTGAGAGGAGCAAAGCGCTGTTGACCGGCTCCGGCGCCCCCGCGACCGTCGCCGATGCGGTACGTTCCGGCGCTATGCCACGCCATGCGAATGAACAAAGGACCATAGTGGCCAAAATCTGCCGGCCACCAGTCCTGCGAGGTAGTCATCACCGCCAGGAGATCCTTCTTCACGGCTGCCAGGTCGAGGCTCTTGAACGCTTCGGCATAGTTGAAGTTCTTGTCCATGGGGTCGGACAGGGGCGAGTGCTGGTGCAGGATCTTCAGGTTCAACTGGTTCGGCCACCAGTCACGGTTCGATGTGCCTTCACCTGCGGTGTGATGGAAGGGGCACTTTGCTTCGGTTGCCATGCGTTCTCTCCTTATTGCTGTTTCAGTCCAACTACTGCGCCCGTTGGCGCTCGTGCATCGATCAGATCTATTAGATCGATCAATGCGTGTTCTTGCTAATAACTTTCGGTAAAATGTCAGCTTCTCAAACGAGTTGTCAGTCCTGTACGAGCAGCAGTCCGCGTCCCCGTCATCACCTACGATCCACGTCTGCCGTTATTCCCTCCAGGCCCGCGACAACATGCGCAGTGCCGATTTGCTCGTCGGTACCACACTCCCGTTTGTCTCGACCCAATGAATGTAGCATCATATAGATTGATAGTTCCAATAGATACCTTCCATCCGGAGTATAGGCATCGCCTATGGAATTTCATCAGCTACGTTATGCCTGTGCTATTGCGGAAACAGGCAGTTTCAGCCGCGCCGCCGAGCGCTGCCAGATCGCCCAGCCCTCGCTCTCGCAGCAGGTTCTCAAACTCGAGGAAGATTTGGGCACAAAGCTCTTCGATCGATTGGGCCGCAGCGTCCGCCTCACCGAAGCTGGTCGCGCCTTCCTGCCCCACGCCCGCTCAATTCTGAGCCAGATGGAGATGGCGCGATCAAGCGTGGCTGATAAGTGCGCGGACGTTCGCGGCAGCGTAGCCGTAGGAGTTATCCCAACCATTGCGCCCTACCTGATGCCGCGCTACGCGGCGGGCTTTGCGAAAAAGTATCCTGAAGCGAAGTTGCGCATTGTTGAAGAAACGACGCCGATCCTGGTCGAAAACCTGCGGAACCTGTCGATCGATTTCGCGATTCTAGCCCTCCCTCTGCGTCACAAAGACCTTGAGTTATTTCCCCTCCGCACCGAACCACTCTTCGCCGTGCTGCCCAAGGATCATCCCCGGGCCCGGGTAAAATCGCTTACCCTCAAAGATCTCCGCGGAGAGCCCTTCGTCATGCTGCGTGACGGCCACTGCTTCCGCGACCTCAGCCTCGCCGCCTGCACCCACGCCCGCGTCACGCCGCGCATCGCGTTCGAGAGCGGCCAGTTCAGCAGCCTCTTTGGAATGGTCGCCGCCGGCGTCGGCGTCTCGCTCGCCCCCGAAATGGCCATCGACCGGAACGCTGACTGTCTCTACGTGCGCCTGAGCGACACACGCGCGACGCGCACTATCGTCGCTGCCGTCCTGCACGGCCGCAGTTTCAACCGCGTGCAGCAGGCCTTTCTGTCAGGAATGAGAAATTAGGGTGGCGCGTCAATCGGTACGGCATTAAGAAGGTGCATCTTGAGTCAAGAGGATCCAGCAGTCCAGCAGCGTAAACTTGCATGGAGTTAGTTTGCCTGCCACCTGATCTAGTTCGCGAGGTGAGAAATGGAATTGAAACCCTTCCTTCTGGATAAGTGGCTAGACACCTACGAACACGGCATAGAATTCAATCTCGCTGCAAGCACCGGCCCAGCATGGACCTTGAATGAGATCCTGAATCTCGCCAGTGATGAGGAGCGCCAGCTCTTCTTAAATCACAAGATCGTTTACAGCCGTCCCGCTGGAGCTGAAAGTTTGCGCTCAGCGATCGCCGACATGCAGCGCGTGGATGTCGAACGTGTACAGGTTGTGACTGGTGCCTCTGAGGCACTGCTGGTTCTCATGTGGCTCGCGGCAGAACCAGGAGCCAACGTAATCCTGCCTCAACCGGGCTTCACAACATTCTCGGCGCTACCCGAGTCTCTTCGGCTCGAGACCCGCTACTATGCGGTTCGAAAAGAGAATGGGTTTGTCATCGATATCGAAGAGATCAAGAAACTCACGGATCGAAACACTAAGCTCGTCCTGATCAATAGCCCGCACAATCCGACCGGTGCCACGATAAGCGATGCAGACCTGGACACCCTGCACGAGCACACATCATCACACGGAATTCAGCTCATCAGCGACGAGGTCTACCATCCTATCTATCATGAACAACCGACAAAATCAGCCGCCCGTTTACCTCACGCCACAGTCATCCATGATTTCTCGAAGGCTTTTCCCTTATCCGGAGTCCGAATCGGATGGATGATTGAGCATGACGCCAGGCGCCGCGAGCGCTATTGGAATGCACGCGCCTATTTTTCCATCTCAAACAACACTGCTGGAGAAATGCTGGCGGAAATTGCGATGCGGCACCGTGGCATCGTGCTCGGCAAAACGCAGAAAACTGCGAGTGAAAATCTTCGCCAGCTTAACACCTTCATGTCCAAGCATCGTGAAACGATTGGCTGGATTCCTCCTCGTGGTGGGATGACCGCATTTCCGTGGCTGCTAAATGGAGAAAACTGCCGCGCCTTTTGCCAGGCTGCCGCAGAGCGGGGCGTCCTGCTTGCACCTGGGGATTGCTTTGACATGCCCTCGCATTTTCGTCTTGGCTTCGCAGCCATAAGCGAAAAATTTCCCGACGCACTGAACCGGCTCGGCGAACTCATCACGAGTTTGCCAGCAATGAATTACAGTTGATGAAACTGGTTCTCTCAGAGGGAACCAGCAGCTGTCGACGATCCCAAACTTGAGGTCGAGGATAGCCGACTCTCAATTGTCTCTCGTAATCGCCGGTATCTTTCCTTTACTCGGCTGATCGCGTCTTTCGTATCGTACAGAAGAGCCAACCATCCCTCTAACTGCAAATCTGTCCTTCGTGCATGCTGCCCTGCTAACCGGCAAAAGCTATCAGCATCATCAAGCATCTGCATAATAACGCCGTTTCCCAGACCCTTCATGATGACGGCGGCCGCCAATGATTCCGCAGGTAAAAGCTCATTCGTGATGCGGAAGATGGGAACGCTCGGTATGCGCTTTTTCAGGTCTTCTGCCATATCCTGAACATCGTCGAGAATATGCGCTGCCTCGTTGTAGTAGCGGAAGGATGAATAGAGGTGGTAGCGATGTTGCGGACCCGATATGTGGCAAATGTAGTCAGCAACGATCAGCAGCATCGCAGACTTATCATCACTGGCGCTCTCTGTACTGGTTCCACAGTTGCCGGCCTCTTTGCGCAGGAGTAGTTCACGACCACAATTGTCACAATAATCGCGCATGTGCTGGAAGTAGCTTTGCCAGAATTCCGGATCACTGCCGACGGATTCAAACAAGAGCGGATAGATCGTGGTGTCGAATAATTGCGCAATGAGCCCTAATCGACGGCTCTCTACGAGAACACGCCTGTCACTTCCGATCTTTAATTCAACATGACTCGCGTTTGCACCTTCGTCCATTATGGCGTCAAGCACAACAAATTTTTGAGCCGAACGAAGGCAGGCGAGACCGAATGCTCGCCAGGCGTCACGGGGAGTCTGCGAAAAATCATCCGCGAGGCCCATGCAAAGCTTGAAATACGGAATCGCGAGCTTCGAAGAGGCAACCGCCGCGAAATCGGGATGGTCTGGATATTTGCACCCGATCTCTGCGAGCGCATTGTCGAGAAAAATCTCGTCCTCAGCAGTCACAGAGTATTTCCTTTGAATTCTGTAGCATGTCGGCGATGACCTTTCGTTCCCTTTCGCGTGTAGCTAGACCATCTGCGCAAATACTCTTCAAATTTTCCAGACATGTTTTCCAGGCAAGTAGCGGAAGTTCATGTTCGTGCTTCCGGACAAGTTCAAATAGAATCTCGAATTGGGCCTCCTGCTTATCGCGTACAAACTCCAAACCTCCGCCAAGATAGAACTTGATTATCAACGCCTTCTGCAGGCTCTCATCAAAATGTGGCGAAGACTCACCATTGGTTAGAAACTGAACAAGCGCGGATGCCTGTCCGCTGCGAGCGTCCTCAACGTAATCACTGGAATCATCAATGAGAGTCAATAGCAAAATGAAGGCTTCGATCATTTGCCGGTAGACCGGCAGATATTCCATGCGCCCGGATAATGCCACGATCATCGTGGCGCAGAGTTGGATCAGGGCTGATTTTTGAAGGCTCTGCTGCTGAATGAGAGCCGATCCTTCTGACGCTCCCATTGCCTCTTGATTTCGTGCCTGCTCATTAAGCATTGCGCCGAGATAGGAATGTAGGAATGTTCGGTGGTGCGCCCAGAAAGGGTGGCCGCTGGGAAAAAGTTCATAGCAAACGCCGTAGAACCAGTCGTCAAGCTGCTGCAAGTAATACCCAAGATGCGCGGAACGAAAGTGCTTGAGACCGCGGTGCTGTATCTGGGCTTCCTGGTGATCGGTACTCCAGTCGACAATCATTACCTTTCGCACGCACAGACTAAAGGCAAGCGCGGCGCGGCGAACTGCGTGGCGATCACTGGTGAGTCCGTGCCCGAAAACAAATGGCAGGAAATAGAAAAATGGATAGAGGTGCTTCAGGTCGAGAATTTCTTCAACCGCGCGGCTAGGCGCATCTCCTAGAAGTCGCGCGCAGGCTTCTTCATAATAGGCAATGTCATCTACTGATACGATCACTTCCGATTGGCGCCCGTTGATGATCTCGAGTGTTATGTCGAAGAGTTTTTCCTTAGGGAATGCTGTCATGATTTCACGCGTGTTCTGGCTCAGATTTGAGAGCAGTTGCTTCCCCAGGAGACTGGAGCAGGCATCGTCTCAGCCAAGTTCGAAGAGAATTGTGCCTCACGAAGCAGAGGGGCCGGTAGAGTTACGTTGCCTTGCGGTTCCGCGCGCACACCGAAACCTTACGGCCTGACTCTGTAACTTCGTGTGGCGTTGTGAGGCCCTTCTGAGCAAAGGCTGATAGCCTGTGCTTATGGATTGTGGTTCGCCCAGCTGACTTCTTCAGACTCCATAGCGCTGAGCAGGCCTTGCAACTCGATCTGCTCGGCTATGCGCTGCAATTCATGCAGGGGCCTGGCAGCAATCGCAGCAAGTGCTTGAGAAGCGTTCGGCAGAGTAGCTGCTGTGGGCTCCATTGCGATTGCCAAAGTGCTAGATTGCGACATACAGTATTACCTCCATGGCCCCATGGTGAGGTTTGTACGCTCATCGTTTCAGAAGCGTTCAACGATTTCGAACCCGAGTAGAAATCATTGAGATTCGGCTTTTCAACTCAACTAAATTTGAACGGCTGCGCCCAGTGCGCTTTTCTGAATAGTTTTTGTTGACAAATCTGCAATCGATTCCGTAGTGTGCAAAAGCGTAAAAGTGTACCTGACCCTGATTGGCAAATATTCGCATTCAAGTTAGACCTAGTCGTTCCAGAAATTCACTCAGAAGTAAAAACTATCCGGGCCCAATATTTCGTTTGAGAGACTTTTAAGCCAATCGCGAATTGCTACGCGCGGCCCAGGCTTCATAGACAATTCCCCCACGACGAAAAAGTTCATACCAGGTAGGAGTTTCGCTCCAAGCCTTGCAAGATGCTTTAGGAACCGGGCCATCAGGAGCTTGAGCGCCGGAGATCGCCAAATGCTTACGGATCCAAAATCCATCCTTACCAGGGAAAGCCCTCTGCATGAACTGCCTCCACAAAATGGATTGAGGCATGGCAATTTCGTTCAGCACAAACCCACCGACATCATCTGGGGAGAAGATCCTGCCATTGATTTGGGCAAAAATACGAGCGAGCATTGGAAGCTCACACCCCTCACGAAATATTCCCGCAAAGGCGTTGTGCGGTGCGTCTCTCCCAGGACGACGATTCGCAGAGCAACAGGTGTTTTGCAACAAGCCGGAATTACTCGGATTGCGGATGTCACCAATCTCGATCGGGTCGGCATTCCGAATTTCATGTCAGTCCGACCGCTCGATCTGGATCCGGGAATTTCCTACTACAACGGAAAGGGTACGACTCAGGACGACGCGCATGCCGGCGCCATCATGGAGGGCATTGAGCGGCACGCTGGGGAATACTGCTCCTATGCGATCACGACGAGCTCGTACAACAAGTTGAGTAAACGAGCGAATTGCGTAAAACCTGACGAAATCATCGTGCCCGCAGTCAACGAATATTCAGATGATCTGGAGATCGAGTGGGTTTGCGGCTACGATTTACTTCAATCCCTGGAGACCTTCGTTCCTCTCAACGCAGTCATCTGTCCTTATACGCCGCAGACTGGCCCGATACTTTTCTACCCGAGCTCGAATGGCCTCGCCTCAGGCAACACCCTCGTTGAAGCACTGTGCCACGCTATCTGCGAGATCGTAGAGCGCGATGCGCAAGCTATCTCCGTCGCCCGGTCGGAGCTTCGACCTCTGGTTCGCAGCATCGTTGGCCTCACAGAGACGGAGCAGGATAGTTCCTCCATCAAGCGACGCATATCCCTTTCAGACCTGCCGCGGCGGGCGCAGCTTTTGCTGGGAAAACTCACGAAGGCTGGCCAGGATGTTTACCTCTACGATCTGACGTGCACCGCAGGCATAGCGACCATCGAATGTTCCATCGTAGAACGTAAAAGCGATGGCGGCGGAGACGCCTACGGTGGCGTAGGAGCCCATCCCGACGCAAGGGTCGCGCTCCTGCGAGCAATTACAGAAGCTGCGCAAAGCAGGCTCAGCTGCATCCAGGGCGGACGCGAAGATCTTCCTGAAATCGTTCGCCACAAGACATGTGAGCGCATCGAAGACATATTCGAGCAGGGAGGCTGGATATCGTTTCGCGAAGTTCCGAGTGTCGAGAATGAACAGATCGACGATGATGTCCGGCTTCTTCTGAAGCGTCTCCCGGAGTATGGACTACATCAGCTTGTCGCGTTTGATATGACTCGTCCTGAAGTCGGAATTCCTGTCGTCAGGATCGTCGTCCCGCTAGCCGAGACCTGGCCCGTCTTCCATTTGCATACCGGGCGTGGGACATTCGGTCCGCGCATTGCGCAGGAGTTGTAACGATGCCGCAGACAACACTCTTCAGTGCGACGTTAGGCGAGGACGGCAGAACTGAGCCTCCGCTGGGCCCGCTCTACATTGCCGCAGCGCTCGAGAATATCGGATGGGAAGTAGATTTCCGCGATTATCAAATATTCGACGGCGCAAACGCCTTTGAACCCGAGCAATTGCTTCGCTGTATCGAAGGTCATCACCAGATACTGATGATTTCCTGCCTTGTCGACATGTTGCCCGTGGTAATTGCCGCAGCAGGAATGATCAAGGCTGAAAGGCCTGACACATACATTCTTCTTGGAGGTCCCGGACCGACAGCGGGTGCTGCAGAGTTCCTGCGTACATTCCCTGAACTCGACGCAATCGTAATGGGTGAAGGCGAGGAGACAATTCAGGAATGGGCTGCTACTTATGGGCTGGGCGCATGGAAGCCGATTCCGGGAATGGTGTATCGAGACGGCAGCGAGGTCGTAGCTGGCGGCCCTAGAAGCCGAATACGAGATCTACAGACCGTGCCGCGGCCTGCTTACCACTTGCTGGACTGGACGCACTATTCGGCGGGACGCATCATCACAACGCGGGGCTGCCCCTACCACTGCTCTTTCTGCGATGTAGCGCCCTTGTGGGGGCGCAAAGCTGTTTACCGCGACGTTGCAAGCGCTGTCGAGGAAATGGTTCTGCTGCGTGATCGCTATCACGCCATCGGAATCTCCATTGCGGATGACACCTTCGTTCTCAATCGCGATCGAGTCAAGGAGTTCTGCCGCGTTCTGCTGGACCGACAAGTAGATATGAAATGGGGTTGCTTTGGGCGAATCAACCTCATGTCAGAAGAACTCATCGCGCTGATGGCGGACGCAGGATGCAGAGCCATCTTCTATGGAATTGATTCTGGCTCGCCTCGCGTTCTCGATCGAACGCTGAAAGAACTTTCCGTCGATTCGATCCTTCCAACACTTGAAATGTCGGCAAAATACTTCGACCGCATCGAAGCCTCCTTCATCTGGGGATATCCCTTCGAGAATTATGAGGATTTTCACTGCACACTCGATCTCGCGGCCAGCGCGTCGAAACTTGCTCCAACAGTGAATGTCCAGTTACACATGCTCAGCCCGCTGCCCAGTTCACCGATCTATGAAGAATTCAAAGAAACGCTCGTCGCGCCTGAAGTGGAAGACTCCCGCTGTCTGCTGCTGCCCGCTCTGCTCTTTGATGAGCGCGCCAGCCTGGTCCGCGAAGTAATCGAGAAAGCGCCGCATCTATTTCCCGGGTTCTTCTGTTTGCCTACACCGGACAAGTCACAAAAGCGGGATCGGCTGCGGGAAGTATTCACCGCACTCGAAGCAATGATCGGAAGAGCAATTCTTGACGAGCAGATCTACGGATTATGGACAAACGAAAATCCCATGCTGGAAAGGGAGCTCGTCAATTTTCCGGATACCACTTCCCCATCGGAACGTATCGGCACCGGACTCGCACTCGGCGCATTCAAACGGATGCGCGACAAGAAGAGAGAAAACGGTCCCGCGCCTAAACGACCCATCCGAGCGCCGGGTCTGGTGCGACAACGAAACGACGTTCTCCTGAGAGTCCTATGAAGACGATCATCTTTGCCGGTCCATCAATCAGCCATCAGCAGCTTGCCGAGCTAACGACTGCCGACCTGGCTCCGCCCATTCGTCGGGGTGACATCGATCGATTCTCCGACTATGACATGTTCGTGATTATCGACGGCGAGTTTGGACAAAATCTATCGGTATCGCCCAAGGAAATTCTCAGCGCCCTCAAGACACAGAAGATGGTGATCGGCGCATCTAGCATGGGTGCTCTTCGAGCATCCGAATTGGATACATGCGGCATGATCGGTGTGGGCTGGGTATACGAGCATTTCGCATCGGCGGCTGTTCGCCGTGACGATGATGTCGCACTGGCCTACTCGCCGCTGGATCTCTCGCCGATCACCATTCCCACGATTGATATCGAACATTGGACCACTCTTTTAAGAGAAAAGAAGGTTATCTCTGCGAAGGAGAAGAAGATCATTTGCCAGGCAACACGAAAGATCTTCTATGCCGAACGAACTGAGAGCAGGCTGATGCGGGAACTTGAGCGAACGATTGGCTCATGCCGCCTTGATTACCTGCTGGCCCATACATCGGGAGCTATACCGAATATCAAGTATCTCGATGCCAAACGAGCAGTTGAGCTTCAATGCTCCACCTACGATTTTTGGGCAAGTAACGTAAAACAACAACGCAAAGGAGAGATGCAATGGAATCCACGAAACATCCGACTGGGAACCACGGCCTGACGGAACTCCTGGGAAAAGCTGTGGTCGATCCTACCTTCCGAGATAAACTTTTTGCCTCGCCAGACGCAGTGGCTGACGAGTACGGCCTTGCGCCTAACGATAAAGCGGCCCTTAAAACCATTGATCGGGCAAAGATCGACGAGGCTGCCACTCAGATGACGAGCCGCTCACAAATCGCAATCTCAATTGTGATCAGGATCAAATTCTAGACAACTACTCATATTTTTCTTATGGTCTTCCTCATGAAGGCCAAAATCGGAAAGACGTCCGTTCGACGTCGACCCAAACAGCGTCGCGCCCGCCAGACGGTCGAAGATGTGCTCGACGCTGTGACCAGAATTCTGAAACGCGAAGGCGTTAAGGCTGTTACGACAAATCGAATTGCCGAAGTTGCCGGGGTGAGCATTGGATCGGTTTATCAATATTTTCCGGACAAGCGCGCCATCTTTATCGCTCTGCACCAACGTCATATAGAGGAGATCGACCGTCTCGTCGAATCGAAACTAGTCGAGAACGCCAGTTCATCGCTCGAGGAATTGATCCGTGCCATGATTGAGGCGATGATCGATGCTCATGCACCCGACCCGGAACTCTATGAAGTCATGCTTACGGAAGTTCCGCATCGTGCGGAAGGAACCCATGATTTCGCAGTGCGTCTTCACGGCGCCTTTCGGCTTGCAATCGCGGCGCGGAAGCACGAACTCAGAAAGAATCGTGATCTCGACAAGGTCGTGTTCATCGTCACCAACATGGTGGAGTCCCTCTCTCACGGCGCTGTACTTCGCCGCCCCCCGGGGCTGTCGCTGCCGGACGCCAGGGAAGAAATAGTGCGAGCGGTCCTCGCTTATCTGCACGCGTGAGTGGATTCAAGTATGAGTCGTAACTGGGTTTCTCCTTGCTGGTGAACTCTCACAGAAAGGAGCGACGAGATGATCGCTCGAATATGGCACGGGATGGTTCCAGCCTCGAAGAAAGATGCATACCTCGATCTGATGTTGAAGATCGCCCTTCCTGAATATCTTGCAACCGCCGGAAATCGCGGTGCTTGGTGTTTGCACCGTGTCGAAGGAGAGGTAGCACATTTCCAGATGCTGACGTTTTGGGACGACGTCAATGCCATTCAACGTTTCGCTGGGGTCGACTATGGCTTAGCCAAATATTATGACTTCGATCCCAGTTACCTGATCGAAATGGAGCCTCAAGTCCAGCACTATAATGTGCTGCCCAGCACCGGTTAGACATCAGACAGAAAATACAGGGGCGTAGATCGACGTAGGCAGCCGCTTGGATACAGTCGAGTCCGTCCCTCGCCCCACGCAGCGGCCTCCAGCCCTGCCGCTCTCATACAATCTGCGGGTTTTATTTGCGTCGATGTGGCATTAGGGAGTCCGTTCCAGTTACCGCTCTGCGTTCTGGCGATTTCTATTGCTGTTGCAGGAAGGACTAGGGTCGCCAAGAGTTAGATCGGCCTGTGGAATGAATCTCTTGCAGACGCTCTTGAGGTTTTTTCCCTTGATCAAAGGAGTCGGGCTTTGTTTTTATAGGACTATATGTTTATTTCATAATATTAAAACGATAACATTCTCAATCACTTACCTTTGAATCTTTAACTTGTCTCTAAGTTTTATTTAGGCTAATTTGGGCCTTCGTCGTAAGTTATACCTATTTGACGACTTCTTGTTCTCATCTGCGAGCAGAGGTCATGAATCAGGAGGCAATTGATAACTTTCCCCGAAAGGTATCTTTATTGGCTAACGTTCATGATTAGTGCGTCTATCCCGGGAGGCGTGTGCAACACCTGCTTTCTAACTATCAAAATCAGCAATCATGAAAGAAAGATGATAAGAGCTCAGAACAGTGTCTCGCTGCACAGGGACACGCAAGACTTACCCAATTGTGAAAGGTGAAATGACATGAAAGCAATGAAGAGAAATCTAATAGGCTGCATCGTCATCGCTTTACCGCTTCTGGTTGGACAGTCCCTGTCCGCGCAAGAAGAGCAGCAGGCTAGCGATCAAGAACTTAATATGCAAGCTTACGAGCTACTCCTCAGGGGAGATGTGAGTGCGAAACGAGAGGCGATCGTCACGCAAATCATGGCGCTCAGCGATAGCGACGCCAAAGTATTTTGGCCGATTTATCGCGAGTATGAAGCGGAACGAGCGAAGCTCGATGATGCCGAAGCTCAGGTAACTAACGACTATGTCAAGGATTACCAGACTCTGTCGGAGGATGAAGCCGATCAGCTACAGAATAAGACTTTCGATTTGGAAGCAAAGCGCGCGGAACTAAGGAAGAAATATTTCGGCATCATGAAGAAGGCTCTGTCTGCACCAACTGCCGCCAGATTCTTCGAGGCAGATAGCCAGATGCAGAACATTGTCGATCTTCAAATGTCTGCAAAACTGCCAGCAAATCAATAATGACAGGCGCGGAATTAACCTAGACCACCTGAGGCAAGGAAGGATTTAAAGATGACACAGCTATTGAAATTCCGTCAAAATGCGGCAGCCACCCTTCTGCTGTGCCTGTGTGCTGCGACGACCACATTGGTACGGGCCCAGCAACGGATGGTGACGGTTCCAGCCGGAACACGCCTCCTCGTCCGAATGATGGAGTCAGTGGAAACCGGCAGAAATCGGGCGGGCACGCTGTTCACGGCCCGTCTCCAGGGAAATCTCATGGCTGGCAACCAAATAGTCGCCCGCGATGGTGCCATTGTTCATGGCCGAGTCTCTCAATCATCGAGCGCTGGACGCGTAGCCGGAAGGTCGGAACTGCAGCTGGAGTTAACCGACATCATGGTGAATAATTCGCTTTTCCCGATCTTCAGCACCGACTATAGCGTTTCGGGAGGCAATAGTTTCGGACGAAGCGCAAGGCGTACCTTGACTGGGGCTGGCCTCGGGACAGCAATTGGTGCGATCGGCGGAAACGCTGGCCGCGGGGCGGCGATTGGTGCTGTTGGCGGAGGCGTAGGGTCCATGGTTTCCAGGGGAGAACAGATCAATGTGCCCGCTGGGACCTTGCTCGAATTCCGTTTGCAGCAGCCGGCTTCTTTACCGGCTCCTTAAACGGTGCTGACTAAGTAACATGCGGGATCGTATGCAGAATAACCATCCTGTTTTGCGATCCTGCATGTTACCTGGCATATTTGCAATCAGCATAATCGCATTCCTTGAATGGCCAGGATGGTGAGTCGTTCCCTAAATTTTTCATCCCACCCGACGCACACGAACCTGCAAGCAATCATTTACTTATGTACGATTTTTGCATTGCGGGGTGACTTTTGGCCTCATTGCACTAAAGTCCTGACGATTGCAAAAACTTCCCACTTTTTCCATATCGATAAACTGGCACACCCGATGAGGTCCTGAAGGCAAAGAACGGACCTTATCCGGAGATAGTGTGCGTTCTCCTTCTCGGGGAGTGTTCCCTGCACTGAGAAGGTGCCGTGTGGAGTGTTGACTCTGTGGGTGATGGCCGACAGCAATCAGGTTGTGTGCAGCCGGTGAGACGGGATATAAGTCTCGACATGAGCCTTTCCAATCCACTATGAGGAGAAACTCTGCTGCCAGAACGGCTGCGGCGACCGACCAGAGAACTTCCTGGCTGGCGATGACGATTATCAGCCTGGGGCAGGCGCTTTTGATGTTCAATGCCAGCGCGCTGCCGGTTTCCATGAGCGGTATCGCCGGAAGTTTCCATGTGGCATCCACTAACGTGGGTACCGTAATCGTCGTGCACTCCCTGAGCATCGCGGCCTTCATCATGATGGGCGCCAAGTTGGGGCAGATATTCGGATCGAGGAACGTGTTCCAGGCGATGTGTGTCGTATTTGCCATCGCCATGGCGATGATGACCTTCGCCCCTAATATCGTTGTGGTGCTCGCGGCGCAGGCCCTCGCCGGGCTGGCAGCCTCTGCCCTCGTGCCCACGCTGGTGGTTCTGATCGCCAATAACTATGGAGGAAAGCAGCAGGTTGAGGCAATTGGTCTGCTTGGCGGCGTCCAGGCGCTTACAGGGATGCTGGCCTTCTTCGTCGCCGGAATCCTGGAAACGCTGGCGACATGGCGATTCACCTTCGCGATTCTTATCCCATGGGCGTTGGCGGTGGCGTGGCTCAGCCGCTATCTGGCGCCAGTGGACAAGGTTCCCGGAATCAAACTCGATCTGATGGGGGCGGTGCTGGCTGCGTCCTCTATTACCCTCATTAGTTTAGGCTTCAACAATTTCAACAGATGGGGCGCTCTTCTGGCGACGCCTAACACATTGGTCCAGCTCGGAGGCCTGTCACCGGCGCCGGTGATGATCGTAGTGGGCCTTGTGCTGCTGCAGAGCTTTTTCGTGTGGACGCAGCGGCGCGCGGCAAGCGGGAAGACGCCCCTTCTGGCGCTCGAAGTGATCGAAAGTAAGCAGAAGTGGGTGGCGGTGCTGGCGATGCTGATTATTGGCGTCCTTGGCAAAGCATTGACCTTCCTGATGCCGCTCTATATCGAGATCATTCAAGGCAGATCCAGCTTTCAGACAGCAGTCTACCTCATTCCATACCAGCTCTCGGTATTTGCCGCCGCCGTGCTGGTGGTGCGCTTGTACGGGGTGTTTTCATCGCGGCAAATTGCCCGCTACTCCTTCGTCATTGTCGCTATCGGCTTCGTAAGCCTGGGAATCAAGTTCCAGAATGAGTGGAGCAACGTGCTGGTCGTTTTATCTCTCATCGTAATCGGCATCGGTCAGGGCGCGTTGGTGACGCTTCTGTTCAACGTGCTGGTAGCCGCCTTGCCGAAACAATTCGCAGGCGACGTCGGCTCGTTGCGTGGCACCGCCGCCAACCTGGCCGGAGCAGTAGGCACCGCGCTTGCCGGAGCGCTGATGATCGGCATGCTGAGCCTCAATGTTGAGCGCAGTCTGATAGACCATCCCACCCTTCCACTGAAATTGATCGAGCAGGTGGACCTCAATAATGTGATCTTTATCAGCAATGATCACCTGATAGAATCCGTAACGCGCATCACGGCGTCGCCCGAACATGTCAAAGAGGCGGTGCGCATCAACACGGATGCACGTCTGCGGGCGCTGCGGCTGTCGCTCTTTTTTTTGGCGGGCCTTGCGTTCCTGGTGATCATTCCAGCCGGTGAACTATCAAACCATGTCCCCGGCAAGGCGCCGAGTGGACGCCCTTAGGTCAATGTGCGCACGGTTGGTTGAAGATCCATTGACGTGACAAAATGGGGTGCGATTCTTTTTTGCGCGATTACGAGCAAAACAGAGGAAGTATTCCAGTCGGGTATGACGGCAGAGTTTAGGCGCTACACTACGTCCCGGGACAAGCTGCCCGTTTACGGCCGAGAGCTTTGAGCATTACCGATCACGTAATCGAAGCCATAAAATTAAGGACCCTATGAACCCCAAAAAAAATTCTGTTCTTTTCCTGCTGCTGCTTTGTCTCGGTTTCGGCCCTCGCACCACGAAAGCGGAAAGCCCAACGGCCTCTATCCAATATGACTCAACCACGCACGTTTTTCGCATCGATGCTGCGGAAACGACTTATGTGCTGGGCATTAACGAGAACCAGCAGGTGCAAACGCTGTATTGGGGCAAACGGCTATCCACCAGCGACCGATTTGAGGCGGCAAAAGCCATGCCGCCTGCGGCTGCTTTCGATCTGTCGATCACCACCACGCCGCATGAGTTTGTGGGATGGGGAGGCGGCCTTTTTGTCGAACCTGACCTGAAGATCACCTTTTCAGACGGAAATCGAGATCTGGCGCTGAAGTATGTGAGTTACAAGATTGACGGCGACCAGCTCAACATTACGATGAAGGATATCTCACGCGAAGTCTATGTGACGCTGCAGTACAAAGCAGATGGAGAAACGGGCGTGCTGCGACGTTCTGCGGATATTGAGAACCGAACGGACGCTCCACTCATCATCGAGCAGGTCTCCGCTGCAACGTGGAATTTGCCCCGCGGCACCAATTATCGGCTGCGCTATCTCTCTGGTCGCTGGGCTGGGGAGTGGAATTTGCAGGAACAGTCCGTGCAGCCGGGCAAGACCGTCCTTGAGAGCCGCCGCGGCACGACCGGCGCGCAGAACAATCCCTGGTTTGCAATTGACTACAACGGAAACCTCGATGCCGAACATGGCAGCGTATGGTTCGGTGCGCTCGGCTGGAGCGGGTCCTGGCAGATTACTGTCGAGCAAGACCTGCTGCAGCAGGTGCGCATCAGCGGAGGGCCGAACAGCTTCGATTTCGGCTACCGGCTGCGGAAAGGCGAACACTTCGAGACGCCATACTTTTACGGCGGCTATTCGAGCGACGGCATCGGCGGCGCATCTCGCCTGCTGCACCGGTTTGAAATCGATTCCCTGCTGCCGGGCGCGCCGCGTCCGAAGCTGCGGCCCGTGCTCTACAACTCCTGGGAGGCCACCGGCTTCGATGTGAACGAGGCCGGGCAAATGGCACTTGCCGAGAAAGCCGCAGGCATCGGGGTAGAGCGTTTCGTCATGGATGATGGATGGTTCGGCCAACGTAAGGACGACCACGCGGGGCTGGGCGACTGGTACGTTAACCCGCAAAAATTTCCCAATGGATTGAAGCCCCTGATCGACAAGGTTCACTCGCTCGGGATGGATTTCGGCCTGTGGGTGGAACCTGAGATGGTCAATCCGGACAGCGATCTCTACCGCAAGCATCCAGACTGGGTATTGCATTTCACGGCACGGCCACGGACGGAAGCCCGTAATCAGCTGGTGCTGAATCTGGCGCGTCCAGATGTTCGTGCCTACGTCTACGGCTTTCTCGACAAGCTGTTGAGCGAAAACGACATTGCTTTTCTCAAATGGGACTACAACCGCAACTGGTCAGAGCCTGGCTGGCCCGCAGTGGCGCCGGAAGATCAGAAAAATGTGTATGTCGATTTCATTCGCAACTTCTACGGTATTCTCACGGAGTTACGCGCCAAACACCCAGGCGTGGAGATTGAAAGCTGCTCAGGCGGGGGCAGCCGCGTCGATCTGGGAGTCATGCATCTGACCGATGAGGTGTGGCCTTCGGACAACACCGATGCATATGACCGGCTGCTGATCCAGAATGGCTTCACCTACGCCTACACCCCCGGAGTGATGATGGCATGGGTGACTGATTCTCCGACGTGGGTAAACCAGCGCACACTCTCACTGGAATATCGCTTTCTCTCTTCCATGCAAGGCTCTCTGGGTATTGGCGCCAACCTGAACAAATGGACACCCGAAGACTTCGCCTCGGCGAAAAAGATGATCGCGCAATATAAGACGATCCGCGAAACGGTGCAGCGCGGCGCACTCTACCGGCTCATGACACCCGAGCATGACAGTGAGCAGTCCGTCACGGAGTCGGTTTCGCGCGATGGTGGTCAGGCAGTGGTCTTTGCTTTCCTCCACTCCAGCCGGGAACTCTATCCATTTCCGCGGATTTTTCTGCATGGGCTTGACGCAAATACCGTATACCGGCTCAGTGCGTTGGACGGCAAAGTGGCAATTGGCACTCCGACAGAAGCCAGCGGCGCTTACTGGATGAATCATGGTGTCGACGTGGAATTGCGAGGTGATTTTCAGGCTGCGGCGTTCACGCTGGCTCGAGTTACAGCTGCATCGGCGCAGCCATAACTCGCTTGTCTGTATAAGGAAGAAAAGGCGGACACCCAGCTCGGCGGTTCGCCTTTTCAGAAGGCTAAAGATAAGAGCGCGGAAAATTTAACTCTCGTTCTGATTGGAGGCGGCAGCGCAAAATGCATGCCGCGAACAGAAAAGGGAGCTCATGAGAGAGCTGAAAATAAGAATGGTCGGGACGGGCAGATTTGAACTGCCGACCCCTCGCACCCCAAGCGAGTGCTCTACCAGGCTGAGCCACGTCCCGACACAGGGGGTCTCACTCAGTGTACACGAGGTACGCTGTCTCTGTCCGTGATGCCAGCAGGGAGCTTAGAGCTTTTGCGAGCGCTGTACGTCGCGCACGCCAGGCACGCGCCGCAACCCTTGCACAAGCCGGTTCAAATGGCGCACATCCTCCGCATCGACTACAAATTCCACCGTGGCATCGTTGTTCGCGCCGGGCTTTGAATCGACGGAACGTATGTTGGTGTTGTCGTCGCTGATCACGGCTGTCATCTCTTTCAACATGCCAGCCCGGTCATCGCAATACACCGTCAGCTTTACCGGATAGGTAAGGCGGCGTCCTGCCGCTTCGTCCGCTGGACGCGCCCACTCGACGGAGATGCGCCTGTCGGATTCGTACAAAAGGTTCTGGACATTCGGGCAGCTTCGCGCATGCACGGCGACGCCTTTTCCGCGCGTGACGTAGCCGATAATTTCCTCGCCGCGAATGGGATTACAACATCGCGCGCGGTAGACCAAAAGCTCATCCTGACCTTCTACCTGCAACGAATCCGCTCCGCTCGCCATCGAGACGCGCTTGACGGTGTCGGCAACTCCAGCTACGGCTGCATCCGTTTCCGCCGTGTGCTGACTGGTGACACCCGGCGCAAGACGGTTGAGCACCTGCCGCGCGGAATATTTTCCGAAGCCTACTGCGGCCAGCAGATCGTTCGGCGTCGCCAGACTGTATTCGCCGGCAATACGCTCATAGTCCGAATCATCGAATTTCGACAACGAAACCTTGTACTTGCGTGCCTCGCGTTCCAACAGCTTACGGCCAATCTCAATGGCGCGCTCGCGCTGATGCTCGTTCAGCCAGTGCTTGATCTTGTTGCGTGCGCGCGAACTTTTGACGAACGTAAGCCAGTCTCGGCTTGGCGTATGGCCATTCTGCGTAACCACTTCGACGATATCGCCGTTGCGCAGCTTCGAGCGCAGGGGAGCCATGCGTCCATTGACTTTGGCTCCGATGCACGAGTGACCGACCTCCGTGTGAATCGCATACGCGAAGTCGAGCGGGCTGGCATCCTTGGGCAGAACGACGACCTTGCCTTTTGGCGTGAAGGTGTAAACCTCTTCCGGATACAGATCGATTTTGAGCGTCGAGAGAAATTCATTGGGATCGCTCATTTCGCGCTGCCACTCGACCAACTGCCGTACCCACGCCAGCCGCTGCTCGTCGCGTGCGCTCACGGGCGAGCCGCCTGCCTTGTATTTCCAATGCGCTGCAATACCTTCTTCGGCAATTCGATGCATCTCTTCGGTACGAATCTGCACCTCGAACTGGTGTCCGCCTTCTCCCATCACGGTAGTGTGCAGCGACTGATACAGATTCGGCCGGGGCATCGCGATGAAGTCTTTGATACGGCCCGGCACCGGACGCCAGATGCTGTGGATCAGACCGAAGACGGCGTAGCAGTCTTGTACGCTGGCCGTAATCACACGCAGCGCCAGTAGATCGTATACCTGGTCGACGGTTGTGCGCGCCTTGACCAGCTTTTGGTTGACACTGAAGAGGCGTTTAATGCGCCACTCCACGCGTGCTTTGATGTTGTTCTCCCGCAGCTTTTCAAGCAGTAGAGCTTCCACGCCAACCAGAAACTGCTCGCCTTCGCTACGCCGCTCTTCGACCGCGTCATGCACCTGCTGATAGGCGTAGGGATCGACAAACCGGAAGGCGAGATCTTCAAGCTCGCCGCGCACCTTGCCCATGCCAAGACGGTGGGCGAGCGGCGCATAGATATCGAGTGTTTCGCGTGCAATCAGCTGCTGTTTATCCTGCGGCAGATGTTCCAGCGTGCGCATGTTGTGCAGCCGGTCGGCCAGCTTGATCAGGACCACGCGCACATCGCTGACCATCGCCAGCAACATTTTGCGTACATTCTCCGCCTGCCGGTCTTCCTTGTTCGCAAATTGAATCTTGTCGATCTTGGTGACGCCTTCCACAATGTGCGCCACCTGTTCACCAAACCTGGCCGTGATGTCGGCCGTCGTCACCGGAGTGTCTTCGACTGCGTCGTGGAGCAGACCGGCGGCAATGGCCGTCGAATCGAGCTTCATCTCTGCTAAGACGATAGCAACCTCAAGCGGATGAAGCACATACGGCTCTCCGGAGGCACGCAGCTGCCCTTTGTGATGCTCCAGGCAGAACTCCCAGGCTTTGCGGATGATTTCGGTGTCGTCATTGGGACGATTGGCGTGGACGGTCGCCACCAGCTTCTCAAAGCGGGGCGCGAAGGGATCCAACACCGGGAGAGATTTTGCGGGTTGCACAGACGCGCTTTGCGCGGTTGCCATAACTGATTATAGGCTTTGGCTGCAAATGCGGCACCTGCGGAATACAGCGTTACTCCATCCGCCACATTTTTATGCGATTGGATCACAAAAGAGAAGCATTTCTCCATGCGAAGATGAACATATGCCGGGTCGTAGCCCAGAGAAGCAAGCAAAACGTAGCCGAAAGCTCCTCGAACACGCTTCACCATCTTCACAGGTAGAAATCGAAGGGCTGGCTGCTGTCATTTCGCGTCGCGCGGCCGATCGTCTTCGCGCTGGACATGTCTGGGTTTACCAGTCTGACGTTGAAAGGGTACTTGGAGAGCCTTCCGGTCTGATTCCGGTAGCCGATCAGCGCGGCATCCTGATGGGCACGGCTCTCTACAGTCCCGCCTCGCAGATTACCTTGAGACTGGTCTCCTCGGACCTGATCAACCAGGCACAATGGCTCGATTTGCTGGGGGTACGCCTCAAAGCTGCCATCGAGATGCGTCTTCCGATGCTCGGCACAGAGACCAGCGCCTGCCGTCTTGTCTTCAGTGAAGCGGATGCGTTGCCCGGCGTCATCGTAGATAAGTATGGCGATCTGGTCATTCTGCAGCTTCTTGCCAAGGCGCTTGATAACGATGAAACTCGCGCGCTGATCATGAGCGTTCTCAAAGAGGGGCTTGCAGTTCAAACGATTATCGAACGGCCTGATCCTCGTATCCGCGAACTGGAGCAGCTCAGCGCACCCTCCACGGCTCCACTTTACGTCGCCGACGCCGGTGAGCCACTTCTCAGCACGGATTTTCAGCTGAACGGATTGCGTTTTCACTATGACGCCGGGGCTGGGCAAAAAACTGGTGCCTTCTTAGACCAGCGGGAAAACTATGCCGCCGCCGCGCGTTTTGCTCATGGCGAAGCGCTCGATGTCTGTACCTATCAGGGCGGCTTCGCGCTGCATCTGGCGCAGAGCTGCCCGCGCGTAACCGGAGTGGACATCTCACACGCAGCCCTGGAAGTGGCGGAGAAGAATCTCGCTGCAAATGCAGGGAAACTCAAGAAAGCAAATGTGGATTGGATGGAGGCAAACGCCTTCGACCTACTCCGCGACTGGAGCCTGTCGGGAGCTGAATATGACACCATTGTGCTCGACCCTCCAGCCTTCGCCAAATCGAAGCGGGCGGTGGAAGGCGCTCTTCGTGGCTATAAGGAACTGAACCTGCGCGCGCTTAAAATGCTGCGCTCAGGCGGGACACTGGTGACCTGCTCATGCTCGCATCACGTCTCCCTGGCTGATTTTCAGCAGGTCGTAGCAGCCGCTGCTGGAGATGCGGGACGACGGGTGCGTCTAATTGAGCGCCGTGGCGCAGCTGCAGACCATCCAGTGATTCTGACGATTCCGGAAACGGAATATCTGAAATGCCTGATCTGCAGCGTGGAATAACGGCGTTTGCGATGGCTGCGGGAAGAATCTCAGCGATTTCGTCTTGTCGACGCCGCTGAAAGATTCTTCCTCGATCCAAGTATGTTCATTACCTTGGGCATCTGCTTCAGTCTTTAGATTTGCAAATCACTTGATGTGCAAATCGATAACCAGTTGCTTCCTTGAGTTGAAGGAACTGATATTTTTCCGCTCGCTCTTTTTTCCCTGGTACTCAGCCCAAATCTGGTAATCGACCTCACTTGAAAGCTGGCCGAAGCGATAGCTGCCATCCTGAGTAGAGATGAAGCTCTTGATGTTATTTGTCTTCGAATCCTGCAGATAAACTACCGCGCTACTCAGCGGTGCGTCCTCGGCCCCGAATACCTTGCCTTCCACAGACCGAACCGCCGTGTTTTGTGCCACAGCTGCGACAGGAACCAGGAAGCAAACTACAAGCAAAGCAACGACCGCTGCCAGCCTGTGCTTGAAACTGGCACGGTTACAAAAAAACTGAATCATTCCTCTTCCTCTTCTTCCGGCTCTTCGTCTTCGTCCTCGTAGCCTTCTTCTACTTTCGAAAGCTCAAGAGGATCTGTGGCAACGATTTCAAACTCAGTTCCACATTCGTCGCAAACGATCACGTCGCCTTCTTCTACGTCTTCTTCGTCGAAATCGAGCACGCTCTCACATTCAGGGCAAATCGGCATAAGTCCCTCCAAACCAAATGGAGTAATAGGATGATTAGAACAAATCGCAAGATGCAACTTCGTTAGTTTTTAAGAGAAGCGCTTACACGTCAAGCCATTTACATGGAATTCAACCAATATTTCCGGAGCAATTTTTTTATGACGACCCAATGCAAACGGTTCATTTTTGCGGCCGCCATCGTGGCGATTGCCTTTGCAGCAAGTGCGCATGCTTTCTCTGACGATACACCACGCGATCTGGATGCCATCGGAGCACCAATTCGTCCTGCTCCCGCAGATCCAGCCATTGCACATGCTCTACAGCAAATCTCCTCTCAGCAAATTCAACACACCATCGAAACATTAGTTGGCTTCCACACGCGCAACACCCTCTCCAGTATGGAAAAAGGATTGCCTGCCGGGCAGGGAGTGAGCGCTGCCGCTGACTGGATCGAATCCGAGTTCAAACGTTATTCAGCAGCCTGCAGCGGTTGCCTTGAGGTGAGACGCGATACTTTCACTGAAAGTCCACAAAGCCGCATTCCGCAACCCACCACAATTACTAATGTCTACGCGATTCTGCGCGGTTCGGATCCCTCGCAGGCGAAGCGAATGTATCTCGTCACCGGGCATTACGACTCGCGCAATACAGACGTTCAGGACACCCTTGGCTTTGCCCCAGGTGCCAATGACGACGCCTCAGGAGTGGCCGTGAGCCTAGAGTCGGCCCGCGTGCTCTCGAAGCTCAAACCGGCCTCCACGATCGTTTTTGTTGCCGTTGCAGGAGAGGAACAGGGGCTGAATGGCAGCCGCCACTTGGCGAAGCTGGCCAAATCCGAGGGTTGGCAGCTGGAAGGAGTGCTCAACAACGACATCGTTGGCGGCAATACCACCCCCGGCGACAAGCTTCAGGATAAGTTGGTGGTCCGGGTCTTTTCCGAGGCCATTCCAGCCTCTGCCACGCCGGAGCAGGCGAAACTCATTCAGGCCCTCGGCTATGAGAGTGATTCCCCGTCGCGCCAGCTGGCGCGGAGTGTTCTTGACGTGAGCGAAAGCTATGACATCGGTAATACGAAAAAGGTGATTTCCACACCCCACTTCCGCCCAGTGCTCGAATTTCGCCGCGACCGTTTCCTTCGCGGCGGCGATCACACATCGTTCAACGCGGAGGGCTTTCCTGCCGTGCGTTTCACCGAGTGGCGTGAAGACTTCAACCATCAGCACCAGAATGTCCGCACAGAGGATGGTGTGGAATATGGCGATCTGCTGAAATTTGTCGATTTCCAATACGTAGCCCGCGTCGCTGCGCTCAACGCTGCAACCCTGGCCACTCTGGCGGATGCTCCGCCCGCGCCTGTAAATGTGCGCGTGGTCACAAGAAATCTTGATAACAATACAACGCTGGAATGGAGTCGTGGACAAGATGCCCCTGCCGGTACATCCTACGAGATTGTCTGGCGCGAATTGGCTGCGCCGGACTGGCAGCGTTTTACCCCCGTAAAAGACCAGAGGAGCACAGGCGAGTATTCAATCACGCTTCCCATTTCTAAAGATAACGTCATCTTCGGCGTGCGTGCCGTCGATCCACAGGGACATCGCAGCCCGGCAGTCGCGCCTTTGCCGGAACGGTAAAACGGCGCTCGGGCCTCATTTTCTGAGAGAATAAAACAGTCTGTATGCCAC